>Ga0183260_10000049_pt1 | contig 77084 bp, 69 predicted proteins | sample AntDrymUQ4972206_2_FD_129768 | JGI IMG/M metagenome (GOLD analysis project Ga0183260, IMG submission 129768) | Polar desert sand microbial communities from Dry Valleys, Antarctica - metaG UQ497 (22.06) (version 2) (version 2) | ecosystem: Environmental > Terrestrial > Soil > Desert | place...
CGCTGACAGTCCGCAGAATGGAAGGCCAGGCAGTGGTTTCGATCAAGGACTCAGGTGTTGGCATTGCGCCTGAGATGTTGCGCGACATATTCGAAATGTTCACGCAGGTGGATCGCTCATTCGCGTCGTCTCAGGCCGGCCTAGGCATCGGCCTGACGGTGGTTCGCAGCCTGATCGAAATGCACGGCGGAGTCGTCGAAGCTCATAGCGAGGGGCTTGGCAAAGGGAGCGAATTCACGGTGCGGTTGCCGGTCGCTGTAATTCAGGAACAGGACATCGATCGGATCAGTGCGCAGCCACCGACGTCGAAACCAGGCGGACGGCGCGTGCTGATCGCGGATGACAACGAAGACGCGGCGGCCAGCCTGGCGATGTTGCTCGGCATGATGGGCAATGAAACGCGCACCGCGCCCGATGGGCTCGCTGCGCTTGACATCGGAGCAAAATTTTCGCCGGAGATTGTTCTACTCGACATCGGCATGCCCAAGCTCAACGGCTACGACGCGGCGCGGCGCATACGCGAGCAACATTGGGGCGCCGGTGTGGTGCTTGTGGCGCTGACCGGGCTGGGCCAGGACGAAGACCGGCGGCGGTCGCACGAAGCAGGATTTGACTTTCACCTCGTCAAGCCGGTTGAACCGGTTGCATTGGAAAAGCTGCTGTCCTTGGTTCCGTCTGCGCGTTCTACTGTCGCCGAAACGTGACGCCCAGAGCAGCAAATGACTGAGCATCCTCCAAAAGTCATCATCACCAAGATCGGTTTCGACGGTCACGATCGCGGCAGCCGAATCATCGCGGCTTTTTTGCGCGACGCTGGAATGGAAGTGATCTACACGCCGCCGTGGCAGGAGGTGGCAACCGTTGTCAAGCTCGCGCTCGAGGAAGATGCCGAGGTCATCGGCATCTCTTCACTTGCAACCGATCACCTGCTGGTGCCGCGCCTGATTGCGGCGCTGCGCGAAGCCGAGATGCATGACGTGCAGGTGATCGTAGGCGGCATCGTGCCCGCACGTGATGAAAAGATGCTGCTCGATGCGGGTGTGGCGCGAGTCTTTCATCCCGGCACTGCGCTGGAAGAAATTGCCACCGAGATTCGCCAGCTGTCAGCGCATGCGCGCGCGGCACGAGGCAGTGAGCTGTAATTAGGGAAACGCCATGAACAAACCCGACGCCGCAAAATTGTTGGAATCCGAACTGGAGCAGGCAGAAAGCCGCTGGCAGCAGGCCTACGACGCCAGTGCTGGCGCTGCAAGGCGCTCGGTCAATCGCTCGGGCATCGACGTCAAGCCGCTGTACACCCCAAAAGATCGCGCCGATGAAAATTTCTTCGACGACATCGCATTTCCGGGCGAGTACCCGAATACGCGCGGCATCTATCCGACGATGCATCGCGGCCGCAGCTGGACGCAGCGCCAGTTGATCGGATGGGGTGTGCCCGAGGATTACAACAAGCGGCTGAAGGAAATGCTGGCGCATGGCGCGACCGCGCTGTCGCTGATTCCGTGCAACTCGGTGTATCGCGGCTACGACGCCGACGAAGTGCCACGCGAGCTGCTCGGCACCTGCGGCGTCGTCGTCAACAGTGTTGAGGACATGGACATCGCGCTGGCCGATGTACCTCTGGACCGCATCTCGTGCGCACTCAACGATCCTTCTCCGTTCACGTTGCTTGCGCTACTTCTCGCAGTGGCCAAGCGGCGCGGAATTCCGTGGACCAACATCACCGGCACGTCGAATCAGTCCGACTGTCTATCGCACTGTGTCGCCAATCACATGTTTTTTCGATTGTCGCTGCCGGGCGCCCGACGTGTGCTGACCGATCACATCGAATACGCCAACGAGTTCCTGCCCGGCTGGAATCCGATGTCGGTGGTCGGACAACACACGCAACAGGCTGGCGCCACGCCCGCCGAAGCGATGGGCTTCACGCTCGCAGCAGCGCTGCAATATGGTGAAGACTGCCTCGCGCGCGGCATGGATCCCGATCGGTTTCTGCCGCGCTTTACTTTTTTCTTCGACATCTCGATCAGCTTTTTCGAAGAGATCGCAAAGTTTCGCGCCGGCCGGCGTTTGTGGGCGCGGTTTGCACGCGAGCGACTCGGTGCCAAAGATCCGAAGTCTTGGCGGTTCAAATTTCATGGACAGACCTCGGGTGTCGATCTAACGCGCCAGCAACCGTTGAACAACATCGCGCGCGTCACGGCACAGGCGATGGCAGGCATCTTCGGCGGGCTGCAGTCGCTGCACACCGATGGCTACGATGAAGCGGTCTCGGTGCCAACATCAGAGGCTGCACGCATCGCGATTGCGACCCAGAACATTTTGCGCGAAGAAGCGCAATTGACCGATGTGATCGATCCGCTCGGAGGTTCGTACTACGTCGAAACGCTGACCGATCAGATGGAGCAACAGATCGAGGCAGTGATCGCGCGGATTGACGCCGCCGGCGGCATGTACAAGGCGGTCGAAGACGGCCTGGTGCAGCGAATGATCGGCGAGTCGGCGATGGCACACCAGTCGAAGATCGAAAGCGGGGAACAAACGGTAGTCGGGGTCAACGCGTATCGCATTGACGAAGATGCGAGGGACTACCAGTCGCAACCCTACCCGGATCTAGCGTCGATTGACGCCCAGCGCGAGCGGCTCAAGGCATTCAAGCAGAGCCGATCTGCCGCGGCGGCCAGCCAGGCACTCGATGCACTGGCCCGCACCGCGCAAGGCAGCGCGAACGTGATGGCGAGCATCGTCGCCGCGGTCGACGCTGGCGCAACGCACGGCGAGGTCTGCGCGGTGCTGCGACGCGAGCTCGGCTTTGGGCAACCGCTCGCTATCGTGTAGCGATGGAGTGGCTGCAGCGGATTCGCGCCGGCGATCGGCGCACGATCGCGCGGGCAATCTCGGCGCTTGAAAACGACGAGACGCAGGCGGAAGTGTTGCGTGAGCAGTTGGCTCCGCATTTGGGACGAGCTCACGTCGTCGGCATTACCGGGCCTGCAGGGGCGGGAAAGTCGACGCTGGTCAATGCGCTGGTTGGAGAACTGCTGGCCCGCGGCCATCGCATCGCAGTCGTGGCTGTTGATCCCTCGAGCCCATTCACCGGCGGCGCGGTGCTCGGTGATCGCATCCGGATGGCGGAACATCAGGGCAACGAGCGTGTCTTCATCCGCTCGCTGGCTTCACGCGGGCACGCTGGTGGCGTCTCGCGAGCAACCGCACACGTCATCGATGTATTCGACGCCGCCGGATTTGACTTGATATTGGTCGAAACGGTTGGCGCAGGGCAATCAGACGTTGCGATTGCCAAACTCGCGCGCACGCGTGTGGTGGTCTATCCGCCAGGACTGGGCGATGAAATTCAGGCGTTGAAGGCCGGCGTCCTCGAGATCGCCGACATTCTTGTCGTCAATAAAGCAGATCTGCCGGGCGCCGATCGCACCAGTGCAGATTTTCTGGCGATGCCCGTACGCAGCACGGAGAAAAAACGCCCGGTCCTGAAAACTGTTTCAACCACTGGCGAAGGAGTCAGGCAACTGGCCGATGCGATTGCCGAACGAAGCGCTGGCAACCTCGTTGCTGATGCCAAGTCAGTTGCCTGAAGTTGTTACAGCCGATTACCGCACTGCCTGATCCATCGCCAGTACCAGTTTTTCTCGCCACAAACCGGGCACCGCCAGCGCCGAAATGTGCATCGCGTCGGGAACGCTCCAGAATTCGGAACCCGCGGCCGCGGCATGCAGCTGTTCGCTGTTTACCGTGGCGACGATCGAATCACGCGCTCCGTGCACGAAGATCAGCGGCACGCGAATTGACTTCAGTGCCGTCACGGGATCCTTCTCGGGGCCTGGCAACATTGCGGCGGTCATTGCTGCAATCGGCGCCAGCGGTCCGCCTGCGGTTGCATCGCGCGCGACGCCGCGATAGCTGGCAAAAGCCGAGTCAATGACTGCGAGTCGGACACCGGTCGAATCCTGCGCGAGCAAACGTAGAGCGGTGGCCCCGCCGATGCTTTGACCAAAAACGATCAGGCGGGTTGGATCGACATCACTTCGCGTGCGTAAATACTTAAGTGCCGCCACGGCGTCGTCGACAATGCCATCGAGTGAAGGTTTACCCTCGGAGCGTCCGAAGCCGCGGTAGTCAATCATCAGCACGTTGTAACCGCGCGCCGGCATCCATGACACGAGCGGCAGGTGATTGCTGACGTTGGCTGCGTTGCCGTGAAGATGCAGAACGGTGCCTTTCGCGAGTCCGCTGGCCGGCAGGAACCAACCGTGCAGTTGCGCGCGATCGCTGGAAATGACAAAGACGTCTTCGGCTTTTACATTGAGTTGCGCAGGTGTCGAGTACACGACGGCGTCGGGGTAAAAAAACATCCGTTCGACGCATCCGGCGAGCATGGTGACAAGTAATCCTATTAACGCGATACGTAGACGCATGGGGCGCTTTCGAGCTTACCCGCCTGAAATTGTCGCGAGACGGCTCGCCCTACCCGGTCACCCGTGATGCTGCCTCGGCATCATCGGTCGCATATGACTCCATCGGCACACACGAACACATGATGTTCCGATCACCATATGCATTGTCGACCCGCCCCACCGGCGGCCAGTATTTGTGCTGCTTCAACGAGGCAACGGGAAATGCTGCGCGCTCGCGCGTGTAGTCATGTGCCCAATTTTCCGCCATTGCCATCGCCGCCGTATGCGGCGCATTTCGAAGGGCGTTATCGTCACGCTCGACTTCGTTATTCTCGATTGCACGAATCTCATCGCGAATCGCGATCATCGCCTGGATGAATCGGTCGAGCTCGATCTTGGGTTCGGATTCCGTAGGTTCAACCATCAACGTGCCAGCGACCGGAAACGACAGCGTCGGCGCGTGAAATCCGTAATCCATCAATCGCTTCGCAACGTCTTCGGCGGAAATTCCGCTGGTCTCCCTGATCGGCCGTAGGTCGAGAATGCATTCGTGTGCGACATACCCATTCCGACCCGAATACAGAACCGGAAAGTGCGGAGCCAGACTCCTGGCAATGTAATTCGCATTCAACAGCGCAATTTCCGTGGCGCGTCTCAACCCTTCTCTGCCCATCATCGTGATGTACATCCAGGGGATCGGAAGAATGCCTGCGCTGCCAAAGTTTGCTGCGCTCACCATTCCGACTGCGTCGTCGGCGCCCAATCTTCCCGGCAGATACGGTGCGAGGTGCGCCTTGACGGCGACCGGGCCAACACCCGGACCACCGCCGCCGTGCGGAATGCAGAACGTCTTGTGCAGATTCAAATGCGAAACGTCCGACCCGTACAGGCCGGGCTTTGCAACACCTACCAGCGCATTCAAGTTGGCGCCGTCGGTATACACCTGCCCGCCGTGCTCGTGGATGATCTGGCAAATCTCGACGATCGGTTCCTCGAACACCCCGTGCGTCGACGGATAAGTCACCATCAGAGCTGCCAGGTTGCCGGCATGCAGCGACGCTTTTGCACGCAAGTCATCGACGTCGACATTGCCGTTTCGATCGGTCTTGATTGCAACGACATCCATGCCGCACATCTGCGCAGAGGCGGGATTGGTCCCGTGCGCACTTTCCGGAATCAGGCAGATCTTGCGGTGCCCTTCACCGCGCGATCGGTGATACGCGCGTATCGCGAGCAGACCTGCATACTCGCCTTGCGCGCCCGAGTTCGGCTGCAGGCTGACCGCGTCGTAACCGGTGCACTCAGCCAGCATCTGCTCGAGTTCTGAGATCAGTTGCTGGTACCCCGCCGCCTGCTCAATCGGTGCAAGTGGGTGAATGTTGGAAAATTCCGGCCAGGTCACGGGAATCATCTCGCTGGTTGCATTCAGCTTCATCGTGCACGACCCGAGCGGGATCATGGTTCGATCAAGCGCGAGATCCTTGTCGGCCAATGTGCGCATGTAACGCAGCATCTCGTGCTCGCTATGGTGCGCGTTGAACACCGGGTGCGTCAGGAATGGCGTGGTTCTGCGCAAAGACTCGGGTATTGCGCCATCGATTGCGCCATCGATTTGTCGGTCGAGGTCGTCAACGTCGGCGACTACGCTGAATAACTTCCAGATCGCGGCGACATCTGCGCGCGTGGTGGTCTCGTCAAGCGCAATGCCAATCATCTGCGGCATGCGCTCCCCGAAATTGCGCAGATTGATTCGTGCTGTGCAAGATGCAGCATGAACGGCAGCCGCATCGATGCCATTGACCACGATCGAATCAAAATAGCTGCCGCTGACCGCCAGCCCGCCGCGCTTCAGACCCTCCGCCAGAATCGCTGTTAGACGATGCACACGTCGCGCGATGCGTGTCAGGCCGTCGGGCCCGTGATAGACGGCGTACATGCCTGCCATTACCGCCAGCAGGACCTGTGCAGTACAGATGTTCGACGTCGCTTTCTCGCGGCGGATATGTTGCTCGCGAGTCTGCAGCGTCAGTCGATACGCAGGCTGACCCTGCGAATCGACCGAAACACCCACCAGGCGCCCGGGTATCGATCGCTTGAATGCATCCTTGCACGCAAGGAACGCGGCGTGCGGGCCGCCGAAGCCGAACGGAACACCAAATCGCTGCGAGTTGCCAACCACGATATCGGCACCCCCATCAGGGCCGCCCCAGTTTCCGGGAGCCTCGAGCAGCGTCAACGCGAGTAAATCCGTGGCCACGCAAAACAGCGCGCCGCGTTCGTGCGCCTGCGCCACCAGCGAACGCATATCGTGAATCAGTCCCGTCGTCGACGGGTACTGCGCCAGCACGCCAAAGTAATCCCCCGTGCTGATCAGCTCTGGCACGAATCCGACTTTGACCTGTAGCCCAAGCGGTTCCGCACGCGTCCTGACAACTTCGATCGTTTGCGGATGGCAATCGCTCGCCACAACAAAGACATTGCTCTTGCTTTTCGCGCTGCGCCTGGCAAGCGTCATCGCCTCCGCAGCGGCAGTGGCCTCATCAAGCAGCGAGGAATTCGAAATCTGCATCCCCGTCAGGTCGCACACCATCGTTTGAAAGTTCAACAGCGCCTCGAGACGTCCTTGCGAAATCTCTGCCTGGTACGGCGTGTACGCCGTGTACCAGCCGGGATTTTCGAGAACGTTGCGCAGGATGACCTTGGGCGTGTGCGTGTTGTAGTAGCCCTGCCCAATAAAGCTTCTAAACACCTGGTTCTTCAGCGCGATCTCGCGGATTTTCGCGAGCGCCTCTTCCTCGCTGATTGCAGCGGGAAGTGCCAACGGGCACATAAGCTTTATCGTGCCGGGCACGATCGAATCGACCAGTGCATCGAGCGACGCGGATCCAATCAACGCCAGCATCTCCGCGATTTCCGCATCGTTGGGCCCAAGATGGCGCGCGTGGAAGTCGTTGTGGGCCTCAAGTTCGGCAAGCGAAGACATGATTACTTGGCAGCCTCGACGTTGGATTGATACTGGTTGGCGTCCATCAACGTGTCGAGTGCGGATGCGGTCTTCATCTTGAAAATCCAGGCGTCGTACGGCGCCGTATTGAGTTTCTGGGGCTCAGCCTCCAACGCATCGTTGAATGCGACGACTTCGCCATCGACGGGGGCATAAATGTCGGAAGCTGCCTTGACCGATTCGACGACGCCGGCGGTATCGCCCGCCTTCAACGTCTGTCCCGTCTTGACGTCGCCCACGTATACAAGATCGCCCAGCATGTCCTGCGCCGCATCGGTGATGCCGATCCAGAGCAGTCCATCTTCGCCCTGCTTGATCCACTCGTGAGTCTTCGTGTACTTCAGATGACCGGGAAACTGCATTAATGACTCCTGTGAGGTTCGGGTTAAACCAATACCTTGCCATTGCGTACGAACGGCATTTTCACGACGAGCGCATTGAGCAACTTGCCGCGCACATCGACCTGCACCGTATCGCCGAGGTTAACTTCGCGCGGAACCCGCGCCATTGCAATCGACGCCTGCAGCGTGGGAGAGAACGTGCCGCTCGTCGTCTCGCCATCTCCTGCGTGCGTCGTGACCTTTTGATGTGACCGCAGCACGCCACGATCCAGCAGCTTCAATCCAACCAGCTTGCAACGCGCGCCGCCGCGCTCGAGCGCCGTGCGGCCGATGAAGTCGCGCGAAGTTTTCATGTCGACTGTCCATGCGAGGCCGGCGTCCAGTGGGGAAACGTGCTCGTCCATGTCGTTGCCGTACAAATTCATTCCGGCTTCCAGTCGCAGCGTGTCGCGCGCGCCGAGCCCGGCCTGGGCGACTCCCGCAGCCCTGAGTTGCGCCCATAGCGTTGGCGCGTCCTGCGCCGGGAGCATGACTTCGAAGCCGTCTTCGCCCGTGTACCCGGTACGCGCTACGAAAAGTTCGCCGATCGCCGCTGCAAAAAAAGGCGCGAGATTCTCAAGTGCGCTCTTAAGCTCCGGACGCGCCTGCCAGAGTTTTGCGCGCGCGCTCGGGCCCTGCACTGCAATGATGGCCAGATCGGCGCGCGGGTTGATCTGCACGTCAAGAGCGCGTGATGACGCCACCTGCCGCATCCAGATCAGGTCTTTCGCCGCCGTCGACGCATTGACGACGATGCGAAACGACGCGTCGCGAACGAAGTAAACGATCAAATCGTCCACAACGCCCCCGCCATCGTTCAACATGCACGAATACAGCGCTTTGCCAGGTTGACTCAGCTTATCGACATTGTTTGCAAGAAGCACGCGCAGAAACGTGCGCGCATCTGCACCTTCAACATCGACCGGGCGCATATGCGAAACATCGAACATGGCGGCATCGCGCCGCACGGCATGGTGCTCTTCGATCTGCGAACCGTAGCTAAGCGGCATCTCCCAGCCGCCGAAGTCGACCAGCTTGGCGCCGGCGTTAGCGTGAGTTTCGTACAGCGAGGTGCGGTGCAGCGCCATCGTGCCTCAGGACAAAAGATCGGCGAGCCGGCATTTCGCCGGTCCACGCCCCTCTGTCCTTTTGCCTGAGAGTTCGGAATCCAGCATCGGATTCGCTGCACCTTCGGCGCCGCCGACAATCGACGGTCTCTCCAGAGTCGCTCGCGCGAGGCGGTTTTTGATACCTGAGCGATTACGGGCGTTACGCCTTCGGCGGTGATTCAAGATGCTTCCCTTGAACCACACTCTCCCGCACCACGCATAGAGCGAACGCGAAGGGTAGCAAACTGACCGCGCAGCTTGCCGCGGCTCACCGCGGCATGCGCACGCAGTCAAGAAAGTACTGACCCGCCTCGTTGCGTGCCAGCCCATGGATGTCGGTGCCGAACCCCGGGAACCGCGCATTCAGGTCGCGCGCGAACTGCAGATAACGAACGATGGTGGCATTGATGCGCTCGCCCGGAATCAGCAACGGAATGCCGGGCGGGTACGGCGTCAGCAGCACTGCGGTGACTCGACCTTCGAGCTCGTCGATCGGCACGCGATCGATAGCGCTATGCGCCATCTGCGCGTACGCGTCGGTTGGCTTCATCACGGGCTCCATTTCCGACAGGTACATGTCGGTGGTCAGGCGCGCGATGTCGCTCGCGCGGTAGATGTCGTGCACCGCATCGCAGAGCTGCCGCAGGCCCATCTTTTCGTACTGCGTAAATCCTTTCAGAAACTCCGGCATCACGCGCCACAGGGGCTGGTTCTTGTCGTAGTCATCCTTGAACTGCTGCAGCTCGGTCACCATCGTGTTCCAGCGACCTTTTGTAATGCCAATCGTGAACATGATGAAAAACGAATACAGCCCGGTCTTTTCAACAATGATCCCGTGCTCGGCGAGGTACTTGGTCACCACGGCTGCCGGAATACCCGGGTCGACGAACGACCCATCAAGATTGAGGCCGGGCGTGATCACGGTGGCCTTGATCGGATCGAGCATGTTGAAATTGGGCGCGACATCGCCAAAACCATGCCAATCGTCGTGTGAGCGCAGGATCCAATCCTCACGCGTACCGATGCCGTCTCCTGGAAGATGTTTCGGGCCCCACACCTTGAACCACCACGAATCACCGTATTCGCGGTCGACCTTGCGCATCGCACGTCGAAAATCGAGCGCCTCGGTGATTGATTCCTCGACCAGCGCGGTACCACCGGGCGGCTCCATCATCGCAGCCGCGACATCGCACGAAGCAATGATCGCGTACTGTGGCGAGGTCGACGTGTGCATCAAAAACGCCTCGTTGAACATGTAGCGATCCAGCGTTTCCTTTTCGGAATTTCGAATCAGGATCTGCGATGCCTGCGAGAGCCCTGCGAGCATCTTGTGAGTCGATTGCGTCGAAAAAATCATCGATTCGCGGTTACGGCGGCGCGATAATTCGACGCCCGCCGCGGTCACGCCTCCGATCGCGTGCATGTCTCGGTAGAAATCATGAAATGCAGCGTGAGGAAGCCACGCCTCATCGAAATGCAGCGTATCGATCTTGCCGTCGAGCTCCTGATTGATCGTTTCGACGTTGTAGATGATGCCGTCGTACGTGCTCTGCGTCAGCGTCAACACTCGCGGCTTATCGCGCCCGCTGCCGCCGCTGCCGTTTTTCAATAGCGGATGCCTCGCGATTTTTTTTGCAATCGACTCCCAGCGAAATTCCTGCAACGGGATCGGTCCAATGATTCCGTAGTGATTGCGAGTCGGCGTCAGGAATACCGGTATTGCACCGGTCATCGTGATTGCGTGCAGCACCGATTTGTGACAATTGCGATCGACCACGACAACGTCATTGGGCGCAACGACGTAATGCCACACGATCTTGTTCGATGTCGACGTTCCGTTGGTGACGAAGAACAGGTGATCCGCCCCGAAGATGCGTGCGGCATTGCGTTCGCTGGCTGCCACCGGCCCGGTATGGTCGAGCAGCTGGCCGAGCTCGTCGACCGAGTTGCAGACGTCGGCGCGCAGCATGTTCTCGCCAAAGAACTGGTGGAACATGCGGCCCACCGGACTCTTCAGGAACGCGACGCCACCCGAGTGCCCGGGGCAGTGCCATGAATACGAGCCATCCTGTGCGTAGTGCGTCAGCGCGCGGAAAAACGGCGGCGCCAGCGCTTCCAGGTACACACGCGCCTCGCGAATGATGTAGCGAGCGACAAACTCCGGCGTGTCCTCGAACATGTGAATGAAGCCATGCAGTTCGCGCAGCAGGTCGTTTGGCATGTGATGCGTGGTGCGCGTCTCGCCGTACAGAAAAATGGGGATGTCCGCATTTCTTCTGCGAATCTCGCGCACAAACGCGGCCAGCTTGGCAATCGTTTCCTCGTTCGCATTGCCCTCGGCCAGTTCCTCGTCATCGACCGAGAGCACAAATGCGGATGCGTGACTTTGCTGCTGCGCAAAGCTCGATACGTCGCTGAACGTCGTGACGCCGAGGATCTCGACACCCTCCGCTTCGATAGCCTTCGCCAGCGCACGAATGCCGAGACCGCTGGCGTTCTCGGAACGAAAATCCTCGTCGATGATGACGATCGGAAAGCGAAAGCGCATGGGATTGGGCACGAGGCAGCAGGAGGCGAAAGGAGCGCGATTATCCGCGTTCGCTACGGAAGGCAGCAAGCAGCGCGTTTAGGCACCCTGCCTGCTGTTACACCGTGTTACAGCGTCGATGGGGTTCCGGCGCTACGGTAGCGTCAACAACGCGAACCATTGGACGTTAGGGTTATCACAACACCGGAAACATCGGAGAATCCATGCAACGCCTGCTCAAACTGATCGCCATTGTGTTCGTGGCCGCGTGCGCGACAGCATCGGCGCAAACGCAATCGAACGACAGCCCGCCACTGATTGCAGGACGCCTCGCGGCTGCCGAGGGTGACGTTCAGATCTGGCGTACCGAGGAAGACGGGGATGGCGAGTGGGATGTCGCGCAAGTCAACGACGTCGTCACCATCGGCACCGGGATCTACACCGGCAACAACGGCCGCACCGAATTCAGAGTAGGACCCAACACATTTCGTTTGTCAGCGAACAGCCGCGGCGGTTTTAGCCAGCTCGACTACACCGGAGCTGTATTTAACCTGGAAAGCGGGTCGGTCAACATTGCGCTGGCGCGCCCGGCACAAAATGAATTTTCGTCAGTGACAGTCGATGGCATTCGCATCGATCTCGCAGCGCCGGGACGCTATCGGATCGATGCCGGCCACGGCGGTCCATCTCGTGTGACAGTTTTCACCGGCTATGCGAGCGTTCAGACCGGTGGCAACGCGATCAATGTCGAAAGCGGTCAGGCGCTCGTGCTCGGTGCCGGGTTGTCGCGTACCGCCTTCGAACGAGCCACCACCACTTCGCTCGATCAATGGGCGTCAAGCCGTGACGATCGCTATCGCAACGTGCAGTCGGCGCGCTATGTCTCGCCGTACATGACGGGTTACGAAGAACTTGATTTCCATGGCGACTGGATCGCCGATGCCGACTACGGCAACGTGTGGGTCCCTCGCGCTGTGCCCGTGGGCTGGGCACCGTATCGGTCCGGACAATGGCGCTGGGTTCGTCCCTGGGGCTGGACCTGGGTCGACCAGGCGCCTTGGGGCTATGCGCCTTTTCACTACGGGCGCTGGGTAACGATCGGAAACCGCTGGTCGTGGTGGCCCGGCGGGCACAGCGTTCGTCCGGTGTGGGCGCCCGCGTTGGTCGGATTTGTCGGCGGCAGCAACGTCAGCGTGTCGGTCGGCTTTGGTGGCCCGGTGGTCGGCTGGTACCCGCTGGCACCGTGGCATCGCTACGAGCCGCACTATCATCACAACAACACGTATGTGACTGTCATCAATCAGACGGTGATCCGCAATCCGCCGCGCGGTGTGGAGCATCATCGAAACCACGAGGGTGCGACGATGGTGCCGGGACCGCGTTTCCGCGACCCCGTGATGAAAGTCGCTTTGCCGGTCAGATCCAACATTGGCGAGTTGCAGCAAATGGCACCGCCGCCGAGAAACATCAGTCCGGTCCGTAAGTTTGCGGCAGAAGACGGGATGGTGCGCCGGCCGAATCAAGTGCAGCCGTCGCCTTCGACCGTCGCCCCCGCGGGCGCTGCCGCGAATGCACCTGCACCGGCTGCGAGCATTTCAAAGCCAACGCGGATCATGCCGCCGATGATGGCGGAGCCCGTTCCGAATCGGGGCGTTGCCGCGCAACCTCCGCTGCCGGGCAATAATCCCGCACCGCTTGCGCAGCCGCCAAAATTTGACCGCGTTCCGCCCACTGCGATACAAACCACGCCGGTTGCACCTGCGGTTGCGCCCGAAGTTGCGCGGCCGCAGCCACGAGCCAGAATGCCGCAGGAGCTGCTGCCGCAAGCCGAGCAAAACATGCGCGGTCCTCCCTCAGAGCCGGCACGCTTTCCCCCCGGAGCACCGCCAACGATGCGACAGCCCAAAACGCCAATGCCGCAGAGCGCGCCGCCCGTCGCTGCACCTTCGCCGGTTCAGCGCGCCGCGCCACCACCCCCGGTGCAGCGTGTTGCGCCGGTAGCTGCACCGCCGCCTGCTGCGGCCGCTGCGCCGCCATCAGCGCCGCCCGCAGTAGCGCGTGTCCCCTCACCCAGAGAACAAGTCGAGCGCGACGCACCACGTCCTAAACAGGCAATGCAATAACGCGAGCTACTTGGCCGATTCGTCAAAGCCAGCCGGCTTTGCGGAATCGCCACCACAAGACGCTCGCGGTGCCGCCCATCAGCGCAAGCGCCGCTGGATATCCCCAGCGCGCGCTCAACTCCGGCATGAATTCGAAATTCATGCCCCAGATGCCGGCAAGCGCGGTAACCGCCGCGAAGATAGCGGCCCACGCCGCCAGTCGCTTCGAAATATCGGTTTGTTCGATCGTCACCATCGACAGATTAACTGCGATCGCCGTTCCAATCGAGTCGCGCAGCCTGTCAAGTGCCTGCATCGCGCGAAACATGTATTCGTAAACATCGCGGAAGTAATCGCTCAAGCCGGTGACCACCCGCGGCACGCGGCCACCGTGCAACTTGTTCGATGCGTCGTAAAGTGGAGCGACCGCGTGTCGCATCTCGGAGACCTGCTGCTTCAAGCCGTAAAGCCGTTCCAATGTCTCCCGCTGCGTGCCACGCGCAAATATCAGCGGCTCGATCTTTTCGAACTCGGACTCCATTGCATCGATCACCGGAAAGTAGCGATCGACTACGGTTTCGAGGATCGCGTAGAACACAATCCCGGGACCGAGCTCAAGCAATTCCTGCTCGCGCTCAAGCCGCGCTCTGACGCCAAGCAGATTACGATCGCTGTGGGTGCGGACTGACAGCACGAAGCGCGGGCCGACAAACGCGTCGAGCTCGCCAACCTTCAGCGCACCATCGCCGTATTCGACCAGCTTCAGAACCGCAAACAGCAGGTCGTCGTCGTATTCCGCAATGATGGGTCGCTGCGAAACGCGGCGCGCCTCTTCGATGGCCTCGTCTGGCAGCCCGAACGCCGCCTGGGCTTGAGCAAGTTCATCGCTATCGGGGTCGCGCAGCGCCACCCAGACGAAGCCTGAATGACTGTCGAGCCAGGCCCGCACTTCGGATAACTGCAGGTCGCACAGCCGCCGGCCTTTTTCGTAGGCAACGCAGTTGACTAGCACGGGGCGCAGTCTCCGCAGCAGGAAAGATTGCTCACGTCTTTGGCAGCGTCACGCCGCGTTGCCCCTGATACTTTCCGCCGCGATCCTTGTACGACGTTTCGCAGACTTCATCGGATTCGATGAAGATGACCTGCGCGCATCCTTCGTGGGCGTAGATCTTGGCCGGCAGTGTCGTCGTGTTCGAAAATTCAAGTGTCACGTGTCCCTCCCACTCGGGCTCCAGAGGCGTCACGTTGACAATGATTCCGCAGCGCGCGTAGGTCGACTTGCCAAGGCAAATCGTCAGCACGTTGCGCGGTATACGAAAGTACTCGACGGTGCGCGCCAGTGCGAAGCTGTTCGGCGGGATGATGCAGACGCCGCTCTTCAGGTCGACGAACGAGTTTGGGTCGAATGCTTTCGGATCGACTATCGTGCTGTTGATATTGGTAAAGATTTTGAATTCGTCAGCGCAGCGAATGTCGTAGCCGTAGCTTGACGTGCCGTAACTGACGATCCGCTCGCCATTGACCTGGCGTACCTGGCCAGCCTCGAATGGCTCGATCATTCCTTGCGCCGCCATGCGGCGAATCCAGCGGTCGCTTTTGATGCTCATCTAGGGTGTCGCACGCTTTCTTGAAGTGGACGCGATTCTACGTTTTCACGTTGGATCGATAGACTATCGGTATGGACGAGCAATGGATTCCGGCTCGCGCAGGCGACACGCTTTCGAGCGTCGACACACCTGCGTTGATTCTCGACCTCGACCGTTTCGAAGCCAATCTGACGCGGCTGATGAACGCCATACAAGGGCGGGCTGTGCGTGTGCGCCCGCACGCAAAGAGCCACAAGTGCGTGGAGATTGCGCGTCGGCAGATTGCCGCTGGTGCGATTGGCATCTGCTGCCAGAAAACATCCGAAGCGGCACCGTTTCTGGCCGGAGGGATAGTCGACGTCCTAATCACAAATGAGGTGGTCGGGCAGCGCAAGACCGAGCGACTGGCGCAGTTGGCCGCCAGTTACCCAGCCGCCACAGTAGGGGTTTGTGTCGACAACGCGAGCACGGTCGCCGATTTGGCGCGTGCTTGCGAGCGCGCCGATTCGGCGCTCGATGTCTACATCGAACTCGACGTGGGCCATAACCGGGCCGGCGTTACGGGGATTGACGAAGTCGTGGCGCTGGCGCGCGCGATCGACGCGCGTCCGACACTGTCTCTGCGCGGTTTGCAAGCCTACTTTGGCAACGCGCAGCATCGGCGTAGCGCCAGCGAGCGACGCGATGCAATTGCGACTGCGACCTCGCTGGCGCGCCGCGCCAAGGCTGCGTTGGTCGACGCCGGTCTGCCGTGCGATGTCGTGACAGGCGCAGGCACCGGCACCTTCATGCTCGAAGCAACGAGCGGCGTCTACAACGAGATTCAGCCGGGGTCTTACGCGATGATGGACGTCGACTACGCGAAGAATGAGCCCGAGCCAAGCTGGCCCGCGTTCGAGCAATCAATGTTCATCCTGACGACCGTGATGAGCCGGCGCAAGGACGCTCACTCTGACCGCGCGACACTCGACGCAGGGCTGAAGAGTTTCTCGACGGATTCGGGCCCCGCATCGCCGGCGTTTGCGGGTTGGCAGGTGCGTGGGGTCTCGGACGAGCACACAGTACTTGAACGTCATGGCGCTGGCCCCGAATTGGCTCTCGGCGACAAACCGCTGTTGATACCGGGACACATTGATCCCACTGTCAACCTGCACGACTGGATCGTCGCCGTACGAAACGATCGAGTAGAAGCCGTGTGGCGCGTAGACGCTCGCGGTGCCATTTTCTAATACAACGTTCTGCGAATCTGTTTCAGCAAAAAATTCATAGGAGACCTTAGATGCTGACCTCACACCGCGTGGCCCTGGCGTTCACCATTGCCACGCTCATCGCCGCACCGTGCTTTGCCCAGTCGTGGCCGACGAAGCCCATCCGATTGATCGCTGTCTTTCCGCCAGGCGGATCGGTCGACCAGGTCGCACGCATTCTTGCGCAACCGCTGGCAAAACAATTGGGACAGAGCGTGGTGGTTGAAAACATTGGCGGCGCATCGGGGTCGATCGGAACCAACACCGTTGCCAGAGCGGATGCAGATGGCTACACCTTCGGCGTCGTGTTCGATACGCACGGGACCAACGCAAGCCTGATCCCGAATCTGGCGTACAACACACTCAAAGATCTGCAGCACGTGACCCTGATCGGTACGTCGCCGATGGCGCTTGTCGCATCGGCCAAATCCCCCTACACGAAAATGGCGGATGTGACCGCCGCAGCGCGCACGATCAAGGGCATAGCAATCGGGTCGATCGGTACCGGCAGCCTGGGGCATCTCGCAATGATTCAGGCTGGCCAGCAAGCCGGATGGGCGTGGACGCATGTGCCGTTTCGCGGCGGCGGTCCGCTGATGAATGACACCGTTGCGGGGCATGTCCCGCTGGCCATCGGCACCGTTTTTCTGATGCTGCCACACGTGAAGGCAGGCACCGTTAAACCGATCGCGGTAACTGGCGCCAAGCGCCACGCGAGCTTGCCTGATACGCCGACGCTGGCTGAAACAGGCATCAAGAATTTTGAAGCCCTCGCGTATTGGGGGGTGATCGCCCCCGCCAAGACGCCCCTTGAACTCGTTGAACGGATGAGCAGCGAAATTCAAAAGGTGCTTAAAGATCCAGCGGTGTCAGAGCGGCTCGCCGCGCAAGGCATGACGGTCACGGGTCAAGGACCCGCCGAATTCAAGTCGTTCATGCAGAAGGAAGTGGATCGCTGGGCCAAGATCGTCAAACAAAATCAGATCACGGCTGGCAACTAATCAAGTGTTGGGCGCCCATTCGGGCGTGACCTGCAGCGCAACCAGGAAGCGGGCAACCATGTTGTAGGCGGCGGTCACTGCAACAAGCTCGACGAGTTCGGTTGGCGACATCTGCTGCTTCAGTGAATCGAATACGACGTTCGGAATCCGAACCTCGCGCGTGCTGGCAATTGCAAATCGAATCACGGCTTGCTGAAGGCCATTGAACAGATCACTGGCGGAGGCGGCGTCCGGATCTTCGAGCGCGCCCAGTTGCGCATCGCTGGCGCCGGCTTTCTTCAACTCCGGCGCATGATGGTGATACTCGTACTCTGCTCCGGTTATCTTCGCAACGACACAGATCGCAAGTTCCCGCAGCAGTGGCGATAGCGCAAGTTCCTGTCTGAGCGCGCGTAGGTAAACATTCCAGCCTCGTGCCAGAGGCTCGGACCAGAGCAGCATGCGGTCGAGGTTCAACAAGGCGCCGCCGCGGCGACCTTCGATCGTTTGCACGAGTTCGGTATCGCGCGGCGCGAGCGCGGGGTTCCAGGGCTCAACCCTCATGTTTTTTTCCTCACCTGCTATCGGTCAAGTGCTTCGGCAACGTAGCGCGAGACCTTTGGCGGCTCTGCACCGATATGGAACGCGTACCGGCGCTCACGCAGATCCGCGTCCGCGGCCGTAAAGCGGTCAAAGCGGCGGAGATGATCCGCCCATGATTCGTCAAGAAAATACTCGATGTAGTGACCCGGTTCGCTGGTGTCCTGGAACAGCCCCCATGACAATGCGCCCATCTGCAATCGATTGCCACGGCTTTCGCGCATTACGGCGGCGAACTCGGCCGCGCGCGCGACATCGATCCGGTAGTCAACGGTCACCATCACGGGACCCATCCGGTGTTCGATCGGAAACGCGGGCACCGGCTCCTGCAGTATTCGAGCCGGCGTCAGGTCGCGCTCCTCGAATGCAAAGTGCAAGCGCCCGACCGAAATCCACAACGCAATGCCAGCCGCCGCGGCTGCAACGAACGTCCATGGCACGCCAATCAGGCTTGCCACCTGGCCCCAGATCGCTGCGCTCGCCGACGTCGCTGCCATCATCGTCATCATGTAGATCGACATGCCGCGCGCGCGCACCCAGTCGGGCAACGACAATGCGATGCAACTGTCAATGTGTTGACTGTCGCCAGCCACGCACCGCCCACCAGCATCATCGCCGGGATCGCTATCCACACGTGAGGAGCAAATCCGACTGCGACCATCGCAGCAGCCTGCAGCAGCAGTCCCCCAAGCAACAGGCCGTCGCGGGTAATCAGAACCCGCAGCCGTGGCAGCCAGAAAGCGGTTGCAATCGCACCGATGCCCAGCGATGCAAGCAGTGCCGTATAAGCCCACGCGCCGCCGTCGGGCAAATCCCTCGCCACGATCGGCAGTAACGCGAACAGCGCCGCATAAAGAAAATGGCAATTCTTAAAAGCACCGCGCGCATCAAACTCGATTGCGCGACGTATTGCACGCCGACCCGCATCGCCCCGATGAACCGCTCCCCCGGCAGAACGGTCGGTTTCGTTTCGAGCCGCCACCGCATGATGACGAAACCCGCGATCAGCGAGAGCATCGCATTCGCTAGAAATACGTAAGCACTGCCGAGACTGGCGATCAGCGCGCCCGCGATCGCCGGGCCGATGACGCGCGAAGTGTTCATCGCAATGCCATTGAGAGCGACGGCAGTGGCGAGTTCGCGCCGCGGGACCAGGTCGGGGACGATCGCTGCGTACACTGGCCAGCGCATCGCCAAGCCGATCCCGTTGCCAAATGTCAGCGCCAGCAGCAAGGGCGCCGTCATCGAATCGGTCACCAGTACGGCGCACAAGATCAAAGCGTTTGCCGCGACCCAGAACTGGGTGAACATGAACCAGCTGCGGCGGTTCAGCAGGTCGGCGAGCGCCCCACTCGGCAGGCCCAGCAGAACAACCGGCAGCACAGACGCCGACTGCACGAGCGCCACCATCACGGTTGAAGTGGTCAGCGTCGTCATCAGCCACGCCGCGGCGACGTCGTTCATCCACATTCCGATGTTGGCGGTGAGCCAGGTCACCCACAACAGCCGAAACACGGGCCGCCGTAGCGGCGCCCACGCGGTAAGGGGTACCTCCGGCGGGTCGGGTGCAACAGACGGCGTCATGCGCGGATTGTATTGACGCCACCTGATCGCCGCGCATGCGGCAGATTATTGCTGGCTGAACTCCGCTTCCATCCGGCGCTGCGCTTCTTCCTGCGATACGTCCTCGATATGGGTGGACAGGGTCCACTGATAACCGTACGGATCCTTCAAGGTGCCCGAGCGGTCGCCATAAAACTGATCGGCCACCGCCCGCACCTCTGTTGCCCCTGCCGCGATCGCTTTCTTGAACGCAGCATCGACGTCGGGCACGTAGATCATCAGGAACATCGGCGAGCCGCCCAGCGCCTGCGGGCTCTTGTTGCCCCACTCTTCGTTTTCTTCCGACATCATCAAGGTCGAATCGCCGATTCGAATTTCGGCATGTGCGATTTTCCCATCGGGCATGTCGAGCTGCATCGTCTTTTCCGCGCCGAACGCCCGCGTGTAAAAATTGATCGCGCCCATGCAGTCGCGCACTGCCATGTAGGGGGTAACGGTGTGATAACCGTCGGGTTGTGGCTTTGATTGACTCGTCATGGGTTCTTCCTCCTTCAATCTGCAGTTGAGCACCTTCAAATCTAAGCGATGCGCCCTCTCAGTAGGTCATCGAGGCCGCATTAAGAATTCCGAGTGCGATAGCTACCGCGCCGAGAAAAATTCCGCTCGAGACCTGACCCTCGCGCACATGGAGGGCGATCGCGGGGACCATCAGTCGCACACCCGCGAACGCAACCAGCTGCACCAGCAGCGCAATTGCCGACCAGAGCAGCATGTCGAGTAAAGAGACGCTATTGACCACGACGCTGGCGAGCGGCAATGCAAATCCGATGATTGCGCCGCCGAGAGACGCTGCGGCAGCGACGTTGCCTTCACGGATCAGTCGAACTTCGGGATACGGCGTGATGGCAACATACAGCGCAAGGCAGATCGTCAGCAACAGCAACGAGGTGCCGAAGAAGGCTGCGAAATACGGCAGCCCCGCAAGCGTTTCGAACGCATCATTTCTCATGCACTTCTCCTCTGCAATTCAGCTCGCTGAATTGGCTTCGCGGAATTTTTCATTTTCCGATTATTCAAAATAGTGCGGAACGAATCGACTCGTGTTGCGAGTGATCGGCGTGGCATCTTCGCGGATTCCGATGCCCGCGGGTTCGGCCCCGACGATCCACGAGCCGATCAACGCGTAGTCGTCGCCAAACTTCGGCAGTGGCGCAAGCGCCTGATACACATAGCCCTCGCCGCCATACTCGCCCGTCGTCTCGTGCGCTGTCCCCTCGATCACCAACGAAATATTGCAGCCTTCGCGCGCGAGCAATGGCTTCTTTACATAACTTGCTCCCAGCAGTGCGGGCTCGAAATAGGCGGGCAGCAAATTGGGATGGTCGGGATACAATTCCCAAAGCACAACCAGGATTGCCTTATTCGACAGCAGCATCTTCCACGCGGGTTCAATCACGCTCGTCGAACCGCGCGCGATCGCGGGCCCAAAGTCTTCGCGCACCAGCCACTCCCATGGGTAAAGCTTGACGAGGCAGTCGATCGGCACATTGAACTCGTCAACAAACCGGGTCCCGTTCCAGCCGATCCGCGCAACCGGCAACGCGATCGTTTGCCAACCCGCCTGCATCGCAGTATCGCGCAGATACTCGAGGTTGCCCCAGTCTTCGCTGCTATCCGCCACCGCTGCGAAATGCAGCCGCGAAACACTCGACTCAACTTTCATCGCTTTCCACGCGGCGATCAGTTGCTCGTGTAACGAGTTGAATTGGTCCGCAGAAGGTCGCACAGACTGCAGCCATTGCCATTGCGCGACGCTCGCCTCCAGGCATGCGGTGGGCGTATCGGCGTTGTATTCAAGAAGCTTCGGCGCGGCCTTGCCGTCGTATGACAGGTCCATCCGGCCGAACAGCGTGAACCCATCAGGGCGCCCGCTGCGAAACGCGTTCCAGCTCTGCTCGATCGCAACCTGCCATTCAGCAGCTATCGCAAACTCTGCGTAACGTCGGGTGCTGATCACGTGTTGTGCCGCATTCAGCGCCATCTGATGCAGTTCAGCCGTCGCGCTCTCGAGCGCATCAATTTGCGACTCGGCGAATACATAACAACGCGACTCGTCCCAGTACGTGCCGTCGATCGAGTGGTAGGTAAATCCGATTGAATCCATTTGCGCAGCCCAGTCGGCACGCGGCGTAAGCAACTCGCGGCGCATCAACCACCGGCAGAAAACGATCGCGACGACGAGCCGAAGCCACCACGCGCCGTCGGTACCGGCGACGAACCGATTGAGCGGCCTTGCCTCGCAGGGTCGACCAGATTCGGATTACCCGCTCGGCGCGCATCGTTAAGGGCGCTGCCGCGCGCGCCCGCTGCGTACGCGGGCCCCCAGAAGAGGAACCCGCCCGGAATTCCGGAGCTCTGGACGCGCTCGCAACTCTCAACTCGCCCCCAATCGGCAGCACAATCTTCCGCCGAAGCGTACTGATCACGCGCCAACGGCGCCTGCTGTTGACTGCATCCACCCAACGCGGCGGTGCCTATCAGTACCAATGTGATCTGGGTCGAACAACGTCGCCGTTTCATCAACGCAAACGTCTGTCAGGTGTTCGACACTTTGATCGTCGGCATCTTGAGCGACATGTCCTTCGCCTTTTCGGCGATACGCACCGCGACCTTGCGCGCAATCTGTTTGTAGCTCTGCGCGATGGCACTGTCGGGCTCGGCGATGACGGTCGGTCGCCCGGAATCAGCCTGTTCACGGATACGAATGTCGAGCGGCAGGCTGCCGAGAAAATCGACGCCGTACTCGGTGGCCATTTTCTGCCCGCCTTCGGAGCCGAACACGTGCTCCGCGTGACCGCACTGGCTGCACACATGCACTGCCATGTTCTCGATGATGCCGAGGATCGGAACGCCGACCTTCTCAAACATCTTCAATCCCTTTTTCGCATCCATCAGCGCGATGTCCTGCGGCGTCGTAACGATCACCACGCCGGTCACCGGTACTTGCTGCGACAGCGTGAGCTGGATGTCACCCGTGCCCGGCGGCATGTCGACGACCAAATAGTCAAGGTCGCGCCAGTTGGTCTGCGTCAGCAGCTGCTGCAACGCCTGCGTGACCATCGGGCCGCGCCACACCATCGGTTGGTCGGCGTCGATCAGCAGACCGATCGAGCTCATCTGCAGGCCGTGGTTTTCCATCGGCTCGAGCGTGCGATTGTCGACGGTCACCGGACGACCCGTAATGCCAAGCATCGTGGGCTGGCTCGGCCCGTAAATATCGGCATCGAGCACGCCGACCTTGGCGCCTTCCGATGCCAGCGCCAGCGCGAGATTTGCGGCTACGGTGCTCTTGCCAACGCCGCCTTCGCCCGAGGCAACCGCGACGATGTTCTTGATGTTCGGCATCACCTTCAGGCCACGTTGCACAGTGTGCGCAACGATTTTCATCGTTACGTTGGCGCTGACGTTGGCTGCGCCCGCCGCCTTCAGCGCGTCGATCACTGCACGGCGGATCGGTTCGATCTGACTCGCCGCGGGATAACCCAGCTCGACGTCAACGCTGACATCGGCGCCGTCGACACGAACGTTGCGCGCGGAGCGCGACGACATCAGATCTTTGCCTGTATTGGGATCGATGACCTGCTGCAAAGCCTGCTGGGCGCGTTCGGGTGTGATGCTCATAAAAGGATTCTTGCACGAATCACGCTTGAAACACCTCGCGCCTTACAATCGCGCGCTCCATGCAGCGACGCCTGTTCGTAACGACCGCATTGCCGTACGCCAACGGGCGCCCGCACATCGGGCATATCATGGAGTACATCCAGGCCGACATCTGGGTGCGTTTTCAGAAGATGCGTGGCAACGACGTGCATTTTGTCTGCGCCGAAGATGCGCACGGCGCGCCCATCATGATCGCGGCCGAGAACGCGGGCAAGACACCGCGCCAGTTCATCGACGAAATGCGTGCCGCTCGGCAGCAGTATCTCGACGGCTTCCACATTGCGTTCGATCACTGGCACACGACCGACTCTGCCGAAAACGTTGAGTTGTCGCAGTCGATCTATGCCGCGCTCAAAGCGAATGATCTGATCGTGACGCGCACGATCGAGCAGTTCTACGACCCGGTCAAAGGCATGTTCCTGCCGGATCGCTACATCAAGGGCACCTGTCCGGTGTGCGGCGCGAAGGATCAGTACGGCGACAACTGCGAAGTGTGCGGGTCCACTTACGTGCCGACCGAGCTGATTGAACCGTATTCGGTATTGACGGGCGCGCGGCCCGAGCTGAAACCGTCCGAACACTTTTTCTTTCGACTGTCCGACCCGCGCTGCGTCGAGTTCTTGCGCGAATGGACAAAAGGAAGCAACCGTAACGGCGAACAGACCCTTCAACCTGAGGTGTACGCCAAGGCGCAGGAATGGCTTGGCGCAGACGGTACCGGGCTGGCGGACTGGGATATTTCACGCGATGCCCCGTACTTCGGTATTCCCATCCCCGACGCTCCAGGTAAATACTTTTACGTTTGGCTCGATGCGCCGATTGGGTATCTCGCCTCGCTGAAGGCTTATTTCGATCAGGGCAAGGCGCGTGCGAACGGGGAGCCTCGCACCTTCGATCAGTTTATTGCGGCTGACGACGTCGAGCAGATTCATTTCATCGGCAAGGACATCATTTACTTTCATACGTTGTTCTGGCCCGCGATGCTGAAGTTTTCCGGCCGCAAGGTTCCAAATAACATTTACGTCCATGGCTTCATCACCGTCAGCGGCGAGAAGATGAGCAAGAGCCGCGGCACCGGAATCGATCCGCTGCGCTATCTCGAGCTCGGAATGAATCCGGAGTGGTTTCGCTATTACGTCGCAGCGAAACTCAATGGACGCGTCGAGGATATCGATTTCAATCCCGATGATTTTCTGCTGCGCGTCAATAGCGATCTGATCGGCAAGTACATCAACATCGCCAGCCGTGCCGCGAATTTCATCAGCAAACATTTTGCGGGCGCACTGGCATACCGGGATGAGCAAAGGCTGATTGAGGACGCGTTGATTACTTCAACACAGGTTGCAGAAGCGCTCGAGGCTCGCGAGTTTGGTAAAGCATTGCGCGACTTGATGACTGGCGCGGATCGCCTCAATGAGGCATTCGATGCCGCAGAGCCATGGAAACTCGTCAAAGAGCCCGCCCGCCGTGCGGAGTTGCAGCACATCTGCTCGAGCGCCCTGCACGGATTCAAGCTGCTCTCGGTTTGCCTGGCGCCAATCCTGCCGGATACCGCTTCGCGTATCGCGCGCGATTTCTTTAGTCTGGACCGGGATTTTAAATGGAGCGACGCCGAAGCACTGCCTCGCCAGATCACTCCGTACAAACACCTGATGACCCGCGTAGAAGCAAAACAGATTGACGCTCTTTTCGAACCACCTGCCGAGCCGGAAGCCACACCGATGCCCGGCGGAGTTGCGCTCAGCGATGCAATTTCGATCGACGATTTCGGCAAGATTGACCTACGTGTCGCAAAGATTGTCGCTGCCGAATATGTGGAAGGATCCGACAAGCTGCTGCATCTGACGCTGGATGCCGGTGAAGGACGACACCGCAGCGTGTTCTCCGGAATCAAGTCTGCGTACAAGCCCGAAAGCCTGGTTGGCAAACTAACCGTTCTCGTGGCTAATCTCGCGCCCCGCAAAATGCGGTTTGGCGTCAGCGAAGGCATGGTGCTCGCGGCCAGTCACGGCGACGAGAAGCAGCATCCGGGGATCTATCTGCTCGACCCGCACACGGGCGCGCAGCCCGGCATGCGCGTCAAGTAGCTCAGCGCATTGGGCCGTGCATGGCCTGCACGGGCTGCCCCGCCTGCTTCCACGCTTCGATGCCTCCGCGGTACCACAGCACGCGTGAATAGCCCAATTTAACGGCGCGCAGCGACGCGTTGTATGACATCCAGCATTGAACCGACTGGCAGTAAAACACCATCGGCACGTCTTTGCTTCCCTGGGTTACCTGCTGCAAGTACTGGCCGAATTCTTTTTGCACGGCATCGTCAAATGAACCCGGCCGGTGCGCCGGCACTGCAGCCAATGCGCCGGGCAATGCTTCCGGGCCGCCTAATACATCGAATACGAGTACACGAGAGTTTGCCCCGCGGCGCATCTCGACCAGCGCCTGAGTCGTGATGATCTGCGCACCGGGAATCGATACCGGCGTCGGACCGTGCATCGCACCGTCGTGGAGCTGGCTTTTGGCCACCACTCCAAAGTCTTTCCGCTCGGCGTCGGTGGCGGCGCCAGCAGACATTGCGTCGGGCCTGACTCCCTTCGAGGGTGGCGCTGCGGGTGGCGCCGGCGGGCCGCCAAAACTGTTCTGCGCGGATGCCAACTGCAGCGTGCAACTCGCTGCCAGTCCAACAAAGACAAAACACTTAAAGGCGTGCATCGTGTGCTTTCCTCACTTCACCACTTTCAGGCGCTCACCCGCGATGCCGAGATCACGACCGGGATCGAACGCCTGGCTGTCGGTCAGCACATAGGTGCCGTCCTTCAGTTGCCAGGCGTGCCGATAGTGGTTCGGCAGCTCGACCACGCCGCCGCTGCGCGGCTCGCGGTAGGTTTCAACTTCACGAATCGTCTTAATGTTGTCACGCTGCATGCGATCGGTAGACGCATCGCGCGCTGCGTAACCGCGGTTCTGCATGTCGGAAATCTCTGCCCGGGTCTGCGCGCGGATCTGACCGCGCTTGGCGATCTCTGCAAGCGTGTCGCGCGACGTCTGTGCCTGGATCTGGCTGATTTGCGCCTGCGTCCGCGCGTTATCTTGCGCCATCTGGTTTTCGGCGGCGGTGATGCGTGCATTCCACGCCTCGCCTCGGCGCAGCGTCTGCCAGACCGCGTCGAACTGTCGAAAGTCGAGCTGACCTTCCGGCGCCCGCCAGGCAAGAACGCCGTACGATTGCCCGCTGATCGATTGCATCATCCGCCCTCCGACGGCGGCAATCTGCGACTGGGAAAAGGTAATCGACACGGCCAGTGACTCGCGCATTTCGCGTCCGTTCTGCGAGTAGCCGATCAGCGCCTGTCCTGTTTCGAACCAGCTCTTGAAGAAGCCCCCGCCTGCCATGTTTTGCTGCATTCCCGCGTTTGACCTGTCGGGTCGCGGCCGATAGTCGATCCAGCGCGCGCCGGGGCGATGCCGCTGCATCCAGGTATTCAAATATTCCTGCGCGTTGCGGAACGTACCGTGCGGGCAGCCCCCGGATTGCGGGCCGAAGCTGTTGGCCCCCCAACCCTCGCCGTGTAACAGATCGATCGCGGATATGCCATCGGGCGCCTGCGCGCGCAACCTCGGCTGGTACGCAGTGGTGCACTGGGCACCGGGCTTCCAGTCCACTGCCCCTTCATACTGCCAGCCCGCCGGCACCATCATCGTGAAGGCGACGAGCGGCTTCTCAAACCCCTGGCGATCAACGATCTCGGCGAGCTGCACTCGCAGCGCCCCCGAAGGCAGCTGCTCGGCCGCTGTCGCGGGGATGACGAGTGCGCACAGTGCAGCAAACAGTGACGCGGCGTTTGAGCGGATGATTGGCATAGGCTGGGCTCGCTGCGATGACGAAACGATGTTACAGCCACGGCTGGTGCATGCGTAAAATTCAACTCTCGATCGACGGGTTGATAAAGGCGGAGCGGCACGTGGCGCGCATCGTTGCGACGGAGAACGCGAGCCGGTGTTAGCGCAATGGCGCGCGCGACTGGCCCGCCTACAACTTGCTCCGTTCCGACCGTACCTGTGGCATTCGCTGCAGAGCTATGACCGCGCAAAGTTTTTCAAAGATGTATCTGCCGGTGCGACAGTCGGGATCGTTGCACTCCCACTGGCGATGGCGTTCGGCATCGCCAGTGGTGCCAAGCCGGAGCAGGGGCTTTTCACCGCGATCATCGCGGGATTCCTGATCTCCGCACTCGGCGGCTCGCGCGTGCAGATCGGCGGACCTGCCGGTGCGTTCGTGGTCATCATCTACGGAATCATTGCGCAATACGGGTTTGCGAACCTGTTGATCTCGACCATGTGTGCGGGTGTGTTGCTGTTCCTGATGGGACTGACTCGTCTGGGTATGCTGGTTCGCTTCATTCCGGTTTCGATCGTCATCGGGTTTACCAACGGCATCGCGGTGCTGATCATCGTCTCGCAGCTGAAAGACTTGCTCGGGCTTTCGATCGCGCATATGCCGGCCGATTTTTTCCAACAGGCCGAGCTGATCGGGCGTTCGCTCAACACGATCAATCCGTACGCGCTTGGCATCGCGTCAGCATCGCTTGCGTTGATGCTGCTTTGGCCGAAGCTTTCACTGGCTGCCGCCGCACACCGCGGGCAGCGCTTCGTTCGGCACCTCCCCGGGACCCTGGTCGCACTTGTGCTCGCAACCGCATGCGTGTGGCTGTTCGAGTTGCCTGTCGAAACGATTGGGAGCAAGTTTGGCGGGATACCGCAAGAACTGCCGTCGCTGGCGCTGCCGGCGTTCTCGTGGGAGCTGGTCAAGCAGCTCGTTGCACCGACGATCACGATCGCGTTACTGGGCGCGATCGAATCGCTGCTGTGCGCGCGTATTGCCGACAAGCTGATCGACGACCGGCATGATCCGAATCAGGAGTTGATGGCGCAAGGCATTGCCAATTTCGTGACGCCGCTGTTTGGTGGCATCCCGGCCACCGGCACGATTGCCCGCACCGTGACCAACGTCGAGAACGGCGCCGTCAGCCCAGTGGCCGGGATCGTGCACGCTGCAACGCTGCTGGCGATCGTGCTGATCGCCGCGCCGCTCGCTTCGCACATTCCCCTCGCGGTGCTGGCGGCAATTCTGATGCTGGTCGCGCGAAACATGGGTGAGTGGCACGAATTTGCGCGCCTGAAGAACTTCCCGGTGACGTACCGAACCATTTTGCTCGCAACTTTTTTTCTGACGGTGATTTTTGACCTTACCGTTGCTGTCCAGGTCGGGCTTGTGCTGGCCAGCCTGTTTTTCATCTACCGCATCTCGCAGATCACGCGCATCGAGCGAGTGGCGCTAGCAGAGGAACAGGTGCCCGACGGCGTCGAGGCTTACCGTCTGTTTGGTTCGCTGTTTTTTGGTGCGGTGTCGAAACTGGAAGCAGTGACCGATCCGGCGCGTTATGCGGGGAGCGACGCCCCGCATGTCATTGTGTTCGACCTCGCGCTGTTGATTTCGCTCGACACAACCGGAGTCGAGGCGCTCGACGCGTTGCGCAAACAGCTCGCGCGCCGTGGTGGAACACTGGTGCTGTCAGGTCCCCACCAGCAGCCGTTGTCGATGCTGACGCGTTCCGGTTTCCTCGAGCGCATCGGCGCAGAAAACATCGTTGCCGACATGCCGGCTGCGCTGTCGAGGGCGCGGCTTCTCGCGGCCGCGAGTTGAGGCGCAAAGCCGGCGCGCGTGCTCGCTTAGTATTCGCCTTTGTTCGTCAACGGCGGCTCGCCCATGCTTAGGTCTTACGTATCTGACATCACGCGCTTCCTGCGTGAGCTGAAGGAACAGAACCCGGATATCGAGCGTGGACAGCGCGAGGGCCGCGCTATTTTCTGGGACAAGAATCTTGATCCCGACATCTACCGGCGCTATGAAGCGTCGGACGTTCCACATCAGGCGTATGCCTATGGGTCGAAATTGCCAACCCGCAAGGTTGAATAGTTGAGCTCGAGCACGCCTGAATTGTTCGAGCTGGCCCCGGTTCAACCGCCGGCGAGTCACCAGGACGCTTTCAGTGAGGAGCGCCGCAGCGGTTCCCTCGACACGGTGGCGCTGGCTCGGCTGTACGGCGAACCCTTGTTCCGCCTCCCCGATGACTTGTACATCCCGCCTGACGCACTCAAAGTCTTTCTTGAAGCGTTTGAGGGTCCGCTTGACCTGCTGTTGTATTTGATCCGCAAACAGCACTTCAACGTCCTCGATATTCCGATGGCGCCGTTGACCTTGCAGTATCTGACCTACATCGAGCAGATCCGCGACAACAATCTCGAACTTGCAGCAGAGTACCTGCTGATGGCCGCGCTGCTGATAGAAATAAAGTCGCGCATGCTGTTGCCGGTTCGCAAGACCGAAAACAATGAGGCGGAGGACCCACGCGCCGAACTTGTACGAAGGCTGCTCGAGTACGAGCGCATCAAGCTCGCCGCGTTGCGCCTCGACCAGTTGCCGCGCATGGGGCGCGATTTCCTGCAGGGGTCAGCGGCCATCGAGCAGACGTGGGAGAAACGGTTCGCAGAAGTTACCGCGGTCGATCTGCGCGATGCGTGGCTCGATGTCGTCAGGCGCGCGCAACTAACGGCGCGTCACCACATCAGTCGTGAAGAGTTGTCGGTGCGCGAGCACATGAGTCTGATTCTTAAGAAGCTGCAAGGAACTCGGTTCATCGAGTTCGGCGATCTTTTCGACGCCGCACGAGGTACGGCAGTGGCGGTCGTTCATTTTCTGGCGTTGCTCGAACTCGCGCGCGAAGCGCTGATTGATATCACGCAAGCGGCGCCCTTTGCGCCGATCTATATCCGGTTGGCCTACACGCCGAGCTGAACATAATGATTGGCCAGCAGGAAGCTGTTTGGCTCGGTCTGCTGTTCTTTGCGGCGGCGATGCTGTATTCATCGGTCGGACACGGTGGCGCCTCAGGGTATCTGGCGGCGATGGGCTTGTTTGGCGTCGCCCCTTCGGTGATGCGCCCAACCGCGCTTGTAATGAACATCGCGGTTGCATCGATCTCGCTTTACAAGTTTTCGCGCACCAACGGATTTCGCTGGCGCCTCTTTTGGCCGTTTGCCATCACCGCTGTCCCAATGGCATTCGTCGGCGGGCGCATTCAGCTTCCGATCGCCTGGTTCGGCCTATTGGTCGGTTGCGTACTGGTCTTCTCTGCTATCCGGCTACTGCTTGAGACGCTTGCAGCTGACGGTCCGCCGCGCGAAATAAAGGGCCCGCCGCATATCGTGCTCGCGCTGGTTCTTGGAATCGCGATTGGCTTCTTATCGGGTCTCACCGGTGTCGGCGGCGGAATTTTTTTGAGCCCGCTACTTGTCTTGGCCCGCTGGGCGGGCGTGCGTGACAGCGCAGCGCCTACGGCCGCGTTCGTATTGGTCAACTCGATTTCAGGATTGCTTGGATTGCTCAGCCGTCAGCCGTCGCTGCCAGAAGCACTGCCTTACTGGGTGGCCGCTGTGATCGTCGGCGGTCTCGTGGGCGCCACATATGGATCGCAACGCCTGGGCAACCGAGCGATGCGGCAGGCGCTTGCAGCGGTTTTGTTGATCGCGGGCGCCAAGATGATTTTGTGAGGCGAACCGTCATCCGTTAGGGTGCCGCCTGTAACGCCCCGACCAGACGTGTAGTGCCGGTGATAGCGCGCACCGCATATGGGCGCGGCGAATCGGTGGTGTAGTTCGGCACGATACTGGTCGCCAGATTCAGCTGTGGTAACAGCGCCGGCGCGGGCCAGAAGTTGGGCGCGGCAACGTTGGACGCTCCGGGAATCTGCGTCGCGTTCGTGACAACGTTGCTGGTCTGTGCTGCCGTTGCACCACCAAGCAGAGAGGGGCTGTTGGTGCCTGCGAAAATATTGGCGGTCAGCGTGACCGGCGCTCCAGTGTTGATGTTAATGAACTGGCCGCTGGAATAGGTGGACACCAGTGTGTTGTGCTCGAGCGTCAGCGAGTTATAACCGGCGCCCCAGATATTCGCGTAGTGCGTAATCAGAATCGAGTTGTCGGCCAGTGGGCCTTTGTGCAGAAAATTGCCGCGAAGCACCGCGCGGCCGCCGTTGTCGAAGTTGAGCAAGTAGCTGGACGTGCCGTTAATGCCGTCCATGAAATAGCTGTTCTCGATGATGTTCTCGCGCGCGCGAGTCTTCAGGTTATGACCGATCCTCGCTTCATGGAAGAAGCTGTTGCGGACATTCAGCAGTCCGATCTGCCCAATGTAAATGTTGTGGCTTTGACCGTCGCCAAAACCGTTGCGCGCGAACTCCGAATACTCAATGGTGATCGTCGAGTTGGTGCCATCGTCAGTGAGAATTCCGTTCTCGTTATCGTAGAAACCGGTATCGCGCAGCGTCAGCGTTGGCCCCTCTTGACGAATGCCCGCGCCGTTCTGATCGGGCACCTTAGCACCGTGGAACTCGACGCTGTGAACGGTGGTACTGCTGCCACGAATGACCCAAATTCCCTTGCCCCCCTCATGCACGCCGTCGGCATACAGCCTGGCGCGCCCGCCAATGCCGCAGATCGTCAGGTTACTGGCGTTCCATGTCGCCACGTCGCCGCGATAATCGCCGGCGGTGATATGGATCGTGTCACCGTTCTGCGAGGCAGCGGCAGCAGCTCGAATCGTCACGTATTGTTTGCCGGGGCCGACGGTCAGGATTCGGCCAGCAACTGTCGGGCAGGCCAATGATCCCGGCGGTGGAGCAGATGGAGGCGGTGCAGGCGCTGGTGAGGGGCTTGGTACCGCCGGCGACGCTGGACTGTCGGACCCACCGCCGCACGCCGACATTGTCAGCGTGAAGAGCAGCGCCGTGGCGCCTGTTTTCGAAAGCCGCAAAGACTGAGCCAACCGTTTACCCTAACCGGGGTGCACGACATACCGCGCACTTGCGAAGGATGATAGCGGACGTGCGGATTCTCCATCGCGCTTCATTGTTTCTAAACGGCAGCGCCCGCGGCAAAGCCGGATGCCCACGCCCATTGAAAGTTGTAACCCCCGAGCCATCCCGTCACATCGACAACCTCGCCGATAAAATGCAGACCGGGTACCTTGTTCGCTTCGAACGACGTCTGTGACAGCCCGTCCGTGGCAACACCACCCCGTGTGACCTCGGCCTTTCGATAACCTTCCGTGCCCGATGGTGTCAGCTGCCAGTTTTTCAACGAGCCTGCAAGGGCGCGCAGCACGAAGTCCGTCAGCTCGGCAATGCGCTCACCCGAATCAATTCCTCGGAGTCCATGCCAATGCTCGGCGAGCCGGTGAGGCAGGACGTTCGCCAAAGCGTTGCCGACCGTTTGCCGGCTGCTGCGTTTGAGCGCGATCAGTTGCTCCGACAATGCTTCGTCGGCAACCGCGGGAACAAGATCGATTCGAATCGGTTCACGCGGGTTCCAGTAGCTCGAGATTTGCAGTATCGCCGGGCCCGACAGACCGCGATGCGTAAACAGCAGGTCTTCATCGAAACTACCCGCTGCGGCGCGGACGCGCACCTCGATAGAGACGCCGGCCATCGCCGAAAGCGGCTGCCATAGTGTCGGGTCAAATACCAGCGGTACGAGCGCCGGACGCGGCTCGACGACACGCAAACCGAACTGACGAGCGACCCGGTAGCCGTAATCGGTCGCGCCGATCTTGGGAATCGACATCCCGCCGGTGGCAATCACGACACGCGGCGTGTGCAGACTGCCCGCATCACTCTGCAGAATAAAGCGATCACCTTCGCGCGCGATCGACTGCACCGCGCAGGGCATTCGCCACTCAACATTTCCAGCATCGCATTCCGCACGTAGCAGCGCAATGATCTGCTCGGCGCTGTCGTCGCAGAAAAGCTGCCCTTTGTGTTTCTCGTGAAAGGCGATCCCGTGCTTGCGGACCAGTGCGACGAACTCAGCAGGTGAATAGCGCGCCAGCGCTGAGCGCGCGAACCGCGGATTTTCCGAAATGAAACTCTCAGGCCGGGTGTGGAGATTGGTGAAGTTGCAGCGCCCACCGCCCGAGATGCGAATTTTTTCGCCGAGCTTCGTCGAGTGCTCAATCAAAAGCACGCGCCGGCCACGTTGACCGGCGACAGCAGCGCACATCATCCCGGCTGCGCCGGCGCCGATGATGACCGCGTCCCAAGCGCTGATCGAGGAAGTCGCCGCGCTCAGCCGATCACTCCGCGGTGAAAAAGCCTTTCATCTTGTCGACGAAACTTCTGGAGCGCGGTGAATGCTTTTCGCCGCCCTCGGCCACCGCCGAATCGAATTCGCGTAGTATTTTTTTCTGCTTTTCGGTGAGGCGCACCGGCGTTTCGACCACGATGTGGCAATACAGATCGCCAGGATAACTGGCTCGCACGCCCTTTATCCCCTTGCCCCGCAGACGAAATGTCTTTGCGGTCTGCGTTCCCTCTGTGACGTTAATACTCGCCTTGCCACCCAGCGTCGGCACTTCAATTTCGCCACCCAGTGTCGCCGCAGGAAAGCTGATCGGCACTTCGCAGTGCAGATCATCGCCGTCGCGCTGAAACACCTCGTGCGGCTTGATGTGAATTTCTACATAAAGATCACCGGGCGGGCCGCTATTGGTTCCAGGCTCACCTTTGCCGCTCAGGCGGATGCGCTGGCCTTCATCGATACCCGCTGGAATGCTGACTTCAAGAACCTTGTTTTGCTTGACTCGGCCTGCGCCCTGACAGTTCGTGCAGGGATCAGGAATCACCTTGCCGGATCCACGACACGTCGGGCATGTTTGCTGGATGGAAAAAAATCCCTGTGACATGCGCACATTGCCCGATCCATTGCAGGATCCGCAGGTCTTAGCACTCGTCCCAGGCTTGGCGCCTGCGCCTTTGCAGACTTCGCACGTTTCCCAGCTCGGCACTCGAATGTCGGTGGCAAACCCATTGGCCGCTTGTTCAAGCGTCAACTCCATGCTGTAGCGCAGGTCGGCGCCGCGATAGACGCCACTGCGTCCGCCCGCACGACCGGCCGCGCCTGCGCCGAAGATGTCGCCGAAAATATCGCCGAAAGCGTCTGCGAAACCCGCAGCGCCATCGGCGCCACCGCGGCCAAAACCGGCGCCGCCCATATTGGGGTCGACGCCCGCGTGTCCGAAGCGGTCATAGGCGGCCTTCTTCTGTGTGTCGGACAGCATCTCGTAGGCTTCTTTGGCCTCCTTGAATTTTTCTTCAGATGCCTTGGCAGATTTCTCGTCCCCCTTGCTCTGATTGCGGTCAGGGTGATGCTTCATCGCGAGCTTGCGATAAGCCCTCTTGATGTCCTCCTCCGAGGCATCCTTGCCAACGCCCAGAACCTCGTAATAGTCCCGCTTCGCCATTGCCCCTCAGTCCCTACAACTCGAATCGCCGAACGCAAAAAGCCGAGTCAGACGCGCCCAAGGGCCGCCTGGCTCGGCGAGGTAAGTGCAAATTACGTTAACCGCGCTTGACCTCTTTGAAATCTGCATCGACTACATCATCATTTTTGGCATCAGCTTCGGCCGTTGCCGTCTCCTGCTCAGCAGCGCCCGCTCCGGCGGCCTGCTGCGCATCGGCATACATCTTCTCGCCCAGCTTTTGCGATGAAGTCATCAGCGCCGCGGTCTTCGCCTCGATCGCATCCTTGTCTTCGGTCTTCAACGCCTCTTCAACATCCTTGATCGCAGCTTCGATCGATTCTTTTTCGCTCGGCTCCAGCTTGTCACCATGCTCGTTCAACGATTTGCGAATCTGGTGCACGCTCGAATCGGCGGCATTGCGGGCCTGCGCCAGCTCGAAGCGTTTGTGATCTTCAGCCTTGTTGGCTTCGGCATCCTTGACCATCGCCTGAATCTCGGCCTCGGTAAGACCCGAGTTCGCCTTTATGGTGATCTTGTTCTCCTTGCCGGTCGCCTTATCCTTGGCGCCCACGTGCAGGATTCCATTGGCGTCGATATCGAACCCGACTTCAATCTGCGGCAGGCCGCGCGGCGCCGGTGCAATGCCTTCCAGGTTGAACTCGCCCAGCAGCTTGTTGCCACCGGCCATCTCACGCTCGCCCTGGAACACCTTGATCGTCACCGCCGGCTGATTGTCATCGGCCGTAGAAAACGTCTGCTGGAACTTGGTCGGAATCGTGGTGTTCTTCTGAATCATCTTGGTCATCACGCCGCCCAGCGTTTCAATGCCGAGCGACAGCGGCGTCACGTCGAGGAGCAATACGTCCTTGCGCTCACCTGACAACACCTGCCCCTGGATCGCGGCGCCTACAGCAACGGCTTCATCCGGATTGACGTCCTTGCGCGGCTCCTTGCCGAAGAATTCCTGGACTTTCTCCTGCACCTTCGGCATGCGCGTCATGCCGCCGACCAGAATCACGTCGTCGATCTCGCTTGTCTTGACGCCTGCATCCTTGATCGCGATGCGGCACGGCTCGATCGTTTTCTCGATCAGCTCTTCGACCAGCGACTCGAGCTTGGCGCGCGTCAGCTTGATGTTCAGATGCTTCGGGCCCGACGCATCAGCGGTGACGTACGGCAAATTGATGTCCGTCTGCTGGCTCGACGACAGCTCGATCTTCGCTTTCTCGGCTGCGTCTTTCAGGCGCTGCAACGCGAGCACATCCTTGCCAAGGTCGACGCCCTGCTCTTTCTTGAACTCGCCGATGATGTAATCGATGATCCGCTGATCGAAGTCTTCGCCGCCGAGAAACGTATCGCCGTTGGTCGACAACACTTCAAACTGCTTTTCACCGTCGACGTCGGCAATCTCGATGATCGACACGTCGAAGGTACCGCCACCCAGGTCATACACCGCGATCTTGCGGTCGCCCTTGTGTGTCTTGTCGAGTCCGAAGGCCAGCGCGGCTGCGGTCGGCTCGTTGATGATGCGTTTGACGTCGAGGCCCGCGATGCGTCCGGCGTCCTTGGTTGCCTGACGTTGCGAATCGTTGAAGTAGGCCGGCACCGTGATCACAGCTTCGGTCACCGGTTCGCCGAGATAATCCTCGGCAGTTTTCTTCATCTTGCGAAGCACTTCAGCACTTACCTGGGGCGGCGCAATCTGCTTGCCGCGCACTTCGACCCAGGCATCCCCATTGGGTGCCTTGACAATCGAATAGGGCATCAGCTTGATGTCCTTCTGCACTTCCTTTTCTTCGAAGCGCCGGCCGATCAATCGCTTCACAGCGTATAGCGTGTTCCTTGGATTGGTCACCGCCTGCCGCTTGGCAGACGCGCCGACCAGGATCTCGCCGTCTTCCTGGTACGCAACAATCGACGGAGTTGTGCGCCCGCCCTCCTGGTTCTCGATCACGCGCACCTGGTCGCCTTCCAGAATAGCGACGCATGAGTTGGTCGTGCCGAGATCGATGCCGATGATCTTTGCCATTTTTATTTCCTCGATTTCTACTGGTACGGATGTAAGGGAGAGTTGACCAACTTCAAGCCTGGGCGACAGTAACGAGCGCAGGCCGCAACACGCGGTCGGCAATCAGCCAGCCCTTCTGCAACACCGCCGCGACGTGATTGGGCGCCACACCCTCTGCAGGCGCCACCGAAATTGCCTGATGAAAATGCGGATCGAATTTCTGCCCTGCGGGATCGATTTCCTTCAAGTTACCTTTGGCGAATGCCGCCTTCAGCTGACGCAGCGTCAGTTCGATACCCTCGCGCATCGCCTCAGGCGCCGCGTCCTTAAGCTGCAAAGCCTGCTCGAGCGAATCGGCCACGGGGACAAGCGCCTCAGCAAACGATTCGATCGCGAATTTGTACGCCTTGGCGATGTCCTCCTGCGCGCGGCGGCGCATGTTTTCCGCCTCAGCTTTCGAGCGCAAAAACTGGTCGTAATACTGGTCCGCACGGGCCTGCGCTTGTTGCAATTCAGACCCGCTATCGCCGGCAGCGTTGGTCTGCGGCCCATCGTCGGCTGCGTTTTCTGCGCCATTTCGCGCGCCGGTGTCAGTGCCTATCGCCGTAGTCTCACTTGCCGGCGTCTCCGGATCCTGCATTCGTCCTCCGAAACCTGTTTTTTTTCAAGGAGTTGAATCATGTTGGGCCGCTTGCGGCTTTTTCAAGCTGCAACCCCGGGCCAACCGCGCCAGTCGGTATAGACCGAGCGCCTTCGCCGGAACATGGGATCGGATGATCTATCCAGCAATCCTGTGCTGCCGCTACAAAGTGGCTATGGAAACCGGTCCGACATCGCCTGCCCTGGCGCTCAGAAAAGCGGCCCCCGAGCATCTGGAGGCGCGCGATACGTTCAGCGCGCAGACGCCACTGGTCGTGATTGGCCTGGCAGCGATTGGAATGATTTTCCTGATCAACTCGCATGCTCGGCCGACGCCACCCCGCGAAAAAGTGGTCGTCATCGTTTGCGCCGCCTGCGGAACGGTCGTCGCCGTGCGGCCAGCAACCAATGCGGCGATCTATACGGTCGAAGTACAGATGCTCGACGGCTCCCTGCGCACTACTTTGCAGGAGACCGCAGCATTCAGCGTCGGCGACATCGTGCAGGTCAACGGCAATATGTTGACGCTGAGATCCGCTGCGTCTTAAACACCGCAGCAGAAATCAGTTCTGCGCACCCAAAAGCCGCGCGCGCTCGCGGCTTTTTTTCGCTTCCACTTCGCGCCGCTCAAGATCCAGGCGCGCCGTGGACGGCACCGGCCAACCTTGCATCTGTTGTTCAACCAATTGCGCTAGAGCGCTGATGAAAGCCGGCGAGTCATTCAGACACGCAATCGCGTGAAACTTTTTACCGCCCGCGTCCAAGAACAGCTGCCTGGCTTCGATTGCAATTTCCTCCAGCGTCTCAAGGCAGTCCGTGGCGAAGCCCGGACATATGACGTCGACTCTGCGAACCCCATCGGCCGCCATCTGGCACAACGACGGTGCGGTGTAAGGCTGTAGCCACTCGGCGCGGCCGAATCGAGATTGAAAGGTGACGAGGCAATCGCTTGGGTCGAGCTCCAGCGATTCCGCCAGCAAGCGTCCGGTTTTTTGGCATTCACAATGGTAGGGATCGCCAAGCATCAGCGACCGCTTGGGTATGCCGTGAAAGCTGATCACCAGTTTGTCGCCTTTCTCGAGTCGCCCGAATTTGCTCCAGTGATCCTGCACAGAACGCCGCAACGCGCCGATGTAACCCGGATCATCGTGAAAATTTTTGACCCATCGCATCGCTGGCACGTTGCGCATTGTCTGTAACTCATCAGCGACGGCGTCGAACACGCTGGCGGTGGTGGTAGCGGAATACTGCGGATACATTGGCAGCACGAGGATGCGGTCAGTGTGGCAGGCGCGAAGCCGGCGCAGTACCGATGCCACCGAAGGCTCTCCGTATCGCATGGCCAGCGCAACGTCAACGTCAACACCGCGTTGTCCGAGATAGCCGCGTAGTAGAAGCGCCTGCTGCTCGCTGTAGAACATCAACGGCGATCCGCGCTCGCTCCAGATCGCCTGATACTTGGCAGCGCTCTTGCGCGAGCGAAAGGGCAATATCAGTCCGTACAGAATCGGCGCCCACAGAAATCGCGGAATTTCCACCACCCGGGGATCGCTCAAAAACTCGCGCAGGAAGCGCCGCACCGATCGAGTGTCCGGGGCGGACGGCGTACCAAGGTTGACCAGCAGTACGGCGGTCCTGCTGGGCGTGCCGTGCTCGTAAGCGGGCTCTGTTACCAACGACATGTTTCCAACTGTGTCGGCAAGTCACGCCTGCGAAAGTGCGTTCGACAGAAGTTTCGCCGTGATATCGACAATCGGAATCACGCGCTCGTATGCCATCCGCGTGGGGCCAATCACACCGAGCGTGCCAACGACCTTGCCGTCGACCTCGTAGGGAGCGATCACCATGCTGAGATCATCGAGAGGGACCGTTTGCGATTCGCCGCCGATATAGATCTGAACGCCGTGTGCTCCGATCGATACATCGAGCAGTTGTATCAGGCGAGTCTTGTGGTCGAACAAGTCGAACATTCTGCGAAGCTTGCCCATATCGGTCGCAAGATCGGTCAGCCCGAGCAAGTTGCGCTCACCGGAAATCACAACCGCGTCCGACTCCTCCGCCGCATCGCTGCCAGCCTGCACCGCCGCTTGAAGCAAATGTGTGATGTCGGCCCCAAGCTGCCGCAACTCACCGTGCAACCGGGCGCGGGCATCGCTGAATGACAGGCCAGCGAAGTGTTCATTCAAAATGTTGGCCGCTTCGACCAGCTGCGCTTGCGAATAAGAAGAGTCGCTGACGAGCACCCGATTTTGTACGTCGCCTTCCGGCGTCACAATGATCAGCAACACGCGCCGATCGGACAGACGCACGAACTCGACCTGCTTGAAGCTCGAAGTACGGCGCGGTGTCAGCACCACGCCTGCGAAATGCGACAGGCTCGACAATAGCCCCGCGGCGGAATGCATCGCACGCGCAGGGTCACCCACCTGCAACTGGCCCTGCATGATCTGCGTCTGCTGCAGTTCGAGCGGCGTTACCGTGAGCAGCGAATCGACAAAGAGCCGATATCCGCGCGGTGTCGGCACCCGGCCCGCCGACGTATGCGGGCTCGCTACAAAGCCCATCTCCTCGAGATCAGCCATTACGTTGCGAACCGTGGCTGGCGACAGCTCGAGACCGGAGATACGAGAAAGCGCACGTGAACCCACAGGCTGACCGTCCGCGATATAACGCTCGATCAGCGATTTGAGGAGTTGACGCGCGCGTTCGTCTAGCATTCTTCTTCCTGTCGCCAAAGTGTACGCAAGCCAGGGTGCGTGTCCTGCATAATCAATCGATGTCCCGGGCTTTCACCAACGTTGCACTGTTTGGCAAGCAACGTGCAGAAAATATCCGTGAGCCACTGCTCGCGATCGCTCGAATTGTCGAATCCACCGGCGCTGCGGTTCTGTTCGATGCAGCCACGCGTGACCAGGTTGGGCTCGACCAGTACCCCGGCCACGACGTCAACACGATCGGAGCACAGGCCGACGTTGCGATCGTGCTCGGTGGCGATGGCACGATGCTCGGCATAGCGCGGCAACTTGCTCCGTTCCGAGTGCCTCTGATTGGCATCAACCACGGGCGCGTCGGGTTTATGACCGATGTTTCGCTCGAGCAGATCGCCGAAGCGCTGGTGCCAATGCTGGGCGGGGCGTACGAAACCGACCGGCGTTCGCTGCTGGATGGAGAAATACGCCGCAGTGGCCAAGCGACCTACAACGCGGCGGCGCTCAACGATATTGTCGTCACACGCGGAGTGACCGGCGGAATGGTCGAATACACGGTGCGCGTGGACGGCGTCACGATGTACAACCAGCGCGCCGACGCCGTGATCGTCGCTACTCCCACCGGATCAACGGCGTATGCACTGTCAGCCGATGGCCCGATCCTGTATCCGTCTCTGGCGGGCCTGCTGCTGGTGCCCGTCGCGCCGCAAACATTGTCGAATCGGCCCATCGTTTTGAATGATGACGTCGTGATCGAAATTGAAATCACCGACGAGCGCGATGCGATGGCGCACTTTGACATGCAGTCTTACGAGCAGCTTGCACCCGGCGACATCGTGCAGGTCAAGCGCAGCGAACACGCCGCTACGTTGCTGCACCCGGTGGGCTACAACTTTTTCGAGACGCTGCGGCAGAAGTTGCACTGGAGTGTGATGCCGACCGATCGGCATTCGCGCGCGTAAAGCTGGGCTCCGTATGCGCAGGCGTTTCCACCGCGGCAGTTAGATCGCAATGCTGCTTTCCTTGTCGATCCGCAACTTCGTAATCGTCGAATCGCTCGATCTTGACTTCGCACCGGGGTTCACAGTACTCACCGGTGAAACCGGAGCGGGAAAATCGATCCTGATCGATGCATTGCTGCTCGCTCTTGGTGAGCGCGCCGATGCCGATGTAGTACGGGAAGGCGCTCACCGCGCCGAAATCACTGCTGAATTTCGGCCCGGCACTCACGTGCAACAGTGGCTGCGCGACCACGAACTCGCCGGCGACGATGGCGTGCTGCTCGCGCGCCGCACGATCGACGCTTCGGGCCGTAGCAAGTCGTTCATCAACGGGTCGGCAGTCACGTTGGCCCAGCTTCGCGAGCTGGGAGAAAGTCTTGTCGATGTTCATGGTCAGCATGCGCATCAGTCGCTGCTGCGGCCGGCTGCGCAGCTGCTTCTGCTAGACGAACACGGAGCGTTAATGAGCGATCGTCGCGCCGCAGCTACTGCATTCAATGGCTGGAAGAGCGCACTGCGTGTGCGTGAAGAGGCCGAGAAGATGGCGGCAAGCGCGATTGCCGAGCAGCAGCGTCTGCGCTGGGTCGTCGATGAGCTCGATGTGCTGGCTGCCCAACCCGGAGAGTGGGAAGACATCACAGCCGAGCACAAGCGCTTGTCGCACGCCGCCGGATTGCTGGAAGGCGCACGCGTCGTCATCGACACGCTGAGCGACGATGACGCCTCCGTGCTATCACGCCTTGGCACGGTACACACGCGCATCACGCAACTTGCAACTTATGACGAGCGCATCGCTCCGATTGCAGAGTTGCTTGATGCCGCGCAAATCCAGGTCGACGAAGCAGTCACCGCGTTGACCCGCTATCTCGACCGCACCGATCTCGATGCGTCGCGCCTGACACAGGTCGATGCACGCCTTTCTGCGCTGCATTCGGCGGCACGCAAGCTGAAAACGGGGCCCGAGTCGCTGCCCGAGATCTGGCGCAGCGCGCAGCAACAGCTGGCCGCCCTATCGGCCGCGGGCGATCTCGAATTGCTGCGAACCCAGGAAACCTTTGCACTCACCGCCTTTAAGCAATCGGCGCAAGGCCTGTCGCGAAAGCGGGCTGAGGCCGGCAAGCAGATGAGCCGTGAAGTGACCCGGGCGATGCAGGATCTGAACATGGCCGGCGGGCGCTTTGACGTATCGTTAAGCGCTGGCGAGCCGAGCACTTACGGCGTTGATAACGTCGAGCTCCTGGTCGCGGGGCATAGCGGAGTTCAGCCAAAACCGCTCGCACGAGTTGCCTCCGGCGGCGAGCTCGCGCGCATGAGCCTCGCCGTTTCAGTGATTGCGGCAAGCGCCACGCCGGTTGCCACTCTGATATTCGATGAGGTCGACGCGGGAATCGGTGGAGCGGTCGCCGATACCGTGGGCCGCTTGTTGAAACGGCTGGGTCAGAACCGGCAGGTCCTGGCGGTCACGCACCTGCCACAGGTCGCTGCGCATGGCGACCAGCATTACCGCGTTACCAAGGAAGACACTGCCGACGGGCGTCCCGTGTCGCGCATGATGCAGCTCGACCGAAAAAGCCGCATCGAAGAAGTGGCGCGCATGCTGGGTGGCCAGGAAATTACCGACACGACCCGCAAGCACGCACGCGAACTGTTGGCGGGTTAGGCAGCGCCGGTCACCCTAAGCAACATCTGCGCGGCCGCAAGATCTTCGATGGCCGTGCCAACGGACTTGAACAACGTGATGTCGTGCTTCGAGCGTCTGCCTTCGGCTTTCTCCGTGACCAGTTCGCCAAGCTCTGCGACGACGTCCGCGCGACTGATCACACCGCGTTCGAGCGGTTCGACGATGTCGCCGGCCTCGGCAAGCGCGCCGGCGAAAGTATCTACATAGATAAGCGCGCGCTGAACCGCCGCGTCGTCGACTTCACGCATGTTGCGTTTAAAACTACCGACGAGATCGAGGTGTGCACCGGGTGAGAGCCAAGCGCCGCAAACGACAGGCTCGGTTGCCGTCGTCGCACAACTGATGATCTGCGCATCGGAGACTGCACGCTGCAGATGATCGGCACGCTCGGCCGGTAGCCCATCTGCGCGCAACGCCGATGCCAGCGTTTGCGCTCGCTCGGTGTTGCGTCCCCAAATCAGAAGCCGCTCGACCGCGCGGCCGCTGCAGTGCGCGTGTGCCATGAATCGCGCGAGCCGCCCGGTGCCCACGATGAGAACAGTGCGTACATCAGCGGGCGCCAGATAACGCGCGGCAAGCAGCGACGCGGCGGCAGTGCGGCGCAGGGTCAGCGCCTCGCCATCAATTACAGCGCGCGGGGCCCCGTTGTGGCGGTCGAACAGGACATATACGGCGTTGACTGTCGGAGTTGAGCACTCGCCGGCCGCTTTGACATTCGCCGTGTTGCCCGGAAACACCGTCACCAGTTTGACGCCGATTGCGCCATGGTCTTGCGTGCTCCACGCCGGCATCAGCAGCAACGAATCGTTGCGCGAGATCGAATGCGCATGCCGCAGTGGAGCCGAGACACCGTCTCGCAGCGCCTGAGCGATGGCATCGGCCAGCGCGGGCAAGCTCAAAGCAGCGTGAACTGCGTCGGCCGCATAAAAACGCAACGCGCTCAATCAGGAGCCAGCAACGTAAGTGCCCGATTTGCCGCCATGCTTTTCCAGCAGTCTGACGTTGCTGATCACCATCGCGCGATCGACCGCTTTGCACATGTCGTAGATCGTAAGCAAGCCCACCTGCACTGCCGTCAGCGCTTCCATCTCGACGCCGGTTGGACCATGCGTTTCGACCTGAGCGCGGCATTCGACCGCGTTGCCCGCTTGGTCGACATCGAAGTCGACCGCGATTCGGGTAAGCGCGAGCGGATGACACAAAGGGATCAGCTCGGCGGTGCGCTTTGCGCCCTGAATGGCGGCGACGCGCGCGACCCCTAGAACATCGCCTTTCTTTGCATTACCCGACACAATGAGTTGTAACGTTTCAGGACGCATGCAAATGCGCCCTGCCGCGACTGCGACGCGATGCGTTGAAGTTTTGTCTCCGACATCGACCATCTGCGCCTGCCCGGCAGCATCAAAGTGAGTGAGTGAATTCACCTGCGGTTTCTCGGGCGACGGGCGACGGAACGAAGTTGATTAGTAGCTATCATACAAACCGACTCGAATGCAACAAGAACGGACCAGCGATCCTGGTTCGCCCCGACGTGCGCATGTTCCGAACTTTCGTCGTCCTTGTGGTTGCCTTTGTGCTGAATGCACCGCCGGCATTCTCGCAAGCGATCGACCTGCCTTCGCTCGGCGATGCGGGCAGCGAGGAGCTTTCACCTGCAACTGAGCGTCGCCTCGGTGAGCAGATCATGCTGGAAGTCAGGCGCGATCCCGACTACCTGGCCGATACCGAAACGACCGAATATCTGAATCATCTCGGCTATGAGCTGGTTGCATTCAGCCCTTCGCGCTCGCTCGACTTTGTTTTCTTTGCCATCCGCGACCCGATGCTCAACGCGTTCGCATTGCCCGGCGGATTTATCGGCGTGCATACGGGACTGATCCTGGCGGCGCAAAACGAATCCGAGCTGGCAGGCGTGATGTCGCACGAAATCGGTCACGTCACGCAGCGCCACATCGCTCGCATGCTCGCCAAGCAGCGCGAATCGGCTGCCCTTGCGATCGGCGCGCTGCTGCTCGCCCTGCTCGCGTCGCGGGCTGGCGGATCGTCCAGCGGCGACGTTGCGCAGGCCGCGATCATCGGCACCCAGGCTGCGCTGATTCAGCAACAGCTGAACTTCTCGCGCGAGGCCGAGCGCGAGGCTGATCGCGTGGGGTTTCAGACGCTGACCGATGCCGGTTACGACAGTCGCGGCATGGAGTCTTTTTTCGGTCGGCTGCAATCGGGCACGCGCATCTACGAGAGCGCAGCCCCGGCGTATCTGCGCACGCACCCGATGACGGTCGAGCGCATCTCGGATATGCAGAATCGCACGCGAAATCTGCGCGTCAAGCAGAGGCCCGACAGCTTGGCCTTCCAATTGATCCGCGCGCGTCTGCGCGTTCTGCAGGAACCCACGACGCAGGGTTGGCGCGATGCGCTTGAATATTTCAATGGCCAGCTGAAAAATCAGACCACATCGTCCGAGATAGCGGCGCGCTACGGCATCGCAGTGGCCGCGCTGAAACTCAATCAACCCGATCTGTCCGTGCAGGCAGCACAGACGGCGCGCCGCTTGTCGCCAGCGCCTTCGGCGATTCTCGACAAGATCGTTGCCGAAGCTCGATTTGCCATTGCTCGCGACGACTCCGAGCGTGTCGCTGCCGTCAAGCTGGCAAGTGAGGTTGCGGCGCGTTTTCCATTGTCGTCGCTCGCAACCAGCCATTACCTGGATGTGTTGAACAAGACCGGCCAGCACGAGACGGCGATCGTCTTTTTGCGCCAGCAACAGGCAATCCAGCGTTCGCAGCCGGCGTATCACGCGCTGCTCGGTCGTTCGTATGCGGCGTTGAATCGCCAGTCGCTGCAGCATCAGTCGATCGCCGAAATGTATGCGTTGCTCGGCGCACCGCAAGCAGCGGTCAACCAGCTGGAGCTTGCGCGGCGCGCCAATGACGGCGATTTTTATACGATGTCCGAGATTGATGCGAGGCTGCGTGAACTGCAGGCCGAGGTCAAGCGCGACCGCGACAACATCAGAGAAGCATCACGGCGCGAACCTGACGAACGCCGCCGTTAGCACCTGCATCCGTACAATTCCGCGCTTGCGCCGACCGGCGCGCCACTACGCATTTAACAATCAATGAAATCCGAGAATGTTTCGCTGATCGCCGCCAGCGCAGGGGCCGGGCAGCCGACCGAAACCGACGCCGTCATCGTAGGTGCCGGGCCCGTAGGGTTGTTTCAGGTGTTCGAGCTCGGGTTACTCGAAATCAAGGCGCATGTGGTCGATTCGCTGCCTGAGGTCGGCGGCCAATGCACCGAGCTCTATCCCGACAAGCCGATTTACGACATCCCCGCGATACCGGTGTGCACGGGCAAGGAACTGACTGACGCGCTGCTGAAGCAGATTCAGCCGTTCGGCGCCGCGTTTCATCTCGGGCAGGAAGTCACAGCGGTGCAGAAGCAAGATGACGGGCGCTTCTACGTTGAAACCAGCAAAGGCGCTCGCTTTTTGACCAAGGTCGTTATCGTGGCTGGCGGCGTCGGTTCTTTTCAGCCTCGCACGTTAAAGGTCGAGGGCATCGACCGTTTTGCCGGTGCGCAATTGCATTACCGCGTCAGGGACCCGTCGCAATTTGAGGGCAAGAATCTTGTAATTGCCGGTGGCGGCGACTCTGCGCTCGATTGGGCGCTCGAATTTGCCGACAAGGCCGCCAGCGTCGTACTGGTGCACCGTCGCGATGGCTTTCGTGCGGCGCCCGCGTCGGTTGGGAAAATGAAGGCACGCTGCGACCTGCACGAGATGCAGATGCTGGTGGGGCAAATCAGCGGGTTTCAGGAATTGGACGGCACCATGACCGACATACGGGTGACGTCAGCCGATGGACTGACGCGACGCGTTCCGCTCGATCACCTGCTGGTGTTCTTTGGTTTGTCACCCAAGCTTGGCCCGATTGCCGAGTGGGGCCTTGGAATCGAGCGCAGGCAGGTCACCGTGGACACCGAGAAATTCGAGACCAATATTGCCGGCATTTTCGCGGTCGGCGATATCAACGTCTATCCGGGCAAGAAGAAATTGATTCTGTCCGGCTTCCACGAAGCCGCGCTCGCAGCGTTCGGAGCTACGCGTTACGTGTTCCCGGAGCGCAAGGTGCACCTGCAGTACACCACCACGAGTCCGAAGCTGCACAAGATTCTCGGCGTCGAGTCGCCGACATTCGACTAGCCCGCTGCGTCAGCTTCTCTTCGAAGACTGCGGCTGGCGCATGAATCCAAGCACCTCGGGCACGCGCGCTGATTCGATGTGCTCGATCTTTACATGGCTTTCGTGATTGACGTGCAGCCCATCGGTTTTCAGCTCGGCATTGATCTGTCCGGCATTCCAGGCTGCAAGCGCTTCGTCATCCAGCGTCTTACCTGTCTCGTCGACGATGCGCTCCGAAAACGCCAGGGTGTCGCGGTCATCGAGCACGCCCGGTCCGAGTTCGGTTTCGAAGTACAACCGCCCCTGCTCGTCGGCGAACGCCTGCCGTAGCTCGCGTGGATGTGCCCCAGTGTGGGTGGCGAGGCGCTTAAATTCGTCGAGGCGGTAAATCCACGGTGCCACTTCGAGCGATACGTAAACCCGCTGCGGCCCGTTCTGAAAAAACCAGTTGCCGCATCCATCGTTCATGTAATTGCGCCCGATGAATTCATTGATTGCTTCGTTTTCGATCGGGTCGTCCTTGATGCGCCAGGCCCCACGTCCGTTTAACGAAAGCCATCCAAATACCGCTGGCACATTTGGCCACTTGGCCAGCGCGGCCTTCACAATGTCATCCATGCGATCTCCCTGTTTAGGACATAACAGTAGCGTTTAACGTGCCCGATTCAGCGTACCGAACGCTAGCGCTGCAGAAAAAATTGCTGCAGCCGTTCGGCAATGAAGTCGGTTCGCCCGGGCCACGGCGCACGCGCAAAGCCCACGTGCCCTCCTTCGGCGGGCTGCTCCAGCTCGACCGTTAACGACACCTCGCCTGCGGTAGGCAAGCTCGTTGCCGGCACGAACGGATCGTTGATTGCATTGAGCAGCAAGTAGGGAATTCGGATCGCGGGCAGCCACCGTTTGCCCGACGCCCGATCCCAGTAATCATCGGTATCGCGAAATCCATGCAGCGGGGCGGTGTATTCGTTGTCGAACTCATACAGCGTGCGGCTCGCACGCAGCCGTGCTGAATACTGCGCGTCGCGCGCAATGTCCGGAAATTCTATGAGCTTGCGCAGCGCCTTGCGCCTGAGCGTCATCAGAAAGGCTTTCGTGTAGACCCTGTTGATGCCACGCCCGAGAGCGGCCCCACCGGCTGCAAGGTCAAGCGGTGATCCAATCGATGCCGCCGCCGTTACGAACGAAGCTTCGTGTCCACGCTCGCCTGCCCATTTAGCCAGCATGTTGCCTCCAAGCGATACACCTGCCGCGTATAAGAGTGCCGCAGGCCAGCGCGCATGCAGCGCACGCAGAATCCAGTCGCCTTCGTCCGAATCGCCGGAGTGATACGCGCGTGCCAGACGATTGGGTTCGCCTGAGCAGCCGCGAAAGTGCACGACCATCGCGCGCCACTGGCGATCCGCAAACCAACGCATCGTCGAGCGTGCATAGTGACTCTGCGAATCGCCCTCGAGCCCGTGAAACAGTACGAATACCGACGCATCAGCGTGCGTTGGTTCGGGCAGCGCAAAGTCCACATCGATGAAGTCGCCATCGTGGGTATCCCAGCGCTCGCGTCGGTAGTCCACATGTGGCAACGGCATAAGCCGGGCTGGAACGATTGTCTGCAGATGGCCGCCCGGTAACCACCACGGCGCGACATACGAACTGTTAACGATCGGCAACGACGACGCCGCTCAATGGAGCACGGCTGGGGATTCGCTCGACTCCTGGCCAGCGTGGGTAACGCCTTCCGGTGCCGCCGACGCGTGATGCAGCACCATTTTCCAGCCGGCAGGCGTCTTTACATAGACGTTGGTCGCGAGCACGCTGACAATCTGCTGCTGCGTGCCGTGACCGACAACAACTTCCTCGACCACGTTGCGCAATGCGACGGTGGGCGTCTCAAGTGACTTTGCGAGCGTGCAACGCGCGTGAACGGGACCGCCCGAGAGAATCGACGTCCACGAAGACTTTATCGCCGCATAGCCCATCAACCGAGCACCGCCGGGATGAATGCAAACCACATCGTCGTCTTCGAGCCACAGCTCGTTGACTGCCTCGCTGTCGCCCGCGTCGAGCGCCTCGTAGAACGCTTGTTCGCATTCTTCGGGCGAGGACAGCATCAATGGCTTTGAAAGTCGCATCGGCGCCTACGTCCTCAACTCAAGTTTGTCAGTGGCCTTTGGAGGTCTCGCCAGCCTTCATCACGTACACGGTGCCGCAATAGGGGCACATCGCCTGCCCAGTCTTGGACACGTCCAGGAACACGCGCGGGTGATGGTTCCACACCGGCATCGCCGGATTGGGACAAAACGCCGGCAGGTCACTGGATTGCAACTGGACGATCGGATCTGCGCGGGTCTCGCTCATTGGAACTGTTTTCCTGAACAGGTGTGAGCCAATGCTTGTATTTCGGCGCGCGGCCATTGACCACGTCAAAAAACAGGCTCTGAATTTTCTCGGTGATAGGACCGCGCTGGCCGGTACCGAGCACGCGCCCATCGAGTTCGCGAATCGGCGTGATCTCAGCCGCCGTGCCGGTAAAAAAAGCTTCGTCGGCAAGATATACGTCATCGCGTGTGATTGGTTTCATCGTGACCGGATAGCCGAGATCCCGCGCGATTTCGAGCACGCTCGCGCGCGTGATACCACTCAACCCCGACACCATCGCTGGCTCAAAAACCTGACCGTCCTTGACGATAAAGACATTCTCGCCGGCGCCTTCTGCGACAAATCCCTGCGTATCGAGCAGCAGGGCTTCGTCGTAACCGTCGTTGACCGCTTCCATATTGGCAAGGATCGAGTTGACGTAGTGACCCGAAGTCTTGCTGCGCACCATCGACACATTAATGTGATGGCGCTGGAAAGAGGAGGTCTTGACGCGAATTCCCTTCACAAGCCCTTCTTCACCGAGATAGGCGCCCCACGGCCACGCGGCAATCGCGACATGCACCTTGGCGCCCTTCGGGCTGACGCCCATTTTCTCCGACCCGTAGAACGCCAGGGGCCGCAGATAACAGGAGTCGAGCTTGTTCGCACGTACTACCTCGCGCTGAGCTTCGAAGATCTGTTCTTGAGAAAATGGGATCTGCATCATGAAAATCTTGGCCGAGTTGAACAAGCGCTCGGTGTGTTCGCGCAGGCGAAAAATCGCCGGCCCCATCGAGGTGTCGTAGGCACGAACACCCTCAAACACCGCGAGTCCGTAGTGCAGCGAGTGCGTCAAGACGTGCGTAGTGGCGTCACGCCACGGCACCAGCTTGCCGTCGTACCAGATAACTCCATCGCGGTCGGACATCGACATCGATTCTCCCGAAGGGTCGCGCTTGATCGTCGAAGCCGACCATTCTAACCAACCGCTGTTCTTATAATCACCGCTCCATGAAAGCATTGTTCGGCTCGCGTCCAGAGCTCGCGCGAGTCCGGCGCGATGCATTTGTGCACGGAATCCGCATCGTGGCGCCTCTGACGCTGGCCACCGCCACTTGGGGCGTCGTAACTGGCGTGGCGATGGTCAAGGTCGGCCTTACGACGGCGCAGGCCATCGGCATGAGCCTGCTGGTTTTTTCAGGCTCGGCGCAGTTGGCTTCGCTGCCGCTGATCGCCGCCGCCGCTCCGATCTGGGTCGTGCTGCTAACCGCATTCGTCATCAACCTGCGGTTTGTCATTTTCTCCGCCGGCCTGCAGCCTTTTTTTCGTCGCCTTGCGCTGCGCAAGCGCCTGCTGCTCGCTTACTTCATCATCGATTTCAGCTTTGCAATGTTCCTCTCGAGATTTTCAGATACAAGCGACGATGAACGTGGCACCACCGAACAGATCTGGTTTTTCCTGGGCATGGCCGCGTACTCGTGGATTATCTGGCAGGCCACGTCCATCGCAGGGATCCTGCTCGCGGCCCAGGTGCCGACTGAATGGGGCCTCGAATTTGCATCGATCATCGCGCTGATCGCGATGACCATTCCGATGATCATCGGCAAGCCGGCGCTGGTGGGCGCCATGACCGCAGGCGTGGTCGCGGTGATTGCAGCAGGGCTGCCGCTGAAGCTGGGATTGTTGGTCGCGGTAGTGGCCGGGATTGCCGCCGCGATGAGTGCGGAGCTGGTGCTCGGTAAACGCGAGGCAAAACATTGAGCGCGCTCGAGATCTGGTTGTTGATCATCGGGCTGACGTTGATCACGCAGCTGATGCGCTCTACCTTTCTGCTGTTCGGAGATCGTTTTCGGCTGCCCGAACGCGTGCAGCACGGCCTGCGCTATGCGCCGGTCTGTGCGCTGATCGCCCTGATCACGCCCGAGCTGTTTGTCAACCAGGGCGCGCTCGATATTTCAATGTCGAACCCAAAGCTGGTGGCGGGGATTGTCGCCGCGCTCAGCACCCTGGTTTTGCGCAGCATGATCGCAACCATCGCACTCGGCATGCTGGTGTTCGCGACTCTCCAGATGCTCGCGTAGATGCGCACCAGCAGCAGCTGTTAGCCAAACACCGCAGTCCACAACCGCTTGACGGTCTCGATTTCAGACTCGACTTCATGCGCCGGCAAGCGCGCCCGCTCCGCGCCATTAAGTCGCAATCGGTGCTGAATCCGCCTGTATGTGCGATAGGCGTCCGCGCCCTTGATCGACAGCGGAGCATCGATCAACTTCAGTTCGCCGGCAATGTGCAGCAGGGCGATGTTGCCCGCATTGCGCAGCAGCGCATGATGGCTGCGCGCATGGAGTAGCACCAGGTACTGGACGATGAACTCGATGTCGATCATTCCGCCGCGATCGTGCTTGACATCGAACAGCGCAGAAGTATTCGGATGCCCGTCGAGTATGCGAACGCGCATTGCGAGGACATCGCTGCGTAATGTGTCTTCGTCGCGTGCCTGCATCAGCACATGCTCGCGCTCAGCCTCGAAGCGCTCGCCGATGCTCGCATCGCCAGCCGAGAAACGGGCGCGCGTCAGCGCCTGGTGTTCCCACGGCCAGGCGCCGTGCCCCCCCTGCCCCTCATTGCGCTGGTAGCGTGAAAACGCTTCGAACGGAGAAACCATCAGGCCTGCGTTGCCATCGGGACGCAGCCTCAGATCGACGTCGAACAACCTGCCCGATGACGTCTGCGTGCTGAGCCACGTGACCAGGCGGCGCGCGAGCATCGAGTAGGTTTCGGCGGCCGCCGGATCGTCGTCGTCGTACAGAAAGATCAAGTCGAGGTCAGATTCATAACCGAGTTCTTTGCCGCCTAGCTTGCCGTAACCAACGACGGCAAAGCGCGGTGCATCGCGATGCTTGCGGGTAAGTGTCGACCATGCGGCTTCGATTGCCAGCGCCAGCGTCGCGTCAGCAAGCGCAGACAACTGGTCGGCCAGTCGCTCCACGGTCAGCACGCCGTCGAGATCGGCAATCAATAGCCGAAAGACCTGTACGTGATGCGCATCGCGCAGCAGATTCATCTGCTGCTCCTGGTCTTCGCCCGCCTCAATCAGCTGTGCGCGGACTGCCGCGGACCACGTACCGGTATCTGCGTCATGTCCCGGCGATCGCTCGCTTAATAGTTCATCGAGCAATATCGGGTGTCGAACCAGATACTGAGTTGCCCAGCGGCTCGCTGCCAGCATTCGCATCACACGCTCGAATGCGCGCGGAAATTGATTTAAGAGCGCCACATAGGTATTGCGCCCCGCCACCACATCCCCGAGCTGCGCAAAGCGAGCGAAGTGCTCATCCGGCCCGATATCGTGTGCAGCGCCGATTTCCTGTGAGTACTGAATCGCCGCATGCAGTGCACGCTGCACTAAACGCTGCAGTGCTTGACGCGCGGCCTCCGAACCCGTCTTCGCCCGCGGTGAATCAAGCACCGCGCGCACGCGCTCTGCCGCTGCGGACGGCTCGGAAAATCCGAGGGCGAGCAAATCTGCGGTCAGTTCTCCGTCTCCGGCACTCGCACTCGAGCCGAGTGCCATTTGAAGCGCGTCGTCGTCCGTCTCGGGCTCAGCAAAGATAGCGTCAAACGTCTCGGCGACGAAAGCTTGCACTGCGCGGTACTCGCGCAGCAGCGCTGCTGCACTTTGCGCACCCATCAATTTTGCAATCCCATCGACTGCGGCGGCGTCGTCCGGGATCACATGGGTCTGCGCATCGTCGACGTATTGCAGCGCGTGTTCGAGATTGCGCAAGAACACATAACTGACGCAAAGCTGGTCTGCCGTGGCCGCGGGCAGAACGCCCAGCTCAGATAACGTCTGCACGGTCAGTAACGTGGACTTCGATCGCAGGCGAGTCTCGCGGCCGCCCCGGATGATCTGGAAGGTCTGAGCTACGAATTCCAGCTCGCGTATTCCACCGCGACCCAACTTGACGTTGGACTTCACACCGTCGTCACGCGCAACCGCGCCGGCGGAACGGCGGCTCGCCTCCGCGCGAATCAATTTATGCAGGTCGCGCAGCGCCGCGATGGCGCCGAAATCCAGATACTTGCGAAACACGAAAGGTCGCACGATGCCGTCGAGCGCGGCGCACTGCGCAGTGAATTGCGAGGGCGAAGTGAACACCGGCGCGGAAACGACGCGCCCCTTGAGCCACGCAAAACGCTCCCAGGCGCGTCCCTGCGCTACCCAATATTCCTCGAGCATGGCGTTGGAAACCGCAAGCGGTCCGGCCGACCCGTTGGGTCGCAACCGCATGTCGACACGAAACACGAAGCCATCGCCGGTCAGGTCGTTCAGCAGCGCAATGACGCGGCGGCCGAGGCGGGCAAAAAACTCGTGATTGCTCAGGGTGCGCGCCATCTTCGCGCCTCGGGTTTCACCATCTTCGTCGTACACGAACACCAGATCGACGTCGGATGAGACGTTCAACTCACCGCCACCCAGCTTGCCCATTCCGACGACCAACAGGTCCTGCGGGACGTCATCACCGCTATGCGGCGTTCCATGGATCGCCGCGAGCTCACGCGCATGGACATCAATACCCGCCTGGATCGACAGCTCCGCCAACGCCGTCATCGTGGTCACGACTTCTGCCAGGTCGGCGCGTCCCGTCGTGTCGCGCGCGATCAGCGACAGCATCACGCGTTGCCGCAAGCGGCGCAGCGCGATTGCGAGCCGTTGCGGCTCGTCCCCTGCGGCTGCCTCGCGTAGCTGAGCGAGTACGTCCCGCATCGCCGGCGGCGTCCACCGATCAGCCGCCAAGCGTGCCAGTGCTTCGCCGGCTTGTGCGCCATCTGCGACTCCGCCGCCAGCCGGCGGCAGATGCCGCTGCACGTAGCGCGAAATGGCGTGCAGCTCGGCAAAAGTGGTACGCGGTCCGCGCCAATCGTGCGACCCGATATAGGGGGAATTTTTCACTGTTGTGCGCGGTCGTAGTAGGAGGTCGCTGTGATAACGTCCTCAGACCTTTCCGTATCAATACAGCATCTTACGTAGCACCGCATCCATGACATCGCCGCAAGGCCCGCTCGAACGCCAGCATCAGCCGCGCGCGTGGAGCGCAGTCGGGCGCGCAAGTCTGGCCGTGTCTGCTGCGTCCGCGTGGCTGCTCTGGACGCTGATCGGCGCACTTTTTGCAGCTGGCACGCTGCTCTTGATCGCCCGTTACGCAGTGATGCCGCGCGTGGACGAATTGCGGCCGTGGATTGAGCGAATTGCTGCACGCGCACTCAAGGTGCCGGTCAGCATTGGCCGCATTGAAGCAAGCTGGCAAGGCGTCAATCCACACCTGGTTTTGAGCAATGTTCTGGTGGGTGGAGCCGGTGGGCAACACGGGCTGGTGTTGCCACGCGTTCAGGGCACCCTTTCTTGGCTCAGTGCAGTGGCGTTCGCGCCGCGCTTTTCGCTGCTGCGCATCGAAGCGCCGGATCTGGAGGTGCTGCGCCTGCCCGGTGATCGCTTTTCAGTCGCCGGAATTTTGCTCCAACCTGATGCCCAGCCTGAGGACGGTGGACTGGCAGATTGGATGCTGGTGCAAGGCAAGACCGTCATCACCAACGCGCGCATTCGATATAGCGATCAGCGAGTCGCCATTGCACCGACGCAATTTGAGCTCGCGAATGTGAATGTGCAGCTTGAACACCGCCTGGGGTTGCACCAGCTGGGTCTGCAGGCGCAGCCAACGGCCGCGATTGCGGGGCCCGTCGACGTCCGGGCGCGCTTTCGCCATTCACCGTTTGCCGCCCCTTCGGATCACACGCGTTGGACCGGCGAGGTCTATGGCGCGGTGAACTATGCCGATCTGGCCGCGCTCGCTGCGCTATTTGGGGTACCGATCAAGGTCGAGCGCGCGGAAGGCGCGGTTCGCGGCTGGCTCACGTTCGACCGCGCGCGTGTCACACGCATTGTTGCCGACGTCGCGCTGACCGGGGTAAACGTTACGCTGGCCAGCGACCTCGAGCCACTCAAGCTAGCATCGCTTCAGGGCCGCGTTTCGCAGCGGCGCTGGGGCGATGACAACGGTAGCGGAGGTCAGGAATTTACCGCCACGCGTCTCGCGCTGGGCGCGTCCTCGCAAAAGAGCATCGCGCCGATGGATCTGGAAGTGCGCACCACGCGTGCGCGCGGCAACGCCGATGCACGTACGCAGGTGCGAGCCAGCAACGTCGATCTGCAGAGTCTTTCCTGGCTCGCTGCGCATGTTCCGTTGGCAACAAACCTGCGAGAAATCGTCGCGAGGCATGCGGTGAACGGCTCTCTGACGAACCTGACCGCGGCGTGGCCCGGGGATGCGCCAACGCCGCGAAATCTGACCTTAAAAACTGAGTTCCATCAAATCACAAGCGCCGCGTCGCCCGGTGCGCAAGCAGACCCGCAGTGGCCCACGTTTGAGAATTTGAGTGGCAGCATCGAAAGCTCCGAGGGCGCGGGAACATTGAACCTTGCATCCACTAACGCTGTGGTGACTTTTCCAGGCGTGTTCGCCGAGCCGCGCGTCCGATTCGCGACCCTTAAGGGCGCGGTGCGTTGGACCTCGGACCCAGTGCTCGAGCTCCGCATCAACGCTCTGGCTGCAGCTAATGCAGACTTCGATATCGATGCGGCGGGTTCCTATCGAGCGGCCGCATCGGATGCCGGCACGCGTGGACCCGGGCAGCTCGATCTGACGGGTCACATCAATCGCCTCGACGCGCCCGCTGCGTTTCGCTACATGCCAAGCGCCGCTGGAACCCGCACCGTCGGGTGGATGCAGCACGCGTTAATCCAGGGCAAGCTCACCGACGGCATCTTTCGGGTCAAAGGCGATCTTGCTCACTTTCCATTTGGTGGGGACCGACCCGGAGAAATGCGGCTGACCGCCCGCGTCGCCGATGCAACCCTCGATGTTCATCCCGACCCCACGCGAGCAGATCGCACGGACGGACCCACGCGAACGTGGCCGCTGCTTACCGGCATTGATGCGGAGTTGCTGCTAGATCGATCGTCGCTGACCGTTACGGCGCAGCGCGGCTCGGTCTACGGTGTGAAGCTTGCGAACGTCACCGCACGCGTGCCGGATCTGACACGCGACGCAACACTTGAACTGCGTGGCGTGGCCGAAGGCCCGCTGTCGGACCTGCTGCGCTATGCGAATGCCAGCCCCGTTTCGCGATGGACCAGCGGCGTGACGAACAATGCCGAAGCAACCGGCCCCGCAAAGTTGAACCTCCAGTTCTCGATGCCATTGCAGCATGCAGAAAACAGCAAAGTCAGTGGTGCCTTGCAATTCGCGAACAACGATATCCAGCTAATGGGCGCGCCGCCGTTTTCCCGCGTTACCGGAATACTGGGTTTCACCGAATCGACAGTAAGCAGCGCTAATTTGAATGCGATGATGCTCGGTGGACAGACGAAGATTGATGTAACAACGCGACCGGACGGCGGCATCGTGTTCGCCGCCGGGGGAATCGCGACGGTGCCAGCGTTGCGCCGATGGACGAGCCTCGGTCCGGTCCAGCAGCTGCTCGACAAATCGCAGGGTCAGGCGCGTTACACCGCCACGCTAAGCGTCAAGCCCGCGGTCGAGTTGAAAATAGACAGTGATTTGGTGGGGGTTGCCATCGACGGCATTGCGCCGCTCCGCAAGACGGCGCAGGAGGCGATGCCACTGCGCATTGAACGCAGTGTCGTCGCAGAACGCGATGACGTGCGTGTCAGCGCAGGCCGCGCATTTGCGGTGCGTCTTGAGCGTCGCCTTGAACGCGGCGAGTTTCAAATCTTGCGCGGCGTGATCGCACTGAACGAAGCGCCCAACTTGCCGGAAAGCGGTCTGCTGGTGCTGGCGAGCGTTCCACGACTCGATCTTCAAGCGTGGTCGGCCTTCCTTGGCAGCGACAATTTAACCGGTCCGAAGCCCGCTTCAGTCAGCGCTGCACCCGACATCTCGATCGATTTGCTTGCCGTGCGAACGCAGGAACTGGTTGTAATGGGCCGTACCTTCCGCAACGTCACCCTTGGCGCGTCGCGCATGCCCGATGGCGGGTTCGACGCCAACGTCGTGTCCGACGGTGTTGCCGGCTACGTCGCATGGCGCGCTGACCAGATAACGGCTCGATTGTCCCGCTTGTCGATACCCGCAGCTGCCAAGGGCGCAGTGATTGAAGCGCTGCATTCATCTCCACGCGAGTTACCGGCGCTGGATATTGCAGCCGAACAGTTCGAGTTGAGCGGCATGAAACTCGGCCGCCTGGACCTGCTTGCACAGAACGTCGGCGCAGCCACGGCTCCCGCTTGGCGGGTGCGACGCTTTGACGTGACCAATGCCGACATGAAGCTCACTGCGAGCGGCGAGTGGGCTCCGGCTGGCGGTGCCGCGGCACGGCGCGTCAAGCTCACGTTCAAAGTCGATGCGCGCGACGCGGGGGCTACGCTCGATCGCCTTGGCCTTGCCGGCGCGATGGCCGGCGGGTCGGGCGCGCTCGAGGGAGATCTTGGGTGGCTCGGCTCGCCACTGGACATTGATTACGCGACGCTTGGCGGCACGCTGGCACTGACACTCGACAATGGCCGATTTTTGAAGGTGGATACCGGCAAGGCTGCGCGATTGTTGAGTCTGCTGTCGCTGCAGTCGCTATCGCGCACGCTCCTGTTCGATAGTCGCCAGTTTTACGATGGTTTTGCGTACAACTCGATTCGTGCCGACGCCGCGGTGGCGCAGGGTGTACTGTCGACCACTAATTTTCGAATGGCCGGTGCGACGGCCGCGGCGTTGATGTCAGGCACGATCGATTTACGCAACGAGACGCAGCAGTTGCATCTTCTGGTCCTGCCGGAAATCGACGCCAGCACCGCGGCGCTTGCTCTTGGCGTTGCGAATCCGGTGCTGGGCCTCGGCGCGTTTCTCGCCGGCTACGTGCTGCGCAACCCGCTTTCAAAAGCGTTTGCACTCGACTACGACATCACCGGGACTTGGAGCCAGCCGAACATTGCGCGTCGCGGCCGGCCGTCCGCGGCGGCAGTGAGTTCCACCGAGGCGATCCGATGAAGTCTTCGGTGCGAGTTGCCGGCGTGCAAATGGTATCGACCACAAGCGTAGATGAGAACCTGCGCGCTGCGGCGGCGTTGATTTCGCACGCCGCCAGCGGCGGCGCCCAGTTGATTGCGCTGCCCGAATACTTTTGCCTGATGGGCCAGAGTGAAACAGACAAGGTCGCGCTGCGTGAAGCCGATGGCCACGGGCCGATTCAGGAATTTCTTTCGGATCAAGCGCGGCAGCACCGCGTGTGTCTGGTCGGTGGAACCTTACCGCTCGAGGCGCCCGACAGTCATCGCGTGTTGAACAGCCTGCTTGTTTACGGGCCAGCAGGCGAACGCGTTGCGCGCTACGACAAGATTCACCTGTTCCGCTTCAACAAAGGCAAGGAGAGTTACGACGAAGCGCGCACGATCGCGCCCGGCGAGGACGTTGCGACGTTCAAGCTGGCCACCAGGGAAGGCACGCGTCTGCTGGTGGGCCTCTCGATCTGCTACGACTTGCGCTTCCCCGAGCTCTACCGCGCGTTATCGCAACCCGATCTGATCCTCGTGCCGTCTGCATTTACAGCGACCACCGGACGCGCACATTGGGAAGTGTTGCTGCGAGCCCGGGCGATCGAAAACCTCGCGTACGTGCTCGCACCGGCGCAAGGTGGCAAACATCAAAACGGGCGTGCCACGTATGGTCACACCCTGCTGGTCGACCCGTGGGGCACCGTTGTGTCATCTCGCGGCGAAGGTGAAGGGGTTGTGTTCGGCGATATCGACCCACAGTTGATCGCTGATTCGCGCGCTTCGCTGCCTGCGCTCGAACATCGGGTGCTGACCTAGTACTCGTACAATCGACGCCTTACGCCCTCATACCTCAATGAAACTCTCCGATCCCGCCCTCGCCCGCCTTGCCACCGCCAAGCAGCTTTTGCTTGACCCGTTTCAACTCGACGAGGCTCATCTGCAGCGTGTGCTGGCTACCGTTTTTGAGCATCGCACCGATTACGCGGACTTGTATTTCCAGTATTCGCGTAGCGAGTCGTATTCATTGGAAGAAGGAATTGTCAAAAGCGGCAGTTTCGACATCGAACAAGGTGTCGGCGTGCGTGCCATCGTCGGAGACCGAACGGCGTTTGCGTATTCGGACGACATCTCGCTTGAATCGTTGACCGAGGCCGCGATATCAGCGCGCTCCATTGCGCGCCACGGGCAAGGCAAGGTCAAGGTGGCATCGAAAGTCGCCGTGCGTTCTCAACCGGTGCGCTACGCCGATGCCGATCCGGTGGCGTCGCTCGACGCCGCCGCCAAGGTTCAGATGCTGGAGAAAGTTGAGCGCCTCGCGCGCGCCCGCGATCCACGCGTCAAACAGGTGATGGCCAGCGTCGGCGCGGACTACGAGGTGATTTTGGTTGCGCGCAGTGACGGTTTGCTCGCGGCGGACGTAAGACCATTGGTGCGCTTGTCGGTCAATGTGATTGTGGAGCAGGACGGCAAGCGTGAGCAGGGGCACACCGGCGGCGGTGGCCGCCACGATCTTTCTTATTTCACGGACGAGCGGCTCGTTGAATATGCCAATTTCGCGGTTGATCAGGCGCTGGTCAATCTTGTGGCACGTCCGGCACCGGCCGGGATCATGCCGGTGGTCTTGGGTCCGGGCTGGCCAGGCATTCTGCTGCACGAGGCGGTTGGCCATGGTCTCGAGGGTGACTTCAACCGCAAGGGCTCGAGCGCGTTTGCCGGCAAGATCGGTCAGCGTGTTGCGTCGAAAGGCGTCACCGTAGTCGACGACGGGACCCTTGCGAACCGTCGCGGCTCGTTGAGCGTCGACGATGAAGGCAATCCCACGCAACGCACAGTGATGATCGAAGACGGAATCCTGCGCGGTTATATCCAGGACTCCCTTAACGCGCGCCTGATGAAAGTCCCCGTAACCGGCAATGGACGGCGCGAATCGTTTGCGCACCTGCCGATGCCGCGCATGACCAACACCTACATGCTCGCAGGCGAGCGCGATCCCGAGGAAATCGTGCGCTCGGTCAGCAAAGGAATTTACGCAACCAATTTCGGCGGCGGCCAGGTCGACATCACGAACGGCAAGTTTGTGTTCAGCATGGCCGAGGCCTATATGATCGAAGATGGCAAGGTCACCCACCCGATCAAGGGCGCGACGCTGATCGGCAACGGACCCGATGCGTTGACGCAGGTGACGATGATCGGCAATGACATGGCGCTCGATCCGGGCATCGGCACATGCGGCAAGGACGGGCAAAGTGTGCCGGTCGGAGTGGGGCAGCCCACGTTGCGTATCGAAGGGCTGACGATCGGCGGTACCGCGTAGCCACCACGGTCGCATCGAATGACTTGGCTGCGGCGCTAGTCGGGTGCGGAGCCTCGCTCCAACACCCGCAAGCATTTAACCGGCGACGCTATCGTGTTCCCGAAACTTCAACCTCTACGCGGCGATCGGGCTGCAGGCACACGATCAGCTGCTTGGTCGCATTGTTGCCCTTGCAATCACCGGCTTTCGTTATGGGCTCGGCCTCGCCCTTGCCTTGAGCGGTGATCTTCGCCGCTGGAATCGCAGCGGATTCGACCAGATAGGTTCGCACCGCGTCGGCACGGCGCTTTGACAGCGCCATGTTCGACGCAGACGAGCCAATTCGGTCAGTGTGTCCGATGGCAGTGATGACGTCGAAGTTAGTTCCTTTTAGATCGGCAGCGAACTTGTCGAGGGCCTGCTTGCCTGCAGGACTCACAGTGGCCTTGCCAAAGTCGAACAGCGAGTCCGCGGAGAACGTCACCTTTCTCGGTGCTGGCGGTGGCGGTGGTGCTGGCCGCGGCGGTGGCGGCGGTGGCACGACCACTGGCGGTGGTGGCGGGGGTGAGGCCACGATAGGCGCTGCAACCGGCGCACGCGGAGCAGGTGCGGCTGACGCGGCGCCAAATCGATAGATCAGCCCGAGCGAGATGAGGTCAACGTCGCCCTTGTTTCCGACAGCATCGTTGATGCGGTAGCGCTCTGCCTCCAACCGCATTCCGAGTCGGCGAGTAAAATCGAACTGCAGCCCGCCGCCAAACTTGTAGTTGGTGTCGCGCTCCTTCGGGTTCGCGTTGAGCACCCTGACTGCACCGGTAGAACTAAACGAGTCTCTTGCTTCGGCGTAGTTCACACCTGCGCGGCCGAAGGCTGAGAACCTTTCGGTGATCGGCAGTATGCCTACCAGATCGAGGTTAACGCCTCTGAGTTTGATGTTGCCGCTTAAAGTACCCAGCGGAACAGTATTCGCCGTGAAACTGAACTTTCCCAAGTCGAAGTAGCCACCTTCGACCGCCAAGAAGCGGTTGAATTTGTAGCCGCCAAATACTTTGTAGCCAAAGTCGCGATCGTCATCGCTGATCGAGGTCGTTCTCAAGCCGCCCGCAAGCAGATTGCTGGTGATCCGTGCGTCGTCGATTTCCGCTCTGGATTGGCCAACGTTGAGTCCGCCGTACCAGCCGCCGTCGTCAGCGGCGTTCGCTGCACCAGCAACGGCGAAGAACAATGCCGAGGCAACCGTTGAAGTTTTTTTCAGGTTCATGTTTTCTCCAGGCCGCTTCAGTTTCTAAGGCGCAGGTACGTTAACGACCGTGTTCACCATGGTCGTCGAGGCATTCAGGGCCAGCGCTCGGCCGTTCAGCGTCACCAGTGCAACATTGCCAGGGGTGGAAAAGGTCGTCGCGGCCGAGGAGATGATGGTGCCCACCATCGTGCCGCCCCCTGCCGCATTAATCGTGGCAGAACTGCCTACGCGCCAAAATACGTTGCGCGCCTGCGCTCCATTGATCAGGGTAACGTTGCGCGGCGCGCCGGGCCCACCCACGGTTAACGTGCTGGCCGTTTGGAAGATCCACATGGCATTTGTGTCCCCCTGACCATCGAGCGTCAGATCCGTCCCCGTTATCTGAAACGATCCGCCCGCAGCTTGATAGACACCCGGTGCCAGAGTGAGACCGCCTAGCTGGCCAGCTCCCGGATCGGTGCCGCCCGGTCGCGAAGCGGGTGACAGGTTGTTGAACGCGGTGGTCGCATCGGCCAAAGCCCGAGTAGCAATTGCAAACGTTGAAGCGTTGCCTCCAACACCAGCACCTCCCGGAGTTGGGGGCGCCGTGTACACGCGCCCATTCACCAACCCATTGTTAAGCGGCGTTGTTGTGTAAACATCACCGACGGAATCGCGGAATCCGGTCACCAGCGTCGAAGCGCCCGTGGTACCGATGTCTCCATTGATCACCGTAAGTAGTCCTTGATTGGTAACCCCGGCGGCGCCTCCAAATGCCCCGAACGTCGAAGCCGCACCCAAGGAAATCGGAGTGGCTGACGAACTCGTTGTGAACGACCACACAAAGGGACTGACCAACGCAATGCCGGTGGTGTCCTGGGCTCCCGTTGTAATCGTCGCCGTGCAAGTGGTGATGACCGGTAGGTTGGCCGCGGGTGAGAACGTCGCGGAGCGACTCGCCGGCGAGTAGGTGACTGTACCTGTTACTGGCGTACCGGCAGGGCACGCCAGTAAAAAGGTTGCCGTGTTGATCGTCGCCGGCGCCATGTCTTTGCTGAACACTGCAACGACTCTGCTATTGACAGCTACACCGGTGACAATCGGCGTCGTGGCAGCAGGAACCGTGGAGGTAACCGTCGGCGGCGAGTTAGGTGAGCCAGGACCTGCGGTACCGCCCCCCACCCCTAACACCGGGTCCTGTCCGCCGCAAGCAGCGGTCAGTACAGCGATAAGCGAAGACGCAAGCCAAGTCGAGCAACGGGAATAATCTGGAAGTTTTTTCATCTGCCTTCAGTCGATGCTTGGAGACAGTCTCGACAAACAGTGCCGAAAATTCTGCGTCCAACCGCGCACGGTGCCCGTCAGCAGGGGCACCGTGTATCCCGCATTTAGAGAAGCGGGGTTAAAAGCCTTTACTTTGTCGCAGAACAGCGTGCTCCAGAGCGAGGGCCATGTGGATTTCATCCTGGGGCTCACCATCGATCAACATGAAGCAGGACTCAAAGCCGATTCGTTCAAAGCCATGTCCTTCGTATAAGGACAAAGCCGCTACGTTCAACGCGTTGACGCCCAAATTGACGTAGCGAACCTGTAGTTGACTGTCCGCATACGCCAGCGCATGGCTGACGAGTGCGCGGCCCACTCCGCTCTTGCGTGCATCCACTGCCACATACATGCCCCAGAGGGTAGCCTTGTGCGACAACTTGCGTGGTATTTCGCGCTGCAGGCCAACCACGCCCACCAACTCATGCTGCTTAAAAGCACCCAAGATGGCGCCATCGACACGTGGCGCAAGCCGTTCCGCGACCTTCGCCATCGGTATGTCGCACTCTTCTTCGTAGCTCGAGGCGAAGGCAGTCGGGCACTCGGCTAATCCACGCAGCCGTAGATCCTGAAAAGCTGCGGCATGCGAAGGACCGAGCTGGGCAACAAACATGGAGGTGTCAATGATGCGTTAACCGGTCGCTTGCATCGCCCAGAAGCAGGGTCATCTGACTCTCGGTTCGCAAGCGCGCAACTCGGGATGTTTAGGCTAAGACCGCGTCCCGATCAAGTCAATGAAGTGGTCGGCGCTCTTGATAGCGCGGGAGGCCTTCGTATGTACACCCGTGGTCTTATCCAAGCATGAAATTTCTTCCTCCCATTGTGTGGTTGGTACGTCTGCTGGTCGGCGCATACCCGCGCTGGGTGGGCTCGGCACCGACCGCCTCGCAGCGTATCTACTTCGCAAACCACACGAGCCACATGGATACGATCGTGTTGTGGGCGGCATTGCCGCGCAGCCTGCGCGCGAACACTCGACCCGTCGCGGCCAAGGACTATTGGGACAAGCCGGGCATCCGGCGGGCGATTGCGAAGGAAGAATTGAACGTCGTGATGATCGATCGCAGCCGGGTGGATCTGAACGCTGATCCTCTCGATCCGCTGCGCGATGCGCTCGAGCACGGTTTCTCGCTGATCATCTTTCCGGAAGGCACGCGTTCGGGGCAGTCGCTTCCCGGCGAATTTAAATCGGGGCTCTATCACCTTGCTCATGCATTCGGCGCCGTTGAGTTGATTCCGGTTTATATCGAGAACCTGCATCGAAGCATGCCGAAGGGAGCGTTCTTGCCGGTCCCAATCATTTGCACAGTTCGCTTCGGCGCAGCGATGAAGCTGGACGCGGGCGAAGATAAAGACATCTTTTTGCAACGCGCGCGCGACTCGGTCTCGCTGCTCGCAGACTGACGCACAAATGGGCCTGACACTCAACGAAACGTTCCTGGCGGTTTTCTGCGCACTGGCGATCCTGTCGCTGGTTGCGACCGGAGCCGGCCAGTGGATCACGACTCGCACGATGGACACCATGCGGCGCACGCGCATGGCGATCGTCAACTCGCGCGTACGTTCTTCGTGGTCGGTGCTCGCGCTCTTTACCGTGGCATTCGTGATCGGACCGCACGCGCTGCTGATTGTTTTCGCCTTCGCTTCATTCTTCGCGCTGCGCGAGTTCGTATCACTGACGCCGATCAAACCTTCCGATCACTGGGCGCTGGTGGTGGCGTTCTATTTCGTGATTCCGGCGCAATACCTGCTCCTCTTCTTTGGCCGCGCCAACTTGTTCACTGTCTTCATTCCCGTCTACGTATTCCTGTTGATGCCGGTCGTGATGGCGGTCAAACGCGACCAGGAGCTCTATCTGCAGCGTGTGGCCAAAGTCCAATGGGGGCTGATGGTCAGCGTGTATTGCATCAGTCATGCCCCGGCGATCGCAACCTTGCCAATTCGCGGATACGAAGGGCGCGGCGCGCTGCTGCTGTTGTTCTTCTTGTTGATCCTTTTTCTTACCGATCTGCTGCAGGTCATAGCAAGCAACTTCTTTGGCGGGGCTGCCCTCGAAGTTAGCCCCAACAAAACGCGCAACGGTGTGCTCGCTGGCGGCAGCGCCGGGATATTGATCGGCACCGCACTCGGCGGGCTGACCCCCTTTTTGTGGTGGCAGGCCTTTCTGATGTCGGCGTTGATAGTCGTCAGTGGCTATCTGGGTACTGTGGTGCTGTCACTGGTCAAGCGCAGCCTGGGCGCCAAGGTCTGGGATTCAAATTGGGTGCTCACGCGCGGCGTGCTCGAGCGATTCGATGCCCTTACGTTTGCCGCACCCGTCTTTTGGCAAGTCACACGCTATTTTTGGGTCATTCGCGTTGATGTTTAACTTGCCGGCGCGGCGCAAGCTGGTATCTTGCGTCATGAACCACTTTTCTTGCCGGTTTTACTTTTACGCCTTTTTCCTGCCACTGGCGGAACGAGTCGAACGGCGCGCTTAGAAAAACCCGACCGACACTAACCGCCAGGCCACCCTGGCGGTTTTTTTTTGCGAGAACGCATTCGATGGGAGCTGCCATGCGTTACATGACCGATGACCTGCGGATCAAGGAGATCAAGGAGCTCGCGCCGCCCTCGCACTTGCTTCGTGAGTATCCGTGCAACGAGAAAATCTCGCTGACCGTGTTCGAGGCACGCCAGGGGATCCATCGCATCCTGCATGGAGAAGACGACCGGCTCGTTGTCGTCGTTGGCCCGTGCTCGATTCACGATCCAAAAGCTGCGCTCGAGTATGCGCGGCGGTTGCAGGCGGAACGAGTTCGTCTGGCACCGGAACTTGAAATCGTGATGCGCGTGTACTTCGAAAAGCCGCGCACAACCATAGGGTGGAAGGGACTGATCAACGACCCTGACCTCGACGGTAGTTTTCGCATCAACCACGGGTTGCGAGTCGCGCGTGAGCTGCTGATGGGGATCAATGCCGCCGGCATGCCTGCCGGGTGTGAGTTTCTCGACATGATCACGCCGCAGTACATCGCAGACTTTGTCTCGTGGGGCGCGATCGGCGCGCGCACCACCGAGAGCCAGGTGCACCGCGAGCTCGCGTCAGGGCTTTCGTGTCCCGTCGGGTTCAAGAATGGCACTGACGGCAACATCAAGATCGCGACGGACGCGATCAAAGCGGCACAGCAGCCGCATCACTTCCTGTCGGTTACCAAGGGCGGGCATTCGGCAATCGTTTCGACCAAGGGCAACGACGACTGCCACATCATCCTGCGCGGCGGCAAGACTCCCAACTTCGATGCCACGAGCGTCGCGGCGGCCTGTGAAGAGCTGCGCACTTCGGGGCTCGCCGAAATGCTGATGATCGACGCGAGCCACGCCAACAGTCAGAAAGATCACGCCAACCAAATCCGCGTCAGCGAGAGCATCGGGGAGCAATTGGCAGGCGGCGAGGCCCGCATCATCGGCGTAATGATAGAGAGCCACCTGATGCCAGGGCGGCAAGACCTGGCCCCCGGCAAGCCTCTCGCTTACGGTCAGTCGATCACAGACGCCTGCCTGGGCTGGAACGAAAGCGTCGCCGTTCTCGACTCGCTGGCGGCAGCGGTGCGCAAGCGGCGTGAGGTGGGCTCTCACTAGCAACTTCCTCACACCGCCCACCCGCCGCTGTCGCGCTCGACTTGACAATGTGGGTCGCTTCTATCAAAGTGATATCACATTGATAACAAGGGGAAGCAATGCGAGACGCGCCGATCACAAAGGAGATTGAACGAGCCAGTGCAAGCGGTTACGTGTGGGCCGCGATTGGTGTCGCGCTGGTGCTGGCGGGCGCATTCTTCATTGTGCGGCCGATGGGATTGCTCGGTATTGCGCTGGCGGCCGTGCTGATCATCGCAGGCGCATTGGTTCTGGTTGGCCTGTACATGCTGCAGCCGAACGAGGCGGCGATTCTGTTGTTGTTCGGCGAGTATGTCGGCACCGATCGTTCCGAGGGACTGCGATGGGCCAACCCGTTTTACAAGAAACAGAAAATCAGTTTGCGCGCGCACAACCTGAATGGCGAGCGATTGAAGGTCAACGACAAACGTGGCAATCCGATCGAGATAGCCGCGGCAATCGTCTGGCGGGTGCGTAACACCGCGCAAGCAGTGTTCGACGTTGAGGATTACGACGAGTACGTGCGCGTTCAGGCCGAAACGTCGGTGCGGCATCTGGCCTCCAGCTACGCATACGACGAAGGCGAGCACGAAAATTCCGATGAACCGACGTTGCGCGCAAGCCAGGCCAAGGTCACTGCTGCGCTGATACGTGAGTTGACCGACCGGCTCGAGCCTGCCGGAATTGTGGTCGAGGACGCAAAGCTGACCCACCTTGCGTACGCTCCCGAGATTGCGCAGGTGATGTTGAGGCGACAACAGGCCGAAGCGATCATTGCAGCGCGCAGCAAAATCGTGCACGGCGCTGTCAGCATGGTCGAGATGGCGCTCAAGGGGCTGTCAGAACGCGGCATCGTCGATCTTGACTCCGAGCGGCGCGCAGCAATGGTCTCGAATCTGCTGGTGGTGCTGTGCTCCGAGAACGATACGCAGCCCGTGATCAACACCGGCACGCTTTATCAGTAGGACTTCGATGAACGCACTCGTGCTATGGATTCCCGGAACGCTGCTGGTCATTGTCGGCGCGCTGCTGCTCGCGCTGGGCAGCCTTGACCTCACGGTCGCGCTCGTGGTCATTGGATTCGGAATCGCGCTCGAAACCGTTGGCACCCTGCTTTGGGTACAGCAGCGCAAGCCGACCCGCTCAGCTGACCGCCGATGAGCCACGGGCGGTAGTGACAAGCCAGACGTGCCCAGTACCGAGAAAAAGGCATTTCTAATGCGCGTCGATCCGGCCGTGTGGTCGGAGCTCGAACGCCTTGCGGCGACGGAATTGCGCTCGGTCAACGCGCAAATCGAGTTTTTGTTGCGCGAGGCGCTGCAGCAGCGCGGGATTCGGCCAAAAACCTCCAGAAGGCAGCACCCTGCCTGACAATGCTATGCGGTGCGAGCTCCGTCGACCGGAAACTCCACGCCGGAGATGAACTCGGCGGCATCGCTGGCAAGATAAACCGCTGCCGCAGCGACATCCGACGCCCGGCACATGCGGCCGAGCGGAATGCTTGACACAAACTTCGCTCGATTCTCAGGCGTGTCTGGCATGCCCATGAACTGCTCGAGCAACCCTGTTTCGCCAATCACCGGACAGATCGCGTTGACGCGAATGCGGTCGGGCCCGAGTTCGATCGCAAGTGACTTCGACACCAGATTTACAGCACCCTTGCTCGCGTTGTACCAAGTCAGGCCCGGGCGCGGTCGAATACCCGCTGTGGAGCCGATGTTCAGAATCACACCGCTCTTTCTCGTGCGCATCAGCGGCACCACCGCCAGCACCATGTGATAGATCGACTTGACGTTGACGGCGAACACTTTGTCGAACGTCGTTTCGTCCACGTCGAGTAGCGGCATGTTCCTGTGTGTAGTTCCGGCGTTGTTGACCACGATGTCCGGGGAACCGAAGTGATCAACACACACGGAAACAAGTGCGTTGATATCGGGCCGCAACGAGACGTCGCAATGTGCAAAGCGCACCTTCGAGCCAAGCTCGCGCGCCAACGCTTCACCCTTGGCGTTCGCCGTATCGCCAATGACAACGCTGGCACCTTCAGCGACGTAGGCGCGCACGATGCCTTCGCCAAATCCCCCGGCGCCACCCGTGACGATCGCAACCTTGCCTGCGAGCTGAGCCATTGGTTAATTACGTCGGCCGGTGATCTCGGCGTAGAAAGCGTCGCTGGTCGGTTTGCGCCCCAGAAAGGCCTCAACCAACTCGTGCGGTGGGCGCTGCCCGCCCTGCGCCAGAATTGCCTGCCGGTAGCGGCGACCAACGTCCGGGCTCATTAGCTTGCCGTCAAAAGCAGACAACATGTCGAGGGCGAGTACCTGCGACCACATGTAGCCGTAATAGCCCGCCGCGTAGCCGCCCATCAGGTGACCGAAGTTAGCCGGAAACAGTGAGCCTTCAATATGACCGAGCCGAGTCTTGCCTTCCAGTTCGGCCCACGTGCTCATCGCCGCTGGCGGTACACCCGTATGCAGCTTCATGTCGTACGCCGCGTACTCGCGTTGGCGCGCAAAGCGGGTGCCTTGGCCATACTTGCGGGAAGCGTCGAGCTGCTTGATTTGTGCGCTCGTCAGGCGCGGACATTCAGGGCAAATCTCAGCGAAAAGCTTGAACGGCTCCTCACGACGTGCCCACTCTTCGAACATCTGCGACGGTGCTTCTACGAAATCCCGCTTGACCGACGTGCCGCTTTGATCGACATACCGCGTTTTCGACAACACGCCGTGCAGCACGTGCCCAAACTCGTGCAGCAGCGTTTCTAGCTCGTCATGGTCGAGCCCCTTGCGGTTGAAGTTGGTGACGAGCGCGGAAATTGGTGTGCGTTTGGTCAACGTCGAACCCGCCCGAACGGAAAATGCCGCAGCATGGTTGTACTTTCCTTCGCGGGGATACAAGTCTAGATACGCACCTCCTATAAATGCACCGTTCTTGCCCGAGGGCAACCGCTCGAAGACATCGTAATAACGCACATCCTCATGCCAGGTCGGTACCTTGCGCTCAACGAATGCGATGCCGTAAAGCCGCTCGGCGAGCTTCATCGCGAACTCAACGCTCTTGTCAGTTGGAAAATACGCGCGTAATGCTTCCTGATCGATCTGGAAGCGCGCCCGGCGCACGCGCTCCTGGTGAAATGGCACATCCCATCGATACAACATCGGCGAAGCGGGATCGGTGCCAGTGACTTTCGCCTTGTCTTCGCGCAATTCAGCAAGCTCGCGCGCCTCGACCTCGTCAACCGCGGCCTGCACTTTGCCGAGAAAGTCGTTGACTGCCGCCGGCGTCTGCGCCATCCGCCGCTTGATTGCGTAAGTCGCAAAGTCGGGTACGCCATGGAGCTGCGAAAGTTCGTAGCGCAACTTCAGCGCGCGGTCGAGCAACACGAGGTTCTGTTCACCGCCTTCGCGATTCTTTGCCAACCAAACCTTGCGACGCGCCACTTCGCTGGTAGCGTTCTGCAGGAACGGAACAACGGTTGGATAATCAAGCCCAAGCAGCAAGTTGCCGTTCGCGTCGCGCTTGCGGGTTGCAATCCACGCTTCAGGCATTCCAGAAGCTTCGGCGAGCGTGAGCACCACCGTAGTGGGATCTTCGTTCACATTCTTGCTGAATTGCAGACCCAGGCGCTCGATCTCGTCGGCCATCTCCTGCGCGCGTTTTCTCTTATCCGGTGGCAGCGTGGCGCCCCCGTCCTCAAATTTTTCGATCAGGTCCTGCTTGAACACCTTGTCGATTGCATCCGACGGCACTGTCGCGCGCACGCGGCGATACAACGGCTCGCTCTGCGACATCTCTGTCTCAAACGGCAACAGCTTCTCGAGGCACGCCTGCGCTGCGTCACGCGTGGCTTTCTCGGGCGATACGTTCTGCAGCAGGTACACCGGGTTGGCAAAGTCTGCGAATTGCATCGACAGTCGATTCCAGTCGGCAAAGATGCCCGCCCCTTTTTTGGATTCGATCGCTTTCTTGGTGGCACGCACGTTGGCGAGTTCGGTGTCGCAGCGAGCCGCAATCGTGGCCGCATCCAGCAACTGCATCGTTGACGCAGGCGGTGCTGCTGTCGCCGCTGTCAATCCAGCGCCCGCGGCCATCGCGGCGGAAGCGCGCAGGATCGACGCGCCTAATTTAGCGAATCTCATTCCAAAATCCTTTTGATCACACTATTGATTCTTGCGTTGTTGCCATTGCACATCCGCGCCGCCGGCAGCCCGATTCAGGACGCGGGCGAGCACGAACAATAAATCGGACAGCCGATTCAGATACTGAAGCGGTGCGTCGTTGATTGCATCCTGCTTGCCGAGCGCAACCAGCGCGCGCTCGGCGCGCCTGCACACGGTTCGGCACACATGCGCGCCTGCCGCAGCCGGTGCACCGCCGGGCAGGATGAATTCGGCCAACCGCGGCAGGTCCGCGTTGTAGTGCGCCAGCCTCGCATCGAGGCGCGCCACTTGCGTGTCGCTGATCATCGAATAACCGGGGATTGCAAGCTCACCGCCCAGATCGAACAGATCATTTTGTATCGCTTCCAGATCGGTGCGGATCGTTTGCGCCAGCTCACCGGTCAGCAGCACACCGATATTCGAATTCAGTTCATCCACATCGCCAAGTGCAGCGATGCGAAGATGATCCTTCCCGACGCGCGAACCGTCGCCCAGCCCGGTCGTTCCATCGTCGCCGGTGCGGGTGGCAATTTGGGAGAGGCGGTTGCCCATAGAATGACCCAACTGATGATCAGGACTCCATTATGAATGCGCCTGCTTCGCACCACGTTTTGCGCAAGCCGTTGCCCGCGGCGTTCACGGATGCTCTGCTGGGGACGTTCGGTAGCCGCCTGTCGACGGCCGATGCCGTGCGTGAACACCACGGACGCGACGAATCACCTTATCCGCCAATGCCACCCGACGCGGTCGTCTTCGTGAATTCAACCGAGGAAGTTGCCGCAGTAGTCGACGCTTGCGCACGCTACAGGGTGCCGTTAATTCCCTTCGGCGTCGGATCCTCCCTTGAGGGCCACCTGCTGGCCGTCCAGGGCGGCGTCAGCGTTGACCTGTCGCAGATGAACAAGGTCCTTGCAGTCAATCCCGAAGACCTGACGGTCACGGTGCAGGCGGGAGTGACACGTAAACAGCTGAACCAGGAAATTCGAGATACCGGGTTTTTCTTTCCGATCGATCCCGGTGCCGATGCAACGATCGGCGGCATGACAGCGACCGGCGCGTCGGGCACCAACGCCGTGCGCTACGGCACCATGCGCGAGAACGTCGTCGGCATGACCGTGGTGACTGGCGAAGGCAAGGTCGTTCGCACCGGGGGGCGCACAAAAAAATCAAGCGCAGGGTACGACCTGACGCGGCTGTTCGTCGGCAGCGAAGGTACGCTGGGCGTCATCACCGAAATCACACTGCGAATCTATCCGCAGCCTGAAGCTGTTTCCGCCGCATCGTGCTCATTCCCGACGGTGGAAGACGCGGTGAAGACAACAATTGCGACGATTCAAATGGGAATTCCGATCGCACGTTGCGAGTTATTGGACGCAATGACCGTAAAAGCGGTCAACGCGCGCGACAAGCTCGGCCTGCCCGAGATGCCGTTGCTGCTGTTTGAATTCCATGGATCGCCCGCAGGCGTCGCTGAACAGGCGAAGCTGGTAGAAGAGATTGCGAAGGAGCACGGGGCGGCCGCATTCGAGTGGGCGACGCGCCCGGAAGACCGCACGCGGTTGTGGGAAGCGCGACACAACGCGTACTTCGCGTGCCTGCAGCTCAAGCCCGGAAGCCGCAGCTTCACGACCGATGTCTGTGTGCCCATCTCGCGCCTTGCCGAATGTATTGCGGAAACAATTCGAGACACCGAGCAATCGTTTCTTCCAGCACCCATCCTGGGGCACGTCGGCGACGGCAACTTTCATTGCGCCATCCTGGCCGACACGTCAAAGCCTGAAGAGCTGGCCGAAGCCGAGCGGCTGAACAAACTCATCGTCACTCGCGCGCTGGCGATGGACGGGACGTGCACCGGCGAACACGGCGTCGGCATGCACAAGATGGAATTCCTGCGCGAAGAACACGGCGACAACGCGCTCGAACTGATGGCGCGCATCAAGCGATCGTTCGATCCGCTCGATATTTTGAATCCGGGCAAGGTTGTGCGCGTCTGAAGTCGGCGGCGACCGGCACAGCTGGACAGTGCAGGACTACAAACCGCCCACCGGATGAGAGCTCGCAATGTGACGCCTTCGGGTCGAGTGACCGACCTGGTACAGCATGAGTGAAGTTCGAGCCCTGCTCCTGACCGACTTGGTGGACAGCACTCAGCTGTCGGAAAGACTCGGCGACGCGGCGATGGCCGAGGTGTGGGCGGCCCATGACCGGGTTGCCCGCGTGTTGCTGCCCGCCTGGCGCGGACGCGAGATCGACAAAACCGACGGCATGCTGCTCATGTTCGAGGCGGCGGCCGATGCGGTGGGCTACGCGCTGGACTACCACTGCGGCCTCGCGGCGCTCCCGGTGGCGCTGCAGGCACGCGCGGGCCTGCATGTCGGGCCGGTGATCCTGCGCGAGAACAGTGAGGCCGATGTGCAGCGCGGGGCCAAGCCGCTTGAGGTGGACGGTCTGGCGAAGCCGACCGCGGCACGGGTGATGTCGCTTGCGCAGGGCGGGCAGACCTTGCTGACGGCAGAGGCACGGGAAGCGCTTGGCATAACGAGCCTGCGGATCGAGTCGCATGGGCACTGGGTGATCAAGGGCCTGTCGGAGCCGGTCGAACTGTTCGAGGTCGGGCAGCATGGTGCGCCCTTCGCTGCGCCGCCCGATTGCGAGAAGGTCTACCGTGTCGTGCGCATCGATGCGCGCTGGCTGCCGGTCCGCCAGATCCCGAACAACCTGCCGCAACAAGTCACGTCGTTCATCGGCCGCGAACGTGAACTGAACGAAGTCAAGGCGCATCTGCGCGGCGCGCGTCTGCTGACACTGCTTCGGGATGGGAGGTCTGGGCAAGACGAGGTTGTCCTTGCAGGTGGCGGCCGAGGTGATGGCCGAATACCCCGACGGCGCATGGTTTCTTGACCTGGCGCCGATCCGGGACCCCGCCCTCGTCGTCAGCGAAGCGGCCCAGGTGCTGGGCGTGCGCGAGGAGCCGGACCGGCCGCTGGTTCAGACGCTGTGCGCGCATCTGAAGTCGCGGCGAACGCTGCTGGTCTTCGACAACTGCGAGCACCTGCTCAAGCCCGCTGCCGATCTGGCCCACGCGATCCTGCGCGCAGCGCCGCAGGTCCGGGTGTTGGCGTCGAGCCGCACGACGCTGCATGTTCCCGGCGAACAGGCATATCAGGTCTTGCCGTTGCCGGTGCCGAAGCGTGGCGACGGCGTCGACGCATTGGCGCGATCGCCCGCGGTCCGCCTGTTCGTCGAGCGGGCGCAGCTGCACAAGCCGGCCTTCGCCCTCAACGAGCGCGAGGCGCCCACAGTGGCCGAACTGGTGGCTCGGCTGGAGGGCATTCCGCTGGCGCTCGAGCTGGCCGCCGCACGAGTGCGCTCGCTCACGGTGGCCGACATCAACACCCGCCTCAAGGACCGCTACAAGATCCTGACCGGTGGCGCCCGCGTGCTGCAGGAGCGGCAACAGACGCTGCGAGCACTGGTCGACTGGTCGTACGAATTGCTCGACGATGCTGAACAGATTGTCCTCGACCGCCTCGGCGTCTTTGTCGGGGGCTTCGATCTGGCGGCGGCCGAACAGGTGTGCGGCGCCAAGCCGCTGACGAGCGAGGACGTGCTCGACCTGCTCGCTTCGCTGGTCGAAGATTCGCTCGTGATGTTGGATGAGCGTGACGGCGGCGCCCGCTACCGGATGCTGGAGACCATCCGCGACTACGCGCGCGAAAAGCTCGAGCAACGCGGCGAGTCAGCGCTCACCGCCGCCCGGCATTGCGAACACTATTTTGCGATGGCGAAAGACGCCAACCGGGGCTTCAGGGGTCCGGAACATGCGGTCTGGATCCAGCGGGTCGAGACCGAACTCGACAATCTGCGCGGCGCGATGACGCTGGCGCTGGCCGGCGGCGTTGACCCGATCATCGCGGTCAAGCTCAGCGTTGCGTTGATGCTTTTCTGGATCCAGCGGGGCTACGCGACCGAGGGTCGCCACGCGGTGCGTGCGGCGCTGACGCTCTCGGCGATCCAGGCGTCGGACATCGCCCACGCCCATGCGCTGTACGTCGGTGCCGCGCTGGCGGAGATCCAGGGCGATCAAGCCGAGGCGCGGCAGCTGCTGGAAACCTGCCTCGAGCTGCGGCGCGGGCTGGGCAACCCCGTCGACATCGCGGCGACGCTGTCGACCCTGTCGATGGCGCGGCTGCAGGCCGGCGATGCTGCCGGTGCGGCCATCGCGGAGCGTGAGGCGCTCGAGATATTCCGGCAACTGGGTGACCGCAGAGGCGAGGCTATAGGCCTACTGCACCTCGGACAAATCGGCGTATACCTTGGCGAGCATGCGCACGCACGGATGTATCTGGAGCAATGTCTGGCGATCGCTCGCGAGATCAGGCACCAGGAGATCGAAGGCGAGTGCGAACTCGCGGTGGGCGAGATCGCCTTCGAGTTCGGTGACCGGGTGCAGGCGCGCCTGCGGTTTGCCCGCGCACTGAGCGTGTGCCTGGACGGCGGCGACAAACGCGTCGAGGCGAATGCGCTGCGGTGGCTGGGCAGGGCGGATCTCCAGGACGGTGACTCGACATCGGCCCGGAACCGGCTCGGCGATGCGCTGAAGACCTTCTGTGCCTTTGAGATGCGGGAGGAATTGCTGGGCTGCCTCGAAGACCACGTGGCGCTTGCGCATGCCGAAGGCAACGTCGACGCCGCGGTACGTCTTGCAGCCGCTGCCGCCAGATCGCGCGAACGGCTGGGGCTGGTGCGGTCGCCGCGCAGCGAGCAACGCTGGCAGGCAGAGCTCCACGCGTTGCGCCAGGCCATCAGCGTGACGGACTTCGACGTGGGCTGGGTCGACGGGTGGGACTGGCAAGTCGACCACGCCATTCGTAGCGCGGTGTCGACGCGGGCCGAGCTGATCATGGTTTGAATGACGCCACACAGCGCCACAGTGCATATCACGCCGTCATGCCGAGCGCCGATCGCTGTGTTTCGCTGAGTGCAGCCAGCACTTCGACGGCGTGGTCGTACCCCTGCTGCTCTATCGCGTCGAATTTTTCCCATTGCAGCAACCCAACTCTCTGCAGCGGCGGATTGAAGTAGATATCGGTCAGCTGCCGTAGCTGGTGCTGCCGCGATGTGCTGTACAAAATCGTGACGTTCAGCAGGTATGCCGTCAGCGATGGCAGGCGATAGCGACGCTTGCTGCGCGGATGTAGCCGATCGCGCAGCAGCGTCCAACTCCCGGGCACCTGGTCGAATTCGATCCGGCGTGGATTGCGAGCACCGAGATCGACGCCGATCACGGTGCCGACGCCGCGCATGTCGCGCATCAGATCGACCGGAAAATTGTTGAAAGTGCCGCCGTCGCACGGCAGATCACCGTCGTGCACAACTGGGGGCAGCGCGCCCGGGATCGCGATGCTTGCCAGCAGCGCTCGCGCGAGATGGCCGCTGCGAACCTGCTGCTCGCGCGCCTGCGAGTAGTTGGTCGCCACGCAAAAATACGTCTTCCACAGATCTTCGATCGCAATTTGATCCCCGGCCAGTTCACCGATAGATCGCTCGATTGCCACCCTCACACGCTGGCCCTTGATCAGCGACATCAACGGCAACCAGTTGAAGTCACCGGTCGGATTCGTGCTGAAAGCCTTGCGCGCGATATCGAATAAACGCGCAACTGACCGCTGACGCAGAGATAAGCCGAGTCCCCGGCGCGCCCTGCTCCATCAACACCTCACCGCCGGCCAATTCAAGCCACTGCAAGTGCTGCTGCAAAAAAGCCATTGCAGCAGGCGCGGTTTCGCCCAATAGCGTGGTCAGCTGTTGCGCGAGCAGCAGCGCGATGCGGCGTTCTTGCCGCTTCAGAAGTCATTGGATTGCGCGCAGTTAGTTCACGCTGTACGACGCCTGCAATTCGTCGCTCAACGAGCGCACGCGCGAGGCGAGCAGCAAGCTGATATTAAGCAGCAGTTTGCCGAACACGGCCGGGTGATCCGCCACGAGCCGCTCGTACTGCTCGCGGCGAAGTTCAAGCACGACTGCATCGTCCTCCGCGATCGCGTCGGCCGAGCGTGCCGCTCCGGCCAGTAGCCCCATGTCGCCGAACACGACCCCCGGCGCGAACGAAATGAGGCGCCTCCCGCGAGGCGCGTCGCCCTCCCGATGCGCAGCGGGTAGCCAAATTCCGATTTGGCCTCGCAACAACACGAACATCGAATCGCCCGCATCTCCAGACCG
>Ga0183260_10000050_pt1 | contig 76815 bp, 74 predicted proteins | sample AntDrymUQ4972206_2_FD_129768 | JGI IMG/M metagenome (GOLD analysis project Ga0183260, IMG submission 129768) | Polar desert sand microbial communities from Dry Valleys, Antarctica - metaG UQ497 (22.06) (version 2) (version 2) | ecosystem: Environmental > Terrestrial > Soil > Desert | place...
CAGCGCAAGTCCGCCGGCCTCAAGGTCGTGCTGTGACATCGGTCGGCAGAGCCTCATGAGCCTGCTCATCGTCGGGATGTCGCACCGCAGTGCGCCGGTGGCCCTGCTCGAGCACGCCAGCGTCGGCCGCGAGCAGATCGGCGCGGCCCTGGCCGAACTCACGGCAGGCGAGCACGTGCAGGAGGCGGTGCTGCTGTCGACCTGCAACCGGGTCGAGGTCATTGCCGAGGTCGAGCGCTTCCACGGCGGGGTCAACGACGTCAGCCGCTTCATCGCCGAGCGCTGCGGGCAGTCACCGGCCGCGCTCAGCGAAAGCCTGTACGTCCACTACGAGGACGCGGCGGTGGCCCACCTGTTCGCGGTCGCCGCCGGCCTGGACTCGATGGTCGTCGGCGAGTCGCAGATCCTGGGCCAACTGCGCTCGGCGTATGCCCTTGCCCGCGAGCTGGACACGGTGGGGCGGGTGCTCCACGAGCTGTGTCAGCAGGCTCTGCGGGTCGGCAAGCGGGTGCACGCCGAGACCGGCATAGACCGCGTCGGTGCATCGGTGGTCGCGGCCGCGCTGGATGCCGCCAGTGTGGCCCTCGATGCCGACCTCGCGGGTCGGCGCGCTGTCGTCGTGGGTGCCGGGTCGATGGGGGCGCTGGCCGGTACGACGCTGCGCCGCCGTGGCCTGACCGATCTGGTGATCGCCAACCGCGATCCGGCCAACGGTGCCCGGCTGGCCGTCAGCCTGTCCGCTCGGGCCGTCGCGCTGGGTGACCTCGCGGCCGAATTGCCCGGCTCCGACCTCCTGGTCACCGCGACCGGTGCCACCGGCGTCGTCGTACCGGCCGCTCTCGTCGCGGCCGCGGTCCGCGCCACCGACCGTCCCCTCGTGATCCTCGACCTCGCGCTCCCGCACGACGTCGACCCGGCCGTCGCCGACCTGGCTGGGGTGACCTACATCGACCTGGAGCGGCTGCAAGGAATGCTCGACGGCTCGCCCAGCGAGCAGGACGTGACTGCGGCGCGGCAGATCGTCGACCTCGAGGTGGCCGCCTTCGCCGCCTGGCAGCGGTCGGCGGCCGTCGCCCCCACCGTGGCTGCGCTGCGCACCCAGGCGGCCGGCGTCGTGGACGCCGAACTGCTCCGGCTGGGCGGTCGGCTGCCGGAGTTGAGCCCGCACGCACGGGACGAGGTGGCCCAGACGGTGCGCCGGGTCGTGGACAAACTGCTGCACGCTCCGACGGTGCGCGTTCGTGAGCTGGCCGGCGTACCGGGCGGGGAGGCGTATGCCGCGGCGCTGCGTGAACTGTTCGGGCTGGACCCGCAGCTGCGCGACCTGGTCGAGGCCGTCGGCCTGGAGTCCGAGCCGACCGTCCAGGCGCCCTCATGACCCGGCCGTTGAGGCTCGGCACGCGGCGCAGCCGGCTGGCCCTCGCCCAGTCAGCAGGGGTGGCGGCGACGCTGATCGCCGAACACGCACGGGACGTGGAGCTGGTCGAGGTCACGACGTATGGCGACGTGTCCACCGCGCCGTTGGAGCAGATCGGCGGCACTGGGGTGTTCGTGTCGGCGCTGCGCGAGGCGCTGCTGCGGGGCGAGGTCGACCTGGCCGTGCACTCCTACAAGGACCTGCCCACCGCGCCGGCGAACGGGCTGGCGCTGGCCGCCGTGCCGCCGCGCTGCGACCCGCGTGATGTCCTGGTGGCACGGGACGGCCTCACCCTGGCCGAGCTACCCCTCGGCGCCCGGGTCGGGACCGGCGCGCCACGCCGGGTGGCGCAGGTCCGCGCCCTCGGGCTGGGTCTGGAACTCGTCGGCGTACGGGGCAACGTCGACACCCGGCTGGCCAAGGTGGCCGACGGAGAACTCGACGCGGTGATCCTGGCCCGAGCCGGCCTGGAGCGGTTGGACCGGCTGGACGCAATCACCGAGGTGCTCGATCCGCTGCAGGTGCTACCGGCCTGCGGACAGGGCGCGTTGGCCGTGGAATGCCGGGCCGACGACGTCGATTTGCTCGAGCTGCTGGGAATGCTCGACGATCCGGACAGCCGCGCGGCAACGACCGCCGAACGGTCGCTGCTGCAGGCACTGGAAGCCGGCTGTTCGGCTCCGGTGGGTGGGCTCGCGTTCGTCGCCGAGGGCGAGGACGGAATGGAACTGTATTTGCGCGGCTCGGTGACGGCAATCGACGGCAGTGGCGCCGTTCGACAGTCGGTCACCGGATCCGTATCCGGCGCGGCGGAGGTGGGTCGGCGGTTGGCTGTCGACCTGCTTGCCGACGGCGCCGCCGAACTCATGGGAGCACGGCATGACACGCGGGCGTAAGCCACTCGGCCGGGTTGTTTTCGTCGGGGCTGGTCCCGGCGACCCAGGTCTGCTCACCCAGCGGGCGGTGGCGGCCCTGGCTGCCGCCGACCTGATCGTCACCGACTCCGACGTCGGGGAGGGGATCCGCCTGCTGGCCGGTCCGGCGCCGCTGCAGAACGCGGTCGGGGAGCCGGCCGAGATCGCCAAGGCCCTGATGGCCGAGGCGCGGACCGGCAGCACTGTCGTGCGGCTGGTCAGTGGTGACCCGTTCACCCGTGACTCGGTGGTCCGCGAAGCGCTGGCCGTGGCCCGGACCAGCGTCCCGCTGGACGTGGTGCCCGGAGTATCGGCCAGCACGGCGGTTCCGGCGTACGCCGGGATCCCGGTCGGCTCGGCGTACACCGGGGTCGACCTGCGGGTCGGAGTGGACCTGGCCGCGCTCGCCGCGACACCCGGGACGCTGGCCATCACGCTGACCGCGGAGCAGGTCGCGGACACCTGCACGACGTTGGTCAAGAACGGCCTGGCCGGGAGCACCTCGGCGTGCGTCACCGCCGACGGGACCGGTACGGCGCAGCGCTCGCTGGTCTCCACCGTCGACGACCTGGCGGCGGGAGCGGCCGCGGAGTTCGGCGTGTCGCTCGGGGCTGGCGGGTCGGGCGGACCTTTGGTGCTCACCATCGGCGCCGCGGTGGACAAGCGGCCGCGGTTGTCCTGGTGGGAGAGCCGGCCGCTGTACGGCTGGAAGGTGCTCGTCCCGCGCACCAAGGAGCAGGCCAAGGAGATGAGCGACCGGCTGCACCTGCACGGGGCGATCCCGGTGGAGGTCCCGACCATCGCCGTCGAGCCGCCGCGCACCCCGGCCCAGATGGAACGGGCCATCAAGGGGCTCGTGACCGGCCGCTACGGCTGGATCGTCTTCACCTCGACCAACGCCGTCCGCGCGGTGTGGGAGCGCTTCGCCGAGTTCGGGCTGGACGCGCGGGCTTTCGCCGGGGTGAAGATCGCCTGCGTGGGGGAGCAGACCGCGGAGGCGGTGCACGCGCTGGGTATCAGGCCGGAGATCGTGCCGACCGGCGAGCAGTCCAGTGCCGGCCTGCTGGATGACTTCCCGCCGTACGACGACCTGCTCGACCCGATCGACCGGGTCCTGTTGCCGCGGGCCGACATCGCCACCGAGACGCTGGCCGCCGGCTTGCGCGAGCGCGGCTGGGAGATCGACGATGTGACTGCATACCGGACCGTCCGGGCTGCCCCGCCTCCCGCGGCGACCCGGGAGGCCATCAAGGGCGGCGGGTTCGACGCGGTCTGCTTCACCTCCTCCAGCACGGTGCGCAACCTGGTCGGCATCGCCGGTAAGCCACACCCACGCACGGTGGTCGCCTGCATCGGTCCACAGACGGCCGCCACGGCGCGGGAGTTCGGGCTGCGGGTGGACGTCGAGCCGGAGACGGCCGCGGTGGAGCCGCTGGTCGACGCCCTCGCCGCGTACGCCCGGACGACGCGCGAGACGGAGGACGACAGCCAGCCGCCGAAGACGCCACGGGCACGTACCCGCGCGCGGTGACTCCCGGCTTCCCAACGGTCCGGCCGCGCCGGCTGCGCTCCACCCCGGCGCTGCGTCGGCTTGTCGCGTCAACCCGGCTTTCCGGTGCCGACCTGGTGCTGCCGATGTTCGTCAAGGAGTCGCTGTCCGAGCCGACGCCGATCGGTTCGATGCCGGGGGTGGTGCAGCACACGCTGGACTCCCTGCGCGCCGCCGCTTCCGACGCGGTCGAGGCCGGGGTCGGGGGGTTGGTGCTGTTCGGCGTACCGGCGGTCAAGGACGCCGGCGGTTCGGCGGCCGACGCCGATGACGGCATCGTCAACCGTGCCCTGACGGCGTTGCGCGCCGACCTCGGCGACGCCACGGTCCTGATCGCGGATCTGTGCCTGTGCGAGTACACCGACCACGGGCACTGCGGGATCGTGGCCGATGGCGCGGTCCTGAACGACGAGACGCTGGAGCGGTACGCCGCCGTCGCGGTGGCCCAGGCGCGTGCAGGGGCACATGTCGTGGCACCGAGCGGGATGATGGACGGCCAGGTCGGGGTGATCCGGACCGCGCTCGACGCGGCGGGTTTCGCCGGCCTGCCGGTGCTGGCGTACTCGGCGAAGTACGCCTCGTGCTTCTACGGGCCGTTCCGGGAGGCGGCCGAAGGGGCACCGCAGTTCGGGGATCGCGGCGGCTACCAGCAGGACCCGGCCCGCCCCGTGGACGAGGCGCTGCGCGAGGTGGCGCTGGACCTGGCCGAGGGCGCGGACGCGGTGATGGTCAAGCCCGCGCTGGCTTACCTCGACGTGATCAGCGCCGTGCGCGCGGCGGTGGACGTGCCGGTGGCGGCCTACCAGGTGTCCGGGGAGTACGCGATGGTCGAAGCGGCGGCGGCCAACGGTTGGCTGGACCGGCGCCGCGCCGTCCTGGAGACGTTGCTGTCGATCCGGCGGGCCGGGGCGGACATCGTCCTGACGTACTGGGCCGCCGAGGCCGCCGAGTGGCTGCGTGCCTGACCAGTTCCTCCCCGGAATCCGGTCTTTGGATGCGCCGGCGGCCCTACGGGGCGGTGAGCGCATCCGCTGTGGTCAATCCTTGCCTTCTCTTCGACGCGCGGATGCGTTCTGCCCTTCGTGCTCGAAGTCCACGTCCACCGTCTGGAACCCCTTGTTCCGCTGAGCGGTGGCGTACCCGGTGTAGGCCCGCCGGTCAGCTTTCGTGAGGTCGACACGGTCGGTGAACGGGGTGAGCAGCGACCGAGGGTAGAGCTTCCTGGCGCGGACCACGTTGATCTCCACGCAGACGACGAGGGAGATGGCACCGACGTAGATCCACGCCATCAACCCGAGGACCAGGGCGAACACGCCGTTGGTGTCACCCGCGGTCCGGACGACGTTGTTCACGTACGCGACGCCCGCCGTCTGCAGCAGCTGCCAGAGCACGGCGGCCGTGATGGCGCCCGGCGCCACCTCGCGCACGGTGAGCCTGGTCGCGGTCAGCAGGCGGAAGGCGAAGACGAAGACGAGGGCGTTCACGGCGACGCCGATCAGGATGGCGCCCCACTGCAGCGCGACGCCCAGCACCCCGCCCAGTGACGACAGGTTTCTGCCGACCACGGTGAGCACGGTCGTGGCCAGGATCGCGAGTCCAGCGGTGATCAGGAGCAACCCACTGCGTAGCCGGGAGGTGAAGGGGTCCGGTCGACGGTGTCGGGGTACCGCCCACGCGATGTTCATGGCGTTCTGAGCCGCTTGGGCCACGCCGAGCGCGCCGTACAACGCCCCGGCGATGCCGATGCCGATGGCGATGCCGCTTCCGCTGAGACCGGTCGGTCCGTCCAGCTCCGTCCCGATCACCGGGAACTGCCGCAGCGCGGTGTCGAGGAGCTGCTGCTCCCGCGCCGGGTCACCCTGAAGGAGGAAACCGAGCGTGGATGTCGCGAACAGCAGCAGCGGCACGATGGACAGGAACCCGTAGTACGTGATCAGTGCGGCCAGGTAGGCGCCCTGATCGTCGTAGAACTTGTAGATGACGGCCAACGGAAAGCCGACCCACCGATGGCGTTGCTGGAAGCCGTCGATCCGCTCCGTCACCGACACGCTGCGCTCCTCAGCCGCCGGCTAGCCCACGGCCACTGGCGTCGATGTGGACCAATCGAAGCGGGCCGGCCGCCGCAGCGGCCAGCCGGTCGATCGTCGGCGTCTGACCGAGCATGGCCCGGGCGGTGTCCGCCGGCAGGGCCGGCAGGGTGATCGTCCCGTCGGCGTCGACGTACCCGAGGTAGGCCCCGTCCTCCACGAGGGCGTACAGGCTCGGGTCGTAGTCGAACACCGGCGAGCCGGTGCTCAGGAACAGCGGAAGGTGGTCCATCGCGTGGAAAGCAGCCGCGATCTCGTCGAACGCCGACGACGCGTCGAAGCTGAAGCCCACCCGGACTGTCCCGGGGCTGGCGCCGGAGATCACCCGCGAGACGGCCACGTCCACGTGGACGGTGCGCCAGCTGGCCCGGTCGTCCTCGTAGTCGATGAGCGTGCCGCGCGGGGCGTCGGCACCTGGGACGTGGAAGCCCACGCCGCGTTGCACCGAGACGACGTCGGCCACGACCACCGCCGCGGTCAGGGGTTCGGCCGGCCCGTCCGCCAGGGCGAACTGAGTGTTGTCGAGCAACTCGGCGACGTTCCGGTGAAACCGAAGGCGGAGGCCCATTTCGTGGCGGGCGCGCAGGGTATCGATCACGTAGGAGCCGTCGGCCGCCTTGACCGGTGCGGCCGCCGGCGCCCGGCCGGCACAGCCGGCCAGCAGGAGACCCGCCGCCACCGCGGTGACAACCAGACGACCGTGCATGCGCCCTCCCGAAGATCAGTGGACCACGCCGCACCGGCTGCGCCACGCTGGCTCGCGATGGATGTCCCCGAGACGGTGCGACGTAAGGCGTTGGCGGCCGACGCCTCGTCGTGGCTCGCCGGCCTCCCGGACGTGGTCGCCAGTCTCGAGCGCGACTGGTCCATCACCGTCGGCCGTGTGTACGGCGACGCGACGGAGGCCTTCGTCACCGAAGCCGTCGCTGATGACGGAACCCCGGCGGTACTGAAGGTGCTCGTGCCGCGCGCTGGTGACGCCGCGGCGAACGAGATGACCGTGCTCCGGCTGACCGACGGTGTGGGCTGCGTGCGGCTGCTCCGGTACGACGAGGCGCGCGGGGCCATGTTGCTGGAACGGCTGGGCCGTTCGCTGTCGCAGCTCGGCCGGCCCATCGTTAACCGCCACGAGATCCTCTGTGCTGTGGCGCAGCAGGTCTGGCGTCCCGCGCCCCACTGCGGCCTCCCGACTGGCGCGGACAAGGGCCGCTGGCTGGCCGAGTTCGTGACGACGACCTGGGAGGACCTGGACCGGCCGTGCTCGGTCCGCGCGGTGGACCACGCCCTCACGTGCGTGGCCCGCCGGATCGCCGCGCACGACGATGATCGCGCGGTCCTGGTCCACGGCGACGTGCACGAGTGGAACACCCTGGAGTCGGGAGCCGGCTTCAAGCTGGTCGACCCCGACGGCCTGCTGGCCGAGGCGGAGTACGACCTCGGCGTGGTGATGCGGGAGGACCCGGTCGACCTCCTGCAGGGGCACCCGCACGACCGGGCGCACTGGCTGGCCCGGCGGGCCGGCCTGGACGCGACCGCGATCTGGGAGTGGGGAGTCGTCGAGCGCGTGTCGACCGGCCTGGTCTGTGCGACGGTGGGCCTGCAACCCGTCGGCGGGCAGATGCTGGCCGCCGCCGACCGGATCGCCGTGGAGTGTCCGGACCTCCCATGATGTCGGCGTGCGGATCCTGTCCGACCGGGAACTGACCGTGGCGCTGTTGGCCCGTCAGCTGCTGCTCGAACGCCGGCGGCTGCCTGTCTCCCAAGCCGTGCAGCGGCTCGGCGCGCTGCAGGCGCAGTACTCGCCCTCGCCGTACGTCGCGCTGCACTCCAGGCTCGACGCCTTCCGGCCGTCGGACCTGGAGGAGGCGCTGCGGCGAGGCCGGGTGGTCAAGTCCACGCTGATGCGTGGCACCCTGCATCTGGTGCACGGGACGGACTACGCCTCGTTCGTTGCCGCGTGCCTGGCCCAGTCCTGCAGCCGGGTTCCGGTTCCGGTGCCCGAGGGCTTACCGGCCGAGATCGCCGCCTTCGCCGCCACGCCACGCACGACCGACGAGATCCGGGAGTACGTCGAACCGCGGATCCCGCCCCTGCCGAATGGCTACGACGCCCTGAACGTCGCCCGCGCGGTGACGCCGCTGGTGCACGTGCCGCCCTCGGGTTACCTCGCCCAGCACGGGAAGTTCTCCCTGACCGCCGCGCGGGTCCCGCTGCCGGCCGACCCGGCGGCCACGGCGCTCGTCGTACGCCGCTATCTCGCGGCCTTCGGACCCGCCACCCGCGACGACATCGCGGCGTTCACCTACTTTCGGCTGCGGGACCTCGACGCGGCCCTGACGCTGCTCCAACCGCTCAGACGCCTCACCGACGGTCGCGGTCGCGACCTGTTGGACCTGCCCCGGGCGCCGCTGCCCGCCGACGACGTGGCCACGCCCGTGCGGTTGCTGGCGCGCTGGGATGCCGCCGTGCTGTCCCACCGCGACCGGACCCGGATCGTGCCGGCGGAGCTGACCGAACACGTCGTACGCCGGGCCAACGGCGACTTCCTCCCCACCGTGCTCGTCGCCGGTCTGGTGGCCGGCAGCTGGTCGCACCACGTCAGCCGCGAGCGCGCGGTGCTCACCGTCCGGCTGCTGCGCGGGACAGCACCGGCCGGGTTGGAAGCCGAGGCGATGCGGATGCTCGGCCTGCTCGCCCCGGCCGCGAGCCATCGAGAGCTGGCCGTCACCTGAGCCGGCCCAGTGATCTGACCGTTCCATTGCCGGGTCGAAGCGGCGGTAGGTACTGTCAGGGCAGTACGGCGATCGCGGGGACGCGTCGTCGAAGGACGAGGCGATCGGCAGGACGCACACCATGCTGGCACCGCGCAGAACCGAGCGCCGCCAGCGGTCCACAGCCCGGCAGTGGCTGGTGCTCCTGGTCGCGGCTGTGCTCGGTGCCGCGTTGCTGGCCAGTGCACCCAGCGCGCTGGCCCGTCCCGGTGATCCACCGCCCAGCTCGACGCCGAGCAGCACGCCCCCGACGACCGACCCCACGGATCCGACCGAGACGTCGCCCCCCAGCGAACCGACAAGCACGTCGTCCCCGACCAGCGCACCGCCGACGACGACCCGGCCGTCCACGTCGACCTCACCGAGTCCGCCGCCGGCCGACCCGCCGCCGGCCGACCCGCCGCCGGCCGACCCGCCCCCGGACAACGGTCCGACGGTCGACCCGCCGCCGTTCAGCGAGGTGATCGAGGGCGCCGCTCCCGGCCAGGAAACGCTCGCTGCGGAAGCGATGGCGTTGAGCATGCTGGTGGTGCAGACCTCCGAACGGCTGGACCAGCTGGGCCTGGAGGCCGAGGCCGCCGCCGACACCTACCGGCAGGCCGAAGGCGAACTCGACGTCGCGCAGGCGCAGGCCCAGGAGGCCAGCGTGCAGTCGGCCGCGGCTGATCGGGAGCTGGCCACCGCGCGGCAGTCGGTCGGGCAGTTCGCCCGCAACAGCTACATCAGCGGCAGCACGCTGGCCACCGACCTGCTCATCCTCGACGCGGACAGCCCCGGCCAGCTGGTCGAGCGGGCTGGGCTGCTGGAATCCGTTGCCACCAGCCGGCTGCAGGTGCTGGCCGAGGTCGAGGCCGCCCAAGCCCGTAGCGACAATGCCGACCGGATCGCCGAGGACGCGCTGTCCACCAAGGTCGACGCCGAGGCCGCCGCTCAGGAGGCGCTCGACGAGTCGACGGCCCTGCTCGAGCAGCAGGAGGTCGAGCTCAGCGACCTGCTGGAGCAGAAGGCCGAGCTCGACGCGCAGTTCTACGCCGCCCTCGTCGACCTGCTCGGCCCCGAGGGCGCGGCTGCGGCGTTCCTGGCCTACGAGCAGGACCAGCTCGACCAGGACGCGCTGGAGGCGGCAGCCCGGCAGGCGGCCTACGGCGGCGGTCCGGTGCTGTCCGGGGCCTGGGCGCTCCCGCTGCGGGGCACGTTGACCAGCTGCTACTGCCAGCGCTGGGGCACCATGCACTGGGGCATCGACATCGCCGCCCCGATGTACACGCCGATGTACTCCGCCGGCGACGGCACGGTCATCCAGGCCGGCCCGGCGACCGGCTTCGGACAGGCGGTCTACATCCAGCACACCAACGGCGACGTCACGGTGTACGGGCACATGGAGGTCATCGAGGTCGTGGCCGGGCAGCGGGTGGCCGGCGGCCAGGAGATCGCCCTGGTCGGCTCGCAGGGCTTCTCCACCGGGCCGCACCTGCACTTCGAGGTACACGTGGGTGACATCAACGGCACCCGGGTGGATCCGGTGATCTGGCTCGCCAACCGGGGCGTCTACGTATAGCCGAACGGTTTGGAACACTGTCCGCGTGACGGCTCCTAACTCGCAGGCTCTGTTCGACCGGGCGAACGCCGTCGTACCGGGCGGGGTGAACTCTCCGGTCCGCGCGTTCAAGGCGGTCGGAGGTACGCCGCGGTTCATGGTCGACGGACACGGCCCCTTCCTGCGTGATGCCGACGGCCGGGAGTACGTCGACCTGGTCTGCTCGTGGGGACCGATGATTCTCGGGCACGCGTTCGGGCCGGTCGTCGAGGCGGTGCAGCGGGCGGCGGCGCGCGGCTTGTCCTTCGGTACGCCGACTCCCGGCGAGGTCGAACTGGCCGAGCACATCGTGACCCGGATGCCCCCGGTCGCGCAGGTCCGGCTGGTCAACTCCGGGACCGAGGCCACCATGTCAGCGATCCGGCTGGCCCGCGGCGTGACCGGCCGGCCGGTGGTGGTGAAGTTCGCCGGCTGCTATCACGGGCATGTCGACGCCCTGCTGGCCAGCGCCGGCAGCGGACTGGCGACGCTGGCCCTGCCGGACTCCCCGGGCGTGACGGGGGCGCAGGCCGCCGACACCCTGGTGCTGCCGTACAACGACATCGAGGCGGTCGAGAAGACCTTCGCCGAGCACGGCGACCGGATCGCCTGCATCATCACCGAGGCCGCCGCGGGCAACATGGGCGTCGTCCCGCCGGTCGAGGGCTTCAACGCCCGGCTGCTGGAGGTCTGCCGAACCCACGGTGCGCTGCTGGTCAGCGACGAGGTGATGACCGGGTTCCGGGTCACGGCCCGCGGGTGGTACGGCGTGGAGCCGGTGCCGGCGGACCTGTTCACCTTCGGCAAGGTCATGAGTGGAGGCTTGCCGGCGGCGGCGTTCGGCGGGCGGGCCGACGTGATGGCGCAGCTGGCGCCGGCCGGCCCCGTCTATCAGGCGGGCACGCTTTCCGGGAACCCGGTAGCCGTGGCCGCCGGGCTGGCCACCCTGGAGCACTGCACGCCGGAGGTCTACCGGCGCTGCGACGAGGTCAGCCGCATCCTGCAGGAGGCAGTGGGGGCCGCGCTGACGGCGGCCGGCGTCGAGCACGTCGTGCAGTCCGCGGGCTCGATGTTCTCGATGTTCTTCACCGGCTCCGCGGTCCGGGACTACGACGACGCCCGGCGCCAGGACAGCGCCCGCTACGCGCCGTTCTTCCACGCCATGCTCGACCGGGGCGTCTACCTGCCGCCGTCGGCGTACGAGTCATGGTTCGTCTCCGCGGCGCACGACGACGCGGCCCTGGATAGGGTCCTCGACGCGTTGCCGTACGCCGCCCAGGCCGCGGCGGAGGCCCGAGCGTGAGCGGCGACCGCACCCGGGTGCACCTGGTTCGCCACGGCGAGGTGCACAACCCGCGAGGTGTGCTCTACGGCCGGCTGCCCGACTACCACCTGTCCGAGGCCGGGGTCGAGATGGCCAGGCGCGTCGCGTTGCGGCTCAAGGGGCGGGACATCGTCCATCTGGCCAGCAGTCCGATGGAGCGCGCGCAGGAGACCGCCCAGCCGCTGGCCGAGCAGTTCAAGCTCCCCGTCACGGTCGACGACCGGCTGATCGAGGCGTCCAACCACTTCGAGGGGCTGACCGTCGGGGTAGGTGACGGTGCGCTGCGCGCACCGCGGCACTGGTGGCGGCTGCGCAATCCGGTCAAGCCCTCCTGGGGCGAGCCCTACAAGGAGATCGCCGAGCGGATGCTGGACGCCGCCGAGGCCGCCAGGGACGCCGCGAGGAACCGGGAGGCGGTCTGCGTCAGCCACCAGCTGCCTATCTGGACACTGCGCAGCTACCTCGAGGGACGCCGGCTCTGGCACGACCCGCGCCGGCGCGAGTGCGGCCTGGCTTCGGTGACGACACTGGTCTACGCCGGGCATCGGCTGCTGCGGGTGGAGTACGCCGAACCGGCCGGGCCCACACCGGCCGACGTCGTCCCGGGCGCATGAGCGAAGGTGGCGAGCGGATCGTGTTGCTGAGCCGTCGCGGGCTGGCCACCCTGCTCGCGGCGGCCACGGTGCTGCTCGCCGGGTGCACGACAGGCACGGATGCGGTGGACGTCACCAACGGCGGCCAGTTCCGCTTCGTGTCGGCCACGCCCAGCGGCGAGCTCATCGCCCCGGACGATCGCGGGTCCGCGCCGGCCTTCGGTGGGACGCTGCTGGACGGTGCGGAGTTCGACTCGAGCAGCCTGTCCGGCTCGGTGGCGGTGCTGAACTTCTGGGGGCAATGGTGCGCGCCGTGCCGCGTGGAGACCCCGCAGTTCCAGCAGGTGTACGACGATGTCGCCGGCCAGGGCGTGGAGTTCCTCGGGATCAACGTCAAGGACAACGACCAGCAGGCCCGGGCGTTCTTGGCCGACAATGACGTCACGTTCCCCAGCCTGTTCGACCCGCGGGGTGAGATGGCGCTGATCTTCCGGGACTATCCGCCCTCGGCCATCCCCTCGACGATCCTGCTGGACCGGGACGGGGATGTGGCTGCGGTGTACCTCGCGGCCGTCGACCCGGACGACCTGCGGGCCGCCCTCGACACCCTCCTCGCCGAGCGCTGAGCGAAGGTGTCGTGATGCTCGCCGCCGAGGTCGGCCAGACGTTCAGCCAGACCGTGTTCGACGGTCCGCTGCTGGTCGCGATGGGTGTCGCCGCTCTGGTCGGGCTGATCGGCTTCGCCTCGCCGTGCGTGCTCCCCCTGGTGCCCGGCTATCTCGCCTACGTCGCCGGGCTGGCCGGCGCGGAGTCCGCGCCCTCGGCCGACATCTCCTCTCCCGCCGGAGGCACCCGCACCCTGACCCGGGCTCGCCGGCGTGTGGTGGTCGGCGCGCTGCTGTTCGTGCTCGGCTTCACCGCAGTGTTCGTCTCCTTCGGCGCGCTGTTCGGAGGGCTCGGCCGGTTGCTGCTGGAGCATCAGACGCTGATCAACCGGGTTCTCGGCGTCGTCACGATCGTGCTCGGGCTCGTCTTCCTGGGCCGGATCCGCGGCGCGCAGCGGGAGTTCCGCCTGCCCGGTCGGCCGGCGGCCGGCCTGGCCGGGGCGCCGCTGCTCGGTGTCGTGTTCGGGTTGGGCTGGACCCCCTGCCTCGGTCCCACCCTCGGTGCGGTCCAGACCCTCGCGGTCAGCGAGGGCAGTGCGCTGCGTGGTGCGATCCTCGGCCTGGCCTACTGCCTCGGGTTGGGCGTGCCGTTCGTGCTGATCGCCCTCGGGCTGCGCTCGGCACTGGCCGCGTCGGCGTTCGTCCGCCGGCACGCGGGGACCGTCATGCGGATCGGCGGTGTGCTGCTGATCGTGCTCGGTGTCCTGCTGGTGACCGGCGCCTGGGAGTCCTTGATGGTGACCCTGCGGGCCTGGCTCGGCAGTACCGGGCTCGGGACGTCGGACCTGTGACCGTTGTGGAAGCGCTGTCCACGGCACCGGAGCCGGTCGCCCCGCTACCGCGCGGCGCCGGTCCGATCGCGTTGGCCCGGCGGTGGTGGCGGGCCCTGACCAGCATGCGGACCGCGCTGGTCCTGCTCTTCCTGCTCGCGGTGGCCGCCGTCCCCGGCTCGTTGCTGCCGCAGCGCTCGCTCAGCCAGAGCAACGTCGCCGCGTACTTCGCCGAGCATCCAGACCTGGCGCCGTGGCTGGACCGGCTGCGGCTGTTCGACGTGTTCAGCTCGCCGTGGTTCGCCGCGATCTACCTGTTGCTGTTCGTCAGTCTCCTCGGCTGCATCCTGCCCAGGACCCGCCAGCACTGGCGCGTCGTACGGCAGCCGCCGCCGTCGGTGCCGGCGCGGCTGGACCGGCTCCCCCTGTCGCAGGACACGGCCGTCGATGTGCCCACTCCCGAGGCCGCTGACGTCGCCGTGGCGAGGCTGCGGGCGCAGCGCTGGCGGGTGGTGCGCCGGGACCCGGCCGGGGTCGTGGAGATCTCGGCGGAGAAGGGCTACCTGCGCGAGGTCGGCAACCTGGTCTTCCACGGTGCCCTCGTCGTCCTGCTGGCCGGACTGGCCTACGGCCGGCTGTCCGGCTACGAGGGCAGCATCCTGGTCGAGGAGGGGGCCGGGTTCTGCAACTCCTTCCAGCAGTACGACACCTACCGCAACGGACCGCTGGCCGGCGCCGGTGACCTGGCCCCGCTGTGCGCCGACCTTGACGCGTTCAGCACGGAGTACGCCGACAACTTCACGCCTACCCGGTTCCGCGCCGACCTCACCTACACCCGGGAGCTGGGCGGGCCCGCGGCGACGTACCCCCTGGAGGTGAACTCGCCGCTACGCACCGACGGCGTACGGCTGTACCTCACCGGGCACGGTTACTCGCCGCGGTTCACGATCACCTACCCCGACGGTTCGCAGTTCACCGACCTGTCCGCACCGTTCCTGCCCGAGGACCCGACCACGCTGGCCTCGACCGGGACCCTGAAGCTGCCCGACCGGCCGGGTGAGGGGGTCGGTGAGGACGACCAGCTGGCCGTCGAGGGCTTCTTCGTGCCCACCGCCGCCGACCTCGGCGACAACCGGCTCGTCTCGGTCGACCCGCGGCCACTCAACCCCGCCGTCGCGATCGTGGTCTACCAGGGCTCGCTCGGGCTGGACAGCGGCGCCCCGCAGAACGTCTTCCGGCTGGACCAGACGCAGATCGAGCGCGGCGTGCTGGCCGAGGTCGCCTCCGGCAACCTGTTCACCGGGCAGAGTCTGACCCTGCCCGACGGTACGGAGATCCGCTTCGAGGGCTACCGGCAGTGGGCGGCCCTGCAGCTGTCGCACGACCCCGGCCAGCTCGTCGTCCTCGGCGCGGCGGTCGCTGCGCTCATCGGTCTGCTGGGCTCCCTCGTCGTACGCCGCCGGCGGATCTGGGTGCGCTGCGTTCCCGCCCCGGCCGACGGACCGCAGGCGGCATCTCGTACCGTCGTACAGGTCGGCGGGTTAGCCCGCTCGGACAACCCAGGCTTTGCAGCGCAGTTCCAGGAGCTGGTCGACGCGATCACCGGCCCCGTGGCTCGGGAGGACTGAGCATGGCCGTCAACGACACCCTGGCCGCATGGTCGGACACCGCGTTCACCGCGTCGATCGTCGTGTACTCAGTCGCGATCGTCGGGTACGCCGGGGAGTACGCCTTCGGCCGGCAGGGCCGGGTCGCCCGCACCAGCGCCGCGCAGACGGGGCCGGCACCCGTCGGGACCATCGAAGGGCCGCCGAACCGCCAGCACATGGCGACCCGGTTGGGCCGGGTCGGCCTGGCCGGTACGGCGCTGGGCGCGTTGATGCAGCTGCTGTCGCTCACCCTGCGCGGCGTAGCCGCCGGCCGGGCGCCCTGGGCCAACATGTTCGAGTTCGCCTCCGCCGTGGCGCTGGTCGCGGTGGTCGCGTTCCTCTGGGTGCAGTACTCGGCACCGAAGCTGCGCCACCTCGGTCTGTTCGTGCTCGTGCCCGTCGTGTTCGTCCTGGTGTACGCCGGGCTCGAGCTCTACACCGAGGCCGCGCCGCTCATTGCCGCGCTGCGTTCGTACTGGCTCGTCATCCACGTCGCGGCGGCCATCATCTCGGTCGGCGTGTTGTTCACCAGCGGCGTGCTGGCCGCGCTGTACCTGGTTCGGCAGCGCTACGAGCGGGGGCTAATCGAGGACGCGCCGGCGCCCAAGGCGATCGTGGCCCTCGGTCCCCGCTTGCCCGACGCCACGGTGCTCGACCGCCTGTCCTACCGGCTCGTCGCCTTCGCCTTCCCGATCTTCACCTTCATGGTCATCGCGGGGGCGATCTGGGCCGAGTCCGCCTGGGGCCGGTTCTGGGGTTGGGATCCCAAGGAGACCTGGGCCCTGATCGTCTGGCTGGTGTACGCCGGGTACCTGCACGCCAGGGCCACCGCGGGCTGGAAGGGCACCAAGGCGGCGCGGATCAACCTGCTCGGCTTCTTCGCGATCACCTTCAACTTCCTGGTCATCAACCTCGTGGTCGCGGGGTTGCACTCCTACTCGGGGCTGACCTGAGCCAGGCTGGTGAGCCGACACGCAGCGCCTGAGCAGGCCGCCGAGGAGTCCGATCTCGCCGCGGCCCTGCGCGCGGCGCTGGCCAGCCGGCAGGCCGCCGAGCTGTCCGGGCAGGCGCCCCGCCGTCGGCGCGGCGCGGACGATATCCCTGAGGTCGATGTCCCTGAGGTCGACGTCCCCGAGGTGGGTGCGCCGCACGAACAGGTGCCCGTGGGCTGGCCGGAATCCGACGACGACGCACCGGTGCCGAGTCGCTCGGCCCGGCCATCTCCCCTCGGCTGGCCGGTCGAGCAGCCCGCCGCGGTCGACCCGCCGGCTGCGGCCGACCAGCCCGCTGCGGTCGAGGCCCCGGCGTACCGCCCCGTCACCGAGCCGGTGGTGACACCCGACCCGCCGATTGAGGCGTGGCCTGCACGGAAGCCCGCCGGCGCCGGGCGAGCCAAGCGGCCGGTTCCCGGCTCGGGGTGGCGCCGGATCCTGTACGCCGCCAGCGGCACGCTGATCAACCCGGGCGAGTCTGCGGCCGAGCGTCGCCGCCGCACGCTGACCGAACAGGTCACCGGCAGCACGCCGGGCTGCTACCGGATCGCCGTGATCAGCCTGAAGGGTGGCGTCGGCAAGACCACGATGAGCGTCTGCCTGGGCGCGGTGCTGGCCTCGACCCGCCCCGACCGGGTGATCGCGGTCGACGCCAACCCCGACCGCGGAACCTTGGCCGGAAAGGTGGCGCCGCAGACCTCAGCCACCATCCGGGACCTGCTGGAGGCGCTGCCCGGGATCGGCAGCTACGCCGACGTCCGCGCGTTCACCTCGCAGACCCCCGACCGGCTGGAGATCCTGGCGTCGGCGGCTGACCCGGCGCTGTCCCAGGCGTTCGGCGAGCAGGACTACCGGCGGGTGGTGGGGGTGCTGGAGGGGTACTACAACGTGGTCGTCACCGACTGCGGGACCGGCCTGCTGCATTCAGCGATGGCCGGCGTCCTCGACCTGGCCGACCAGTTGGTCGTGATCGCCACGAACAGCGTGGACGGGGCGAACTCGGCCAGCGCCACGCTGGACTGGTTGCAGGCCCACGGCCATGCCGATCTGGTCAGCGGCAACGTGGCGGTGATCAACGCCGTCGTACCCGGTTCCGGACGGGTGGATCAGGAGCGGCTGGCCGGGCACTTCTCCCGCCGCTGTCGGGCGGTGGTGCGGGTTCCGCACGACCAGTACCTGGAAGCCGGTGCGGAGGTGGAGTTGGCCGCCTTGAGCCGGCCGACCAGGGACGCGCTGCTGGACCTGGCCGCCGCGGTGGTCCGCGCGATCCCGTCGACCTAGCTCTCCGGGCGCGGGCGGCGGGACAGGTCGCGCAAAAATTCCGGGTTGTCATCCGGCGGAAGGGTCTGCCGCTTGACCGGCCGGCGGATGGGGCGGGGGTTGGTGGTCGGCCCAGGCCGCGCGACGTCCGGCCCGATCGCTCGCCACAGCACGACGAGCAGAACCACGGTCACGATCAGAGCGACGAGGAACACCATGGACACCAACCCCTCTGCGGCCAGGGTAACCCCGCACGGGTCCGCGCGGGGGCGGGTGGCCGAAGGCTGTGGACCGGCAGGCCCTTGACCCCCTGCAACACCGCTTGTTGACTGCGTGCAATGGACCCCGTCGACCGCGAACTGGTGCGCATGCTGCGGGTCAACGCACGGACGACGTACGCCGAGCTGGCCCGCCGGGTCGGGCTGTCCGCGCCGGCCGTCCACGAACGAGTAGGCAAGCTGGAGGCTTCCGGCGTGGTCACCGGCTACCACGCGCGGGTCATGCCCTCCGCGCTCGGGCTCGGCGTCACGGCCATGGTCGGCGTCTTCGAGTCCGAGCAGAAGGCCGACCGCGACCTCGCTGCCGCCCTGGCCGAGATGCCCGAGATCGAGGACTGCTGGTTCGTGGCCGGCGAGGAGTCGTTCCTCCTCAAGGTGCGGGTACCTGACATGCCGGCCCTCGAGCACACGATCGCGGCGATTTCGCGGCTGCCCGGCGTGTCGCGGACCCGCACGACCGTCGTGCTCTCCACCCGCTGGGAGGGCCGGATCCCGGACGGTGATTGTGGCGCCATGGGCCGCTCGTGAAGGCGCTCGTCGTGTACGTGCTGGGCCGGTTCCTGGTCTTCTGGGTACTACTGCTCGCGCTCTGGGCCATCGGGTTGGAACTGCTCCTGGCCGCGCTCGTCGCGCTCGTCGCCAGCATCCCGATCGCCTATGTCGTCCTGCGCGCCCAGCGGGACAAGGCGACCGCAGCGTTGCAGGCCCGAGCGCAGCGCAAGGCGAAGCTGCGGGCCAGGTTCCGCGGCCCCTGACCGACGGCTCAGCCCAGCGCGAGGCCGAGGGCGAGCAGCACTCCGAACACCAGCTGCAACCGCCCGGTGTCGCGCAGCACCGGAACCAGGTCACGGCCGAGCGCCCGGACCCGGATCGACCGGACCGGCCCCACGGCGAGGGGAAGCGCGAGCAAGGCCAGCGCCGCCCACGGTCGGAACGGGACCGTGGCGAGGGCGAACCCGAAGGGCACCACCAGCAGCATCGTGGCCAGGGTCCGGGTCCGGGGATCACCGAGTACGACGGCGAGCGTCCGCTTGCCCGCCACCGCGTCGGTGGGCACGTCGCGCAGGTTGTTGACCACGAGCAGGGCGCAGGCGAGCAGCCCGACCGGGACCGCGACCAGCACCGCCGGGCCGGTCAGCCGCCCGGTGTGCGCGAAGTAGGTCCCGGTCACCGCGACCAGCCCGAAGAACACGAAGACCGAGACCTCGCCCAGGGCGCGGTAGCCGTACGGTTTCGAGCCACCTGTGTACCCCCAGGCCGCGGCGACGCAGGCCACACCGACCGTGAGCAGCCACCATGTCGTCAGCGCGGCCAGGCCGAGCCCGGCCGCCGCGGCGACGACGAAGGCGGCCAGGGCGGCGTTGCGCACCGCCCCCGGTGCCGCCGCCCCGGAGCCGACCAGCCGGAAGGGTCCTACCCGGTCGGCGTCGGTGCCGCGTAGGCCGTCGCTGTAGTCGTTGGCGTAGTTGACCGCGACCTGCAGCCCGAGCGAGACGACGAGCGCGAGCAGACCGGGCAGCCAGCGGGCTGCCCCCTCGCCCAACGCCAGCCCGGTGCCGACCGCGACCGGGGCGATCGCAGCGGGCAGGGTGCGCGGCCGCGCCCCGGCCACCCACTGCCCGGGCGTGGTCATCCGGCCAGCCCGGGCAGGGCCTGGCGGTCGAGCTTGCCGCTGGGCAACAGCGGCAGCGCCTCGACCAGGATGAGCTCGCGCGGCGCTGCCGCCGGCTCGATCGCTTCGGCGACGAACGCGCGCAGCTCGGTGAGCGTCGGAGCCGGGTCGCGAGGCACGACCACGGCGACGATCCGCTGTCCCCACTCGGGATCGGCCCGGGCGTACGCCGCCGCCTCGGCCACTCCGCGACGAGCCGCCAGGACCGCCGCGACCTGCTGCAGGGACACGTTGACGCCACCCGTGATGATCATGTCGTCCCGCCGCCCGAGTACTCGCAGCCCGCCGTTCGGGCTGCGCGCGCCGACGTCCGGCGTGACGTACCAGCCGTCGACGAAGGCGGTGGCGGTTGCCGCGGGGTCGAGCCGGTACCCATGGGCCAGCACCGGACCGCGGAGCCGGATCACACCGTCCGCCGGCTCGACCCCGACCTCCACGCCGTCCAGCGGTACGCCGTCGTACACCGCGCCGCCGCAGGTTTCGCTCATCCCGTACGTCGTGGTCACCCTTCCGCCGGCTTCGGCGGCCTGTTCGAGCAACATCGGCGAGGCACTGGCGCCGCCGAGCAGGATCCGGTGGAACCGGCTCAGGTCGACCCCGGCCTCCAGCGCCCGGTGCAGCATGGTGGGGACCAGCGAGACGAAGTCGGCGTCGGTGTCGGCGAGGGCGGAGGGATCGAAGCGCGGGTGGATGACCGGCGCCGAGGCGGCGACGAGTGACCGGACCAGCACCTGCAAGCCGGCGATGTGGTGGGTCGGCAGGCAACACAGCCAACGCTGCCTCGGCCGGGCGGCGAGCCGGGTCAGCGTCGCGGTGGCCGAGTGCAGGAGCGCCGCCGCGCTCAGCTGCACGCCCTTCGGCCGACCGGAGGACCCCGAGGTGGCGACGACCACCGCGATGTCGTCGTCCAGCGGCGCCGGGTCGGGAAGGGGATGCACGCCCGCACCGTCGACGAGAGCATCCGGCCGCAGCCGCTGCAGCAACCGATCCCGGGCCGTGGCCGAGCCCTGGGGATCCAGCGGAAGGATCGCGGGTCCGCCGTCGAGGGCCGCGGCGAGCAGGTCCGACAGCTGCGGCCCGGGCGGCAGGAGCACGGCGTTCAGCGGCATGTCGCACCTACGATAAGCCAGGTGCGGCTGCCCCCCGGTTCGCCCCTCGAGCTTGCGGCGGCGTACTCGATCCCGCTGCGGACCAGGTTCCGCGGTATCACGGTCCGCGAAGGCATGCTGATCCGCGGGCCCGCCGGATGGGGGGAGTTCTCGCCGTTCCTCGACTATCGGGCTCCGGTCACGAGCCGCTGGTGGGCGGCGGCCTACGAGGCCGCGGTGGACGGCTGGCCGACCGCGCTACGCGACCGCATCCCGGTCAACGTCACCGTCCCCGCGGTCGGTCCGGAGCAGGCGGCGGCGGTGGTGCGTGCATCAGCCGGCTGCCGTACGGCGAAGGTGAAGGTCGCCGAGGCGGGGCAGGGTCTGGCCGACGACGAAGCGCGGGTGGCCGCCGTACGGGACGCGCTCGGACCCGACGGGAGGATCCGGGTGGACGCCAACGGCGCGTGGGACGTGGACGCTGCGACGGCCGCGATCCGTGCGCTGGGCCGGTACGGCCTGGAGTACGTCGAGCAGCCCTGCGCCACCCTGGAGGAGATGGCGGTGCTGCGCCGCCGGGTCGACGTTCCGCTGGCCGCGGACGAGTCGGTGCGGACGGCGGAGGACCCGCTCCGGGTCGTCGGCCTGGAGGCCGCCGACATCGTCGTGCTCAAGGTGCAGCCGCTCGGGGGAGTGCGGGCCGCCCTGCGGGTGGCCGAGGCGTGCAGGCTCCCGGTCGTGGTGTCCTCGGCCCTGGAGACCTCGGTCGGCATCGCGGCCGGGGTGGCGCTGGCCGCGGCGCTGCCGGACCTGTCGTACGCCTGCGGGCTGGCTACCGTCCAGCTCCTGACGTCGGACACCTGCTCGGAGCCGCTGCTCCCGGTCGACGGCGCACTGGCGGTGCGCGCCGTCGTACCGGATCGGCTCGACGCGGTCCGCGCCGACCCTGCGACCGAACAGCGATGGGCGACGCGGCTCGCCGAGGCGTTGGCCTGAACTCGGCAGGCCTGGCCTACTTGCGGCCGGCCTTCCAGTTCATGCCCCAGCCATATGCCTGGTCCAGGATGTCCTGGCCGCCGTTGATGTAGCGGACCTCGCGGTTGACGACGAGCTCGCCGCCCTGATTCTGCAGCAGGGCGATGGCGCAGATCCGCGCCTTGGGGTCGTGCTCGTCCAGCCGGACCTCGATCTGGGGGCCGTTCGCCGGGAACATCGTGACCACGGCGTCGGCCTGGCCCCAGTTCGGCACGCCCTCGTAGATCAGCGCGAAGACCACGATGCGACGGATCTGCTGGGTGTGCTGCAGGTTGATGAACAGGTTCTCCCCGCCGGACACCGCGCCGGAGCGGTCGTCGGCGTCCAGCCAGATGATCGACTCGCCGTTGCCCATCGGGTGCTGCCCGCGGAAGGCGTTGCCCAGCGCCTGGACCACACCCTTGGATCCGTCGGAGTACTCGTAGAGGCAGCCGAGGTCGAGGTCGATGTTGCCCGACGCCGCGCCGCCGGCCGCCAATCGCTTGAAGAACCCGCCGCCCCCCTGCTGCTGCCCGGCCGGGCGTTGGTTCCAGTTCAGGTTCACCCGCAGCACACCCGTCTGGCCCCCGGACTTGCTCAGCGAGATCGAGGGCGCGGACTTGGTCAGGGTGACCTTGTTCAGGTTCACACCCGGCGGCGGCTGCTGCTGTGGCGGTGGCTGGCCGTAGCCCTGCTGGGGAGGCGGCTGCTGCTGGTACGGCGGCGGCTGGGCGGGCGGCGGCTGGTACGGCGGCGGCTGCTGCTGGTACGGCGGCTGCTGCTGGTACGGCGGCGGCTGGGCCGGTGGCTGCTGCTGGTACGGCGGCGGCTGGGCCGGCTGCTCGGGCTGCTTCGGTCGCCTGGTGTAGTCGATCCCCATCGCCTGTCCTCCTCGACTGGTCGTCGGCCCAACCCTAACCGGGCGGGCCGCTAGGGTCCGTAGCCATGGCCTCCGGGGTGCCGGGTTCGGGTGCGGTGTTCGGCATCGACCTGGGAACGACGTACAGCTGCCTGGCGCAGGTCGGTCCCGACGGGATGCCGGAGGTCGTGCCCCTGCTGGACGGCAGCCGCACCCTGCCCAGCGTGGTGCTGTTCGTCGGCGCGGACGACTACGTCACCGGCGAGCCGGCTCGGGTGCTGGCGCGAGCCCAGCCCGACGATGTCTGCACCCTGGTCAAGCGGCGGATGGGCGAGGGGGAGTGGCGCTTCGTCAGCCACGGCCGCTCCTGGTCGGCACCGGCGGTAAGCAGCCTGATCCTCAAGGCCCTGGTCTCCGAGACCGGCTTCAGTGCCGGCGGGCCGATTCGCGACGTCGTGATCACGGTGCCGGCCTACTTCGGCGACGAGGAGCGGCGGGCGACGAAGCTGGCGGGGGAGTACGCCGGACTGAACGTGCTCGACGTGATCAACGAGCCCACCGCCGCCGCGCTGTCCTACGGCTTCGCGCGGCTGGACGGGGCCGGTCCGGCGGCGGGGGCCGAGGAGGTCGCGCTCGTCTTCGACCTCGGCGGGGGGACGGTGGACGTGACCGTCGTCGAGCTGGCCGACCGGCGGCTCGCGGTCGTTGCGATCGACGGCGACCACGAACTCGGCGGCGCGGACTGGGACGAGAAGCTGGCCATGCACCTGGCCCGCACTTTCGTCGCAGCCCACCCCGACGCCGAGGACCCGCTGGACGACAGTGCCGGCGGCCAAGCGCTGGTCCTCGCTGCCGAGCGGGCCAAGCGTGACCTCACCGACCGGGACAGCGTTGTCGTACCGGTCGAGCACGACGGTCGCCAGGTCGACGTGACCGTGACCCGCGAGGAGTTCGAGCGACTGACCGCCGGCCTGCTCGACCGGACCCTGGAGCTCACCCGATCCGCGGTGGCGGCAGCCCGGGCCCGCGGCGTCCAACGGATCGACCGCGTGCTGCTCGTCGGCGGGTCGAGTCGGATGCCCGCGGTGGCCCGCCGGCTCCGGGACGAACTCGGGGTCCCGGCCGAATTGCACGATCCCGACCTCGCCGTGGCCCGCGGCGCGGCGGTGTACGGGCGAAAGAAGTCGCTGGAGCGGTTGCTGGCCGCCGACCTGGTGACGCGGGGGCAGTTGATCGACGGCAACCCGATCGATCTGGCCGCTCCCGAGGACGTCGAGGCCGCCTGTCGCCGGTTGGCCGACGCCTTCGGGCTGCGGGCGGAGGAGATCCGCCGCACGGTCGAGGTGCAGGTGCTCAACGTGTGCTCGCGCGGCTTCGGCGTACTCGCCCTGGACCGCTACGGCGAGATGGGTTCGGTCTTCCTGGTCCACCGCAACGACCGCCTACCGGTTGCCGTACGCCGTTCGTTCGGCACGATCCGTGACGACCAGGACATCGTCACGCTGCGCGTGGTCGAACAGGGCGGCGGGGCGGAGTCCGAGCGGCCGGAGGACGGCAAGATCATCGCGGAGGCGTCGATCACGGGCATCCCGCCCGGCTACCCGGCGGGCAGCGAGATCCAGGTGACCCTGTGGATGGGGTTCGATGGCATCCTGCTGCTCACCGCCGCGCACGAAGGGATGGCCGATCGGCCGTTGACCGTCCAGGTCGAGACGAGTGCTGCGCTCAGCCAGGCCGACGTGGCCCGCGAGCGCGAGCAGGTCGGCCGGGCTCACCGCCGCCAGCCGTGACGCTCGCGCCGTTCGACGGCAACGCTTACCGCAAGCGCGTGCTGTCCGCCGTGGACGCCCGCGGTGGTCCTGAGCAGTCCGACCCGTTCGAGCTGTACGACCTGCCGGTGGACGACGCCCTGTCCGACGCGGAGGTGGCCGCCCGGATGGAGGCGGTGTGGGCGTTCTGGCAGAAGCAGCGTGACCACCCGAAGTACCGCGGCGTGGTCACGGCGATGCTGGGGATCCACCGGGACATCTCCGGCCAGATGCGTTCGGCGGAGGGGCGACGCTGGCTGGCCGACCGGACCCGGGTGGAGCGGGCGGCGCGCGACGAGCAGCGGTACGCCGTGCTGGATGCGGCGCTGGCCCGGCTGGTCCAGCGCTTCGGTGGCGTACCGGCGGACAAGGTGCACGGACTGCGCGGGCTTGCGGCCGGGGTGACCGAAGCCGAGTTCGAGGTGCGGCTCCGGCGCCACCGGCTGCTGTCACCCTCGGCCCCGGCCACCGAGGCGGTCTTGCGGCAGGTCCGCGACGACCTGGACGAACTCGGACAGCTCGACGGCACACCACCGCCGGCCAGCCTGTACGACCTGCTCGGCCTGCCGCCTACCGCGGCGGTGGACGAGGTGCGTGCGCATCGAGACCGGCTGGCCGCCCGCAACCGCGAGCTGCGCCCGGACCGGCGGCGGGCGCTGATCGACGACCTGCTGGCCGCCGTGTCTGCCCTGCTGGTCAACGCCGATCCGGCGCGCTACCTGGACGACCTGCGTCGCGTGGTGCTCGAGCGCTTGCGGCCACGGGTGGCGGCTGCGGTGCTGGTCGAGGACGAGCTGACCGCGCAGGACCACAGGCACTTGCTGCGCGAGGCGCAGGCGGCCGGGCTGGACCGGGAGCGGGCGTTGGCAGTGCTCTCGCAGCTGGCCGGCGAGTTCGGTGTACCGGTCAGGTCATCGCCCGAAGGGCCGGCGCCGGCGCCCGTGTCGGTGCCGGTGTCGAGTCCGCAGGCGCGCTGGCAGGCGGCCCTGTCCGAGGCTCGCGCCGCGCTGCGCGACGGCCGGGCGCGGGTCGCCCAGGGGCTCGTCGACCGGGCGCGGACGATGGCCGGCGGCATGCTGCCGCCGATCCGGGCGGTGGGCGACGAAGTGGCCGAGATCCTCACCGAGGCCGACCAGCGCTGGCGGGCAGCTTTGAGTTCGGCCGGGGGGCGGCGCTACGTCGAAGCGGTCGCCACCCTGCAGCGGCTGGTCGCCATCGCCCGCGACGTCCCCGGTCCGCAGGGCCAGGATGCGGTGGCCGAGCTGGGCGCCGCGTCCGGCGCGGTGGCGGCCGCGGACCAGGCCTGCGCCGCTGCCTCGGCCCGGTCGGGACCGGCTCGGGAGCTGGGGCTGATGGAGGTGCTGGCGGCGGTCGGCGACCACGGTGCGGCGCGGGAGGAATTGAGCGCAGTCGGCGTCGCGCCGGCTCGCGCGGTCCGGGTCGTGTCCGAGGCGGGCAGCGTGACTGTGCACTGGGAGGGCTCGCCTTCGCCCGGGCCGGTTGACTACCGCGTGCTGCGGCTGCTGAGCAATGGGGGCACGCGGGCGGTGGGCGTCACCCGCGGGACGTCGCTGGAGGACGGGTCACCCGGTGGGGCCGAGGGGTACGTCGTGATCGCCAGGCGGGCCGGGATCGCCGCGCCCGAGGCCCGCAGCGACCGGCCGGACCCGGCTCCGGTGGCCGAGGCTCCGCTGCCGCCGATGGTCGACAGCCTGTCCGTGGTGCCGATGGGCCGGCGACTCCGGCTGGTCTACACCCCACCGGTCGACGGTCGCGCCGAGGTGCGGCGGCTCGCCCCCGGAGTCCCGCCGCCGGCACCGGGTACTCGCGCCGATCCGGCGCACTGCGGCGTACTGGTGCCGGGTATGGGTCCGGGGCTGGCGGTGGACTCCCGTCCGGTGGCGCAGGTAACGGACTACGTCGTCCTCACGGTCGATGCCGACGCTGCCGTGGTCGGTGCGGCGGCGGCGTACGTCGACCTGCCGCCGGTCACCGATCTGACGGGCGCCGACGGGCGCCTGCGCTGGACCTGGCCGCTCGGCTGTACCGAGGTACTCGTCGTGACGCGGCCAGACGCCCCGCCGCTCGGCCCGACCGATCCGGCGGCGACCGTCCGAAAGGTGACCAACATGAGGTACGACATGGATGACGGTGCGACTGTGGACGGTCCCTGCCACGTCGCCGTCTTCCCCTGCACCCGTATCGCTGGGCAGCTGCGTGCGGCGACCCGAGTACCGGATGGAGCCCGCACCCGACTCGGGTAGCTCGCTGCCGGGCGAGGTCTGCGTCGTGGGCGAGCAGGCTGTCGGAGTTCCGCCACGCCACCGCGGCGATCAGGCAATCGCTCGGGCCCCGTGGCGTGATCCCTCCCGCCGCACGTGCGGTAGCTGCGGCCAGCGGGCCTTCGTCAGCGATCGACGCGGTCACCCGGACCTCAGCTGGGCTTCCTGTGGCCGGTCGTACTCGACCCACGCGGATGTGTCGACCAGGGTCACCCGACGCCGAGGGACCCGGGATCGGTGCGTACCTCACCGGACGGCCACGGACGACAAGCTGCGGGCGGCGTCCTCGGCGGCGCGCAGCACACGGATCACGTTGCCGCCCAACAGCTTTCCGAGATCGGCCTCGGACCAGCCGCGACCCATCAACTCGTCCACCAGCGCCGGGTAGCACGACACGTCCGCCAGCCCCTCGGGCAGCGCGGTCGTGCCGTCGTAGTCGCCGCCGATGCCGACATGCCCCACCCCCGCGACGGACCGGACGTGCTCGATGTGGTCCGCAACCTGACCCAGGGTGGCCACCGGCCGCGGGTGGCGCCGTTCCCACGACAGATCCCAGGCGTCCGAAGCCGCGATGTCCCTGATGTTCACGCCCGCCTCTGCGGCGGCCTCGTCGGAGGTGCGCTGCCAGTCGGCGCAGTCCGGCGAGACGAACTTCGGCACGAACGTCACCATGCACACCCCGCCGGCCGCGGCCATGGCCGTCAGAACGTCGTCGGGCACGTTGCGCGGGTGATCGCACAAGGCCCGAGCTGACGAGTGGGAGAACAGGATCGGCGCGGTCGAAGCGGCGAGCGCGTCTCGCATCGTCGACACCGCGACGTGCGAGCAGTCCACGAGCATCCCCAGCCGGTTCATCTCGCGGACCACATCGACGCCGAACGCGGAAAGCCCGCCCACCGCAGGCGAATCCGTCGCCGAGTCGGCCCACGGCACGTTCTCGTTGTGGGTCAGCGTCAGGTAACGCACCCCCAACGCATAGAACGCCCGAAGCACCGCCAGCGAGCAGTCGATCGAGTGCCCGCCCTCGGCGCCGAGCAGCGAGGCGATCCGGCCCTGGCCCACGACCGTAGTGAGCTCGTCCGCCGTCCGCGCCAGCCCGAAGTCGGACGGATACCGCTGCGCCATCCGGTGCACGGCATCGATCTGGTCCAACGTCGCTGTCACCGGGTCCGGGGTACCACACGACACGTACACCGACCAGAACTGCCCGGCCAGCCCGCCGGCCCGCAGCCGGGGGATGTCGGTGTGCAGGGACGGCTGCGGTACGGCGATGTCCATCCGGTCGAAGTCGTACCCGGCTTGGGTACGCAATGCCCACGGCAGGTCGTTGTGCCCGTCCACCAGGGGGTGTCGGCGGAGCAGGTCGCGCGCGGCGTCGGGATTCACCAGCCCTGGATAGCCTCCAGCGGTGAATCCGTCCACCGCGCTGGCGCGAGTGCTCGTCGACGAGCTCGCCCGCTGCGGCGTACGGGATGCCGTCCTGGCCCCGGGCTCACGCTCGGCACCCCTTGCCCTCGCCCTCGGCGGCCAGGACCGGATCCGCGTCCACGTCCGGATCGACGAGCGGTCGGCCGGCTACCTCGCCCTCGGGTTGGCGACCAACGGCCGGCCCACCGCCGTCGTCTGCACGTCGGGGACCGCGACGGCGAACCTGTTCCCCGCCGTTCTGGAAGCGTCGTACGCCGGCGTACCGCTGATCGTCCTCACCGCCGATCGACCGCCGGAGTTGCGCGGCACCGGCGCCAACCAGACCGTGGACCAGGTCGGCTTGTACGGCGGCGCCACGCGCTTCACCGCCGACGTCGGGGTGCCGGAGCAACGACCCGGCGCCGTGCGCTTCTGGCGGTCCCTGACCGCGCGCGCCGTCGCCGCAGCCACGGACCGCCGCGATCCCGGCCCGGTGCACCTGAACCTGCCGTTGCGCGAACCGCTCGTGCCCGACGGCGAGGACTCCTGGGTCGAGCACATCCAGCTCGACGGAGCCGAACCGTGGACCGTCGTCCACGCGGAACCCGCTCCGGCGCGGCCGCTGACCGATCCGGTGCCGGAGCGCGGTGCGGTCGTCGTCGGGCACGGGGCCACCGAGCCGGCGGCGGCCAGGAGGTTGGCGGAGAACTGCGGCTGGCCCCTGTTGTCCGAGCCGACCGGCAACGCCAGGTCAGGTCCGAACGCGATAGCGACCTACCCGCTGCTGCTCGCCGATCCTGGCTTCGCCGCGGACATGCGCGTGGACCTCGTCGTCGTCGTGGGTAAGCCCGGGTTGTCCCGCTCCCTGCTCGGCTGGCTCGGCCAGGCCCACCGCGTCGTCGTGGTGGACCCCAGCTCGCGCTGGGCCGATCCGGTACGCCGGGCCAGTCTCGTGCTGCCCGCCGTACCAACCGCCGAGCCGCGCGAGTCCACCGGCTGGTTGCGGAGTTGGCGGCGTGCGGACGCCGGGGCCAGGTCTGTGGTGGACGACGTACTCGACGAGGGCGACGGGCTCACCGAGCCGCGGCTGGCGCGGGACCTGCTGGCCGCACTTCCCCCGCGATCCTTGCTGCTGGCCGGATCCAGCCGACCGATCCGGGACCTGGAGGCGTACGCCGGACCACGGGACGACGTCGCCGTGATCGGCAACCGGGGCGTCAGCGGCATCGACGGCCTGGTGTCCACCGCGCTCGGCGCGGCACTCGTCCACGACGGCCCGGCGTACGCCCTCCTCGGCGATCTCGCGTTCCTCCACGACCACAACGGCTTGGTGCTCGGTCCGGGGGAGATCAGGCCCGACCTGAGGCTGGTCGTGGTGGACAACGACGGAGGCGGCATCTTCTCCACCCTGCCCCCGGCGTCGCAGCCCGGCTTCGATCGTCTGTTCGGGACACCACACGGGCTGGACCTGGCTGCCGTCGCCACGGCCGCGGGCTGGCCGTGCGATGTCCTGGCTACCGCCGGCGACCTACCCTTGGCGTTGGCCGGCACTGGACCGCGGGTGGTCCTCGTCCGCACCCGCCGCGACGACACCGCAGCCCTCCACCTTCGACTGCAGCAGGCGGTGACCGACGCCTTACGCGACTCGGCTTAGAGCCCTTCCAACGCGTCCCGAACGGTGACGAACTTCGCGAGGGACTCGGCCAGTTCGGCATCGGGGTCCGAGCCGGCCACGATGCCGCAGCCGGCGAAGAGTCGGACCCGCTGGCCGTCGAGTTCGGCGCAGCGCAACGCGATGCCCCAGTCGCCGTCGCCGTCGGCGTCCATCCACCCGATCGGCCCGGCGTACCGGTGGCGGTCCATCGCTTCCAGCTCGGGGATCAGGTCCAGCGCCACGTCGGTCGGCGTACCGCAGACCGCCGCGGTCGGGTGCAGGGCCGCGACGAGCTGAAGTACCGACGTGGGCGCGGCCAGCCGTCCAGCGACGACGGTGGCCAGATGCGCGACGGTCGCCAGCCGCAGAACCTCGGGCGGTCCGGGGTCGGCCAGGCCGCGGAGGTAGGGCCTCAGCGCGTCGGCAACCGAGGCGACGGCGTACTGGTGCTCCTCCTGGTCCTTGCCGCTGGCCACCAGCCCGGCGATCAGTTCGTCGTCCTCGTCGGGGCGGCCACGCCTCACCGTCCCCGCCAGCACCCGGGAGGTGACCTGGCGGCCGCGGCGGCTGACCAGCAGCTCGGGGGTAGCGCCGACCAGGCCGTCGACGGCGTACGTCCAGCACTCCGGATACCGGTGGGCCAGCCGCTGCAGCAGGAACCGCGGGTCGACCGCGGGGGTGGTCTCGGCGAGCAGGTCGCGCGCGAGGACAACCTTGCGCAGTTCCCCGTCATGGATCCGTCGTACGGCGGTGGCGACGGCGGCACACCAGTCGGCGGGGCTGAGCGCACCGTCGGAGTAGGCGACCGCCTCCGGACCGGACGGGCGGATCGGGGCGGGTACCAGGCGATCGGATCCGAGCGTGGTCAGCCAGCTCCGCCCGTCCCGTCGCCCGAGGATGACGCGGGGGACGACGAACACCGACGATGCCGTACGCCGGTCGAAGGCGATGCTGCCGAAGCAGACCGGCCCCGAGCCGGGCAACCCCACCCGGTCATCGACGACCATGGCCGCCGCTTGCTCGTCCCACCAAGCGGCCGCCCGGTCCAGGGTGTCCGGTCCCTCGACCTCCAGCCGAGCGCACTCACCCCAGCCGACGATCCCGTCGCCTTCCCGGACCCAGGCGAGCGGACTGCGGTCCGGAAGTCTGGTGAGTAGCTCGCCCAGGTCCTCGACGGGCACCGACCGGACAGTCGTCGGCGGCAGACCCAGAGCCAGGCTCACGCCGCCCAGCGTACGAGCCGCTGAACCGGCGGGCCGCTCCGGGGAGCGTGGCCGGGCTGAGTCGTGATCGGGGGTTGACGGAGAGCGCATCGGTAGTACAATCGAACATGTGTTCGAGTACCCGTTGGACGGGGCGTTCAGCTTGGCCGAGCGCCTGCGGGAGGCAGAGCGGAAGATCGCGGTGCTGCACGGCGTACAGCTGCGCCTGATGGCGCAGCTGTACGCCCGCGCGCCGGAATGGATCACTGCAGCCGAGGACACTCCAGGTCTGGTGGACGCCGCGGAGGTTGCGGCGGCGGAGATCGGGGTGGCGCTGCGGGTCTCGCGCCGGGCGGCGATGGACCGCCTCGGGCTGGCCCTGTCCCTGCGGTACCTGCCCGACATCGCGGCCGCGCTGGGTCGCGGGGAGCTGTCCTTGTCCAAGGCGCGGATCATCACCGACGCGGTCGGTGACCTGACCGCCGAGGCCGCCGCCCAGGTGCAGGCGCGGGTGCTGCCCCGCGCCCCGGGGCAGACCCCGGCCGGGCTGGGCGCCTCGGTGGCCCGCGCGGTGCTGGCCGCGGACCCCACCGCCGCCGCCCGCCGTCGGGCGCAGGCGGTGCGGGAGCGCACCGTCCGGTTCTGCGCCGGCCCGGACGGGATGGGCAGCCAGTGGGCCCGGCTTCCCGCCGAGGACGCCCTGGGCTGCTACCGCGAACTGTGCGAGCTGGCCGACCTGGCCACACCGACCGACGAGGCGGGGGAGCCGATCGCCGGCCCGGACGGCCGCGCCGCCGATGCCCGCCGCGCCGACACCCTCATCGACCTGATCATGGGCGCCACCTGCGCACACCTGCACCAGCAGGCCAGCACCACCCCCGGCGCGGACACCGACACCGACACCGGCTCCGCCGGCACCGACACGTCCCCGCCCGGCCGGCGCACCGCGGGCCGAGCTCGGGTCGACGTCAGTCGCCTGGACCACGCTGGCCGGACTGGACGACCAACCCGGCTGGCTGGACGGCTACGGCCCTATCCACCCCCACGTCGCCCGCCACCTGGCCGCCGACGCCACCTGGCGGCGGCTACTGACCGACGCCGCCACCGGCACCGTCACCGACGTCGGCACCACCCGCTACATCCCACCGCGCGACCTGGCTGACCTCGTCCGGGCCCGCGACAAGACGTGCCGCTGGTACGGCTGCCGCCTCCCCGCGATGCGCTGCGACCTGGACCACACGGTGCCGCACCCGGGAGGGCCTACCGCGAAGACCAACCTCGCCGACCTGTGCCGCGGGCACCACCGACTCAAGACCCACACCACCTGGCGCGTTCGCCAAGACGACGACGGCGTCCTGACCTGGACCAGCCCCCTCGGCCACACCGTCACCACCGAACCGTGGCCTCGCGACCTCGACCCGCCGGCGCGACTCGTCGCAGCTTGACCGACCGGCCGCTAACCTCCTCCGCATGCGATGTTGATCGCCCGCGCGAGCACCGCCACGGCACCTCCGGCCCTGACACCTATAACCGGAGGAGACCTGACCCATGATCGAGATCAGCAGGATCGAGCCGTCCCAGGCGCAGGCTGTCGCGGCGTTATGGGACCGGATGTGCCGCGAGGCGGTCGACGGAGGACCGTTGACCGAACGCGGCCTGGCCAACATCGACCGCATGCTGCAGGTGGCGAGCTTCCACCACGAGACGACCTGCTTGGTCGCCACCGAAGGCGAGGACATCCGCGGCTTCGTGCTCGCCCGGGTCGACCCGGGCGACGGACTGCTCCCTTCGCTCGTGGGTGAGGTGCAGGAGCTGCACGTCGTACCGGAAGCCAGAAACGGCGGGCTGAGCACCGAGCTGGCCTCCGCCGCGGTCAGCTGGCTGCGCGAGCACGGCGCACGGACGATCCGAACCCTGGTCTGCGCGGACAACACCGACAGCCGCGAGTCCTGGCAGCGACAGGGCTTCGAACCGGACATGGTGTGCCTGTCGCTCTACCCGGACTGATCGTCCGGCTCGACCCGGCGGATCCGGATCGGGCCCTTAGCCGTGCTCGGGTCGACGACCAGTCCCCGCTGGGTGATCTCGACCTCGCCGGCGGCGACGAGGCGGGCGGCGGCCGCCCGGGCGGGTTGCATCAGATCGCGCCAGCGCTCTCCGCCGACCACCCGGGCGGCGTCGCTCGGGCAGATCGTCCGACCAGCCTCGCGGGCGGCCAACAGCGTGCGGACCGCTGACTCCAACCGGGCGTCCACGTCGCTCACCCGGCCATGGTCGCCCATGCCGGCTCGGCTGAGAGGATCGGCGACGTGTCGAAGCACAGCTACCGGGCCGGGTTGGACAAGGCACCCGCCGACGTGGCCGCGATGTTCGATCGGGTGGCCGGCCGCTACGACCTGACCAACACCGTGCTCTCCGGGGGCCAGGACCGGCGCTGGCGGCGGCTGACCCGGCAGGCGCTGGACCTGCGCCCCGGCCGGCGGGTGCTCGACGTCGCAGCGGGCACGGCGGTGTCCACCGCCGAACTCGCAAAGTCCGGCGCCGCGTGCGTGGCCGGCGACTTCTCCCTCGGCATGCTGCGAGCGGGCCAGCACCGCCGCGTCCCACTGGTGGGCCTCGACGCGCTGCACCTGCCCTTCGCCGACGCGACGTTCGACGCGTTGACCATCTCCTTCGGCCTGCGCAACGTCGCCGACCCGGACGCGGCCCTCGCCGAGTTCGCCCGGGTGACCCGGCCGGGCGGGCAGCTGCTGGTCTGCGAGTTCAGCCGGCCGACCTGGGCTCCGTTGGACAAGGTGTACGTCGAGTACCTGATGCGGGCCCTGCCGGTCGTGGCCGCGGTGGTGAGCAGCAACCCCGACGCCTACCGCTACCTCGCCGACTCGATCCGGGCCTGGCCGGCGCAGGCCGACCTCGCCCAGCGGATCGCCACTCAGGGCTGGACCGGCGTGCAGTGGCGGAACCTGACCGGCGGGATAGTCGCGCTGCACCGGGCTCGCCGCCGTGATCGGTAACGTGTCCGGTGCAGGTGCGTAGCACGCGCGGGCCGAGGGAGCGTGATCGGCGTGGGCCTCATGGGCAAGCTCAAGAGTCTGACGAAGGGCCGGGAGCGGCAGATCTCCCAAGCCGTCGACAAGGCAGGCGACGTGGTCGACAAGAAGACACAAGGCAAGTACTCCGGCCACATCCAGACGGCTGGGGACAAGGTCGACGATGCCCTCGGGGTCAAGGATGACCAAGCCCTCGGCGTTCGAGACGATAGGACTCCCGGCGTCGACCGCGACCCGCCCGCTCCGACTCGACCCGCCGTCTGACCGACCGCAGGCGAGGCGTCAGCCCCGCTCGCGGGCGATCGCCCGGTCGTCCTACACTTGGACCGTTCGTGAAATGCTTCACAAGCGGCTGACTGACCCCCGGGCAACGGTGACATGAGCGTGCAGACGCAGGACGCCGACGTCGTGGTCGTCGGTGCCGGCCCCGGTGGAGCGACCGCCGCGCACTACCTCGCCCAGGCCGGACTCGACGTCCTGCTCCTGGAGAAGACGTCGTTCCCGCGGGAGAAGGTCTGTGGCGACGGGCTCACGCCGCGCTCGGTCAAGTCCCTGGTCTCCCTCGGGATCGACACGTCCGAGCAGGCCGGCTGGCTGCGCAACAAGGGCCTGCGGGTGATCGCCGGTGGGCACCAACTGGAGCTGCCCTGGCCCGACCTGGCCAGCTGGCCGGACTACGGGTTGGTCCGGCCCCGGGCCGACCTGGACGACCTCATCGCTCGGCAGGCGCAGAAGTCAGGCGCCCGGCTGCAGGAGCACACCCAGGTCGTGGGGGCCGACTTCGACACCGCCGGGCGGGTGGCCGGCGTCCGAGCCACTGTCGGGCCCGACCGAGTGCCGACGACGTACCGGGCTCCGCTCGTCATCGCGGCCGACGGCGTCAGCGGGCGGCTCGCGGTCTCCCTCGGCATCACCAAGCGCGAGGACCGCCCGATGGGCGTCGCCGTACGCCGCTACTTCACCTCGCCCCGCACGAACGACGACCACCTCGAGTCCTGGCTCGAGCTGTGGGACGACTCCGGTCCCGAGCGCCGGCTCCTGCCGGGATACGGCTGGATCTTCGGCCTGGGCGACGGCACCAGCAACGTCGGTCTCGGCATCCTGAACTCCAGCGCCGCATTCCAGAGCGTGGACTACCGGGCGATGCTCGGCACCTGGCTGACCGGCCTGCCCCGGGAGTGGGGCTTCACCGAGGACCAGGCGACCGGCCCGGTCCGAGGCGGCGGCCTGCCCATGGGCTTCAACCGGACGCCGCACTACACCCGCGGCCTGCTGCTCGTCGGGGATGCGGGTGGGGCGGTCAACCCGTTCAACGGCGAGGGCATCGCCTATGCCATGGAGACCGCGAAGCTCGCCGCGGACCACGTGGTCCACGCGCTGTCCCGGCCGACCGGACCGAGCCGGGAGGCCGCCCTACGGGGGTACGTCGACGCTCTCAAGCAGGGCTACGGCGGCTACTACCGGCTCGGCGGCATCTTCGTCCAGCTCATCGGGAACCCCAAGGTCATGAAGCTCGCCACCCAACGTGGACTGTCCCACCCCACCCTGATGCGCTTCGTGCTCAAGCTGCTCGCCAACCTCACCGAGCCCCGGGGTGGCGACGCGATGGACCGGATAATCAACGCGCTGACCCGGCTCGCCCCGGCGGTCTGAGATGAGCCGCCAACGCATAAGGTGCACACGCTCCGCGGGCCCGACCGGACGGACAGGGAGGGACTGAGCGTGCTGTCGCAGTACATCCCGATCGTGGCGCTGTTCGTGCTGGCCGCCGGCTTCGCCGTCTTCTCGGTCACCGCCGCCCCGTACATCGGTCCGCGGCGCTACAACCGGGCCAAGCTGGACGCCTACGAGTGCGGCATCGAGCCGGTACACCAGCCCATGGGGGCCGGCCGGTTCCCGGTCAAGTACTACCTGACGGCAATGCTGTTCATCGTCTTCGACATCGAGATCATCTTCCTGTACCCGTGGGCGGTCGCCAACGACTCGCTGGGCATCTTCGGGCTGGTCGAGATGGTGCTGTTCATCGCCACGGTGTTCATCGCCTACACCTATGTCTGGCGCCGAGGAGGCCTGGAGTGGGACTAGAGGAGAAGCTGCCGTCGGGGATCTTGCTCACCAGCGTCGAGAAGCTGGTGAACTGGAGCCGCAAGTCCTCCCTCTGGCCGGCGACGTTCGGCCTGGCGTGCTGCGCGATCGAGATGATGGCCAGCGGCGCCGGGCGCTACGACCTGGCCCGGTTCGGGATGGAGGTCTTCCGCGCTTCACCGCGCCAGGCCGACCTGATGATCGTCGCGGGGCGGGTCAGCCAGAAGATGGGCCCGGTCCTGCGCCAGATCTACGACCAGATGCCCGAGCCGCGCTGGGTGTTGGCGATGGGCGTGTGCGCCTCCTCCGGCGGCATGTTCAACAACTACGCGATCGTCCAGGGCGTCGACCACATCGTCCCGGTGGACATGTACCTGCCCGGCTGCCCGCCGCGTCCGGAGATGCTCATCGACGCGATCCTGAAGCTGCACTACAAGATCCAGCACGAGCCGCTCGGACCCCGTCGGGCCAAGCAGATCGCCAGCCAGCCACCGCTGGAGCTCGTGGCGTCCTCGCAGAGGTTCGGCAAGTGACGAACGCAGATCACGGGATGTTCGGGGTCTCCGGGACCGGGGACACCTCCGGTTTCGGCGGCCTGGTCCGGACCGCGCCCGGTGGCGCCGTCGGCGCGGGCGGGGTAGTCGGAGCACAGTCGACGCAGCGCCCGTACGGCGGCTACTACGACGACGTCGCCGATCGGCTGGCGGCCGTGCTCGGCCCGACGTACGCCGGCGCCGTCGCGCGGGTCCTCGTCGATCGCGGCGAGATCACGTTCTTCATCGCCCGCGAGCACATCGTCGCGGTGTGCCAGGCCCTGCGCGACGACAGCGAGTTGCGCTTCGAGCTGTGTTCGTCGGTCTCCGGCGTGGACTACCTCGACACCGCCTCGGTCGGCCTCGACGACGCCGACCGGCTGCACGTCGCCTACCACCTGACCTCCATGACCTACCGGCGCAGGGTCCGGCTCGAGGTGACCGTGGGCATCGCCGACCCGCACGTCCCGTCGGTCACCGGCGTGTACCCGACCGCCGACTGGCAGGAGCGCGAGACCTGGGACATGTTCGGGATCGTCTTCGACGGCCACCCGGCGCTGACCCGGATCCTGATGCCGGACGACTGGCCTGGGCACCCGCAGCGCAAGGACTACCCGCTCGGCGGCGTACCCGTGGAGTACAAGGGCGCGACGATCCCGCCGCCGGACGAGCGAAGGGTGTACCAGTGAGCACCACGACCGATCCGTACGCCGAAGCGCGCGAGACCACCGAGGGCCGGGTCTACACGGTCACCGGGGGCGACTGGGAGTCACTCTTCTCCAGCGCAGGTTCAGCCGGGGACCTGCCGGACGAGGAGCGGCTCGTCGTCAACATGGGCCCGCAGCACCCGTCCACACACGGCGTGCTGCGACTCGTGCTCGACCTCGAAGGCGAGACCGTGACCAAGGCGCGGGTGGTGATCGGCTACCTGCACACCGGGATCGAGAAGAACACCGAGTACCGGAACTGGACGCAGGGCACGACCTTCGTCACCCGGATGGACTACCTGGCACCGATCTTCACCGAGACGGCGTACTGCCTGGGCGTGGAGAAGCTGCTCGGCATCGAGGCACCCTCGCGCGCGCAGACCATCCGGCTGCTGATGATGGAGGTCAACCGGGTTGCCTCGCACTGGGTCTGGCTGGCCACCGGCGGCATGGAACTCGGCGCGCTCACCGGGATGACCAACGGCTTCCGGGCCCGCGAAAAGTGCCTGGACATCATGGAACTCGTGACCGGGCTCCGGATGAACCACGCCTACGTTCGGCCCGGAGGCGTCGCGCAGGACCTGCCCGACGGCACTGTCGAGAAGATTCGGTCCTGGGCCGACGAGCAGGAGAAGGAGATCGACGGGGTGACCCGGCTGCTGGCCGGCCAGCCGATCTGGCAGCGCCGGCTCAAGGGCGTCGGCCACCTGAACGTCGAGGGCTGCCTCGCCCTCGGCGTGACCGGGCCGCTCCTGCGGGCCGCCGGCCTGGCCTGGGACCTGCGCAAGACCGAGCCCTACCTCGGGTACGAGGACTACGACTTCGAGGTGCCCACGCACGCCGACGGTGACTGCTGGTCCCGGTTCGTCGTGCGGGTCGAGGAGATGCGCCAGTCCGTCGGGCTGGTCCGGCAGGCGCTGGACCGGCTCGAGCCCGGTCCGATCATGGTCAGCGACAAGAAGGTGGCCTGGCCCGCGCAGCTGGCCCTCGGGGCGGACGGCCTGGGCAACAGCATGGAGCACGTGAAGAAGATCATGGGCCAGTCGATGGAGGCCCTGATCCACCACTTCAAGTTGGTCACCGAGGGCTTCCGCGTCCCGGCCGGTCAGGTCTACACGATGGTCGAGTCCCCCCGGGGCGAGCTCGGCGTCCACATGGTCAGCGGGGGCGGCACCCGCCCGCACCGGGTCCACGTCCGCGAACCCAGCTTCATCAACCTGCAGGCGACCGCGGCGCTGAGCGAGGGCGGCCTGATCGCCGACGTGATCGCCTCGATCGCCTCGATCGACCCGGTCATGGGTGGGGTGGATCGGTAAGCCATGACTGAGCAACGCGAGCGAATCGACACCGCCACCGGCGGGTTGGGCGGGGCAGATTCGGGTGCCTCCGGTGGTGCGGGCAACGTGCCGGTGCGGACCGACGACGCGGTAGGAGCCAGCGCGCAGGTCCGGGAGAACGCCAAGCCCCGCATGCCGATCAGCGACCGGACCCGCGTCGAAGCGCGGGAGATCATGTCCCGCTACCCGCGGGCCCGCTCGGCGCTGCTGCCGATGCTGCACCTGGTCCAGTCCGAGCACGGCTACGTCACCCCGGAGGGGGTGGCGATGTGTGCCGAGGAACTCGGGCTGACCAAGGCCGAGGTCGGTGCGGTCGCGACCTTCTACACGATGTTCAAGCGCCGGCCGGCCGGTGAATACCTGGTCAGCGTCTGCACGAACACGCTGTGTGGCTTCCTCGGCGGCGAGGAGATCTTCACCGCGCTGACGGAGCACCTCGGCGTAGGCCACGACCAGACGACCGCCGACGGCCAGATCACGCTGGAGCACGCCGAGTGCCTGGCCGCCTGTGACTTCGCGCCGGTGCTGACCGTGAACTACGAGTTCTACGACCAGCAGGACACCGACTCCGCGCTCGGGCTGGTCCGGGACCTGCAGGCCGGCATCCGGCGGGCGCCGACCCGCGGCGCTGCGCTGTGCTCGTTCAAGGAGATCTCCCGGCAGCTGGCCGGCTTCTACGACGCGCCGATCGACCAGGAGGCGCCGTCGAGCGGCGAGCCGACCCTGGCCGGCAACCGGGTGGCCCTGGAGCGGGGTCACGAGTCCCCGGCCTTCGACCCCGACACCCCCGTCGTACCCGCACCGCCGCCGGACTCGGTGTCCCGGCAATCCGCCACGCCGGCTGATCCCCCGCCGGCGGGCGGCCAGACGGCGCACCAGACGTCCACGGACAAGGCGGTAGACGCGGCCGACACCCCGGCCGAAACGGCCGGCGCCGAGATGGCCGACCCCGACACCAACGAGGAGACGCTGGCTCCCGACTCGGGCCCACCGGATGCTCCGCCGACGCCGACGCCGACGCCGACGCCGACGCCGACGCCGACGCCGACGCCGACGCCGACGCCGACGCCGACGCCGACGCCGACGCCGGCCGCAGCCGCGGCACCGGCCACCGGGGCGCCGACCGGACCCGGATCGACCGCGCCACCACAGGCCCGCCGGACCCGGACCCGAGGGCGGTCCGGGGGACAGGCGAAGATTGACTCTCCGGACAACCGATCAGACAGCGACGGGAGGAACTGAGGATGCCGTTGACCCCGGTGCTCACCAAGCGCTGGCTGTCGCCGCAGTCCTGGTCGCTGCGCACGTACGAAGACCTCGACGGCTACACCGGGCTGCGCAAGGCGCTGCGCGCCCAGCCCGCCGAGCTCATCACCCTGATCAAGGACTCCGGCCTGCGCGGGCGCGGTGGCGCGGGTTTCCCGACCGGGCTCAAGTGGAGCTTCATCCCGCAGGGCGCGACCGGGCCCGGGGCGAAGCCGAAGTACCTCGTCGTGAACGCCGACGAGGGCGAGCCGGGCACCTGCAAGGACCTGCCGCTGATGATGGCCGACCCGCACTCGCTCATCGAAGGCGCGATCATCAGCTCGTACGCGATCCGCGCCAACTTTGCGGTGATCTACATCCGGGGGGAGGCGGTGCACGCCCTGCGCCGGGTCCACGCCGCCGTCACCGAGGCCTACGCCGCGGGCTATCTGGGTCGCGACATCCTCGGCTCCGGATTCGACCTCGACGTCGTGGTGCACGCCGGGGCAGGGGCCTACATCTGCGGTGAGGAGACCGCACTGCTGGACTCCCTCGAGGGCTACCGCGGCCAGCCGCGCCTCAAGCCGCCGTTCCCCGCCGTGGCCGGGCTCTACGGCAGCCCGACGGTGGTCAACAACGTCGAGACCCTGGCCAGCGTCCCGTACATCGTGCTCGGCGGCGCCCAGTGGTGGAAGTCGATGGGCACCGAGAAGTCCTCCGGCCCGAAGATCTACTCGCTGTCCGGCCGGATCGTGCGGCCCGGCCAGTACGAGGCTCCGATGGGGACGACGCTGCGCGAGCTGCTCGAGCTGGCCGGCGGCGTACGCCCGGGGCACGAGCTCAAGTTCTGGACGCCCGGCGGCTCCTCGACGCCGTACCTCACCCCCGAGCACATGGACATCCCGCTGGACTTCGACGAGGTGGCGGCGGCGGGGTCGATGCTCGGTACGACTGCCTTGATGATCTTCGACGAGACCGACTGCATCGTGCGGGCGACCCTGCGGTTCACGAAGTTCTACGCCCACGAGTCGTGCGGGAAGTGCACCCCGTGCCGGGAAGGCACCTACTGGATGGTGCAGATACTGCAGCGCCTGGTCGACGGCGCCGGCACCGCCGAGGACATCGAGACTCTGCTGGACACCTGCGACAACATCCTCGGTCGGTCGTTCTGCGCGTTCGGGGACGGCGCGACCAGCCCGATCACGTCCTCGATCCAGTACTTCCGCGACGACTACATCGCCCTGCTGCCAGAGTCGGAGAGGGCCAAGCTCACGGTGACCGCCGCATGACCACCGTGCAGTCAGGGGTCGAGACGGTCACGCTGACCGTCGACGGGTTCGAGGTCACGGTGCCCAAGGGGACGCTGATCATCCGGGCCGCGGAGCACCTCGGCATCCAGATCCCGCGCTTCTGCGACCATCCACTCCTCGACCCGGTCGGTGCCTGCCGGCAGTGCATCGTCGAGGTCGAGGGCCAGCGCAAGCCGGTCGCCTCGTGCACGGTGGCGGTGTCCGACGGGATGGCCGTGCGGACGCAGCTGACCAGCAAGGTCGCGGACAAGGCGCAGCAGGGCACCATGGAGCTGCTGCTGATCAACCACCCGCTGGACTGCCCGATCTGCGACAAGGGCGGCGAGTGCCCCCTGCAGAACCAGGCCATGTCCAACGGCCGCTCGGACTCCCGCTTCCACGACGTCAAGCGGACCTTCCCCAAGCCACTGGCCATCTCCTCGCAGGTCCTGCTCGACCGCGAACGCTGCGTGCTGTGCGCGCGCTGCACTCGGTTCTCCCAGCAGGTCGCGGGCGACCCGTTCATCGAGCTGTTCGAACGCGGCGCGCTGGAGCAGGTCGCGGTCTACGAGGACGAGCCGTTCGAGAGCTACTTCTCGGGAAACACCGTGCAGATCTGCCCGGTCGGCGCCTTGACCGGTGCGGCGTACCGCTTCCGGGCGCGGCCGTTCGACCTGATGTCCACCCCCTCGGTGTGCGAGCACTGCGCCTCCGGCTGCGCGCAGCGCACCGACTGGCGGCGCGGCAAGGTGATGCGCCGGCTGGCCGGCGAGGACCCGGCCGTCAACGAGGAGTGGAACTGCGACAAGGGTCGCTGGGCGTTCACCTACGCGACGGAGAAGGACCGCATCCTCACGCCGCTCGTCCGTGACGAGACCTCCGGCGAGCTCGTCGAGGCGTCCTGGCCCGATGCCTTGCACCGGGCGGCTGAGGGGCTGGCCGTGGCCCGGGACACCGGCGGCGTCGGCGTCCTGCCCGGCGGTCGGCTCACGCTGGAGGACGCGTTCGCCTACGCGAGCTTCGCGCGAGACGTGCTCGGCACGAACGACGTCGACATGCGGGCCCGAGCGCACTCTGCCGAGGAGGCGGACTTCTTGGCCGCGCACGTGGCCGGGCGGGCCGGCGAGGTGACGTACGCCGACCTCGACGCCGCGTCGGCCGTCCTGCTCGTGGCCTTCGAGCCCGAGGAGGAGTCACCGATCGTCTTCCTCCGGCTGCGCAAGGCGGTCCGCCGGCACGGCCAGCAGGTGTTCGCCGTGGCGCCGTTCGCCAGCCGGGCAACGCAGAAGCTGTCCGGAACCCTGATCGCCACCCCGCCCGGGGCCGAGGCCACCGTCCTCGGCGCCATTGCCGACCGCAGTGCCGGTGGACCCGGTGCGCTGGCCGCCGAGGGCCTACGGGCGCCTGGCGCGGTCATCCTGGTCGGGGAGCGGGCCGCGGAGTTCCCCACAGCGCTGGCGAGCACCGCACGGCTGGCGAAGGAGACCGGGGCGAAGCTGGCCTGGATCCCACGGCGGGCCGGCGAGCGGGGCGCCATCGAGGCCGGCCTGCTGCCGACGCTGACGGCCGGCGTCGGCTACCCGGGCCGCGACACGTCCGGCATCCTGGCCGCGGCCCGCGAGGGTGCGCTCGGCGGGCTGCTCGTCGGCGGCGTCGACCCGGCTGACCTGCCCGACCCGTCCGGTGCTCTCGTCGCCCTCGAGGCGGTCGGCTTCGTGGTCAGCCTGGAACTGCGGCACTCCGCGGTCACCGAGCGCGCCGACGTGGTGCTGCCCGTCGCCCCGGCCGTCCACAAATCCGGCACGTACTTGACATGGGAAGGCCGGCGTCGCCCCTTCGTCGAGACCCTCCGCGACACCGGAGCCCTCAGCGACGCCCGGGTACTCCACGGCTTGGCTGACGAGATGGACGTGGACCTGGCAGGGAGCGCCCAGGTGCCTGCTGCCACGAACCTGGCCGGTCGATGGCACTCCTGGAGCCCGGTGGCCCGCCCCCAGCCCGGACCTGGCCAGGCCTGGCTGGCGTCCTGGCGGATGCTGTTGGATCTTGGGTCCCTGCAGGACGGGGAGGAGCACCTCGCAGGCACGGCTCGGCGGCCCATTGCGCGGCTGTCGCCGGCCACTGCTGCTGAGTTGGGAGCGGTTGACGGGGACTCGGTCACTGTCACCGGCCCGATCGGCACCATCACGCTGCCGCTCGTCGTGACGCCGATGCCCGATCAGGTCGTCTGGGTGCCGATGCGCTCGACCGGGTCGCAGGTGCGGGCCGCGCTGGGTGCGGCGCCGGGTGACGTCGTGACGCTGGCCAGGGCGGTGATCTAGTGCCCACGCTGGCCGACTTCGGCCTCGATGTCTGGTGGATCGTCGCGATCAAGGTGGTCGCGGTCTTCGCGATCCTCGTGGTGATGACGCTGTTCACGATCTGGCTGGAGCGCCGGGTCGTGGGCCGGATGCAGCAGCGGATCGGGCCCAACCGGGTAGGCCCGCAGGGCCTGCTGCAGAGCCTGGCCGACGGCCTCAAGCTGGCCTTCAAAGAGGACATCATGCCGGTCCTCGCGGACAAGCCGGTCTACTTCATGGCCCCCATCCTCGCCGCCATCCCGGCGTTCCTCGCCTTTTCGGTGATCCCGCTCGGCCCCGAGGTCAGCATCTTCGGCGAGCGCACACCCCTGCAGTTGACCGACGTGCCGGTAGGCGTGTTGATCGTGCTGGCCTGCTCCTCGATGGGCGTCTACGGCATCGTGCTGGCCGGCTGGGCGTCCGGGTCGACGTACCCGCTCTTGGGCGGGTTGCGCTCGGCCGCGCAGATGGTCAGCTACGAGATCGGTATGGGTCTGGCCATCGTTCCGGTGTTCCTGTACGCCGGATCGCTGTCCACCTCCGAGGTGGTCGCGAGTCAGGAGAACGTCTGGCACGTCGTACCGCTGTTCGTGTCGTTCGTCATCTACTTCGTCTCGGTGGTCGGTGAGACCAACCGGGCGCCGTTCGACCTGCCCGAGGCGGAGTCCGAACTCGTGGGCGGCTTCCACACGGAGTACAGCTCGTTGAAGTTCGCGCTGTTCTTCCTGGCCGAGTACATCAACATCGTCACCGTCTCGGCGCTGGCCACCACGTTGTTCCTCGGTGGCTGGCGGGCGCCGTTCGGGCTGGGCACGCTGTTCCCGGTACTCAACGAGGGCTGGATCCCGCTGATCTGGTTCCTGGGCAAGGTGTTCGCGTTCATCTTCGTGTTCATCTGGCTGCGCGGGACGCTGCCCCGGATGCGCTACGACCAGTTCATGCAGTTCGGCTGGAAGGTCTTGGTCCCCGCCGGCCTGCTCTGGATCGTCGTGGTGTCCGCGCTGCGGACGCTGTCCCGCGAGTACGACTGGAGCTTCGTCCAGTCGGTGATCTTCGTCGGAATCCCGCTGGGCATCGTGCTGATCGTGTTGCTGCTGCTGCCGGAGAAGGACGACGCGGACGACGGCGTACTGCCCGAGGGGCTGGTACCCGAGCAGCCCAAGACGACGTTCCCGATCCCGCCGATGGATCTGATCATCCCCACGAAGGCCTCCGCCGGCCCCGTGCCCAGCGGGCGGCGCAAGGTCGGCGCCGTTTCCCTCGGCAAGGAAGGGACCGGCCCAGGTGCCTAGTCCCGGAGGGACCAAATATGCCTAGCATGCTGCCCAAGCCGTTGCAGGGCTTCGGGCTGACCTTCGTGCAGATGTTCAAGAAGGTCACCACCGAGCAGTACCCGGAGGACAAGCGTCCGACGGCGCCGCGCTACCACGGCCGGCATGTGCTGAACCGGCACCCGGACGGGCTGGAGAAGTGCGTCGGCTGCGAGTTGTGCGCCTGGGCCTGCCCGGCCGACGCGATCTACGTCGAGGGCGGCTGGAACACCGAGGAGGAGCGCTACAGCCCCGGCGAGCGGTACGGCGCGGTCTACCAGATCAACTACCTGCGCTGCATCTTCTGCGGGCTGTGCATCGAGGCCTGCCCGACCCGCTCGCTGACCATGAGCAACGACTACGAGCTGGCCGACGACAACCGGCAGAACCTGATCTACACCAAGGAGCAGCTGATGGCGCCGCTGCTGCCCGGCATGGAGCAGCCGCCGCACCCGATGCGGCTGGGGGAGACCGAGCAGGACTACTACCTCCGTGCGGATCCGCCGGCCGAGGTCGACGTCGACGCGCAGGCCGTCGACGCGGTGAACCCGGACAGCGAGGTGAACGCATGACCGAAGCAGCGCTGCTGGCCGCGGAGGCCGTGAGCACCGGGGAGGCCGTGACGTTCTGGATCGTCGGACCGGTAGCGCTGGCCGGTGCCCTGGGCATGGTGTTCAGCCGCAACGCGATCCACTCCGCCCTGTGGCTGGTGCTGACCATGCTGGGCCTGGGTGTCTTCTACTTCGTCCAGCAGGCCCCGTTCCTCGGCGTGGTGCAGATCATCGTCTACACCGGCGCCATCATGATCCTTTTCCTGTTCGTGCTCATGCTCGTCGGGCGCGAGTCCTCGGACTCCGTGGTCGAGACGCTGCGCGGGCAACGGCAGGCCGCCATCGTCGCCGGGGTCGCCTTCGCCGCCCTCGTCGGCGCCGGGATCGGCCGGGCCGTGTACGACGCACCGGTCGTGGGACTCGAGGAGGCGACCGCCGACGGTGGGAACGTCGTGGCCATCGCCCGGATCCTGTTCACCGACTACCTGTTCGCCTTCGAGCTGACCAGCGCGCTGCTGATCACCGCCGCGGTCGGGGCCATGGTGCTGGCGCACGTGGAGAAGGAGCCGAGCGAACGTCGAACCCAGAAGGACCTGTCGACTGCGCGATACGCCAGCAGCCGGCCCGGGACCCTGACCGGTCCCGGCGTCCTGGCCACGTCGAACTCGCTGGACACCCCGGCGATCCTCGCCGACGGCCAGCCGGCTGCGGACAGCGCCGCCACCGGCATCGAGATGCGCGAACTCCCGCCGGTGCCCGACCACGACACCACCCCCACCAAGGGCACGCCGCGGTGACCCCCACCTACTACCTGGTGCTCGCGGCGATTCTGTTCACCATCGGCGCGGTCGGCGTCCTGGTCCGCCGCAACGCGATCGTCGTGTTCATGTGCGTCGAGCTGATGCTCAACTCGGTGAACCTCACGCTGGTCACGTTCTCCCGGATCAACGGGACCCTGGACGGGCAGATCATCGCCTTCTTCGTCATGGTCGTCGCCGCCGCCGAGGTGGTCGTGGGGCTGGCCATCATCATGTCGATCTTCCGCACGCGCCGCTCGGCTTCGATCGACGACGCGAACCTGCTGAAGTACTAGATGACAGAGACCATCGAGTACGCCGCCGCGACCGGAGCCCTGAGCACGATCTGGTTGCTCATCGCCATTCCGGTGCTCAGCGCCGCCGTGCTGTTGCTTGCCGGCAAGCGGGCCGACGCCTGGGGACACCTGCTCGGCGTGGGTTCGATCGCGGCGACGTTCGCCCTGTCGGTGTACTACGTCGTCACGCTGGCCGGTCTGGACAACCGCGCGGTCTCCCTCGACCTGTTCAGCTTCATCCCGGTGACCGGACTGCAGGTCGACGCGGGCCTCCTGCTCGACCCGCTGTCGGCGGTGTTCATCCTGCTCATCACGGGCGTCGGCGGGCTGATCCACGTCTACTCGATCGGCTACATGGCTCACGACGAGGGTCGGCGGCGCTTCTTCGGCTACTTCAACCTGTTCGTCGCGGCGATGCTCCTGCTCGTCCTGGGCAACAGCTTCGTCGCGCTGTACGTCGGCTGGGAGGGCGTCGGTCTGGCGTCATACCTGCTGATCGCGTTCTGGTACACCCGGCCGAACGCGGCCACGGCGGCCAAGAAGGCGTTCATCATGAACCGGGTCGGCGACGTGGGTCTGCTGATCGCGATCTTCCTGCTGTTCGCGACGCTGGGCTCCACTCAGTACGCCGACGTCTTCGGCAACGCCGACGCCCTGGCGGGCGGCACCGCGACCGCGCTGGCCCTACTGCTGCTGCTCGGAGCGTGCGGCAAGTCCGGCCAGTTCCCGCTGCAGGCCTGGCTGCCTGACGCCATGGAGGGCCCGACCCCGGTCTCGGCGCTGATCCACGCCGCGACCATGGTCACCGCCGGGGTGTACCTGATCGCCCGGTCGGCGCCGATCTACAACCTGACCGAGTCAGGCCAGCTGGTCGTGGCGATCATCGGTGCGGTCACGCTGATGATCGGCTGCATCGCCGGCTGCGCCAAGGACGACATCAAGCGCGTGCTGGCCTGGTCCACGGTCAGCCAGATCGGCTACATGTTCCTGGCCGTCGGACTCGGCCCGGCGGGGTACGCAGTCGGCATCCTGCACCTGCTCACGCACGGCTTCTTCAAGGCCGGGCTCTTCCTCGGCGCCGGGTCGGTCATGCACGGCATGAACGACGAGGTCGACATGCGCAAGTACGGCGACCTGGCCAAGCGCATGAAGATCACGTTCGCGACGTTCACCCTCGGCTATCTGGCCTTGATCGGCTTCCCGTTCCTGTCCGGCTTCTACTCCAAGGACCTCATCATCGAGGCCGCCCTGGACGAGGGCGGCGCCCAGGGCTGGCTGCTCGGCGGCGCGGCCATCCTCGGTGCCGGCCTGACCGCGTTCTACATGACCCGGCTGATGCTGATGACGTTCTTCGGCAAGGCCCGCTGGGACAGGGGCGTGCACCCGCACGAGTCGCCGGCCGTCATGACCGCGCCGATGATCGTGCTCGCCTTCGGGTCGGTGTTCGCCGGCTTCCTGCTCGTCAACGTCTTCCCGCTGGAGGAGTGGTTGGAGCCGGTGTTCGGGCCGCGCCCGGAGGCAGCGCACGTCCTGCCGCCGATCGTGGTCACGCTGATCGTCACCGCCGTCATCGCGGTCGGCATCGCGGCGGCCTGGGTGTTCGTCGGCCGCCGCGAGGTGGCCCGGACCGAGCCGCTCGGCGTCTCGCCGCTGATCGTCGCGGCCCGGCGCAACCTGTACGGCGACGCGTTCAACGAGTCGGTGTTCATGCGCCCGGGCCAGTGGCTCACCCGCTTCCTGGTGTTCGTGGACAACCGCGGGGTCGACGGGGCGGTCAACGGCGTAGCCGCGCTGATGGGCGGCGGCTCGTCGCGGCTGGGCCGGACGCAGAACGGCTTCGTCCGCAGCTACGCCCTCGGGATGCTGGGCGGCTCGATCCTGGTCGTCGCGGCGCTGCTCGCGGTGAGGTTCGGATGAGCACGCTCCTGCTCGTGACTTTGCTGCTGCCGCTGGTCGGCGGTGGTGTCGTGGCCGCCCTGCCCACCGGCCGGCAGGCGCTGGCCAAGCAGCTGACCCTCGGCATCTCGCTGGTCGTGCTCGTGCTCACCCTCGTCCTGGCCGTCCGCTTCGACCCGGGCGGCGAGCGCTTCCAGTACACCTCCAGCTACAGCTGGATCGAGTCCTTCGGCGTGAGCTTCGCCCTCGGCGTCGACGGCATCGCCGTGGTGCTCATTGCGCTGATCGGCGTCCTGGTTCCCATCGTGGTGGCCGCGTCGTGGAACGAGGAGCCCCCCGGCAAGCGGTCCATGCAGGTGTTCTTCGCCTGGCTGCTCGTCCTCGAGACCATGATGATCGGGGTCTTCGCGGCCACCGACATCTTCCTGTTCTACGTGTTCTTCGAGGTCATGCTCGTCCCGATGTACTTCCTGATCGGGAGCTTCGGCGGCCCGCGCCGGCAGTACGCCGCGGTGAAGTTCTTCCTCTACAGCCTCTTCGGCGGGCTGATCATGCTGGCCTCGGTGATCGGGCTCTACGTCGTCAGCAACAACCAGCTCGGTCAGGGGACCTTCGCCTTCGCCGACCTCCTGGCGCTGGAGATCGACTCGACCACGCAACGCTGGCTCTTCCTCGGCTTCTTCATCGCCTTTGCGATCAAGGCACCGCTCGTGCCGTTCCACACCTGGCTGCCCGACGCCGGTGCCGAGGCACCGATCGGCGGCTCGGTGCTGCTGGTCGGCGTGCTGGACAAGGTCGGCACCTTCGGCTTCCTGCGCTACTGCCTGCCCCTGTTCCCCGACGCCTCGAAGTTCTTCGCCCCGCTCGCGCTGGTCCTGTCGGTGGTCGGGATCATCTACGGCGCGCTGCTCGCGATGGGCCAGAGCGACATGAAGCGACTGGTCGCCTACACCTCCATCGCGCACTTCGGCTTCATCGGCCTCGGGGTGTTCGCGTTCACCTCGCAGGCCGGCACCGGCGCGGTGCTCTACATGGTCAACCACGGCATCTCCACCGGCGCCTTGTTCCTCATCGTCGGCATCCTGATCGACCGGGGCGGCAGCCGCCTGATCGGCGACTACGGCGGGCTGGCCAAGATCGCCCCGGTGCTGGGCGGAGCGTTCCTCATCGCCGCGTTGTCCTCGCTCGCGCTGCCCGGGACCAACAGCTTCGTCAGCGAGTTCCTCGTGCTGCTGGGCAGCTACACCACGCAGCCGGTGTTCGCGATCATCGGTACGGCCGGGGTCATCCTGGCGGCGTTGTACATCCTGTTGATGTACCAGCGCACGATGCACGGTCCGCCGAACCCGCGACTGGCCAAGGTCCGCGATCTCGACAAGCGCGAGTTGGCCGTGCTCGGTCCGCTCATCGCGCTGATCATCGTGCTCGGCGTGTACCCGAAGCCGATCCTCGACATCATCACCCCCGCGGTCGAGGCGACTATGTCCGACCTCGGCGTCACCGACCCGGTACCGACCGTCGCCGACGCGGAGGCCACTCGTGATTGACTCGCCGTCGGTCAGCTACACCGGGCTGTCCCCTGTGCTGTTCGTGCTGGGCGCCGCGCTGGTCGGTGTCCTCGTCGAGGCGTTCGTCCCGCGTGCCTACCGCTGGGGCGTCCAGCTCGGCGTGGCTCTGGCCGGAACGCTCGGCGCGCTGATCAGCGTGATCCTGATCGCCGGCCGCAACGAGTTGACGCTGTCCCGGGCGGTGGCCGTCGACGGGCCGGCGCTGTTCATCGAGGGCACGCTGGCGCTGCTCGGCGTCCTGTCCCTGCTCCTGCTGGCCGAACGCTCGCCGGACATGGGCGGCAGCGCGTTCGTCGCGCAGGCGGCCGTCCCGGTCGGCACGGTCCGCGACCGGCAACTGGCCACCCAGACCTACAGCCAGACCGAGGTGTTCCCGCTCGCGACGTTCGCCCTCGCCGGGATGATGATCTTCGCCGCCTCGAACAACTTGCTGGTCATGTTCGTGGCGCTCGAGGTGCTGTCGCTACCGCTGTACCTGATGGCCGGGCTGGCCCGCCGCCGCCGCCTGCTGTCGCAGGAAGCGGCGCTGAAGTACTTCCTGCTCGGCGCGTTCACCTCCGCCTTCTTCCTGTACGGCCTGGCCCTGCTCTACGGCTACGCCGGGACCGTCGACCTGCGCGGCATCTTCGACCAGGCGGCCGGTAGCGAGAAGAGCGACGCCCTGTTCGTCATCGGCCTGGCTTTCCTGGTCGTCGGCCTGCTGTTCAAGGCCGGCGTCGCGCCGTTCCACGCCTGGACGCCGGACGTCTACCAGGGCGCGCCGACATCGGTGACGGCGTTCATGGCCTCGTGCACGAAGGTCGCCGCATTCGGCGCCATCATCCGTGTGCTCTACGTCGGCTTCGGCAACAACGACTGGACCTGGCGGCCGGTGCTGTACGGCGTGGCGATCGTGACCCTCGTGGTCGGCTCGGTGCTGGCGCTGACCCAGACCGACGTGAAACGGATGCTGGCCTACTCCTCGATCGCGCACGCCGGGTTCATCCTGACCGGCACGATCGCGAACAGCCCGGCCGGCCTGTCCAGCACGCTGTTCTACCTGCTGACCTACGGCCTGACCACTGTCGGTGCGTTCGCGGTGGTGATGCTCGTCCGGGACGCCGACGGCGAGGCGGGCCACCTGTCGCAGTGGGCCGGCCTGGCCAAGCGCTCGCCGCTGGTGGCGGCGGTGTTCTCCCTGTTCCTGCTGGCGCTGGCCGGGATCCCGCTGACCAGCGGCTTCACCGGCAAGTTCGTCGTCTTCCGGGCCGGTCTGGAGGCCGGCGCCGCGCCGCTCGTGGTCATCGCCCTGGTGGCCAGTGCCATCGCGGCGTTCTTCTACCTGCGGGTCATCGTGCTCATGTACTTCTCCGAGCCGGCGGCCGACGGCCCGACCGTGGCCGTGCCCGGCCTGCTGACCACGATCTCGCTGGCCATCGCCACCGCGGCGACGGTCCTGCTCGGCGTCGCTCCGGGCGCGGTCCTCGACCTGGCCGACCGGGCCGCGCTGTTCGTCGGCTGATGGTAGGTACACCACCGTGACCGGTCGGGCCGGCGTCTGGATCGACCTCGCCGACCCAGAACTGCGCTGCGCGATCACCCTGGGGCTCGACCAGGTCGAGGCTCTGTTGCGGGACTCGCTGGCGCACCGCGACCCGTTCGTGCAGGAGACCTCGCGACACCTCATGCTGGCCGGCGGCAAGCGCTTCCGGCCGCTGTTGGTGCTGCTGGCGGCCGCGGTCGGTGAGGTCGGGCGACCGGGCGTCGTGCCGTCCGCCGTCGTCGTCGAGCTGACCCACCTGGCCACGCTGTACCACGACGACGTGATGGACGAGGCCGCCGTACGCCGCGGTGCCCCGAGTGCCAACCTGCGGTGGGACAACACAGTGGCCATCCTCACCGGCGACCTGCTCTTCGCCCGGGCGTCGGACATCCTCGCCGATCTCGGACCGGAGGCTGTGCGGCTGCAGGCCAGGACCTTCGAGCGGCTCGTCACCGGCCAGATCCGCGAGACCGTCGGGCCCGCCGCAGGCGACGAGCCCATCGAGCACTACCTGCGGGTGGTGGCGGAGAAGACCGGCTCGCTGATTGCCACCGCGGCCCGCTTCGGTGGGCTCTTCGGTGGGGTGGAGCCCGCGGTCGTCGAGGCCCTCACCGGGTACGGCGAACTGATCGGGATCGCCTTCCAGCTCTCCGACGACATCATCGACATCGCCTCGGAGGTCACCGACCTGGGCAAGACCCCGGGAACCGACCTCCGCGAGGGCATCCGGACGCTGGCCATGCTGCACGCCATGGCCGGGACCGACCCCAGTGAGGCCCGGCTGCGTGAACTGCTGGCCACCGAACTCACCGACGACGCGGCGCACGCGGAGGCGCTGGCGCTGCTGCGCCGCTCACCAGGGCTGGGTCGGGCGCGCGAGGTGCTGGCCGGCTACGCCGCGCAGGCCCGAGCCACCCTGCAGGAAGTGCCGCCGGGGCCTGCTCGGCACGCGCTCACCATGCTGTGTGACTTCGTGGTCAGCCGGACCGGCTGAGTCTGGTCTGCAACGACTAGCCCTCGACGATGAGCTGACCGCTCATGTCCGGATGCTGGGTGCAGAGGAGGTCGTAGGTGGCCGCCTCGTCCGGCGCGGTGAACGTCGTGGACTCGCCCTGCTGCAGGAGGTCGAACTCCCACGCGCCGCCCGCGTCGTTCGCGTTGTGGGGAGCGCTGTCCTCGTTCGTCACGGTGACCTCGGTCCCGGGCGCCACCGTCAGCGGGTCGCCGTACGCGAAGTCCTGGATGACGATCGTTGCCTCGCCCGTGGCACCGTCGTCACCGCCCCCGGTCTCCTCGGCGGCGGAGGTCTCGGTGTCGTCGGTCGCACCGGTGTCGGGATCGTCGGAACCGCAGGCGGATAGCAGCAGGGGAACGCAGGCGAGGATGCCGACTGTCGCTAGCCGGACGCGATGGCGTGTCATGTCCTGATCTACGCACTGCGGCTGACGGTGGTTCACCTGAACCGGGACAATCGTCCCTGCGTATGGCAGGGAGAGGTGAGGGCAGGGTGCAGACCGAAGCGGAACTCATGCGTGCGCTGCACGACGAGCACGCCGCGGCGCTGTGGTCCTTCGCTCTGCGGTTGACCGCCGGAGATCATGCGCGCGCCCAGGACGTCGTCCAGGAGGCGCTGATGCGGGCCTGGCGGCACCCCGAGGTGCTCGACCCCGCCCGGGGCTCGGCACGAGCCTGGCTGTTCACCACGGCGCGGCGGATCGTCATCGACGAGTGGCGTCGCTCGGAAGCCCGGCCCACGATCTACACCGACCACGTGCCCGAGACGATCTCTCCGGACGCGGTGGATGCCGCGCTGCAGGCGTGGCTGATCGAGGACGCGATGGCTGCGCTGAGTCCGGCCCACCGCGGCGCCCTCGTCGAGTGCTTCCTGCACGGCCGCTCCGTGGCCGACGCCGCGCGGGTTCTGGGCATCGCCCCGGGAACTGTCAAGTCCCGGACGCACTACGCCCTGCGCGCGCTCAAGCTTGCCCTGGAGGAGATGGGGGTGACCGAGTGAGCGGAGAGCAACTGGACTGCTTGCACGCCGAGGACGATGCGGCGTACGTCCTCGGCGCCCTCGACCCGGCCGAGCAGCAGGCCTTTCGGGCGCATCTCCCGGGCTGCGCACCATGCCGGAGCGCGGTCGCCGAGCTGGCCGTGATGCCCGGCCTGCTGGCCCGGCTGCTGCCCGAGAACGACGCCGACGTGGCCGCCCCGGCACCTGTCCTGCCCGCCCTGATGGAGCGCGCTCGCTCCGAGCGGCGAGTCCGGCGGTGGCGCGACCGCTTCGCCGGCTTCCTGAGCGCCGCCGTTCTCGGGCTCGGCGCCGTGGCCATCGCCTTTCCCGCGTCGCCTGACCCCGACCGGGTTCTGACCATGGCCGCCGCGCCGGGCGTTCCCGTGCAGGCCACACTGCAGGTCACCGGCCGCGGCTGGGGCACCTCGATCGACACCACATGCCGCTACGACGGCACCGACGATGTCGAGGCCCCCTCGGCGAGCGTGACCTACGAGCTGTGGGCCGTCGACAGCACCGGCGGGCAGGTTCTCGTCTCTTCCTGGCAGCAAGAGACCGGCCGGGAGATCACCGTGGCCGGGTCGACCAAGCTCGGGTTGGACGACATCGCCCGGCTCGAGGTCAGGACGGAGACGGGACAGCCGATCCTTACCTCGCGTCCCTGAACCAGCACGGCTACTCTCGCCGAAGAGTGCAACGCTATGTGATCACATCAGCACGGAGAGGGTTGTCTCCCATGACCGTTCTCGTCTCGACCCGGCGGACGCTCGCCCTCGCCGGAGCCGTCATCCTCGCCGGGACGCTGCTGCCCGCAACCGCAGCCGCCGAACCGGCGGCCACCGCCCGGCCGTCGTTCACCGTCGCCACCGTGGCCAGCGGCCTGTCCATCCCCTGGGACCTCGCGCAGGCACCAGACGGAACGCTGATCTTCGACGAGCGGGGCGGCGGCTTGTTCGTCCGCCGGACCAACGGCATGGTCGCGGCGCTCAGCGCGGACTTCAGCGACCTGTACACCAACGGTGAAACCGGCCTGATGGGGCTCGTCCTGGATCCCGGCTTCGCGAGCAACCGTCGTCTCTACACTTGCCAGGGCCATCAGGCCGGCAGCGACCGGGAGATCCAGGTGATCGCCTGGACGATCAACAGCGGCTACACCGCAGCCACCCGGGTCGCCGATCCGCTGCTAGGTGACATCCCGGTCAGCACGACCAGCGGACGGCACGGTGGGTGCCGGCTGCGCTTCGACTCGACCGGGTCGCTGATGGTCGGCACGGGGGACACCGCGGTCGGTACGACGCCGCAGGATCTGACGTCGCTGGCCGGCAAGGTGTTGCGGATCAACCCGGCGACCGGCGGGCCGGCGGCCGGCAACCCCGGGCTGAACGCGGCGAACCCGAACACCCGCCTGCTGTGGAACTTCGGCCACCGCAACATCCAAGGGCTGGCGGTGCGGCCCAACGGCCAGATGTACAACGTCGAGCACGGCCCCGGCATCGAGGACGAGGTGAATCTGGTCCTGCGTGCGCGCAACTACGGGTGGGACCCGGTGCCGGGCTACAACGAGTCGGTTCCGATGACGGATCTGGCAAAGTTCCCGAACGCCAAGACCGCTTCGTGGAGCTCGGGACCTACACCGGCGCCTTCCGGCGCCACCTTCCTGGTCGGGTCCCGGTGGGCGGACTGGAACGGGTCGCTGGTGGTGGCTCTGCTGCAGGGTGAGAGCCTGCTCCGACTGACCTTCACCGGCGCCGGTCAGCTGACCAGCGAGGAGCTGATCCCCGAGTTCTCCGGCACCTACGGCCGGCTGCGGACCGCGCAGCTCGGGACCGACGGGTCGCTGTACCTCACGACGTCCAACGGCGGCGACAGCGACGTCATCCTGAAGGTCACTCCGACCGGCTAGCCGGGACCGTCCAGGTGCTGGAGCCGTGCAGCAAGTGGTCCAGGTTGCCGCCGCCGGCGAGCTCGGCCTGGGCGATCTGGTCGGTCATCAGCCGGTCGTAGGTCGGGCGGGCGACCGAGCGGAAGACACCGACCGGCGTGAAGCGCGAGTCCTGGGCGGTGAGCCGGGACAGCGCGAAGGACAGGGTGGGGTTCGTCCGCGTTGCATCGTGGACGACGATCTGCTCGGCGTCCACGGTGGTGGTGGGGACGACGCGCAGTTCGCCGTCGTGCCACACGACGCAGGCGCCGCCGTCCGCCCCGAGCAGGATTGGCTTGCCGTGCTCGAGCGGGACCAGCCACTGGTCGCGGGTCGCGGCGTCCTTGACGAGGTCGAAGGCGCCGTCGTTGAAGATGTTGCAGTTCTGGTAGATCTCGACCAGCGCCGTGCCCTCGTGCTCGGCTGCGGCGCGCAGGACCGACGTGAGGTGCTTGCGGTCGGAGTCGATGGTGCGGGCGACGAACGTCGCCTCGGCCCCCAGGGCGACCGACACCGGGTTGAACGGGAAGTCCAACGAGCCCATCGGGGTGGACTTGGTGATCTTGCCCAGCTCCGAGGTGGGTGAGTACTGGCCCTTGGTCAGCCCGTAGATCCGGTTGTTGAACAGCAGGATCTTCAGGTTGACGTTGCGGCGCAGGGCGTGGATCAGGTGGTTGCCGCCGATGGACAGCGCGTCGCCGTCCCCGGTGACCACCCAGACCGACAGGTCGGGCCGGGAGGCCGCCAGCCCGGTGGCGATGGCCGGCGCGCGACCGTGGATGGAGTGCATCCCGTAGGTGTTCATGTAGTACGGGAACCGGCTCGAGCAGCCGATCCCGGAGACGAAGACGATGTTCTCCCGGCGCAACCCGAGTTCGGGCAGGAAGCCCTGGACCGCGGCGAGGATGACGTAGTCCCCGCATCCGGGGCACCAGCGCACCTCCTGATCGGTCTTGAAGTCCTTCGCCTTCTGCGGGACGTCGGTGCGCGGGACGGCGACGTCGATGCTCATGCAGGCACTCCCTGTAGCAGCTCCCAGACGGATTCCTCCAGGTCGGCGGCCCGGAACGGCATCCCCCGAACCTGGTTGACGCCTTCGACGTTCACCAGGTAACGCGCACGGACCAGCAGGGCGAGCTGGCCGAGGTTCAACTCGGGCAGGATCACCCGGTCGTAGCGGCGCAGGATGTCGCCCAGGTCGGCCGGCAGAGGGTTCAGGTGCCGCAGGTGGACCTGGGCCACCGGGACGCCACGGCGGCGTACCCGGTTGCAGGCCGCGTCGATCACGCCGTGCGTCGAGCCCCAACCGAGCACGAGGACGCGGGCCGAGCCGCTGGGATCGTCGATGTGCAGCGGTGGCAGCGACCGGGTGATCCGCTCCACCTTGGCCTGCCTCAGTCGGATCATCACCTCGTGGTTGCCCGGGTCGTAGGAGATCTCTCCCGTCCGGTCGGCCTTCTCCAGTCCGCCGATGCGGTGTTCCAACCCCGGCGTACCAGGAATCGCCCACGGCCGGGCAAGGGTCTCCGCGTCCCGCTCGTAGGGCAGGAACGGCTCGTCGCCGGCGACCGCGAAGTCGGGCTGCAGGGTCGGCAGGTCGGCCTCGGCCGGGATCGGCCACGGCTCGGAGCCGTTGGCCAGGTAGCCGTCGGAGAGCAGGAAGACCGGGGTCCGGTAGGTCACCGCGATCCGGGCCGCCTCGAGGGCGGCGTCGAAGCAGTCGCCCGGAGACTGCGCGGCCACGATCGGAACCGGCGCCTCTCCGTTGCGTCCGTACATCGCCTGCAACAGGTCGGTCTGCTCGGTCTTGGTCGGCAGGCCCGTCGAGGGCCCCCCGCGCATGACGTCCACGATCACCAGCGGGAGCTCGAGGGAGACCGCCAGACCGATGGTCTCGGACTTAAGCGAGATGCCAGGTCCCGACGTCGTGGTGACCGCGAGGGCGCCGCCGAACGACGCCCCGAGGGCCGCCCCGATGCCGGCGATCTCGTCCTCGGCCTGGAACGTGCGCACACCGAAGGCCTTGTGCTTGGACAGCTCGTGGAGGATGTCGCTGGCCGGGGTGATCGGGTACGCGCCGAGGAACAGCGGCAAGCCGCTGCGCCGGCTGGCGGCCACGAGCCCGTAGGCGAGCGCCAGGTTGCCGGAGATGTTGCGGTACGTGCCCGGTGGCATCGTGGCCGGCTTGATCTCGTACGAGACCGCGAAGGACTCGGTCGTCTCCCCGTAGTTCCAGCCGGCCCGAAATGCGGCGATGTTCGCCTCGGCCAGCTGCGGCAGCTTGGCGAACTTCTTGGACAGGAAGCGCAGCGTCCCGTCGGTCGGCCGGTGGTACATCCAGGACAACAGACCCAGGGCGAACATGTTCTTCGACCGGGCCGCGTCCTTCTTGCCCAGTCCCGTGTGCTCCAGGGCCTTGATGGTCATCGAGGTCAGCGGGACGCGGTGGACCTTCCAGGCGCTGAGTTCTTCGCCGTCCAGCGGGTTGGCGGCGTACCCCACCTTGGCCAGGTTGCGGTCGCTGAACTCGTCGGTGTTCACGATGATGTCGCGACCGGGCGGCAGATCGGGCAGGTTGGCCTTGAGCGCGGCCGGGTTCATGGCGACGAGCACGTCGGGCTGGTCACCGGGGGTGGTGATCTCGTGGTCGGCGAAGTGCAGCTGGTACGACGACACGCCGGGCAGGGTGCCCGCGGGGGCGCGGATCTCGGCCGGGAAATTCGGGAGGGTCGACAGGTCGTTGCCGAAGACGGCGGTCTCGCTGGTGAACTGGTCCCCGGCGAGCTGCATACCGTCACCGGAGTCCCCGGCGAAGCGGATGACCACCCGGTCGAGTTGCTGGACCTGCTTGGACATACCGGTGGGGATCTCCTCCTCGGCTTAACCCGCCTAGCCTACGGCCGTGCGGGCACTGCCGCTGCCGACCGACACGTGTCGGCGGTCACGCTCCTGAGCGGCGTCGGGAACGACGTTCCCCCGGGGGGCGTTGCACCCGCGAAGGTTCACGTCCCGGGACCAGGGCCAGGAGTGTTGGTGCGTCACTACAACGGCCTGAAGACCGCGCTGCTGCTTGCCGTGATGTCGGCGCTCATCGTGCTCGCCGGCGGCTTCATCGGCGGTCGGGGTGGGCTCACCATTGCCGTGGTCCTCGCGCTGGTGTTCAACGGCGTGGCCTACTTCTTCTCCGACAAGATCGCGCTGCGTTCGATGCGCGCCGTACCGGTCACCGAGACCCAGGCGCCGCAGATGTACGCCATCGTCCGTGAACTCGCAACCGAAGCGCGCCAGCCGATGCCCCGGCTCTACATCAGCCCGACCAACCAGCCCAACGCCTTCGCCACCGGGCGCAACCCGCGCAACGCCGCGGTGTGCTGCACGGAGGGCATCCTGCAGATCCTGACCCTGCGCGAGCTGCGCGGCGTCCTGGCCCACGAGCTGTCCCACGTCTACAACCGGGACATCCTGATCTCCTCGGTGGCCGGCGCGATGGCCTCGGTGATCACCTACCTCGCCCACATGGCGATGTTCGGGGCAGTCTTCGGCGGGCGTGGCGGTGAACGCGGCGGCAACCCGCTCGGCGCCCTGCTCCTCGCCCTGCTCGGCCCGCTGGCCGCCGGCCTCGTGCAGCTGGCGGTCAGTCGCTCCCGGGAGTACCAGGCCGACCAGTCCGGCGCTGCCCTGTCACAGGACCCGCTGGGCCTGGCCAGCGCCCTGGCCAAGCTCGACGCCGGCACCAAGGCGCTCCCGTTGCGGCAGGACGACCAGCTCGTCACCACCAGCCACCTGATGATCGCCAACCCGTTCCGGGGGCCGGGCCTGGCTCAGATGTTCGCCACCCACCCGCCGATGGCCGAGCGGATCCGTCGGTTGGAGCAGCTCGCCGCCGGCGGCTAGTCGACTGCCGCGCCAGCGGCGCGGGCGACCTGCATGACGTACTGGCCGTAACCGGACTTGCCCGAGCGGTGTCCCAGTTCGTACGCCGCATCGGGCGTGATGAGCCCGAGCCGCAAGGCGATCTCCTCGAGGCAGGCGATCCGGACTCCTTGCCGGGCCTCCAGCACCTGCACAAACTGACTGGCCTGCAGCAGGCTGTCGTGGGTGCCCGTGTCCAGCCAGGCGGTGCCGCGGCCCAGGTCGACCAGCCGGGCCTTGCCCCGCCGCAGATAGTCCAGGTTGACGTCGGTGATCTCGAGTTCACCCCGGGTCGAGGGCTGCAGCCCGGCGGCGATGTCCACTACATCGTTGTCGAAGAAGTACAGCCCGGTGATCGCTCGGTTCGATTTCGGTCGGGCCGGCTTCTCCTCGATGGAGATCAGTTGGCCGGAGCCGTCGACTTCGCCGACGCCGTAGCGCTCCGGCTCGCTGACCTGGTAGCCGAACAGCGTGCACCCGCCCAGCCCGGCCGCTTCGCGCTGGAGGAGGTCTGACAACCCGTGGCCGTAGAAGATGTTGTCGCCGAGGACCAGGGCGACGGAGTCGGTGCCGACATGGTCGCGGCCGATGAGAAAAGCCTCGGCCAGCCCGTTCGGGGCCGGCTGGAGTGCGTAGTCCAGGCACAGTCCGAGCTCTGTGCCGTCGCCCAGCAGCCGCTGGAACAGCGGGAGATCCCCCGGGGTGGAGATCACCAGGATGTCGCGCACCCCGGCCAGCATCAGCACGGACAGCGGGTAGTAGATCATCGGCTTGTCGTACACCGGCAGCAGCTGCTTGGACAGCGCCCTGGTCAGCGGGTGCAGACGGGTGCCACTGCCGCCGGCCAGGATGATGCCCTTCACCCGATGCCCCCGCTGGTGGTCCGGGTCATCGGTAGTTCGTGAACTGCAGCGCGATGTCGAAGTCGGCCGCCTTGAGCAGCGCGATCACCGCCTGCAGGTCGTCCTTCTTCTTGGCGCTGACCCGTAGCTGGTCACCCTGGATCTGGGCCTGGACACCGCGAGGAGCTTCGTCTCGGATCCGCTTGGCTACCTCTTTGGCTTTGTCACTGGAAATGCCTTGGGTGATCGACGCGCGCAGCCGGTAGACCCGGCCGGAGGCCTGCGGTTCGCCGGCGTCCAGCGACTTCAACGAGATGCTTCGGCGGACCAACTTCTCGCGAAAGACGTCCAGCGCCGCTCGCAGTCGCTCCTCGGTGTCAGCCTGTAGTACGACATCGCTGTCCCCTGACCAACTGATGGTCGCGTTCGTTCCACGGAAGTCGAAGCGCTGGGCCAGCTCCTTGGCGGCCTGGTTGAGCGCGTTGTCGGCCTCCTGGCGGTCGACCTTGCTCACCACGTCGAACGACGGGTCTGCCATTGGCCCTGCCTCTCCGGCCGGCTTGCGCAGCCGGCTGCCGCTGCTCCCGGCCGGCCACCTGGTCAGCTCTGCGGGAGGGCGCCAGGGTGCACCCGTCCACTTGGTAGGCTCGGAACGGAGTCGAGCGTGCCGGCTCCGACCAGGCAGGTTGCCCGAGTGGCCAAAGGGAGCGGTCTGTAAAACCGTCGGCTCAGCCTACGTTGGTTCGAACCCAACACCTGCCACCAGCACTTCAGAACGGCGATCGGGCACGTCCGTCGTGCTGTCGCCGAGTACGGCCACGTGCTGGGCCTGCCGTCGGGCGAATAGGGGGCTATCCTGCCGGGTGCGGGATCGTCGCACGCGTGTCGATCGGGGGCTGCTCGTGTGCGCACAGTCATCGTGGGTCGAAAGTCTTACTCAATCGATCTAACTCTCGGTGTTGTCCGAGGCTGCCCGCTCCGTGGAAGTCCACCGAATCATTACGTACCGTAATCTGCAGGCCGGATGTGCGTGGTGTGACGTTGAGTAGAACGCGACGCTCGAGATGACGAACACAGCGATTGGTGCCATAGTTGGCTGACATCTGTGCAGACGCGCTGAAATGAGGCCTCCCCGTGATCGCACTGACTGCCAAAACCCGCCTACTGGCCCGGATGACCACGCTGGCCGCGGTCGGTGCGGTGATGGTCCTTTCCACGGGACCGGTGGCGAATGCCGGCGCTCCGGTCCACGACGGCGTGAACTGGGGGAGCACCACCGAGGGCGTGAACTGGGGCGGCGTGAACTGGGGCGGCGTGAACTGGGGGAGCGCCTCGGAAGGTGTGAACTGGGGCGGCCCGACCGGCCAGGGTCTGCGCTGGGATTCCGCCCCGCAGGGCGTGAACTGGGGGTAGCAAGCCGGCCGGATAGTAGCCTGACCCCGTGCCGCCTACCGCACGCGCGGAGTCCAGGACTGCTGACCCGGCTGTTGCCCGGGCAGAAGGTCGCCTAGCGGCCCTCTACACGAGCATTCTCCTTGCCACCGCAACTATCTGGTGGCTGGCTGTACCCGGCGCGCCAACGGCCCCGGACTGGCCGGTGTGGGTGGCCTTGATTGCCATCTTCTATCTCGCCGAGCGCGCTCAGCTAAACGTCGAGATCCGGCAGCAGACGTTCGGCATGTCCTTGTCGGAAGTCCCCTTGGTCATCGGGATGTTCTTGGTCGGTCCGTTGTGGACCCTGGGGGCCCGTCTGCTGGGTACGGCGGCATGTATGGTGTTGCGCCACGATCCGCCGCGCAAGATGGTGTTCAATCTCTGCCTTTTCTCCCTCGAATGCGCCGTGTTCGCCGCGGTGATGGACGCATTGTCAGGCTTTGGCACCATCGGGGAAGTCCGTACCTGGCTCTCGGTGCTGGCCAGCGTCGCCGTTGTCGATGTCATAAGCGTGGCACTGCTTGTCTGGGTAATTCGGTTGTCGCAGGGTTGGATATCGAGGGCCAGGCTGGTGGGCATCTTGACCCAAGTCGCCGTACTGAGTGTCTTCAACGCCAACCTCGCCATCGTTATCCTGCTGATACTCGAGTCGAACGTCAACGGCTTGCTCCTCCTTCCTGTACTCGCCGCGTCCATGTGGGTTCTTTTCCGGTCCTACGCGCGATCCATGCATGAGCACCGTTCGCTGGGTCAGATCTACGAGTTTGCCAAGCGGGTTGAACAGTCGACTGTCTCGACCCAAGCGGAGCAGTTGGCTGTCGAAGCGGTCCGTGAGCTGCTCAACGCCGACCGGGCGGCGTTGTGCGCGCAGCGTGATGGCATGACGGGACCACGGGCCGCTTTCGCCGACGCCCAGGCTGGCGACGGCGCCTACCCCGGCCCCGACGACCCGGGTGATCCCCTGCGCGAGCGGGTGCTCCTCGAGGGATCGGGCCTGCTGTTCACCACGCGGAGCGGCCCAGAAGCCGAGCGGAACGCAGTCGCGGAGCGCGGCGCCAGAGAAGTCATCGGGGTCCCCCTCGTGTCGGCCAGCGGGTCGCTCGGCTATCTCGAGGTCTGTGATCGGCGAGGGGACCGGCTCAGCTTCTCGGCCGAGGACGTACGCCTGACCGAGTCCCTCGCCACCCATGTCTCGGCCGCGGCACAGAATGTGCATCTCATGCGCAAGCTGCGCTTCGACGCTCTGCACGACCGGCTGACGGGGCTGCCGAACCGGCTGGCACTGGGCGAGATCGTCGGTGAATTGCTCGCTGACATCGAGGTCGAGCCCGGACCGTTACAGGTGGCGGTCATCGTCGTCGATCTCGGCGCGCTCGCCGAGGTCAACGACACACTCGGCCACGATGCGGGTGACCAGCTGGTGCGCGTGGTCGCGGATGTGCTGCGCTCGAGTGCGCCCGAGCAGGCCAGCATCGGGCGGATGGGCGGCGATGAGTTCGCCGTCGTCGTCACCGTAGCTGACCTGGAGGAGGCCGAGGCCGAGGCGGTGCGGCTGCGCGCGGCGATGTCGGTCCCGTGCCGGGTCGCCGGGGTCAGCGTCGAGGTCAATGCAACGCTGGGTCTGTGCGTAGGTCCGCAGCACGGAACCACGGCCGCGAGCCTGCTCCAACGCGCCGATGTCGCGCTGTACGCCGGGCATGCCGCAGGACACCAGGTGACGGCGTACCAACCGGCCATGGAGCAGAGCAGCCTTCGCCGCCTGCATCTGGCCACGCAGCTGCGCGAAGCCATGTTGACCGGCCAGATCTTTGCTGTGTTTCAACCGCTGTGCCACTTGGCGGACAGTTCGATCCGCTCGGTGGAGACGCTAGTGCGGTGGAGCCATCCTAAGCATGGCTCAGTGTCACCGGATGAGTTCATTCCGTTAGCAGAACAGATCGGAATGATCAACCCCCTCACGATGCACGTGTTGGATCTGGCGCTGCACAAGTGCCGAACCTGGCTCGATCGCGACCTGCGTATCGCGGTGGCGGTGAACCTGTCGGTCCGAACGCTCAGTAACGCCGCCTTCCCCGACGACGTGGCTCGCGCGCTGGAGGAAGCCGGCGTACCTGCGCACTTGCTGACTTTCGAGATCACCGAGAGCAGTGTGATGGCCGACCCGGAGACCGCCCTGCCGGTGCTGCACGCGCTGCACGGTCTCGGGGTCCGGCTGGCAATCGATGACTTCGGCACCGGGTATTCGTCCCTGGCCTACCTCAGTCAGCTCCCAGTCGACGAAGTGAAAATCGACAAGACCTTTATCGGAAACATCGGAACGGAGATCAACGACGCGTCCATAACGCGGGCCATCATCGATCTCGCCCATGGCCTCGGGCTCGGCGTGGTGGCCGAGGGCGTGGAGGACGAACTGACCCGCGACCTGCTCACGAGAATGGGCTGCGACACCATCCAGGGCTATCTCGTCAGCCGACCCCTCCCCGGGCCCCGGTTCGACCGCTGGCTCCAGACGCGCACGGCCGCCCGTCCGAGTGAACGGGAGGACAGCGGGTATCCGGTGTGGCTCCCCTTGCTGGGCTGAGCGCAAGCTGTGGATCGACCCCCCCGCCCGGCGTCGACTCTGCGATCCTGAGCCGGTGCGCCCGCGGGTAGAGGACCGACACCCGCTCCGGCCGGCGCAGGCCGGCAACGACTGCTGCGTTCCCAGGCCCGAGCGAGGCTCCATCGTTCCGTTCGTCCTGCTCAGCTTCGGGATCGCCCTGCTCATGGTCTGCGGCGGGATCACCGCGTCGGCGGCCTTCCTGGCGCAACGCGACGTGCAGTCGCTGTGCGACGGCGCGGCCGTCGCGGCGGCGAATGCTGCCGACGAGGGCCAGTACTTCGGCTCCGGTGGTCAGGACGCGGTGCCGTTGAGCCAGCAGTCGGTCTCCGCCGCGATCTCGGACCACCTGGCCGCGGCCACGGACCCCTCGTCGGCGTTGACCAGCTGGTCGGCGGCCACCGACGGGCGCAGCGTCGAGGTGGTGTGTACCCGGTTCGTGGCCCTGCCGTTCGCCGAGATCTTTCTCGGCGGACGGGAGCTGGAGCGCACGGCCACGGCGTCGGCCCGGTCTCCCGTGGTCCCCTAGCCGGGCGGTGCAGCGAGCGTCAACCGGGACGCCGACGCCCGACCTGCCCGTGTACCCTGGCTGCTTGCCCGCCCCCTTAGCTCAGTCGGCAGAGCGTCTCCATGGTAAGGAGAAGGTCTACGGTTCGATTCCGTAAGGGGGCTCTGCGCCGGCTCGCTCGAGGGCGGTCGGCGTGCGGCGGTGTAGCTCAGCCTGGTAGAGCAAGCGGCTCATAATCGCTGTGTCACCGGTTCAAGTCCGGTCACCGCTACGGCCTGCACGGTCCGTTGAGGTACCCTCGACGGCGCTTGACCACCCCTGACGTGACAGTGAGAGGCACCCTTCCGTGGCCGCGACCGACATCCGCCCCAAGATCACGCTGGCCTGCCAGGTGTGCAAGAACCGCAACTACATCACCCGCAAGAACCGGCGCAACGACCCCGACCGGCTGGAGCTCAAGAAGTTCTGCTCGCACTGCCGGGCGCACCAGGTGCACCGCGAGACCCGCTGACCGCGGCGATGCCGTTGGATCCGGCCTTCATCGGCCGTCGCTATGCCCCGAGTCGGGTCTACGAGGTGGGCCGAGAGAAGATCCGCGAGTTCGCCAGCGCGATCGGTGACGAGTCCGAGGTGTACCGCGACCCCGCCGCGGCACAGGCCCTCGGCCACCCGGACGTCATCGCGCCCCCGACGTTCGCGATCGTGATCTCCAGCGAGGTGGGACGCCAGGTCGTCTTCGACCCCGAACTCGGCCTGGACTACGGCCGGGTGGTCCACGGCGAGCAGCGGTTCGTCCACCACCGGCCCATCCGCGCCGGGGACCGGTTGTGCGGCGTGCTCGTGGTGGAGAACATCCGCGCCGCCGCCGGTAACGACATCCTCACTACCCGCGTCGACGTCAGCACCGAGGAAGGCGAGTTGGTGACGACCGCGTACTCGACGCTGGTCGCGCGGGCCGCCGAGCGAAGCTGAGACGATGACCGCAGCCGTTCGGTACGACGACGTGGAGGTCGGCACCGAGCTACCCACCGCGAGCCTCCCGATCGCCCGGGTGGACCTGGTCCGGTACGCCGGCGCCTCCGGTGACTTCAACACCATCCACTGGAACCAGCGATTCGCCGAGTCCGTCGGGCTGCCGAACGTGATCGCGCACGGGATGTTGACGATGGCCGCGGCGGCCAGGGTGATCACCGACTGGGCCGGCGACCCCGGTGCCGTGGTCGAGTACGGCGTGCGCTTCACCCGGCCGGTGGTCGTCCCCGACGACGGCAACGGCGCCACCCTGCAGGTCAGCGCCGCGGTCGGTGCCAAGCTTCCGGAGCGTCGGGTCCGGGTCGACGTCACGGTCACCTCCGCCGGAGACAAGGTGCTCTCGATGGCCCGGGCCGTCGTCCAGCTCGGCTGAGCCGGCGGTATCCAAGCGTTACCCGACGGTGTCCGTGACTGCATGATCCGCAGCTACGGTGAGGTGATGCCGTCGCGGGCTCGGGTCCTCGTCGTGGCCCTCACCGCGGCGGTCTCCCTCGCCGCGTGCACCGCGAGCGTGGTCGGCGATGGCGGCGCCCTGCACACGGTGGCCGAGCCGGCTCCAAGGACCGAGCCGTCTCCGGACCAGGCCGGGAGCGGGTGCCCCGATCCACGGGCGGAGCCGTCCGCCGACCGGCCGCGGATCGACCTCGAGTTCACCCTGTCCGGCGACGGCCGGACGGTGACCGGCACCGAGCGCGTGTCGTTCACACCTGACCGGCCCGTCGACGAACTGGTCTTCCGGCTCACGGCGAACCAGCCCCTGTCGGTCACCGGCGGCAACGGCATCGAGGTCGGCGACGTGAGTGGTGCCGACGTGCGGGACTTCGACTTCGAGTCGGCCGGCGCGGCGCCCGGCACCCAGGGTGGGCTGCTCGTCGTCCGGCTCGATCGCTCCCTGCCCGCGGGCGGAACCACCGACGTGACCATCGACTTCGAGCTGCGCCTGGGGGAGTCGACGTTCGACCGATTCGGAGCTGACGACCGGCTCTCATGGTGGGGCAGCGGGCATCCGCTGTTGGCCTGGGAGCCCGGCGTGGGCTGGGCCGACGAGCCGCTAGGCGACAGTCCGGGCGAGACGGCAGCCAGCCCCGTGGCCGAGACCAGGGTCCAGGTCACCGCGCCCGCGGGTCGAGAGGTTGTGATGACCGGTGGCGCCCGCAGAGTGGCCAGCGCGGGGGCGGCGGATGTCTGGCGGTCCGAGGAGACAGCGGCAAGGGACGTCGCCGTGGCGGTCGGGAGCCTGGATGTCGCCGCGGCCCACGCGGGAGACACCCGCGTCACCCTCGCCGGCCGGAGCGGTCTCGACATCGAAACCCTGCTGAGCCGGACCATCGAGACGATCGGGGAGCTGGAGGCGTTCTTCGGGCCGTTCCCCTACTCGACCGTGTCCGTCGTCGATCTGGGCGCCCGCGGGGGCGGGGTGGAGTATCCGTCGATGATCCTGCTGGCTGACCCGAGCGATCTCGTCCTGGTGCACGAGATCGCGCACATGTGGTTCTACGGGATGGTCGGCGATCACCAGGGCCGCGATCCGTGGCTGGACGAGGCGTTCGCGACCTACGCGGAGGCACTCGTCAACGGACCGCCGGACGACCTGGACGGGCGGTTGGGGTTGCCGCTGCCCGTGGGCCAGCCGATCGACGACTTCTCCACCGTCGACGACTACTTCGACACGGTGTACGGCAAGGGCTCGGCCATGCTGCTCGCGGCCCGAGCCGTGGCCGGCACCGACGCCTTCGATGCTGCGCTGCGCTGTTACGTCGATGCTTTGGCCTGGCAGATCGCGACGCCGGCGGATGTCGCCGCAGCATTCGCCGAGTTGCCCGCGGCGCTGCGCGTGCTGCAGGACGCCGGGGCGCTACCCCGCTGAGACCAGCTCCTGGATCCGTCGGATGCCCTCCACCAGATCGTCGTCGCCGAGGGCGTAACTGAACCGGAGATAGCCCGGCGTACCGAACGCCTCACCCGGGACGACCGCGACCTCGACCTCGTCGAGCATCAGCGCGGCCAGCTCCGTGGAGGTGTGCGCCGTCCGCCCGCGCAGTTCCCGTCCGAGCAGGCCGCGCACCGAGGGGTACACGTAGAACGCGCCCTCGGGTTCCGGGCACTCGACTCCGGGGATCTCCCGCAGCATCGACACGATCCGCCGGCGCCGGCGATCGAACGCCGTGCGCATCTGCTCGACGGCGGCGAGGTCGCCGGTGACCGCCCGCAGCGCCGCCACCTGGGCGACGTTGGCGACGTTCGACGTGGCGTGCGACTGCAGGTTGGCTGCGGCCGCGGTCACCGCCGGCGGCGCGATCAGCCAGCCCACGCGCCAGCCGGTCATCGCGTAGGTCTTCGCGACGCCGTTGACGACCAGGCACTGCGGTGCGAGTTCGGGGACGGCTACCGGCATCGAGACGGCGCGCGCGCCGCCGTACACCAGGTGCTCGTAGATCTCGTCGGTGATCACCCACAGTCCGTGCTCGAGCGCCCACCGGCCGATCGCCTCGACCTGATCCGGGGGGTAGACCGCGCCGGTGGGGTTGGACGGCGAGCAGAACAGCAGCGCCGTTGTACGCCCGGTCCGCGCCGCCTCCAGCTGGTCGACCGTCGCCGTGTAGCCCTGACCCTCGTCGGTGAGCACGGGTACCGGTACGCCGCCGGCCAGCCGGATCGCCTCGGGATAGGTAGTCCAGTACGGCGCGGGCAGCAGCACCTCGTCGCCGGGGTCCAGGACCGTCGCGAAAGCCTCGTAGACCGCCTGCTTGCCTCCGTTGGTGACCAGGACCTGGGCCGGGGCCACCTCGTACCCCGAGTCGCGGGCGGTCTTCACCGCGATCGCCGCCCGCAGTTCGGGCAGCCCGGCGGCGGGGGTGTAGCGGTGGTACGCCGGATTCGCGCAGGCCTCGATCGCTGCCTGCACGATGTAGTCCGGCGTCGGGAAGTCCGGCTCGCCGGCCCCGAAGCCGATGACCGGCCGGCCGGCCGCCTTGAGGGCCTTGGCCCTGGCGTCGACGGCGAGGGTCGCAGACTCGCCGATAGCGGCGACCCGGATGCTGAGCTGCGGCGCGGCCATGGCCTGATCGTCGCACGACGCCGGAGGTGCCCAGCCGGAGGCGGGTGGAGGGGGAGCGGGTGGATGCGTACACTGGTCCGCTGGGGCGAGTCGAGCCCTGCCTCGGCCTGCCCGCGGCAGACCGGCCGGCTCCCCACGGAGGGGTGTAGCTCAATTGGCAGAGCAGCGGTCTCCAAAACCGCAGGCTGCAGGTTCGATTCCTGTCACCCCTGCGGTAGCAGGCCCGGGAACCTCCGGGACGCAGGGCTGGTCCGGAGCCAGACCTGGGAACGTTACAGACGGCAGTGTTGTTGACCACAGAGGCGAGGCGACGTGAGCACCACGGAGGGATCGGCCCGGGCCCGCGGCGGTGGCTCGGCCAAGCCGGCCGGTACCGAGCGGCGCAGCGTGGGTCGATTCCTGCGCGAGGTGATCGCCGAGCTGGGCAAGGTCATCTGGCCGGGTCGCAAGGAACTGATCACGTACTCGATCGTGGTCATCATTTTCATGGCGTTCATGGTCGCCCTCGTGGCTGGCCTGGACATCCTGTTCGCCCAGGGCGTCCTCTACGTCTTCGGCTGAGTTGGCGTGGTCGAGCCCGCCAGGGCGGTCGCCGCGGGCACCGTGCCGAAATCGCAATCTGAGTCGAAGGTGAGCTGTTGAGCGTGTCGGAGTACGAGCAGACTTCCGCCGAGCCGGCGGAGGCTGCTGAGCAGGCCGAGCCCGTCGAACCCGCTGAGGCTGTCGAACCCCCTGAGGCCCGCGCACCCGTTGCGGCGACCGAGGCCGAGGTGGAAGCAGACGCCGACCCGACCGAGCAGATGCGTCAGCAGCTGCGCATCGCGCCGGGTGAGTGGTACGTCGTGCACTCCTACGCCGGTTACGAGAACAAGGTGAAGACCAACCTGGAGAGCCGGATCAACTCGCTGGACATGGAGGAGTACATCTTCCAGATCGAAGTGCCCACCGAAGAGGTGCGCGAGATCAAGAACGGCAAGCAGCAGCTGGTCCAGCGCAAGGTCTTCCCCGGATACATGCTGGTGCGGATGGAACTCAACGACGAGTCCTGGGGCGCGGTACGCAACACCCCTGGGGTCACCGGGTTCGTGGGCGCCACGTCGCGGCCCTCGCCGCTGTCCCTCGACGAGGTCGTGAAGATCCTCGTGCCGGCCAGCGCTCGTGGGAAGGCCGGCCAGCCCGGCACCCCGGCCAAGCCGACGGTCGTGGACTACGAAGTGGGAGAGTCGGTCACCGTCATGGACGGTCCGTTCGCCACGCTGCCGGCCACCATCAGCGAGATCAATCCCGAGCAGCACAAGCTCAAGGTCCTGGTGTCGATCTTCGGCCGGGAGACCCCGGTCGAGTTGTCCTTCTCCCAGGTCTCCAAGATCTAACCCGGCTCAATCGGAAAGAGAGTTCGAAGCATGCCCCCCAGGAAGAAGCTCGCGGCGATCATCAAGCTGCAGATCAAGGCCGGCCTGGCCACCCCGGCCCCGCCGGTCGGCCCCGCGCTGGGCCAGCACGGCGTCAACATCATGGAGTTCTGCAAGGCCTACAACGCCGCCACCGAGGCTCAGCGTGGCGACGTCGTACCGGTGGAGATCACCGTCTTCGAGGACCGCTCGTTCACCTTCGTCACGAAGACCCCGCCGGCGGCCCGGTTGTTGCTCAAGGCGGCCGGGGTGGAGAAGGGCAGCGGCGAGCCGCACAAGACCAAGGTGGCCACCGTCACCCGCGACCAGGTCCGCGAGATCGCACAGGCGAAACTGTCCGACCTCAACGCCAACGACCTGGACCAGGCCGAGAAGATCATCGCGGGGACCGCCCGGTCGATGGGCATCACCGTCAGGCGCTGATCGAGCAGCACAGTCTGGCGCTGGATACACCAGCAGTCGTGGAAGGGCCGCGCCGGCCCGCTGACCACACGTCCCGCGTCCTACGACGCGACAGGAGGGAACCGGAATGAAGCGCAGCAAGGCCTACCGCAAGGCCGCCGAACTCCTCGAGGAGGGCCGGCTCTACAGCCCGCTCGAGGCCGCCCGGCTCGCCCCGCAGACCTCGACGACGTCGTACGACGCCACCGTCGAGGTCGCCATGCGACTCGGTGTCGACCCCCGCAAGGCCGACCAGATGGTGCGCGGCACCGTCAACCTGCCGCACGGCACCGGCAAGACCGCCCGGGTCATCGTGTTCGCGACCGGCGACAAGGCGGCTGACGCCGAGGCGGCCGGCGCCGACGTGGTGGGCTCCGATGACCTGATCGAGCGGATCCAGGGCGGCTTCCTGGACTTCGACGCCGCGATCGCCACGCCGGACCAGATGGCCAAGGTAGGTCGGATCGCCCGCATCCTCGGTCCCCGTGGTCTCATGCCGAACCCGAAGACCGGCACGGTGACCCCCGATGTCACCAAGGCGGTGACCGACATCAAGGGCGGCAAGATCAACTTCCGGGTGGACAAGCAGGCAAACCTGCACATGGTGATCGGCAAGGCCTCGTTCCCCACCGAGAAGTTGGTGGAGAACTATGCCGCCGCGCTGGACGAGGTTCTGCGCGCCAAGCCCTCCTCGTCCAAGGGCCGGTACCTGCGCAAGGTCGCGTTCGCCACCACGATGGGCCCGGGCATCCCGGTCGACCCGAACCGGACCCGGAACATGCTGGCTGACACCGACGCGTAGACTGAACGGAAGTTCCACCGAAGACCGCTGGTTGCCGGGCGTCGCCCGGCCGAAGTGCCCGCTCGACGGGTGGCCCGCGCAGGAGGGACGGAAGCCGCACGGCGCAGGCCGTGCTCGCGCCCCGTCGCCGTCTGCGTCGGGGCGTTTGTCGTGTCGGACCCACGCCGCCAGCGTCCGACCGACAGGAGGCCCATGGCCAAGCCGGAGAAGATCGGCGCCGTAGCCGAGATCGCCAACCGGTTCCAGACGTCGTCGGCAGCCGTGCTGACCGAGTACCGCGGGCTGACGGTGGCTCAGCTGACGGAGCTGCGCCGTTCGCTCGGTGCGGGCAGCTCGTACGCCGTCGTCAAGAACACACTGACCAAGCGTGCTGCGCACGACGTCGGGCTGACCGGCCTGGACGCCCTGCTCAGCGGGCCGACCGCTATCGCGTTCGTGTCCGGAGACCCGGTCGTCGCAGCCAAGGGGCTGCGTGATTTCGCGCGGGCCAACCCGCTGCTGATCATCAAGGGCGGGATCCTCGACGGCGCGCCGATCTCCGCCGCGGACCTCACCCGACTGGCGGATCTGGAGTCCCGCGAGGTCCTGCTGGGCCGCCTGGCCGGAGCGATGAAGGGCAACCTGACCAAGGCCGCCGGCCTGTTCCAGGCTCCGCTGTCCCAGATGGCCCGGCTGGCCCAGTCCCTGGCCGACAAGCGGTCCGACGAGCTGGCCGACGGGCAACCCACGGCCGATGCGACGGCCGACGCCACCGCCGCCGCGACCGCCGAATAGCCACCCCACCCCACGTTCGAAGATCGAGAGGAACCACACCACCATGGCCAAGATGTCCAGCACCGAACTGCTCGACGCGTTCAAAGACATGACCCTGCTCGAGCTCTCGGAGTTCGTGAAGCAGTTCGAGGAGACCTTCGAGGTCACCGCGGCCGCGCCGGTGGCGGCCGCTGCGCCGGCCGCCGGTGGCGGTGGCGCCGACACGCCCGCCGTCGAGGAGCAGGACGAGTTCGACGTCATCCTCGAAGCGGCCGGGGAGAAGAAGATCCAGGTCATCAAGGAGGTGCGCTCGCTGACCAGCCTGGGCCTGAAGGAGGCCAAGGACCTCGTCGACGCCGCACCCAGCACTGTGCTCGAGAAGGCGACCAAGGAAGCTGCCGACAAGGCCAAGGCCGCCCTCGAAGGCGCCGGCGCGACGGTGACCGTTAAGTAGTCGCCCACCGCGCAGGGCGGCCGGCGGTCTAGGCCGGCCGCTCGCGGTTGGACTTGACGTGCGGCGTGTCGCGCGTCACGCTGTCCCGCACAGTGGCATATCGAGCCTCCGGCATTCCCTTGGAGGAATCGCTCGACAGCAGTCCTAGCTCAAGCTAGACTGCTAGTTTGCGCTGCCCACCCCTTGTGCGCCCGCTGACACGGGCGTCTCGTGGTGCGCGCACACCCAGCAGGTACACCGCAACTACAGCGCTACGACCACCCGCATGACGACCACCCGCATCACAACTACACAGCCCGACCGCTCTACCACTGGTCCTCGGAAGGACGCATCTTGGCTGGCTCCCGCCCCGGCACGACCACCGTAACGACTACCTCCGGTAACGGACGTTCCCCCGCCGGCATCCCCGGCGCCCCGCACCGGATCTCCTTCGCGAAGATCCGGGAGCCGCTGGAGGTCCCCGACCTCGTCTCGCTGCAGACCGATTCCTTCGACTGGCTGATCGGCACGCCGGAGTGGGCGGCGCGCGTCGTCGGCGAACCCGAGGCGACCAGCGGGCTGGCCGACATCCTCGGCGAGATCTCGCCGATCGAGGACTTCTCCGGCTCGATGTCACTGTCCTTCTCCAACCCTCGCTTCGAGGAGGTCAAGGCCTCCGAGGAGGAGTGCAAGGACAAGGACATGACGTACGCCGCTCCGCTGTTCGTCACCGCGGAGTTCACGAACAACGTCACCGGTGAGATCAAGAGCCAGACGGTGTTCATGGGCGACTTCCCGATGATGACGGTCAAGGGCACCTTCATCATTAACGGCACCGAGCGGGTCGTGGTCTCCCAGCTCGTCCGCTCGCCGGGGGTCTACTTCGACCGCTCGCTGGACAAGGTGTCGGACAAGGACATCTTCAGCTGCAAGGTCATCCCCAGCCGGGGCGCCTGGCTCGAGTTCGACGTCGACAAGCGCGACACCGTCGGCGTCCGGATCGACCGCAAGCGCCGCCAGCCGGTGACCGTGCTGCTCAAGGCCCTGGGCTGGACCGAGGACCGGATCCGGGCCCGGTTCAGCTGGTCGGAGACCATGCAGGCCACCCTGGAGAAGGACCACATCGCGACCCAGGACGAGGCGCTGCTGGACATCTACCGCAAGCTGCGCCCTGGTGAGCCGCCGACGCGGGAGAGCGCGCAGACGCTGCTGGACAACCTGTTCTTCAACGTCAAGCGCTACGACCTGGCCAAGGTCGGTCGGTACAAGATCAACAAGAAGCTCAGCCTCGACCTGCCGTACCGGCACGGCGTACTCACCGAGGACGACATCCTCGCGACCATCGAGTACGTGGTTCGCCTGCACGCCGGCGAGGAGGGGTACGAGACCGACGACATCGACCACTTCGGCAACCGGCGCCTGCGCACCGTGGGTGAGCTGATCCAGAACCAGATCCGGGTCGGGCTGTCTCGCATGGAGCGCGTCGTCCGCGAGCGCATGACGACCCAGGACGTCGAGGCGATCACGCCGCAGACCCTGATCAACATCCGCCCGGTCGTCGCCTCCATCAAGGAGTTCTTCGGCACCTCGCAGCTCTCGCAGTTCATGGACCAGACCAACCCGCTGGCGGGGCTGACCCACAAGCGGCGGCTGTCGGCCCTGGGCCCCGGCGGGTTGTCCCGTGACCGGGCCGGGTTCGAGGTTCGCGACGTCCACCCGAGCCACTACGGGCGGATGTGTCCCATCGAGACCCCGGAAGGCCCGAACATCGGCCTGATCGGCTCGCTGTCGACGTTCGCCCGGGTGAACTCCTTCGGCTTCGTCGAGACGCCCTACCGCAAGGTCGAAAAGGGCGTCGTCACCGACCAGATCGACTACCTGACCGCGGACGAGGAGGACCGGCACGTCGTCGCGCAGGCGAACTCGCCGCTGAACGCCGCGGGTCGCTTCACCGACGACCGGGTGCTGGTCCGCCGCAAGAGCGGGGAGGTCGGTCTGATCGACCCCGACGGCGTGGACTACATGGACGTCTCGCCGCGGCAGATGGTCTCCGTGGCCACGGCCATGATCCCGTTCCTCGAGCACGACGACGCCAACCGCGCCCTGATGGGCGCGAACATGCAGCGTCAGTCCGTCCCGCTGCTCCGCAGCGAGTCGCCGCTGGTCGGCACGGGCATGGAGTTGCGCGCCGCCGTGGATGCCGGTGACGTGCTGGTGGCGAGCCAGGCCGGCGTGGTCGAGGACGTCTCCGCCGACCTCATCACCGTGATGGCCGATGACGGCTACCGGCAGACCTACCGGCTGCACAAGTTCCGACGGTCCAACCAGGGCACCTGTATCAACCAGCGGCCGATCGTGACCGAGGGCGACCGGGTCGAGGTGGGCCAGGTCATCGCCGACGGGCCGTGCACCGACGAGGGCGAGATGGCGCTGGGCAAGAACCTGCTCGTCGCCTTCATGCCCTGGGAGGGACACAACTACGAGGACGCGATCATCCTGAGCCAGCGTCTGGTGCAGGACGACGTGCTCTCCTCGATCCACATCGAGGAGTTCGAGGTCGACGCCCGCGACACCAAGCTGGGGGCCGAGGAGATCACTCGGGACATCCCGAACGTCTCCGAGGAGGTCCTGGCCGACCTCGACGAGCGCGGCATCATCCGCATCGGGGCCGAGGTCGTGCCCGGCGACATCCTCATCGGCAAGGTCACGCCCAAGGGCGAGACCGAGCTGACCCCCGAGGAACGGCTGCTCCGCGCGATCTTCGGGGAGAAGGCGCGCGAGGTGCGCGACACCTCGCTGAAGGTCAAGCACGGCGAAGGCGGCAAGGTTATCGGCGTCCGGGTGTTCAGCCGGGAGGACGGCGACGAGCTGCCGGCCGGCGTGAACGAGCTGATCCGGGTGTACGTGGCCCAGATGCGCAAGATCCAGGACGGCGACAAGCTGGCCGGCCGGCACGGCAACAAGGGCGTGATCGCGAAGATCCTGCCCCAGGAGGACATGCCGTTCCTCGAGGACGGCACCCCGGTCGACATCGTGCTCAACCCGCTCGGCGTGCCGGGCCGGATGAACGTCGGCCAGGTGCTGGAGACCCACCTCGGCTGGGTCGCCAAGTCGGGCTGGAAGGTCGAGGGCAACCCGGACTGGGCCAAGATCCTGCCCGAGGCCGCCCGCAACGCCGAGCCGGGCACGAACACCGCGACGCCGGTGTTCGACGGTGCCCGCGAGGAGGAGATCATCGGCCTGCTCGGGTCGACGTTCCCGAACCGCGATGGCAACCGGATGGTCGAGCAGACCGGCAAGGCCCGGTTGTTCGACGGCCGGACCGGCGATCCGTTCCCGGCCCCGATCTCGGTGGGCTACATCTACATCATCAAGCTGCTGCACCTGGTCGACGACAAGATCCACGCTCGGTCGACCGGCCCGTACTCGATGATCACCCAGCAGCCGCTGGGTGGTAAGGCACAGTTCGGTGGGCAGCGCTTCGGTGAGATGGAGTGTTGGGCGATGCAGGCCTACGGGGCGGCGTACGCCCTGCAGGAGCTGCTGACGATCAAGAGCGACGACGTCCTGGGCCGGGTCAAGGTCTACGAGGCGATCGTGAAGGGGGAGAACATCCCCGAGCCCGGAATCCCGGAGTCGTTCAAGGTGCTGCTCAAGGAGCTGCAGTCGCTGTGCCTCAACGTCGAGGTGCTCTCCAGCGACGGTCAGTCCATCGAGCTCAAGGACACCGACGAGGACGTGTTCCGGGCCGCCGAGGAACTCGGCATCGACCTGTCCCGGCGGGAGCCCTCGAGCGTTGAAGAAGTCTGATCGTCGTGGAAGGTCTAGTCGCGGTGAAGAGGTCTGTCGCGGTGGGCGGCGCCCACAGGGCGCCGCCCACCCGACTCGCCTCTTGGGCAACTCCGAGAACATGAAAGAGGAGAATTAGTGCTAGACGTCAACTTCTTTGATGAACTGCGCATCGGGCTGGCCACGGCCGATGACATTCGCAAGTGGTCACACGGTGAGGTCAAGAAGCCGGAAACGATCAACTACCGCACGCTGCGTCCGGAGAAGGACGGGCTGTTCTGCGAGAAGATCTTCGGTCCCACCCGGGACTGGGAGTGCTACTGCGGCAAGTACAAGCGCGTGCGCTTCAAGGGGATCATCTGCGAGCGCTGCGGCGTCGAGGTCACCCGAGCCAAGGTGCGTCGGGAGCGGATGGGCCACATCGAGCTGGCCGCGCCGGTCACCCACATCTGGTACTTCAAGGGTGTGCCCTCGCGGCTGGGGTACCTGCTCGACCTGGCACCCAAGGA
>Ga0183260_10000051_pt1 | contig 76808 bp, 75 predicted proteins | sample AntDrymUQ4972206_2_FD_129768 | JGI IMG/M metagenome (GOLD analysis project Ga0183260, IMG submission 129768) | Polar desert sand microbial communities from Dry Valleys, Antarctica - metaG UQ497 (22.06) (version 2) (version 2) | ecosystem: Environmental > Terrestrial > Soil > Desert | place...
CCATGGCAGGGGGCGCAGCCGTAACCCTGTAAGGGCTTTGCCATAGCAGACAACCAGGACCGGAAGTCGTCCACGGACGCTCCGGTCCTGTTCTGCGTCCGGGGGTGCCCGGTCCGGCGGCGCGCGGTGTGAGACGTCAGCCTTGGGGTACTCCTGCGAATGCTTCGGTGAAGGCCCTCGCAACCTCTCTGTGACCCTCGGTGCTCGGATGAAAGCCATCCCCCGACACGAGATCCGCCCCTCGGCCACGTCGCACCAGGGCGAGTGTCGCCGCGTGCAAATCGACCACCGATGCCCCCACGCGCGCAGCGGCTCGTTTTATCGCCGAGTTGTAGGTCGCTATCAGGCGGTCGACGACCTTGGGGCGGGGCCAGGTGCCCTCGAACTCGCAGTCCGGCGCGCCTGCAGGGGGGTTCGGAAGGCAGGCGCGGTAGGACGGCAGCCACTCTAGTGGCGGTGTATTCGCTATGAGGACGGTGGTGTCGTCGTCCGTGGTGACCAGCTTCAGCAATTTGTCCAGGTCACGCTCGTAGGCTTGGACGCCTACGCCGGACAGGATGTCATTGACGTTCAGCCATACCGTGACAAGCTCCGGCTCCAGCTTCGCGGTGTAGAGAGCCTCCTTGGTGAGGGCGTCGGCGACGGTTGCCCCCGGAATGCCGAGGTTGACGAACGAGGCGCGCCGGGGGAGTGCTTTGCGATAAAAGACCTGGGGCCAGGATTCGCGCAGCGGATCGGTCGCGCCCAAGCCGTAGGTCTCGCTGGCGCCGACGGCGACATAAAGGAGACGCGGCAGGGGCTTGGTCGCGGGGATCGAGCTGGGCATGCCCTGATCATCGTCACTGCACCCCGATGCCATGAGCACGAAAACCACGGCCAGCAGACCGGCGATCGAGGCTCGTTTCAGGATTCATTCACCGCCTCTCGGGCCGGCAACCGGGCGGCTTTGAGCGCCGGCACGGCCCCCGCCACAGACGCCAGCAAGGTCGATCCAAGGACACCTAGAAGAAGGACTCCCCAGGAGGGTCCCAGTTGGACCCCCAGCAGCCCTTGTGCAGTCAGGTAGCTGTTCACGACTATCCCCACGACGCTTGCAGCGGCCCAGCCCCCGAGACTCCCAAGAACACCTCCCAAGGCGCCCAATAGTGACGCCTCTATCAAGAAGACAAAAAGCACATCCCGGTCGCGGGCACCGATCGCTTTCAATACTCCTATTTCCCGGCGCCGTTCTCGCACCGCGGCCAGCAAGGCATTGGTTATACCGAGACAGGCGATCACGAGGGCGATCGATCCGATCGCCGTGAGAACGATCTCGACCACGTTCAGGTAGCGCTGCACGGATGCGATCAGGTTCTCCGGGGCGCTCGTCGAGTAGCCGATGTCGGTGATCTGTCTGCGCACCTTCGCGATCCTGTCGAGCCCATCGGTCACCACGACAAGGCCGGTGTACGGAGAGTCGGAGAGCTCGAGATCTCCGGTGTCCGCGTCGCTGGCGGCGGACCATCTCTGCGCCCGGCGCGTGTGCTCGATGGTGGTGACGATTCCTCCGGGTGCAGCCTCTTGAGCCACGACCCCGACGATCTCGGTGCGTTGCCACAGAGCGCGATAGGTCTGCTCCTCGAGGTCGGCGAAGACTCGTGGCGACCCCATCTCCAGCCCGTCGCCCACCACCTTCTCGGGCTGGGTTGGATCGAGCCTCAGCCGCTCGAGGTATCCGGGGGTGACGGCCACCTCGGTCAGCGAGCCCGGAGCGGGGAGCCGGCCGGCGAGAACACTTATGGGAAGCAGAGATGGGTCGCGAAGATCGGCGCCGACGGCCGTGTCGTAGAAATAAGGTGGCTCAGATCGCCCGGCACTGGGCCCGGGTACGAAGATCATCCGGCTCGTGATCACCGGCACCACCGATGTCACGTCGGGAAGCTGCCCTATCGCGCGCGCTGCCTGGGGGCCCAGATCGCGAGGTGAACCGGGGCGGGCGTTGTCATTGGCAAGTTGAGAGGGATCGGGGGCGGCTGCTGCGACTTTGATGCTCGCGAGTGGTCCACCCTTTGCAAGCTGCCGCAGGACCTCGGTTTCCGCGGTTCTCGAGATCAGCACCAGCGCGGTCAACAGACAGGCGGCCAGAGCAACGGCCATAAGCGTCAGCACCGAGCGCCCCAGCCGCCTCATCACTTCCTTCAGCGCAAGGGCGAAGGCGTCCCGGAAGCTCACTCCGACCGGCCGCCATCGCTGCGCCGGTCGAGTCCGAAGCTCTCCCGATCAGCGGAGGGGCCATTCGATGCAGGCACGATTCGGCCCTGGGACAGTGCGATCCGTTGCGACGCCCGGCCTGCTATTGCCCGGTTGTGGGTGACGACGAGTATGGTGCAGCCGCGTTCGGCGTGAAGCTGTTCCAACAGCTCGATGACGCCGTGCGCCGAGGCCTCGTCGAGGTTTCCGGTGGGCTCGTCGGCAAGTATCAGGCGAGGCTCGTTGGCGAGAGCGCGTGCGATCGCCACACGTTGCCGCTCGCCGCCGGAGAGCTCGCCGGGTTTGTGGGTTGTACGTTGTCCGAGGCCCACCGCGTGGAGAAGGGCAAGAGTGCGGGCACGACGCGCTCGCCGGGGAAGAGACGTCAGAATCGATGCCAACTCCACGTTCTCGAGCGCAGAGAGGGTTCCGATCAGCCCGAAATGCTGGAACACGAAGCCGACGGTGGAGCGCCGGTAGCGTGCGAGGCCGTCACCCTCGAGGCCGAAGAGATCGGTGTCACCCACCACGACGCTGCCTCGCTGAGGTGGCTCCAGCCCACCGAGGATCGCCAGCAAAGTGGTCTTGCCGGCCCCGGATGCACCGATCAGTGACGCGTAGCCTCCGGCCGGCACTTCCAGATCCACTCCGTCAAGAGCGGAGACACTGCCCGACCCCGAGCGGAAGGCGTGTGTCAACCCTTGCACCGAGATGGGCGCGCCGGCCGCCACCAAGCTGATCTCCTCCTCCTGTTCGCAGGGTGCTGCGCTCGCCGCAATGACCCGGCTCGAATCGTAGTGTCGGCCCTGCGGTTACTTGCGCCCTCCCCGAAGATGCAGGCCCGGCGTGCGTGCACGCACAGCCTTAGGCCGGCAGGAGGTAGTGGAAGGCGGGGCTGCGATCGCGCCGGGCTACCCCCCGCCGCCGAAGTCGCCGCCGCCGAAGTCGCCCCCACCGAAGCCCCCGCCGAAGTCGCCGCCCCCGAAGTCGCCCCCGCCTCCGTAGTCGCCACCACCACCGCCGTCGCCACCGCCACCGTCACCGCCACCGTAGTCGCCGCCGTAGCCGAACCCGCCGCCGAGCATCGATCCCACGAACAGCCCTGGAAAGAAACCCCCCGCCAAACCCCCGAAGTAGCCGCCCGCCCAGGGACCGTAGTAAGCCGGAGCGTTCCAGTAGGGCGTGCTGCGCCCGCCCACGGTGATCTCACGAGCCATCGGTTCCTCGCCGCGCTCCACCCGGACGGCATCCTCGGCGCACGCCGGAACAGCGCGCGGCACTCCCCCCGAAGGCGCCCATTCGACATCCCGCAGGGAGGGGCCATGGCGCGGGTCGAAGAAGCACGGAGGTCTGTGCTCCGGTGGAGGGAGTCCCGCAAGGCGCGCCTTCGCCGACGCCATAGCCCAACGCCCTTCCTCGAGCTGGGATGTGACCGCCTCCAAGTCCTCGGGCCGGCGAGCGTCGTCGATTGACCGGCTGGCGCGTTCGTAGCACCCGAGGGCATGGACGTAATCCTCTTTGGCGGCGGGATCGGCATCCGGCATCTCGACGTCGAGATCCAGTGCCCTGAGGTCGTTACCCAGGGCAACCAAGTCGTCCATCGCCGCTTCCTTGACCTCCTCGAGCTGAAGGTGTGCGCGTTGCTCGGCCGCTCGCCTGCGCCGAAGCGAGATGATGAAGGCGATCCCTCCGCCCACCAGCAACAGCGGCAGCAAACCGAAGCCCCCCCCGCCGCCGCCATCGGGGGTGTTGGGGGTGTCGACCTGCGGCAACGAGCCTCCTGACGCCGCCGACTCCTCCAGCCGGTCGACGAAGTCGGCGAGGACAGCGCTTGCTCCGTTGCCTCCCTCGCTTTCGACCGCCTGATTGGCCAGCTCGGGGACCGTGCCCGCCTCGAAGGGCGTCCCCTCGGTGGCGCCCGCCGCCAGGGCGCCGCCGGAAACGACGGCGTAGGTGCCGGAGCGACCAAGTGTCTCACCCAGTGTTTCAAGCACGCCGTCCAGGCTCCCGCCCTGTTCCGAAAGCGCCTCCTCGGGCAGGACGGCGATATAGACCGGGCCTGCATCGGCGCTTGCGATCTGATCGCTCAGCTCTCGGGCCTCCTCGGAGCTCAACACCGACTCGGCCTGCGGGTCCACGTAGACCGGATTGCTCGTCAGGCCTTCGGCGGCGCGCTCGATGATCGAGGTCTGGCCGCCTGCGGCGGTGCTCGTGGACAGGATCACGGCAAGTCCGAGGAGACCGAAGCTGAACAGGCGGGTTCTCATATCCCTATCTTTCCCTAAGTGACTCCCCAAGTGGGCGCGGGCCACCATCCAGCAGCTTTTCACACGTTGCTCGGTTGCAGCGCCGCTTTCTCGGCGCGCCGAGCCAGGCCCACCGCCATGCGCCGGAAGATCGGAGTGTGGAAGGGATACAGCCCCCACCAGTAGAGGTGGCCGGCCGCTCCACGGGGGCGGAAGTAGGCGGTCTGCCGTAGCTCGCAGCCGTTCTCGAGAGGGACGACCCGCCACTCGAGCCACGCCTCGCCCGGCGCCTTGATCTCGGCCCGCAGCAGGAGGCGGTCCGGCGCAATGTCCTTCACCATCCACCAGTCGACACTGGATCCCGGCGCCAGGTCACCCTCCGGTCGCTCCCACCTGAGCCCGGTGCCGCCGAAGAGGTCGTCGAGGCGCGCCCTCACCCACCACGTCCACCGCAGTGGGTACCAGCGAGGATCACCCCCAATGGAGGCAACGACCTCACCCATCCTGGCCGGAGGTGCGTTCGAACGGATCCACTGGCGATCGACGAAGACCGAGTCGAAGGTGCCTGGGAAAGCAGGGACGTCGGGGGCGGTCGCGATTTCGAGCCGGTCGATCTGTTCCTTCAGGAGGCGGCGGACCGCAGAACGGTAGCCTCCCGGTCTGATGCCGGGGAACAGTTTTGCAGCGCTGTCATCTGTGACTACGACTTCGTTCTTCAGCCCGTCGATGAGAGGGCGGGCGATCGAGGTTGGTATCGGCGTCACCAGCTTGATCCAATAGGATGAGAGGTTGGGTGTCAGAACCGGCACACCGATGATTCCTCGTCGAAGCCCGCGCTCTCTGGCGTACGCAAGGATCATTTCCCGATAGGTGATTATATCGGTGCCTCCCACCTCGACGATCCGATCTTCTTCCCCTTCGGCGGTGGCGGCAGCGAGCAGATAATCGATGAGATCAGATTCGTCTATTGGTTGGATCTTGGTGCTGAGCCAGCGCGGGGCGATCATCACGGGCAGTCGCTCGGTCAGATATCGCAGCATCTCGAAAGCGACCGAGCCCGCTCCGATGACGATCGCGGCCCGGAGCTCGATCGTTTGAACCGGGCCGCCGGCCAGTATCGCCCCGACCTCGTGGCGGCTGGTGAGGTGAGAGGACAGCTTGTCCTCGGAGCGCCCGAGTCCTCCCAGATAGATGATTCGCTCGACCCGCGCGGCCTCGGCGGCCGTCGCAAACGCCGCCGCTGCCTTCCGGTCGGTGGCGGCGAAGTCCTTCCCGGCCATCGAGTGGACGAGGTAGTAGGCGACCTGGATCCCCTCCAGAGCCCCCCTCAGCGAGGCGGCGTCGAGCATGTCCGAAGGCACCGCCTCGATCTGTGGGTGGCGTTTCACCAGTGGCTCGGGGTGCCGTGAGGTCGCCCTCACGCGATGTCCATTTTCCAGGAGTGCCGGGATGAGGCGAGAGGCGACGTATCCCGTAGCCCCGGTTACCAGGACACGCGTTTGTTCCATTCTCTCGATCTGCCTGGGTCCGTTAGGGCCCGCCCAAACATTTGATCAGACGGATATCTCTTCCGAGCCACCGTCGCGTCCAGGGCACTTGTGGCCGTCGTGCTGGGCCGAACCCTTGCCGTTCTTGCCCGTGCGTTCCTCCGCGGCGGCATTGGATGACGACCACATCCAGGCCCCCGTCGCCAAGAGCCCAGCGGCCAAGGCGGCCGCCAAGGCGCGCCTGCGAGGAGCGGTCCTGCTGATGACTGGTTCTTCCATTGGCCCTCTCCGTAGTTCCCATTCTCGGGCGTGTTGCCGTTCGGATAGACCCTACCTCCACTGGGAAGGTGAGTTAGCCGGGCTGAGGGCCTGCCTTCACCACAGCTTCTGGAACCCCGGAAGCAAAGGTTTCGAAATTCTTGGTCATCATGCTCGCAAGCTCCCGGGCTTGCTTGTCGTACGCCTCGGGCTCCGGCCATGTGCTCTTGGGATCGAGCATCTCCTCGGGTACCTCCGGACAGGTGATCGGCACCTGCAGATTGAAGATCGGATGACGTTTGGTCTCGACATCCTCGAGCGCCCCGGTAACCGCAGCACGCACGATTGCGCGCGTGAGGGGGAGGCTGATCCGCTCCCCGACACCGAAGGGCCCTCCGGTCCAGCCCGTGTTTATCAGGTAAACCGACGCGTTGTGCCGTTCGATTCGCTCGCCGAGCATGTCGGCGTAGACACTTGGAGCAAGGGGCATGAAGGGTGAACCAAAGCAGGCCGAAAACGTCGCTTCCGGTTCGCTGCCGAGGCCGATCTCGGTACCGGCGAGCTTCGAGGTGAAGCCCGACAGGAAGTGGAACATAGCTCCATCCCGATCCAGGATCGATACTGGTGGCAACACCCCAAACGCATCAGCAGTAAGGAAAACGATTGCCTTGGGATGCCCCGACATGCCCTCGGGGACGAATCCGTCGATGAAGTCGAGCGGATACACGGCTCTCGTGTTTTCGGTCAGGGAATCGTCGTCGTAGTCAGGTGCCCTGGTGGTCTCATCGAGCACTACGTTCTCGAGGGCCGAACCGAAGCGTATTGCGCGCCAGATCTGTGGCTCCTTATCCTCTGAAAGGCTTATGCACTTTGCATAGCAGCCGCCCTCGAGGTTGAAGCTGCCGTTTTCCGACCACCCCGTCTCATCGTCTCCGATGAGACGGCGCGAGGAATCCGTCGAAAGCGTCGTCTTGCCCGTGCCCGAGAGCCCGAAAAACAACGCAACATCGTCGTCCTCGCCGACGTTGGCCGAGCAGTGCATGGTGAGAACGTCTTGAGTCGGCAACAGATAGTTGGCGGCGGTGAACAACGACTTTTTTATCTCTCCTGCGTATGCCGTGCCGCAGATGACCACCTGCTTGCGCTCCAGGTCGAGACTTATGAATGTTTCAGAGCGTGTGCCGTCGCGCTCTGGGTTCGCCTGGAAGCTGGGCGCACAGACGAGGTGAAAGTCGGGCTCGAAGGATTCGAGCTCATCGGGCGAGGGACGCCGGAAGAGCTGGTGTGCGAACAACGCATGCCAGGCGAGCTCGGTCACGATGCGCACGCTGATGCGATATTCGGGATCGGCTCCGACGTACCCGTCGACGACCCACAGCTCGTGGCCGTCGAGGTGCCTGCGAACCCGCTGAGCCAGCGCGTCGAACACACCGGGGTCGACCGGTTGGTTGACCAATCCCCAGTCGACCTTCTCCGCCGGCTCACCCTGCCGGACGATGAAGCGGTCCTTCGGAGAGCGCCCGGTGTGTTTGCCGGTCTCTGCGACGAAGGCGCCGGAGCTTGCAAGCGCCCCTTCCTGCCGGGCGAGACCGTGCTCGACCAACTGGGCGACGCTCAGGTTTCGATGTACTGTCCCGGGGCGCTCGATTCCGGCTAGGTGGCTGGACGACATCCTCAAGCTCCTTCCGAGCAGGTTCGAATCCGAAGCTGAATGGTACCGGCCCCCCCGAGACCGGCCGCACGGGAGCCAACCGGGCGCCTGGGAGGCTGGTGACGAGGCGCGCCGATTCGACAGGTCCGGACCCCCGCTTGGGACTAACGGCAAGCGGACACCGCCAACCGATCTAGTTTGTTTGTGCTCCGACCTCTATTTGGCCGTCCTTGATCCGGGTTGCGTAGGCGGGCTGTGGCGACCGGGCGGGACCGCGTACCACCGAGCCGTCTTCCAGCCTGAAGCAGCTTGCGTGCCAGGGGCAGGTCACGGTCGACCCGTCTATCTCGCCTTCGTCGAGAGGTCCACCGGCGTGGGTGCAGCGGTTTGCGAGCGCGTGGATGTGATCGCCACTTCTGAAGAGGAGGATGCCGGTATCCCCGACATCCGCCTTCATGGGCTCGCCCTCGGCCAGCTCGGCTTCCGGGAGCACCGCAGTCCACTCTTCGGGGCCTTCTTCGAAAGCGGTGTGGTCGACTCCGACGCCCTGGGCGAGGGACAGGTGTCCTCCGAGGTAAGCGCCCACCGAGTTGGTTCCCGTAGCCACCAGGGAAAGCGCGACACCCAGCCCATGTCGTCCTCGCCGGCGAGCGGCCAATGATGCGCCGAACAGCAGTAACGAGGCGGTGTTGTAGGCCGCGTGCATCACACCCACGCGCCGTTCGCCGCCCATGGTGTCGGACCAGTCCGAAAGTCCGGCCGCGACGGTTGGAAGAGAGGCCAGCAAACCGATGGCGATGAGCTTTTCGGAAGCCTCACGGCTCTCTTCGCCGCCCACGAGGTCAAGCATTGTTGCGCTGAGCCACGTGCCTATGGGCACATCAGTGAGCACAGGGTGCAGCGAGTGCCCCAGCCACGTCCCGCTCAAGAAATCCTTGACCGGCCCGGGCGGATAAACCTTCGGCACGAGCTCGGCAATGGGATCGCCGAACCTGTCCAGGCCTTCTGCCTTCTCCAGTTGTCTGCTCCACTCGTACAGCCCCATGTCTTCTCCTTCTCAGTCCCAGCCTCGCCATTCGGTCAGCTCGTTGCCGTCGGTTCTACGTGATCTCGGCCGCGTGTCCGTGCCCTCCTGTGGATAGCCAAGATAGACGAAACCGGCTACGAGCTCTTCGCCCGTCACGCCGAGATATTCCCTCACCTCTGGGAGCGTCACCGTAGCGCCGGTGCGAAGCATGGCGGCCATGCCCATGGAATGCGCCGCCAGGAGGATGTTCTGCATGGCGGCGCCGACCGAGTAATGCTCTTCGATCTCCACCACTTTGGGCAGGTGAGCCTTTGGTGTCTCGACGACACATAGCACCACCGGAGCCCGCAACGGCTTCTCGCGGAGTCCATCGGTCTTCTTGCCCAGGCGTTCGACACCCATCGCCCACGCCTCGCCCAGCTCTTTGAGAGAGTCGCCCGCCAAGACGATGAACCTCCACGGCTGAGTGATGTGGTGGGTAGGGGCGCGAACCGCCGCCTCGATGAGCCTGGTGATCGTCTGTCGATCCGGGATGCGTTCACCAGTTTTCGGGACCGAGCGTCGCGACATAATGGCGTCGTAGGTCTCCATCGCTTCAGGATAAGCGCCGGTCCGCACCTTGGGGTAGTTCGTGCTCGCGCTGGTAGTGCGCCTTGAGCAGGTCTTCTCCGAAGTCATCGGCGGAGTCCCGCCAGACGGTGTGTATGTGATTTGCACCGTTCTGGACGTTGTCGTACTCGGCGAAGAACCTGGGTCCTTGCAGCCGGTAGTAGTGGGGCTCTCCCCGTGCAAGGCCACCCGCCCAGGCAAAGTGCACCGAGTCAAGACCCTGGTCGCGGACGGCAGCGAGGGCCGCCTCGGCCAGATGTGGATTCAGCCGGTCGGTGTAGGCCTCGAGGAGGGCAATCAAGTGATCCCTCTGATTGCCTGAAAGTAAAACCCCCGGTAGTCCCTCGGCGCGCCGCAGCGACAGGCTGCGGTCGTTCGAAGTGATGATGTCTGAAGGTGCCCGATCGCTCAAGAGCGCCCGTTCTCGCTGGCTCTGCTGGAGGCCTCCCAGGAGAGCACGAGCTCGATCCTCTAGAGGGGCGAGGATGCGCAAGCCCTCGTGTGGCCCCGTCCGGACATCGGCGGGGTTTGCACCCAAGAACGACGGAAGCGCCGCGACGAACTCGCCATCCACGATGGTGAAGTGCAGGGAGAGGTGATGCCCCTCGAACCGCCATCCCCAGGCCGGCCCGCCCACCGTGCCGAACACACTCAGGTAGTAGAGCCCCGGGTCACGGGCGTGTGCAGACTTCCCCTCGGATCGTTCCACCGCGCCGAGGATCTCCTCATGAGCGATGATCGCCTTTACCGTGTCGTTCCCGCCGGATGAAAGAACCGAGGCCAACAACCTGCGCATCAGAGTGCGTGCCGCCTCGTCCATCTGTTTGAGTGGCAACCCGGTTCGCGCCCTTGGGACGTAGTGCCACGTCCTGCGTTCGCTCTCGTCGAACGGAAAGGAGGCGAGCGCCCGACCCGGCGCGCCGAGTGAGTCCAAGAGCTCGAGACAAGCCTCTGCCGTGCGCGCCGCAACGGCCGGGCTCCTGAAGGTGCTCCCGGCCGGGGGGTCTACCACTCGAGTTCGAGATCATGCGCGCCCTCCATGAATCGGGCGACCAGATCGACGCTCGCTTCGATATCGGACACGAGCGCCATCTCGTTGGCGGTGTGTACATATCGGATGGGGATCGAGATGGTTATGACCGGGACGCCCGCCCGCGATAGCTGGATCCCGCCTGCGTCCGTTCCACCGCGCGGGAGAATCTCGAGCTGGTGGTTGATTTCATGTTGCCGTGCAACTTTCTTGAAGCGGTCGACAAGGCGGGGGTCCGAGATCGACCCGCTATCCATCAACCCGATAGCCACGCCCTCTCCGAGAGCGCTTACCTGCTGCGTCTTGTCCGCTCCGGGAAGATCTCCTGCAATCGTCACATCTAACGCTATTCCCACGTCGGGTTGCAGGCTGAACGCGCTCGTGGTCGCGCCTCGGAGTCCTACTTCCTCCTGAACCGAGATCACGGGACAGAGCTGGGCTGAAGTAGACGACGCGGCGCGCAGGGCAGCGAGGAGGACGTAGACACCCAGCCGATCGTCGAGGTAGGGCGCGCTGACGGAATAGTCAGTTACGACTGGGCTCCGCAAAAGAGAAACTGGGTCCCCTATCGACACGTTTTCCTTTACCTCCTCGGCGGGCATCATGAGGTCAATGAATAGATCTTCGATCTTGGTCTGTCGTTTGCTGTCCTCAGCATCGAGAAGATGGATGGGCTTCGTCGCCGGAGCAAGGAGACCGATGTAGTCTTGTTGGCCGAGGACGATTACTCGCTGCATGACCAGGGTGCGGGCGTCGAAGCCGCCGACCGGCGATATGCGCAGAAACCCCTTGTCGTCGATGTGGCTGACGAGAAATCCGATCGAGTCCATGTGCGCCGCGAACATGATCTTGGGCCCGTTCCCGTTGCGCACTCCTACTAGGTTCCCAAGGTCGTCGACGCTCACCGAGTCGACCAGATCCTCGAGCTCTTCCATGACGGTGGCTCGAATTCGCTCTTCACGGCCAGATATGCCGGGCGTCGAGACCAGTTTCTTGAACAGCTCAGTATCCACGGTGACTCCCTATATGTTGTTGCGGGGTTTGGGTGCCCAAGGTAGCAGGTGCCTGAGGCAGGGGACATCTCTTTTGCCCCAGTACCCTGAGATGAGATTCCTCAGGGCGCCGTTGCCCGCCTGCCCCTGACGTTGATGCCGTCCAGCGTGACGGGACCGAATACGTCGATCATCCATGGCTCTGCCTGCAACTGTGCATGGGCGACATCCATGTTGAGGATGGTGCGCAGCGCCAATAGAGGCGTTCCGGCGGCCCACGCCTGGGGCCGGGAGGCATTCGGGTATTCAACGGGCACTTGGGTGTCTGAGCGCGAGAACCCGGCAAAGACCTCGGGGAGCCGATGACCGAAGTAGCCGGCGATGGAAAATAGTGCTTCGAGCAACTTCGCTGCCGAGTCTTTGTATCCGTACCGGCGCATTCCCTCAGCCGCTATTCCCGTGTCGTGTGGCCACACCGAACCGGTGTGATAACCGATGGGGTTGTAAGCTACTTCGCTGGCCGCCAGAGTTCTGAGCCCCCAGCCGTTGCACATGTCGGGCGACATCAGACGAGCGGATACCTCTCCAGCGCGGTCGACGTCGACGATGCCGCTCCACAGCAGATGACCGGCGTTGGAGGTCAAGGAATCGACCTGTTTCTTGTTTCCGTCCAAGGCAAGCGCAAAGTGTCCCGAGGAGTCGACCCAGAAGTCCTTGTTGAACGCGCTCTTCAACGTCATTGCATCGCCTTCGAGTCGTGCAGCCAACCGCTCGTCACCCCAAATTTCCCGGCAAAGGCGGGACATGCGAAGGCGGGCATCGTAGGCGTAGCCTTGGATCTCAGAGGTTGCGATAGGCCCCTGGGCGATCCGGCCCCGGGTATCGACGATGGAGTCGCGGGAGTCCTTCCAGCAGTGGTTGATCAAACCTTGACTTGAGCGTGATTCGTACTCGAGGTAACCGTCGTGGTCGATGTCTCCATGATTCTCGATCCAATCAAGGGCTGCGAATGCCGGTCCTTTCAGCTCGCTGAGTAAATCGGTGTCTCCTGTCCAGCGCTCGTACTCGTCGAGAAGGATGAGCCACAACGCGGTGGCATCGTGGGTGCCGTAATAGGGGGTGTGGGGAACTCGCCCCAGAGAAGCAAGTTTCCCGCGGCGCAGCTCGTGCAGGATCTTGCCGGGCTCGGCATCGCGGAAGTCATTGCTTTCGACGGCTTGGTAATGGGCCAGCGCTTTGAGGGTCGAACGTGCAAGGTCGGGGGCAAAGGGGAGCGCTTGATAGGCGGTAATAAGGCTGTCACGCCCGAACAGCGCCATGAACCAGGGGAGCCCTGCGGCGAGGATCCACAGGTTCTCGTCGTGCGGCGCGGAGAACCGGAGACAGGCGAGATCTTCGAGGCTCTGCCGATAGGTTGCCTCGAGCATCCGATTGCCGGTAACCAGTCGCGGAGCTCGGTCGATGAAGGTGGCAACTGAAGGTTTCGAGTGCCCTGATATCGCAGACGTTGTCGTGCGGGTGGGCGGCGCCGTGGCACCGTCCACGGTTGAGGCAATGTCTATTTCGAGGCTCCACCGGCTCCTCGGGGCAAGCTCGACGTGAAACTTCGCCGCGGCTTCGTCCCCCTCGAAAGGCTTGCTGAAGGTTATCTGCGTGGCCCTGCTCCAGCCGGCCAATTCAAAAGACAGGCGAAGGGTTCGACCGTCCCTGACGACGTCTGCTGTGCCCTCCGTCTCCACAGGGGGATTCCTGATCTCGAAGATGTCACTCCAGTCGGATCCTGCGCGCAACTCAACATCGACGATTTGTGGCGCTTGGCTGTGGTTGTGCAGCACGAGACTCTCGACCACACGGCCTTCGATTCGCCGGTCCCGCATCACGGTCACGGATGGTCCTTCGCGTAGGTCAACCCCCGCGAGAGTCCCGAAGATGCGAGCCGAACGATCGTCGAGATTGCGGCTCGTCAGCAGGCGAAGGGGTTTGTGGTTGAGCAGGAGACTCCAGGTGGCGAGATGCCGTACGTCCGCCACGAACAGACCATCGCTGCCGTGGGCGTCGACATCGCCCTTCTCGTCGGTCAGAAAGAACCGGCCGTCATCGATTAGCAACAAGCCGCTGCCCACGACTCTTACGGCTTTCTCAGCGAGCGCCCAGCAGCAGTTCCACGACGAGCTGGTCCAGCCGCTCGTTTCCGCAGTACTTCGAGCCGAGCGCGTCCCAGTCGTGTGGCTCCGCCCGGAGCCTTTCGGCGCCGGCGCGGCTGTAACCGTCGATGGTGGGACCTGCCAGCGCCGGTGACCCCGCCGTTTGGAGCGCCTGTTGTATCTCGGGGTCTTGACCGAAGATCTTCGCCTTCTCGGCCAGGGCCAGATAGGTTCGCATGCAACCTGCGGCGAACTCCCAGATACCCTCCCCGGACTCGACCCGGTATGGACGAGCGTCGAAGTGGCGCGGGCCTTCGTAGCCCGATTCTTCGAGCAGCTTGACGACGAAGAACGCCTCCTTCAGGTCCTCCGCGCCGAAACGGAGATCCTGATCGTAGCGTCCGATCTTCTGGCTGTTCAGGTCGATGTGAAAGAGCTTTTCGGTCCAGAGCGCTTGGCCGACGGCGTGGTAGAAGCTCAGGCCTGCCATCGTCTCGTGCGCTACCTCCGGGTTGACACCTACCATCGCCGGATCATCGAGCTCTTGGATGAACGCCAGGGCGTGACCAACCGTCGGCAGGAAGAGGTCGCCCCGCGGCTCATTGGGCTTTGGCTCGAGCGCGAAGCGCATGCTGTAGCCGCGGTCCTTTACGTACCCGCAGAGGAAGTCAATTGCCTCTTTGAAACGCGCCATGGCGTCGATCGGTGACTTGGCCGCATAGGTGTCGGTGCCCTCACGTCCGCCCCAGAAAACGTAGGTTGGCGCGTCGAACTCGGCCCCCAGATCGATTGCATCCATCGTCTTTGCGAGCGCAAGCCTGCGCACCTCCGGGTCGTTGGCGGTGAACGCTCCGTCTTTGAACACCGGATGCCAGAACAGGTTCGTCGTCGCCATCGAGACCACCATCCCGGTGTCGTCGAGGGCGTGGTGAAAGCGCTGGATGGCGCTCTGTTTGTCGGAGCTGCTCATGCCGAGGGGAATGAGGTCGTTGTCATGGAAGCTGACCCCATATGCGCCCAGGTCGGCCAGCCGTCTCACGAAATCCGCCGGGTCGATGGACGGGCGTGTCGGCCCGCCGAAAGGGTCGTGACCGGGGTGGCGGATGGTCCACAGCCCGAACGAAAACCGATGGTCCGGCGAGGGCGTGAGCGAAGCGGAGGTGGAGTTGGAGGTCATCGAAGACTCCTACTTTGGAGGCCGAAGGCATATGTATAGTCGCCCCGAAGCCGGGGGTGCAAACGGATCAGCACTCGTCTGTAGGAAGGAGCGACCGAATTGAAAATCGCTATCGGACTGCCGAATCCCATCCCGGGAACGCCGGGACGCCTGCTCGTCGACTGGGCTCGGCGCGCCGAGGAACGAGGCTTTTCATCCCTTGCCACCATCGATCGCATCGCCTACCCGAGCTACGAGTCGCTCATCTCGCTGGCCGCGGCCGCAGGGGTCACCGAGCGGATCGGCTTGATCACCAATGTCTTGTTGGGCCCGACGCGCAACCCGATTCTTCTCGCCAAGGAGGCGGCAAGTGTCCATCAGATCTCGGATGGACGCCTCATCCTCGGTGTCGGCGTGGGCGGGCGCGAGGATGACTTCGAGGCGGCCGATGCCGATTTCGGCAGCAGGGGGCGCCGCTGGGATGATGCCCTCGAGGTGATGGACAAGGCGTGGCGTGGCGAAACCGTCGGCGGAAGTCCCAAGCCGGTTACTCCTACTCCGGCGGGCGGAAAAGGTGTGCCTTTGTTGATCGGAGGAATGACGGACAAGGCGATAGAGCGAACCGTGAAATGGGGGATGGGATGGACCTCGGGCGGCGTGCCGCCAGACCAGGTGAGGCCGTTCGTCGAGCAGGTTCACAGCGCATGGAAGCATGCCGGCCGTGAAGGCGCTCCGCACATCGCCGCTTTGGTTTATTTCTCCTTGGGCGAAGAGGTCGAATCTGAATCGATCGGATACCTGAAGGACTACTATTCGTTCCTCGGGGAGTGGGTGGATGCGATGGCGAATGGCATTCCTCGCACGCCCGGAGCCGTCAAACAGACGGTCACTGCGTTCGCAGACATAGGCGTCGACGAGTTGGTATTCGATCCGACGGTGGCAGATCTATCGCAGGTGGATCGTCTGGCAGAAGTCGTCTTGTGACGGGTGCCTCCGAGCCGTCGGAGGCGCGAGTCCCTCTTCGGACCGCCCTGTTGTGGTGGTTCAAGCTCGGGTTCATCAACTTCGGAGGACCGGCCGGACAGATAGCGCTCATGCACCAAGAGCTGGTGGACAAGAGGCGCTGGATAAGCAATGGGCGCTACCTGCATGCTCTCAACTACTGCATGCTCCTGCCCGGGCCGGAAGCTCAGCAACTAGCCATCTACATAGGCTGGCTGCTGAACGGAAGCTTCGGGGGAATCGCTGCAGGGATCTTGTTCGTCCTCCCGGCAGCGCTGCTGATGCTTGGGTTGGCGTGGCTCTACGCAGTTCATGCCGACGTCGCATGGGTGGAGGCGATCTTCTACGGGCTGGGGGCGGCGGTGATAGGCATAGTCGCCACCGCCGTGATCCGGATCGGCGGCAACGCGCTGAAGCATCCGATACTGGTTGTCATTGCGGCGGGCGCGTTCATGGCGATCTTTGCGCTTCAAATCGCTTTCCCGATAGTCATCATCACGGCAGCGATTGTTGGTTTCATCGGTACGATGCGCAGAAGGGACATCTTCACTGCCGGTACGCTTGGTGACGGGGCGCACGAAAGCCCGACGGCAATCAGCGATCACAGCGAAGAGTCGTCCCGCCCCGGTCTCCGGCGTTCGGCGGCCGTGATCGCCACGGGTCTGTTGGTGTGGTGGGGACCCTTGCTCGTCGTGGGGCTCATCAGAGGACGTCAGGATGTCCTCACCCAGGAAGCCATCTTTTTCAGCCAGGCCGCAATGGTCACATTCGGCGGCGCCTATGCGGTCCTGTCGTACATAAACCAGGCGGCGGTTCAGCAATTTGGCTGGCTGGATCCGGGACAGATGGTTGCCGGCTTGGGACTGGCCGAGTCGACTCCCGGTCCGTTGATCCTGGTTACCGAGTTCGTCGGGTTTCTCGGTGCCTACCGATTTCCGGGAGGACTGCATCCTGTGGTAGCGGGGACTCTGGGGGCGCTTGTCACGGTGTGGGCAACGTTCGCCCCTTGCTTCCTATGGATTTTTCTCGGGGCGCCGTACATAGAGCACCTTCGGGGAAATGCCCGACTGAATGGTGCATTGACCGGAGTCACAGCGGCTGTTGTGGGGGTCATCTTGAATCTGGCGGTGTCCTTCGGCGTGGTGACGCTGTTTGGTGAGGTACGGCGTGTCGATGTCTTGACCGGCTCGGTGCCCGTCCCCGTTCTTTCGACGCTCGACCCATTTGCAGCGGTTGTTGCGGCCGTCGCCTTTACCGGTCTGTGGCGACTGCGTTGGCATGTGGTTCCGGTCATTGCCGCAAGCGCTACGGCGGGCGTGATCTACCAGTACTTCGTCGTGTGATTGACGTCCGGCGACGCTGTCGTTGGGACGCTGTGGAATGTTCGGTCGAGCGGGATTGTTTCCTTCGAAAAGAGCGCAGCGGCCCGCACGACCGTACAAAGGAGACGGGATGTCTCAGCGTTCAAAGAGTACAGAGACCGGAGAAGCCGTTCGCTCTCCGGTATCTGTCCTTCGGTTCGAGCCTGCGTCCAGGCGAATAAGGGCGGTCCTGGCCGGCACGGTCATCGCCGACAGCACGGATGCGCAGCTGGTGCTGGAGGGAAACGGAATTCCCGTCCTCTACTTTCCGATCGAAGACGTTCGCATGGATCTCATGGACTCTACCGACAGGCGCACCTATTGCCGACACAAAGGCGAGGCCTCGTACTGGAGCATCCACGCCGGGGAAGCGACTGTCACGAACGCCGCGTGGAGCTACAAAGATCCAATCCCCCAGGCAGAGGAGATCAGAGGACAGATCGCGTTTTACTGGGACAAGATGGACTCGTGGTACGAAGAGGATGACGAGGTCTTTGCGCATCCTCGGCATCCGTTCCATCGTGTCGACGTACTCCACAGCTCACGACACATTCGGGTCACCGTCAGAGGCGAAACCGTAGCCGAGACGACGAGGCCGCGCCTCTTGTTCGAGACTCTGCTGCCGACCCGCTACTACATGCCGAAGCTGGACGTCCGAATGGAGATGTTGAGGCCGAGCGAGACGGTAACTCGCTGCCCGTACAAGGGCAAAGCCACCTACTTCGATGTCGTCGTGGGTGGCGAGGTGCTGAAGGATCTGGCCTGGGTCTACGAGAGCCCGATCCCAGAGTGTCCCAAGATCGAGAACCTGGTCTGTTTTTTCAACGAGAAGGTGGATATCTACGTGGACGGCGAACTCTCTGAGGCGCCTAGAACACGCTGGTCATAAGCTCTCTGCACCTTCGGTACGACCGAATCTTCATCCCCGCCCCGGCTCAAGGGGAGGCGCCTACTCGGGGGCCTGGGCCTCATTTTGAAGCTGTGAAAAGGACGGCGTGTTGCGGTCGCGGAGCTCGTTGACGTAATGTCCGACACCGGAGGCCACCGCCGCCAACGGCACCGCAAGTAGTGCGCCGATGATGCCTCCTGCGACGCCTCCCGCGGCCAGAGCCAGGATCACGGCGATCGGGTGTAGCTTCACCGCCCTCCCCATGATCAGGGGTTGAAGCAGGTGGTTGTCGGCCTGCTGGATGAGCAGAATTGCCAGCCCCACTATCAGCGCGTGGGAAATGCCTCCGGAGACAAGGGCCACCAAGATGGCAATCATCCCCGCAAGGAGCGCTCCGACGACCGGAAAGAAGGCGGCGAAGAACTGAAGCAGAACCAACGGAATCAACAGAGGGACTCCCAGGATCGCCAGGACGATGCCTATGGCGGTGCCCTCGATCAAGCCCACGAGTGAGATACCGCGTAGGTAGGCTCCCATGGTCGACAGCACACGGTGGCCGACAGCGTTCAGGTGCCTCGCTGCCGGTTGGTCGAATTGCCCCGTGAACCATTCCCACATGGACGGGCCGTCCTTCAAAAAGAAGAAAAGCAGGAAGGCCATGAGCAGAATTCCCGTAATGAATTCACCCACCTTGACCGCACCTGTGACCACTCCACTCGCGATCTCATTGCGGTTCTGGGAGATCTGCTCAGATGCCCGGTCCACGAACGCGTCGATCTGATCTTGGGACAGGTTGAACGGGGCCCCGGTCAGGTAGTCGAGCGCCTGGTCGGCACCCCCTTTGATCGCAAGGCTCATCTCGCCGACCTCTGATCCCACCTGTGGAGCAAGTACGGCGATGAGGGCGATGAACAACACCACGGCGGTGATGAACACCGACGCCGTCGCTCGAGCGCGTTTCCAACCCCTCCGGCAGAGTCGATCGACGAACGGGGCGAGCACGGTGGTGAGAAAAAGCGCAACGATGACCGGGAGCACTATCAAGCGCAGGAAGACGAGCACATATCCCAACAGGACTATTCCCGCGACTATGGCAAGGAAGCACAACGAGAAGCCGGCGAGGGTTTGCATGGACTCAGGCACCTTGCGGAAGCGCGGAGCCCGGCGTGACACCGGCCCCGGGTCCTCCGGGCCGTCGCGGCGTACTGTCACATCGACCAACGGATCACAGACGGCGGGCTCGGCTCACATTCTTTTTCTATCATCCATGCGACGCCACGATAAGGATGCAACCGTCTCCCGTGCCCGTCCGTCGAGCCCTGTCCGCACAGGCTGGCATGCACTTTTCGTCCACCTGCCCAAGAGTTACCAGGTGGGCTCGGGCCGTGGTGGCCGGCATGGCGGGGGCTGGGTGGGTGCCTGGGGCGACGTGTTCCTCGGCGCTGTGCACTTAGAAGATCAGTAGCAAGCCAAGGGCCACGAGAACGATCGAGAGGTAGCGCTCGAATCGCGCGGGGTCGGTACGCCGTACCAGTCTCTCTCCCAGCAGCATCGCCGCGCCCAGGGAGGGGATCGAGAAGGCGAACAAGGTCCACACTCTGCCGGTCCACAGCCCTCCGAGACCCTGTATCACTGCGATCACGATGCTCGCAGGAAGGAATCCTCCATGGAGGGTGGCGCGGAAGCGAGCGGGGGGCCATCGCCGCATGGCTCCGTAGAGAACAATGGGTGGGCCGCCGATGTTGTAGGCGCCGCCGAGACACCCTGACAGAAAGCCGAAGGGGAACGCCCATCTGCGATCACGGAGCTCTGGTATGCGGGGCGAGCTGAGCATGTAGAGCCCGAACAGGATCACCGAGAGACCGAGGCCGACCCGAAGCAGCTGCTCTTCCACGCGTTTGAGCAACAACACCCCCACCGGTATGCCAACCATGCTGCCAATGAGCAAACGCTTGACGGCAGCCACGTCGAGATGGCGTCGAGAGGGGATGAGAGCCGCCACCGCGACCATCAGCGAAACCAGTCCCATCACGGGGGTTGCAGAGCCCACTCCCACAACGAGCGACATGAGTGGCATCGCGAACAAGGCATCGCCAAAACCGAAAGTCGATCTGATCAGCGTTCCGCCGAAGATAATCGAGGACACGAGAACGATGTCCAGCATGCCGGTGGTCATAGGGGATGCACTCTAGAGCGGGCGTGGGCGTTATGCCGCCCGCGCACAGGAAGCGTGTCGAGGGTTTGGCACCCATCTCCACCGAAGGAGAACGAGGTGGTACGGGGATTACAGGAACAAGATAGAAGGCCGGCGCGGTGAGATCAGCCCTAGGATATCCCTTCGGCCAAGCGTAGACGCTTGCACACTCCGAGAAGCAGCTTCTTGGTGATTCCGGGATCGTCGAGCAGAGGTTGAAAGTCCCACGAAGTCATTGACAGCGTCCGGACCGGAGTGTCGGCGCGAACCGTGGCGGAGCGGGGTTGCCCGTCTATCAAGGACATCTCGCCGAAGTAGTCGCCCGGCCCCAGCCACCCATGACTCTTCTCGTGCACGAGCACCTGGGCGTGCCCCTCCAGGATCAAGTGAAATCCAACTCCACCCCTGCCCTCGGTCACGATCTTGTGACCGGCCGAGTGCTCCACCTCTGTTGCCCTTCCCACCAGCGCCTTCAGATCCTTCTCGGAGAGGCCCTCGAACAGGTAGACGGAGCCGAGTCGGTCGATTAGTTCCTTTTCCGTGGGCACCTTGGACTTCCTTCCCCCTCGATCACAACAATGCGCCAATCATATAGAGCCCTGCCGACGTGGCAACCGGTCACATCGGCTTGGATGGGGCGCGACGCTACGCTTGGGATGGCAAGTGACGCCCGGTCGGGGTTCCGGCTCTGTCCTGGCTCCCTGGAGCAGCGCGCCCGACGATGCCCGTCGTGCGGGTGACTTCCGGTTACCTTTGAACCCCACAAGGCGTGTACCAACCGATCTTGGAGGGAGACGCATTGCGGCTGTTCCTCGGCGGCGTACGCGGTTCTACGCCGGCATCCGGGCCCGAGTTCGTGCGTTACGGGGGCAACACATCGTGTGTGGCTCTCGCTCACGACGGTGAACCTCCAACGTTGCTCTTGGATGCGGGGACCGGGCTCCGCCAAGTCTCGCCGCGTTTGGACGGGGCACCGTTCGAAGGCACCCTTCTCCTCGGACATCTTCATTGGGATCACACCCAGGGTCTCCCGTTCTTTTCGGCAGGCGATAACGAGGACGCACGGGTCGATCTGTTCATGCCGGCACAAGGGGACCCGATCAAGGTGCTGGAACGCATGGTGTCGCCGCCCTTCTTTCCCATCAGTCCCGTGGAGTTGCGTGGCAAATGGAGCTTCGGCGCCCTTGAACCTGGCAGTCATGATTTCGAAGGGTTCTCGGTTTCGGCAATCGAGATCCCCCACAAGGGCGGGCGCACCTTCGGCTATCGAATTTCGGATGGCACGGCCACCATCACCTACATGTCGGACCATAGCCCCATCGCCTTTGGAGGTGGGCCGGGGGGATTGGGGGAGTATCACGAGGCAGCACGCTCGCTGGTGGCGAATACGGATTTGCTCATCCACGATAGTCAGCACACCGCCAAAGAGTTTGCTGAGCTGTCCTTTCTGGGCCACTCGGCGGCCGAGTATGCCGTCGGACTCGGAGAAGCCTGCGGCGCGGGCAAAGTGCTGTTGTTCCACCACTCGCCGAGCCGAACCGACGATGAGATGGACGAGATCGTGCAAGCGTGCCAGAAGGACTATGGCTTCCCGATAGAGGCAGCCAGGGACGGCAGGACCATCGACCTCCCCGGGACCGGTTAAAAGCCCCCATCACCCAACGGGCAGTGCCTTCTAACCGCCCGGTTTCATCGCATCGCCGGCATTGATTAGCTCCGACCTCGACCGGGAGTGACCGGGGGGAGCTCGACGAGATCTGGGCGTCAATCAACATCCCGGCCCACCAAACAGGGCGTCAACCAGACCTTCTAGTCGCGAGGATCACCTGATGAGCCTCGTCGCCCCCCTCGTGGATATCGGCGGATTCGATGTCAAAGCCCGCTGCTTCCACCAATTTTCGATTGGTATCTGCGTCGAAATGGCTCCAGTACATCTCGACACCGTGCCAATCCGATTCTGTACCCTCCCACCTCTGGACGCCCATGGTGATGAGCAGAGCCCCGTGGGGGCGCACGAAGGAGGCAAAGCGCCGAAGGAGCTCGGAGTGGCCGTCGCGAGGAGTGTGGAACACGGCATAGAAGGAAACGAGGCCGTCCACACTGAACTCGCCTGGTTTCAGCTCGAGCATGTTGCGAACCTCAAGGCGAGCCTGAGGCATCTGGGACCTGGCAAGCTCGATCTGCCTGGCCGCTATGTCGATCCCGATTACGTCATAACCGTGGTCGACCAGGTAGCGGGCCACAGGTACCCCGGAGCCACAGCCGACATCGAGCACACGCGCGGGTGTTGGAAGCAACTCTGTGAAGCGCTCGAGGTGGGGCGCGTTTTCGAAAAGGTCTCGGGCCGCGGCATAACTGTCGGCCGCCTGCTCGTACCCTGATCGCACCACCTCGGCGCTTGTGATTTGCTCGATACCATTCGGTTCGGACACGTCCCTGACCTTGTTCAGCGGGTGGCGGCCTTCTTGTACTGCCTGACCGAGAGTGGCACGAAGATCGCCAGGATGATGCCGACCCAAATGAGCGTGTAGGCGACCGGGTGATCCAACGACCATACCTCCGGCGGCGGCAAGTCACCGGTGTTCCCGAACGCCTCGCGCGCCGCCTGGGAAACGGCAGAGACAGGGTTCCATTCCGCGAAGGTTTTCAGGGGGCCGGGCAGAGCGTCGCTCCGCACGAACGTGTTGGCGACGAACGTCAAAGGGAAGATGAACATGAAGGAAGCGTTGTTCACCACCTCGACGCTTGAAACTCTCAGTCCGACGTAGGCCATGATCCAAGAGAAGGCATAAGCGAACAGCAGCAACAGAAGGAATCCTCCGGCCGCCTCGATCAGCGACGTTCTGATTCGCCAACCGACGATCAAGCCGGTGATGGACATGACGAGGATCGAGGCCGAGTTGTAGAAGATGTCGCTTCCCGTGCGACCCACGAGCACCGCCGACCGCGCCATTGGCAGCGATCGGAATCGGTCGATGATGCCCTTGGTCATGTCCTCCGCGAGACCGGCGCCGGTGTAGGTCGAGCCAAATATGACCGTCTGCGCAAAGATCCCGGCAATCAGGTACTCGCGATAGTTCGTGCCGGCGATGTCGATCGAGCTGCCGAAAACGTAGCCGAACAGCAACACGAACATGATCGGTGACATAAGGGTCCAGATCAGCAACTCTGGGATGCGCCTTATCTTGATCAAGTTGCGTTTGGCCACGATCGCGCCATCGCCTAGTGCCATTGCCACTGATGTCATCGGACGGTCTCCTTCTCTCTGGGCTTGGTGGTCTTTCGTTCGGGATGGTCTTTACCGTCCTCGGCCGGCTCGTCCTTGTCCTCGGCCGAGTGACCGGTGAGTGTCAGGAACACGTCGTCCAGGGTGGGGCGTCGGAGCCCTACGTCAATCAGGGAGATGTCCGAGTCGGCTACCCGCTGAAGGACCTGCCGGAGGGTGTCTGCGCCACCTATCACGGCTGCCGTCAACCTGCGTGTCTGCTCGTCTACCTGGACATCCCCGACGGAAAGGTCTTCGAGAATCGCACGGGCAGCCGGAGCATCGGCTGGGGAAGCGAGAATCATCTCGACCCGCTCGCCTCCCAGTTGTGTCTTGAGCTCGTCCGATCTTCCCTGGGCGATCATCCGTCCCCTGTCGATGACCACGATGTCGTCGGCGAGGCGGTCGGCCTCCTCCATATACTGGGTCGTCAGGAGAACGGTGGCTCCACCCCGCACGAGTGCCTGGATCGCTTCCCACATCTGGGCCCGGCTCCGAGGATCCAGCCCGGTCGTTGGCTCGTCCAAGAACAAGACATCAGGCTCGGCGACGAGCGCAGCGGCCAGGTCGAGGCGACGGCGCATTCCACCCGAGTAGGTCTTCGCAGGCCTGTCGCCGGCCTCCGAGAGATCGAACTGATCGAGAAGCTCACGAGCTCGAACGCGCGATTGTGCCCGGCCCAGGTGGTACAGACGGCCCACCATGTCGAGGTTCTCGTAGCCGGTCAGATGCTCGTCAACGGCTGCGGCCTGTCCGGAGAGCCCGATGCGCTTCCGGACCTGGTCGGGCTCGGCGATGACGTCAAGGCCGGCGACCATTGCCGTGCCGTGATCGGGCTCGAGAAGAGTCGTCAGGATGCGGACGGCGGTCGTCTTTCCTGCGCCGTTCGGCCCGAGCAGCCCGAGCACAGTCCCCTTCGGCACAACCAGATCGAGCCCATCGAGCGCCGTCACGTCTCCGTAGCGCTTGATTAGGCCCGTGGTTTGAATCATGTCGGGCGTTGCCATGTTCCTCCGTTCTAGTAGCTGACTTGGGAGATTCGACCTCGAGTGAGGCAGGAACTCATCGGTGAGGGCAACCTAGTATCAAAAGGGGCCACTTTTTGACCTGAATGCGGGGACATACTCAATCCATGGCGAACACGAGCTCGCGAACCTTGCGCCTGCTGTCCCTACTCCAGAGCCACCGCTACTGGCCGGGCGCCGAGCTGGCCGGCCGGCTCGAGGTCTCCGTCCGCACTCTGCGCCGGGACGTCGGCCGGCTGCGCGAGCTCGGCTATCCGGTCGAGGCTCACCGCGGCGTCGAGGGCGGCTATCAGCTGACTGCGGGCGCCGCCCTGCCCCCTCTGGCGGTCGACGACGATGAAGCGGTGGCGCTTGCGATAGGACTGCGAGCGGCTGCCCAGGGCCCCGTCTCTGGTATCGAGGAGGCCTCGATCCGGGCGCTCACAAAGGTGGTGCAGGTCATGCCGCCCCGTCTGCGCCGGCGGGTCGATGCGCTGAACGCCGTGACGGTGCCTGGGGGGTGGAACACCGGCCAGACCATCGATGCAGGGGTGCTGACCACTGTCGCGCAGGCGTGCTGGGACGAAGAACGGATGCGCTTCCACTACACGGGGCGGGATGGCGCACAGAGCGAGCGCCACGTCGAGCCGCACCGGCTGGTTTCGCTGGGGCGACGTTGGTATGTGGTCGCCTACGACCTGACCAGGCACGACTGGCGCAGCTTTCGACTCGACCGTCTCGCCGATCCGCGCACTACCCGGTCTCGGTTCCGCCCTCGCGAGCTGCCCGCAGAGGACGCTGCTGCATTCGTCCGTTCGCGAATCCAAAACATTTCCGCCGCGCACACGGTCGAAGCACTCGTCCATGCCCCCGTCGACAGGGTGCGAACCGTCCTCGGCCACTGGGGAACGGTCGAAAGGGTCGACGACGAACGGTGCCTGCTGCGGATGACCATCGATTCTCTGGACTGGCCGGCATTCGCGCTTGGTTGCGTGGGGGCGGAGTTCGAGGTGATCAAACCCCCCGAGCTGGTCGAGCACATTCGTGACTGGGGCATCCGCTTCAACCGTGCCACGGGCGGTTGAAGATCCGCGGCTCAGGTCGGCCGGCCCCATGGCGCTATACGGTTCGTAACGTTCTCGTTGCGTCGGACAGATAGCATCCCTGCAATGGCGTCGACGAAGGAGGTTCGATAGCAGTGCGCATGGCGTCCGAAGGGAAACGGGTGGACCGGAGGCGAATTGCGAGGAGGTCGATCGCCCTCTTGACGGCGATCGGTATGGTGTTCGCAGGGGCCACGGCACAGGCGGGCCGGCGAGCGTCCGGCGGGGAGCAGACCATCACCACCACAGAGCGGATCGAGAGGCGACTCTCCGGCGTCGCCGGCTCGTTTGGGAGCATGGCGAAAGGCAAGAAGAAATGGCTCATGGGCCCGGTTTCCCACACGTACGAGCAGAGTCCGGTTAGTGGGACCACCTACATCAGCACGATCGAGACGGTCGGCTACAAGGGCAAGCGGAACGCCAGTTGGCCGAAGGTCGGCGATGTCTATCTCGGACAGATCTGGGTCGGCAGAGCCGGCGACGGCGGCGCCGGGGACGAGGTGGTCACCGAGATCAAGCTTCCCCGCAAGACCTCGTTTGCCATCAAGAACTCCAAGCGCAGTCGCCGGGTGCGCTGCTACAAGGGTAAATCGGACGGCAGCTTCAAGAGTCTCGGCGGACGCAAGTGCCCGAATCGTCCGGTGAAGGGAGTGCACGGATGGAGGTTCGTGCCGCGTAGAGGCTCATGGGACGTCCCCAAGGGACGCTGGATCCAGATCGTCTTTCCGCTTCGCTCGCGCACCCGGCTCCGTGGCCTGGCAGACAGCCGCAACGCGTGCATCGTGGGGTCGGTTCACAATCTCAGCGGCTGGGCAATCGATGACTGGGATGCACCACAACCAGGGGAGAGCTGCCCGCTCAAAGATGGACACGGCTCCTACCAAGGGGTGTTCGTGGCGAAGAAAAAGCGTTGAGCGCGGCAGGTTCATAAGGGGTCAGATCCCTGACCTCTAGCGCTTGATTCATGTCCGATGAGGGTCGTTCGGCCGGGTGCCCGGCCAACGGCCCTCTCCGGCTATCGGGTGGTGTGGTCCAGGTGCTGAAGCAGTTCGTGCGCTGCGAGCTCGATCTCTTTGTGTCCCCACTCGGCGGCGCGGAAGTTGCATGCGATCAGGCCCTTCCGGTGCACCCGCCGGAAGTCCCCGTACACGAACCCGTAGCGAGCCTTGGTCTCGTCGGTTGAGCCCTCGGTGAGGCCGAGGTGCCACGCGGCGAAATCGTCCCAGCCATGCTTCTCGAGGTACCGGTTCTCGTCGTCCGCTGAGGGCTGGGATTCGCTCCAATCGCTGTCGAGCACATACTGACGTGCATCGATCAGCGCCCGCGCTTTGGCTACGGCTGCGGGATTGACGAGGTAAGAGGCCATCAGGACGAGCTCCTTCGGTTCAGTGCCACGAACATGGGCAGGCCAAGAAAGAGTAGCGGGCTTGGTATTGGGTTGAGGGTAGCGTTGATAGCAGAGGCTCGTGCTCGCAACCAACGGAATTCCGTTGCATCGCCCGGCCGGTGGAAGGGTTCGAGAGAGACGTCAGATTGGCTGATGAATCGGTTGCCCATTCTTGCTGCGACACGGAGACTTGGCTAGTCCCATCGGTCTTGAATCTCGAGCAAGCGTTTCTTGGCGTGATGGGAACAAGGGGACCGGTACTATGCCCCCGTGCAGCTTGGGTTCGCAGTGCCCGTATCCGGTTCCTGGGCGTGCCCGGCTAACTGCTCGGAGATCGCCTCCAAGGCCGAGCAGCTTGGTTACGAGTCATTGTGGACGTTCCAGCGACTCCTATCACCGCTTGACGGAGACGCCCCCGTTCTTGACCCGCCCTACCGCAGCGTGCACGACCCATTGGCAATCCTCGCCTTTCTCGCGGGCCACACATCGACGACCCGGCTCGGGCTCGCCGTCGTGAACTTGCCGTACTACGCGCCCATCGTGCTGGCCAAGCTCCTGACGACGATCGACCATCTTTCTGACGGACGACTGGATGCCGGGCTGGGCATCGGGTGGTCGCCGCACGAGTTCGACGCCGTCGGCATGTCCACTGCGCGGCGAGGCGCCCGGGCTGAGGACTTCCTTGGCTGTCTGCGGGCCATATGGGCGGACGGCGTCGTCGAGTACGAGGGCGACTTCTATAGAGTTCCGCGATCGAGGGTCGATCCGAAACCTGTTCAGAAACCTCACCCGCCACTCTTGCTTGGCGGGACCGCAGAAGCCGCTCTGCGCCGTGCCGGACGGGTGGCCGCCGGCTGGATCAGCAGCAGTCGAGCCGACCTCAACCGGATCGATGAATCCGTAGCGGTCGTGCGTGGGGCGGCCGTCGACGCGGGCCGTGATCCTGACGAGCTGCGCTTCATCTGCCGGGGAGTGGTCAAATTGCGCTCGGGCGGGGACCGGGGGCCGCTGGTCGGTTCCTTTGAGAAGATCCGCGCCGACCTTGGGGAGTTGGCGGCCAAGGGCATCACCGAAACGTTCATCGATCTCAACTTCGATCCCCAGATCGGCTCCCCGGATGCGGACCCGAAAGTGTCGATGCGTCGCGCGCACGAGGTGCTGGAGGCGCTCGCCCCAACCTGAGGCCGCCGTCGTGGGTGGTCCCCGGAGGGCGGCAACCGCCAAAGAAACGTGCTCCCGAACAAGGCGCTCACCCAACTACTCGAGAGCCATCAGGCCGTTCAGGCAGGAGGCCGGGCTTCGTCATGTCCCTTGTAACGCACGCACTTCGGGAGTAGCCTTCCCATTGGAAGCTGACGTAGGCACGCCATCTGGTGTCTTCGACGGTGCGGGCAGCCATCAGGGGTGGTAGACACACACGTCGACCTCGCCAGGGACTCGTTCCCTCGCTGGAAGGTCACCAATCAGAGGATAGATACATGAGCGCGACGTCCGCCACAGTCGAGTCCGGCGCATCGAAGGAAACCACGATGCGAGCTATCGTCCAGCGCACCTACGGCTCCGCCGACGTTCTGCGTCTCGCAGGGATCGCCAAGCCGGACATCGAGTCGAACGAGGTGCTCGTGAAGGTCCATGCAGCCGGTCTCGATCGGGGCACCTGGCATCTCATGACCGGCTTGCCCTACCTGGGGCGTCTCGTATTCGGTTTACGCGTCCCGAAGAACCCGGTTCCGGGCCTCGATGTGGCCGGCACGGTCGTCGCAGTCGGCTCCGACGTGACCAGGTTCCAGGCCGGTGACGAAGTGTTCGGCATCGCGAGGGGCTCCTTCGCCGAATACGCGGTTGCCCTGGAAGACAAGCTCGCCCACAAGCCGCGGGGTCTCAACTTCGAGCGGGCCGCAGTCGTTCCGGTCTCCGCGTCTACCGCCCTGCAGGGCCTGCGTGACGCCGGGCGCGTCGAGGCAGGACAGAAGGTGCTGATCGTGGGTGCATCGGGAGGTGTCGGCACCTATGCCGTGCAAATCGCCAAAGCCTTCGGGACAGAGGTCACCGGCGTATGCAGCACGGCCAAGGTCGATCTCGTTCGATCGATCGGTGCCGACCATGTCATCGACTACACCAGAGAGGACTTCGCCGACGGTTCCCAGCGTTACGACCTGATCATCGACATCGGTGGGAACAGCCGCGTCTCGCGGCTCCGACGGGCACTCACTCCCACAGGGACGCTTGTGATCCTCGGGGGCGAAGGAGGCGGCAATGTGACCGGCGTCAACCGGCAGATCTGGGCGCTCGCGCTCTCGCCGTTCGTGGGACAACGCCTGACCACGTTCATTGCAAAGGAAAACCACGCCGATTTGGAAACGCTTAGCCGGTTCATCGAAGCCGGTCAGCTCCGACCGATCCTCGACAAGGCCTACCCTCTGGCCGAAGCAGCCGACGCCATGCGTCATCTCGAAGCCGGGCAAGCACGGGGAAAGATCGCAATCACGATCTGAGCCAACACCTGACGCGGATAGGTTGGGACTCGGTCGATAAGATCGTGACGGGCGACGTGCCGTTTATCAAACTGGAGCGCAGGACAGAAAGAGGAGAGCCAAGTTCATGGAATGGAAGCTCGAGGTTGTGACCATCCCGGTTTCGGATTTAGACCGCGCCAGGGACTTCTACGCGGAAAAAGCCGGGTTCAATGTCGACGTCGACCAGACTGTCAATGACTTCCGATTTCTCCAGCTGACGCCTCAAGGATCAGGCTGCTCAATCCATTTGCGGAGGGAAAGCGCAGACAGGCCGGCGGGCTCGGTTGGGGACTTGTTCCTGGTGGTAAGCGACGTCCGTGCGGCGCGCGATCACCTCGTCGAACAAGGTGCGGATGTCGGTGAGCTCCAGGTGTTCGACTCAGGAGAGTATCGACCCGCCCGTCAGGGAGAGTCACTCGATATGGTTGGGTGTGTCTTCTTCGGTGATCCGGACGGAAACAGTTGGTGTGTTCAGCAGATCCCGCGTAACTGAGCAACGAGCCTGATGTAGGTCGAAGGCCACCTCCGCCTCACACCCGGCTTGGCGAAGACATTGTTGCGTTGTGCCCATTTGTTTGAGCTGAGTTGCGCCAACGGCCCCCGGAGGCAATCTGCAGAGCGTCCATTCAATTGCGGGCTGCGAAGCAAGAAGGCTACTCTCTGACCATGGTCACGAGACCGTCCCGAAGAGGACTTTTGAGCGAGGTGGACGCGCCCGCCACTGCGGTCGCCCTTGCTGCCGCCGTAGCTATGTCTGCGGCCGTCTACTTCGGCAGTAGAGGGCTCCGCAACTTCGATGCTGCCCTGATCGGTTACGCGACGGCCACGATCTTCTTGGCCTTCGGGGTGACGTATCGCTACGCGGTGTGGATCCAGAGTTCGCCGGCCCGCCGATACCTGATCCAGGGCTGGAAGGCCTTCTTGTCGTGGAGGAACTTCAGGCGTTTCCCGGCTCTCGTCCCTCGCGCTCTGATCTCCAACCTCGCGCTGCAGAGCTTCATTCGCGAACGAGGCGTGGGGCGGTGGGTTGCTCATCAGGCGGTGTTCTGGGGCGTCATTGGCGCCACGCTGATCACCTTTCCGCTCGCCTTCGGCTGGATCCATTTCCGCTCTGCGCCGGGCACCGAGAGCGGCTATGTGATGTATGTGTTCGGGCTCGAGACCGTCACCTTCGACGCGCTGACGTGGCTCGGTTGGCTCACCTTCCACGGCCTCGACGTAACGGCCGTGTTGGTCATCGCGGGTTGCGCCTATTTCCTGTGGCGACGTTTCCACGATCGAGAGGCGATGACCGGCCAGCACCTCGGTCAAGATCTTCTACCTCTCGTGGCACTGGTCGCCATCTCGGTGACGGGCCCGCTGCTCAGTTACTGCCGAACGGCGGCGCCAGTACTGGATAAGCTGATCGCCGACGAGGATGACGTCGTGGTTGCCGCAATCACCGCAGCGGAGTTTCTCCTCGGCGTTGAGCTGTCCGACGGGCGACGTCGGCACTCTAGACAAAGGTACGTCGAGTGGTCAGCGACTGTCGCGCCCTTGTTCTGATACGAATGCTTTATGGGTGCACTGGAGTCGACGTAGAGCTTCAGCCGCGGTCCTCAGTAATGTAGGCGGAGAGCGGAGGCCCAAGCGTGAGACGGGGCACGGTTGGCGAGACGAAACCTCTTGCCGGACCAGCTGATTCGATCTTCGGCCTTCGGCCATCAGGTTTGCTATGTGCTCCGGCACTCCCGCAGAGATCATCCGGGCAACGGCACTCCTCTATCGGTCACCACGACCGTTACTCCCTCGCGTATCCGTCGCCATAGCCGCTAAGCGAGTTCTTCAATTCCCGTACTTCTGACCTCAAGCATGTAGCAACAAAATCGGGAAGAAGCACAAGCGGGAATCCAAATTGAGGCCTAATCTCCGGCCGTTGCTTCGGGCCTTCGACCCCTTCGACTATCACGCGTTTCCACTTCGGCGACCAACCAAATCCACGCGTAGCCTGCACCGCGAGCGAAGTTCCAAGCAGATGTCCACCGGCGGCTCCAGCATCGGCGACACTGGCTGGGTGGGACGTCGATGACCTCGACCAGACGATGGATGAGCTCGCGTCGCGAAGCGTGGTCTTCGAGGAGTACGACCAGCCCGGGATCAAGACCGACGAGCGTGGCGTCTTCGATGCCGGCCGCTTCAAGGCTGCCTGGGTCAAGGACCCGACGGCAACACGATGGCGATCACCGAGGTGTCGGGCTAGCCTCGACGCATCACCGACGCGTCTCGCCGAGACATTCAAGCGTTGACCTATGGAGGACCTTTCTACGTACGGCGCAGTCGCTTTCTCGTCAAGGATCTTACCGGGAAGCCGCTTCCGCTCGCGGACGGATTGGGGTCGTCCCGAGGAGTTCCTCGAAGGCTGGCTAGGGGGAACGAGACGCAGGAGCCCCCGCCGGTCTCTGGTTTCGCCCCGACGCCCTGCAGTAAAAGATCTGGAGACTTCACCGGCGAGCGATGAGTTTCGGGGGGAGAGCGGTGTCCTATGTGTGGACTCGATAGCACCGAGGAGGTGGAGCGATGACGAAGGTAGCCGCAGGAATCACGACCTCGCTGGACGGGTACATCACCGGGCCGAACGACGCGCCGGGCCGCGGTTTGGGCGATGGCGGTGAGCGATTGCACTACTGGGTCTTCGGCGGCCCGTGGAGCTATGACGAGGATCCGAGAGGCGAGGCGACGGGGGTGGACAAGGAGTTCCTCGACGAGGCGTCGGCTCGCGGCGGTGCAGTCATCGGCGGCCGCAACACATACGAGACAGCGGGGGCATGGGGTGGCCACAATCCCTTCGGAGTGCCGTTCTTCATCGTGACGCACCGGCCGGAGGAAACTCCCGCAGACGACGCCGGATTCACGTTCGTGAACGGGCTGGACGAGGCCATCGGGCGGGGGCGCGAGGCGGCCGGCGGAAAAGACGTGTTCGTCATGGGCGGGGCCGACGTCATTCGACAGGCGTTGCGCGCCGGATACGTGGACGAGCTGACGATTTCGATCGTACCGGTCGTGCTCGGTGGCGGGAAGCGTCTGTTCGACGACTTCGACCACACGGTGAGCCTTGAGCATTTGCGCCTGCTCCAGTCACCGTTCGCGACGCACATCACCTATCGAGTCGTGCGCTGACCGGCCAGGTCGTGGGAAGAACGAGGGGGCCAACTTGGCAAAGTTGATCTATTCGGCGATTACATCTCTTGACGGGTACCTAGCCGACGAGGACGGCAACTTCGACTGGGGTGAGCCGGACGAGGAGTTGCACAACTTCATCAACGACCTCATGCGGCCGGTAGGTACCCTCCTCTACGGGCGCCGGCTGTATGAGGTGATGCTTGCCTGGGAGAGTCTGCGGCTCGCCGACCAGCCGCCTTACATGCGGGACTTCGCGGAGATATGGCAGGGGGCCGAGAAGATCGTGTACTCGAGGATGTTGGAGACCGTTTCCAGCCCCAGAACGCGGATCGAGCGCAACTTTGACCCCGAAGCGATCCGACAGATGAAAGCGCAAGCGGAACGTGACATGACCGTTGGCGGTCCCAACTTGGCCGCGCATGCTTTCAAGGCCGGGTTGATCGACGAGTGCCACCTGTTCTTAGCGCCCGTCGTTGTGGGAGGCGGCAAACCGTCCCTCCCTAGCCATGTCCGCTTGAAGCTCGAACTGCTGGACGAACGCCGTTTCGGCAGTGGCATGGTTTACCTTCGGTACCGCACCAGGAGGTGAGCCCACGAACTGATGAACGCCTGGCTGTATTGATCCGACGTGAGCACACGAGATCTTTGAGCGAACGCTCGAACTCGACCTGACCTTCTCTTGTAGTCGAGCTCGTAGCCGAGCAGTCCTGTATAAGAGTTCGCCGGCTACCGGAGGTCGCGGCGGTCCCGCCAAGCTCGATGTAGAAGCCGCCGGAGAAGATCCTCTGGAGTGGCTGCTCAGTGTGAGGTCAAGATCCTCACTGCCCGTCTCGGGAAGCCTTCGATGCTGAGCCGAAGGACCTGCTCCACCCCGCCTCTACGAGCGACGGGAGCCTCTATCCGTGATTCTTGACACACCCCGGTGCCAGAATGCCCAGCATGGAATGCGCTCATCGATCGTTCCAGCGTCTGATCAGATACAACCAAGGGCAGGAGAAGTAATGAAAGTTCTTACTGCGACCCGGGAAACACAGGGCCCGATGGCCTCTGCCCAGATGCCGGTTGTGCATGTTGATCGCATGCGCAATACTGGTTCCCATGAGCAAGATGCTTCAGGTGCGAAATATCCCAGAACGGCTCCATCGAGAGCTCCACAGGAGGGCGAAGGCTCGCGGACAGGCGCTCACCGAGTACGTGCAGGATGTCCTCGAACGTGAGGTCGCCCGCCCCCCGGCAGAAGAGGTCTTCGACCGTATCGAAAGCAGACGTCCCGTCAACCTCGACATCCGAGTCGCCGAGATCATCCGGCAAGAGCGCACAGAGCGAGAAGCCCCCTGACAAGCGTTCTCGACGCCTCGGCCATAGTCGAGTACCTGATCGGATCTGGGCGGGCGGCGACGGTTCGTGATGTGGTCCGGGCTCCACACGCGTTGCTACACGTTCCCGCCCTCTGTGACGTGGAAGTCGCCTCCTCGCTTCGTCGCCTTCTCCTACGCGGGATCTTGTCCGAGGAGAGGGCCGAGGAGGCCTTGAGAGACTACATGGATCTTCCCTTGACTCTGCATGGGCATCAGAATCTCCTGGCGCGAATACTCAGCCTTCGCAACAACTTCTCCGCCTACGACGCCACCTACGTCGTGCTAGCGGAACGTCTCGGAGGAAGATTGGTAACCGGGGACGAAGGCCTGGCTCGAGCAATGGAAAGTCATCTGGATGTCCCTCTCGTGCTCGTCTGAGAACCTCGGGTTCGTGCAATGTCTGAGTAATTTCGCGACGAGGCAGGATACCCAGGGGCTTGGGGGGACGGGTGTCCTCTATGCTCCGCGACACCCGTCCACGATGCCCCGCGACATCACAAGTGCCCCCGGCAGGATTCGAACCTGCGCACCTCGCTCCGGAGGCGAGTGCTCTATCCCCTGAGCTACGGGGGCTCAGCGTCCACTCCTTACACTACAGACAATGATCACCGGCCATCTCTCCGCCCTCGTCCAACTGGCCCTCGACCGTGCCGTCGCAGAGGGCATCGTCTCCCCTGACGGCGCCCCCGCGATCGAGTTCGAGCGGCCCCGGCGGCGGGAGCACGGTGATTGGTCCACCAATCTTGCCCTCGGTCTCGCAAGGGGGCGCGGGAATCCACGCCCTCTTGCCCAGGCGCTGGCCGAACGTATGCCTGCCTCTAACCTGGTGGAGAGCGTCGAGGTCGCCGGGCCCGGCTTCTTGAACTTCCACCTATCGGCAGGCTGGCTCTACGACGTCGTCGCCAGGGCCGCGGACGAAGGGAGCGCTTTCGGGCGCGCCGGCACGGGCTCCGGGAAGAAGGTCAACGTCGAATACGTCTCGGCCAATCCGACCGGTCCCATAAACGTCGTCAGTGGACGCCATGCTGCCATCGGCGACGCGATTGCCAATCTGCTGGAGGCGGTTGGGTACGAGGTGACCCGCGAGTACTACGTCAACGACGCAGGCCGCCAGCTGACCTTGTTTGCCGAATCGATCTCGACTCACTACCTGCGCCACTTCGGCGTCGAGGCCGAGCTTCCCGAAGAAGGCTACAGAGGGGACTATGTGGCCGATATCGCCCTCGAGATCGCACAGGAGATCGGTGACGCTCTCGTGGGCGCCGATCCGGAGAAGCGGACGGCCGCTCTGCTCGAGCTGGGGCCCGCCCGCATGCTTGGGAAGATCCGTGCATCTCTGGAGCGATTCGGAACCAGCTTCGATGTCTGGACGCTCGAGGGCTCATTGCACGAATCGGGGGCTGTAGCAACGGCTCTGCAACGTCTCGGCGATCACGGCTATGCGGAGGAGCGCGACGGCGCACTGTGGTTCAAGGCTACCGTTCTTGGCGACGACAAGGATCGCGTGCTCGTGCGCTCCAACGGCGCGCCGACTTATCTCGCCTCCGACGTTGCTTACTTCGTGCACAAGTTCGATCGTGGTTTCGACCGGCTCATCTACCTGCTCGGCCCCGACCACCACGGCACGATTGCGCGGATGCTCGCCACCGCCGAAGCTCTCGGTTACGAGCGCCTGCGGGTCGAGATACATCTCGTCCAGGTGGTGACCTTGTCGAGTGGAGGCACGGCGCTCAAGGCTTCCAAACGGGCGGGTGTGGTTGTAGCCTTGGACGAGCTTGTGGACGAGGTCGGAACCGATGCGGCGCGCTATACCTTCTTGACACGCGCCATGGAATCCCCCCTCGAATTCGACATCGAGCTGGTCAAGCAGCAGGCCCCCGAGAACCCCGTTTTCTATGTGCAGTACGCTTACGCACGCATTTGCTCGATTCTGCGCAAGGCGGACGAGGAAGGCATGAGTAACAGGCCGCCGGGCGCGCCCTTCGACCGGCTGGTTCATCCCAGCGAAACGGAGTTGATGCGCAAGCTCGCCGCCTACGAGGAGGTTGTGCCCGAGGCGGCCCACCTACACGCCCCTCAAAGGATCGCTCGATACGTCGAAGAGCTTGCCGGCGCGTTCAGCGCTTTCTACCGGGATTGCAAGGTGATCTCCGAAGACGACCGGCTGAGTGCAGAGCGGCTCACGCTGTGTGTTGCCACCAAGCGCGTGATCGGCGATGGGCTCGGTCTTCTCGGAGTAACCGCCCCCGAGAGGATGTGAGCATGGAGTTCTTGCAGGTCGATGTCTTTACCGAGACTCCTTACCGGGGCAACCCACTTGCGGTTTTTCCCCAGGCCGGTGAGCTGACCAGGCGTCAGATGCAGATGATCGCCAGAGAGATGAACCTTTCCGAAACGACCTTCGTGATCAGCGCGGCACGCGATTCCTACGAGGTGCTTATCTTCACTCCACAGGAGGAGCTCCCCTTCGCCGGCCATCCCACAATAGGAACCGCGTGGGCACTGCGGCACCTGGGGGTTATCTCAGGTAATGAGGTTTATCAACACTCACCGGCAGGGCCGACTCCGGTCCGGGCTCGAGGTCAGACGCTGTGGTTCACGAGGAGCGGATCAGCCACAGAGGACTTCGAGGGCACCGATCCAAACGCCTCGAGGAGGATTGCCGACGCCCTCAGCGTCGATGTCGACGCAATCGGGCTCGAGGCGCGAGAGCTCGGACGCCCGGGCCTGCTGAGGCCAGCGTTCTCGGACGCCGGCCTGCGCCAGCTCATGGTGCCGGTGAAGAACCTCGACACACTCGGAGGCTGTCGCCCAGACGCCGAGCGTCTCCGAGACGTCTCTCCCCACGGCGCCTACTGCTTTACGGGCGTGGGGGCCGGTCAGGCGAGGGCGCGGGGCTTCTTTCCGGACTTCGGTATCCCGGAAGACCCGGCAACCGGGTCCGCAGCAGCCGCACTCGGCCTCTATCTCGCTTCCAGGCTGGGTGCGGTCGAGCTGTCCGTGACGCAGGGAGTCGAAATCGGCCGCCCCTCACTCATCCGGATCGAGGCAGAACCCGGGAGCGTGGCGGTGGGCGGAAGCTGCCGGATGGTGCTCTCCGGCCGCCTCGAAGCGCTTCCGGAGTAGACACGCGCAGCCTTTTCCGGCTCCGGGCCATCCGAGGGAAGGCGTCGTGTTCGCTACCCTCAACCGATGCACAACTTGCTTCCGGCGTCCGCCGGGCCCCTGCCCGATGGCCATCTCATGATCGGTGGCTGCGACACGACCGAGCTCGCTCAGCGCTTTGGGACCCCATTGTTGGTCCTGGACCGCATGACGTTGGAAGCCAAAGCACGCTCCTACACGCAGACGATGGGGGCCGGGAGGGTCTTTTTCGCATGCAAGGCGCTCTGCTGCGTTGCACTTTGCGAGGAGCTTGACGGCCTCGGGCTGGGACTCGACGTATGCAGTGGGGGAGAGCTTGCAACCGCCCAGGCCGCCGGGTTCCCTGCGAATCGAATTGTCTTTCACGGCAACAACAAATCTCTCGAGGAGCTTCAGCAAGCGCAAAGGGCAGGCGTGGGCCGGATCGTCATCGACTCGTTCGATGAGATCGATCGTCTCACCAAGATCGGCGCGCCGCTAGATCTGCTCATGAGAGTGACCCCGGACGTCGCCACCGACACTCACGAATCGGTGCGGACGGGTCAGCACGACTCCAAGTTTGGCTTTGCCCTCGGGAACGGGGTCGCCATGGCCGCGCTGGAGAGACTCATCGATGTCCCGAACGCTCGTGTCGTGGGGCTTCACTCGCACATCGGGTCGCAGATCTTCGAACTGTCGGCTTTCCGCCTCGCAGTGAGCCGCCTCGCAGGGTTCCTTGGCGCGGCGCGAGACCACGTCGGCTTCATAGCGGAAGAGATCAATCTCGGCGGCGGGCTCGGCATTGCCCACACGAGCAATCAAGTGAGCCCGCGCCCCGAAGCTTCCGTAGAGGCGATTCGGGAAGCCGTGACGCAGGAGTTTGGTCTTCGTCATTTGCCCAAGCCGCTCATCGCGATCGAGCCGGGGCGCTCGATAGCAGGGCCCGCGGGGGTCACCCTCTACTCGGTCGGAACGGTCAAACGTCTTCCGGGTGGACGGATCTTCGTATCGGTCGACGGCGGCATGTCGGACAACATTCGACCAGCGCTCTATGGGGCCCGTTATGAAGCGTTTCTCGCCAACCGCATGAACTCCCCCCTGGGAGCGCAGGTAACTGTTGCCGGCAAGCATTGTGAATCGGGCGACGTGCTCGTGAGGGATGTGCATCTGCCAGATGACGTTCAGCCCGACGATCTCTTGTGCATCCCGGCAACCGGCGCTTACACATATTCGATGGCGTCCAACTACAACCGCATCCCGAGGCCTGCAGTGGTGATGGTCGGCTCGGGGAACGCGGTTGAGATCATCAGGCGCGAGAACTACGACGATGTTCTGCGTCTCGACTACCACCTCGACGGAACGCCGGTCTCGAGGGGAACTTCGTGAGCTCTTCGATCTGTGTCGGTCTGCTGGGCTGCGGCGTCGTCGGGGGCGCCACAGCACGCATCCTGCTCGAGCACGCCGACACCGTGTCACAGAAGGCCGGTGTCAGAGTGGACCTGGCTCGCATAGCGGTTCGAAGTCTCTCCAAGCAGCGCGAGATCTCGCTGCCCCCGGAAACCTACACGACCGACCCTTGGGAGGTCGTCGGTGATCCGAACATCGACGTGATCGTAGAGGCCATGGGCGGTATCGAGCCCGCCCTCGACCTCATCCTTCATGCCATCAGAAGTGGGAAACACATCGTCACCGCCAACAAAGAGTTGCTATCGACCCTCGGCCGCGAGGTCATGTACGCCGCCGACGAGGCGGGAGTGGACGTTCTGTTCGAGGCATCGGTGGCGGGCGGAATTCCGATCGTGCGGCCGATGAAAGAGTCGCTGGCCGGAGACAGGGTGAAGCGTGTGATGGGAATCGTCAACGGAACGACGAACTACATTCTCACCCAGATGTCGGAAACGGGAGTGTCGTTCACCGAGGCACTCGGCCAAGCCGAAGAGCTCGGGTATACTGAGCTCGATCCTTCGGCGGATATCGAGGGCTTCGACGCGGCATCGAAGATCGCAATCCTCGCGTCGATTGCCTTTGGGGCCCGCGTTGTGGCCGGGGACGTGCACCGTGAGGGAATCTCGAAGGTGACGGCAGCAGATGTCGACGCGGCTCACCAGCTTGGATACGAAGTGAAGCTTCTCGCGGTGGCCGAAATCGAGGACGGACAGGTCGCGGTGCGGGTTCATCCGGCAATGCTGCCCCGCACCCACCCGCTTGCCTCTGTGCGGGACGTCTACAACGCGGTGTTCGTTGAAGCAGAAGAGGTCGGAGAGCTGATGTTCCTGGGGCGCGGAGCAGGCGGGCCGCCCACAGCTTCGGCTGTCGTTGGCGACATCGTCGAGGTGGCCCGTAATATCAAGTCCGAGAGCCGTAGTCCGGGCAGCGCGTACTACCGAGAACCCGCACACATCAAGGCTCAAGACGAAGTCGGCGTGCGTTACTACGTGGTCTTGTCGGTTCAGGACCAGCCCGGCGTGTTGTCTTCGGTCGCGGGAATGTTCGCACACCATGGCATTTCCATAGCGAGCGTGCGCCAGGAAGGATTCGGCGACCAGGCGTCTCTGGTGTTGATCACCCATCATGCAACCGAGGCGCAGCACGCAGCGACCTTCAGTGACCTCGAGAAGCTTGACGCGGTGAAGAGCGTGGGATCGAGGATGAGAGTCGAGGGGACGTCGGAGAGTTGAGTCATCCTGCCGGCGAAGGAGGGGGGACATGAACGAGCGCGCCCTGGCGGTGGCGGGGACGAGGGGCGTGATCAAGAGGTATTTCGACTACCTCCCTGTGGGCCCGGACACCCCGATAGTGACCCTGGACGAAGGCGACACCCCTCTTGTCTACTCGGCCAGACTGTCCGAAGAGTGCGAAGCCGACGTGTGGCTCAAGTGGGACGGACTGAATCCAACCGGGTCATTCAAGGACCGCGGCATGACCGTTGCTATCTCCAAGGCGCTGGAGGAAGGTTCCGAGGCCGTTCTTTGTGCCTCCACCGGTAACACGAGCGCCTCCGCGGCGGCATATGCGGCACGTGCGGGGATGGTCTGCGCGGTCCTGATTCCCTCCGGCAACGTTGCCCTGGGCAAGCTGGCTCAAGCGCTGATACACGGGGCGCGCGTCATCGAGATCGACGGGAACTTCGACGAGGCGCTTGGGTTGTCGCAGGAGATGGCCCGTTCCCACCCGATCACGCTGGTCAATTCGGTCAACCCCTATCGGATCGAGGGACAGAAGACCGCAGCGTTCGAGATCATCGAGGCTCTGGGACGAGCCCCCGACATGCACCTCATGCCGGTTGGCAACGCAGGCAACATCACCGCCTACTGGCGCGGCTATACCGAGGCTCATGCCGCCGGCTGGATAAGCTCGCTACCGGCGATGGTCGGGTGGCAAGCAGGGGGGGCTGCCCCGATCGTGTCGGGGAGGATCGTCAAAGAGCCCAAGACGATCGCAACCGCGATCCGGATTGGCAATCCCGCCTCGTGGAACGGGGCCACCGAGGCAGCTCGCCTGTCCGGAGGCAGCATCGGCTCCGTCCGGGATAAGGAGATCCTCGAGTCCTATCGCTCCCTGGCCTCCGAGGGGATCTTCGTCGAGCTGGCCGCCGCTGCCGGCGTCGCCGGGCTTCGGCAGATGCATTCGCAGGGAAGGATCCAACACGGCGCCACGATTGTCTGCGTGCTCACCGGACACGGCCTCAAGGACCCGGATTGGGCGGTTGCCACCGCCCCCAGACCGCCGCGGGTCGTTGCGGAAGTCGGTCCTATTTTGAGCTCGCTCGATCTGGCATGATGCAGCCATGACGCTGCCGGCAAGAATCAGAGTTCCCGCAACCGTGGCCAATCTCGGGCCTGGATTCGATGCCCTCGGCGTGGCGGTGCGAATGCACCTCGAGGTGGACATCGAGCCCCGCCGGGACTCCGTCGATGTCCTCGTCGAGGGCGAGGGGGCGGAGCAGCTGCCGCTCGACGAGAACAACCTCGTCATCCGCTCGATGAATACCTTCTTCGATCAGGTCGGGCGCAGACCGCCCGGCTATGCGGTGCGGATCAAGAACCCCATTCCCCTTGCGTCTGGGCTGGGGTCGTCGGCCGCCGCAGTGGTTGGTGGTCTGTTCGCGGCCCGGGCGATAACCGGGCGAAGCATGCCGCAGGCCGAGATGATCGAGCTGGCCACCGCCCTCGAAGGCCATCCCGACAACGTCCTCCCGGCGTTGCTCGGGGGAATGGTCGTCTGCTACCGGCAGGGCAACAACGGGGCCCTGCGGCACTTCAGGCTGCTCCCGAGCGACCGGCTGGTTCCCATTCTGGCGGTGCCGGGCCGCGGCTTCGCGACCGCAGAGGCGCGCGCCGCCCTCCCGGGGGACATAGCCTTCGCCGACGCCCAGTTCACCGCATCGAGGGCGGCGCTGCTGGTGGCCGCCGTCTCCGCCGGAGCGAGCTCCGATGTGCTGGCTGAGGCTATGAGCGACCGACTCCACGAACCTTCCCGGCTGAAGCAGATGCCGGAGACGGATGCGGTTCACGGAGAGCTGCGGGACGCCGGCCTGCCTGTGGCCCTGGCCGGTTCCGGCCCTTCGCTGATCGTTATGGCCTCCAAACCAGAGACCTCGACGCGCGCCGAGCAGGTCCGGCGGATCTGCCGCAGTCGCGGCGCGGGATGGCGCGTCTTCGTGAGCGAATGGGAGCCGGAGGGCGCCGCAGTCCGAGCTTGACCGGTTAGGCCCCCCGGACGCGAAGAAGACCCGGGTCGTGTCCGAGCCCGGGTCTCCCTGTTGTCTCCCGCTCAGGCGACTACGCTTTGCGACTCCCTGCACGCGTGTCGCTGTCGGTGTCCCGATCCGTCGTCTCGGTGCGGGAGGAGGACGCCGGCTGGGTTTCCGTACTGGTGCCGGTGTCCTCGCGCACCGGTGTCACCGTGCCCTTGGTACGGTCGGCTTCGTCGCTTGTCCTCTCGGCGATCTCACGCTCCTCGAGCTTGCCGTGCCAACGCTCGCCCAGCTTGCCGCCCACGGCGCCACCCAGGAACATCGCAACCAGCATGCCGATGCCGATCGCGGTTCCGATCTGGGCCAACTCCCCCAAGGGAAGGCCCAACTCCTGCACTGCCTGTGCATCTTGGGCGTTGACCCCGGTGCTCGGTACCGCCGTTGCGATGGCAGCGGCGATGGCACCCAGTGCAAGAAGGAGAACGATCGCAAGAACGGGCACCAGGATGCCGTTGGTCAGCCCCTTACCCCGGGCCATGCGGCCTGCGGTGTAACCACCCCAGAGGTAGGAGAGAAACTGGGCGATCACCAACCCTATGCCTGCGCCGATGCCGGCCTCCACCGCCTCGGAGCCGGTCGGGAGACCTCCTTCGGAGATTCCCAGGACGGAAAGTAACCCTCCGATGATCGAAGACAACAACAGGAACGCACCGAAGGCGACGACTACACCCGTGAGGATGGACCAGAACGAGACACCACCTCTGGCCCTCTCCAGGTTGACGCTTGTGGTGCTTGTCTGACGACTGGACATCTTTGATAGCCTCCTAGGCTTAGACAGTTAGAGCGCCGCTAGGTCAACACCTAGGGTTCCCACATAGGCGCGCCCCCAACCCTCTGGCACCGGGAAGGCCCCTGCCCTTGCGTTGTCTAGCCGTGGTCGATGGTGAGCACTATCCACCCGTGGTCGAGGCGGCCATTCACACCCTCACCCTGGAAGGCCGGGAGGTGGTCGCGGTGGTGATGGCCGGAGGGCGGGAGAAGCTCCCCGCCACCGGTGTCGCCACGATAGGGGGGATCGATGTCAGGGGTGGCCCTCCGGCCGCCGCGCTGGGACGGGCGATCGAGCAGCTGTCGCCCGAGCTGGTGGTGGATCTCTCAGACGAACCCGTCCTCGACTATCGTCGCCGCCACGAGCTCGTGTCGGTTGCCCTGCTGCACGGCGTGCCCTACGAGGGAGCCGACTTCTATTTTTCGCCGCCACCCCGGCCCAGGCTGGCAAGCAAGCCGACCATGGCGATCATCGGGACGGGTAAGCGATCGGGAAAGACTGCGATGGCCAGTCTGGCCGCCCGGAGCTTGACCGCCGCCGGGCGGAGTCCCGTGGTGGTCGCCATGGGGCGGGGGGGACCGGCCCTGCCGGAGGTCGTGAGGGGCGATGCCCTGGACCTCTCGGCTACCGACCTCCTGGCCTGGGCGGACGCCGGCAAGCACGCCGCGTCCGACTACATCGAGGACGCACTCCTGGCGCGCGTGCCGACCGTGGGATGCCGGAGGTGCGGCGGCGGGCTTGCCGGAGGCGTAGCCATCTCGAACGTCGCTGAGGGCATCGGCCTGGCCAACGACCTCCCCGGCGATGTGATGATCCTCGAAGGATCGGGCTCGGCGATTCCTCCCGCCCACGCCGACGTCACCGGCCTCGTCGTGCCAGAGTCGGTCCCCGACGAATACCTGCTCGGTTACCTCGGCCCCTACCGCCTGTTGCTCTGCGACTTCGTATTCGTTACAATGGGTTCTGCCCCATCGGGTTCGGACTCCCGGGCTTCCACCGTGGCTTCCCTGATAAAGAGCGTGTGGCACTCGCTCGAGGGAGACCAATCACGGGACGAACCCCGAATAGTTCGCACGGTCTTCCGTCCTACCCCCATCGCTTCGGTCGAGGGGGCGGCGGTCATGGTGGCTACAACCGCTCCCGAAGAAGCCGGGGGCTCCTTGAAGAAGCACCTCGAGGAGCACCACGGATGTCGTGTAACCGCAGTGATTCACGCATTGGCGGATAGAGGAAGGCTCGAGGGGGAGCTGGCCGCCGGCAGGGATGGTGCAGAGGTGCTGCTCTGCGAAGTGAAGGCAGCGGCGGTTGATGTTGCAACGAGATGGGCGCTCGAGGCGAGAATGGAAGTGGTCTATATGGACAACGTGCCGCACGGCATCGAAGGCGACGATCCCGTCGCGACCCTGTTGTGGGCGGGCGATCTCGCCACCAGCCGATTCATGGGTAATCGGTAATCGGTAGAGGATCCAAAACGACATGACGGTTGCAAGACGACAGCACTTCTTTCTCGCAGACCGAGGTCATGGTTTGCCTTACTCGAAAGGCTTGGCTGCGGCATCGCTCATGGCCACAGGGCTGACTCCGGCGCGTTCATACGTTGTTGCCAACAAAGTGGAAGAGGAGTTGCACTTGCAGCCGGCCGGCAACTTGTCTGCCTCCTACATAAGAGAGCTAACCCTCGAAGTGCTCGGCCGCGAGGCGGGCAGCAAGTACGTCGAGGCCTTCCTCAAGTGGGAATCGGTTGCGGAGCTGGACGGGCCGTTGATCATACTGATCGGCGGCGCCACCGGGGTTGGGAAGTCCACGATCGCGACGCAGCTTGCCACTCGCCTCGGCATCACGCGAGTGGTGTCGACGGACGCAGTTCGCGAGGTATTGAGAAGCGCCTTCACGGCACAGATGTTTCCCACCCTCTATTCGTCATCTTTCGAGGCCGACAAGGCGGTCCGGCAGCCGATCCCCAACTCGGGGGACCGATTGATAATCGGCTTCCGGGAGCAGGCGGCCGCCGTGGCTGTAGGTGCTCAGGCGTTGCTCGACCGGGCGGTGGCCGAGGGGACCGACATGATTCTCGAAGGGGCCCACCTCGTACCCGGATTCCTTCAGAGCGTCGATAGTGAGGAAGCGGTTATAGTTCCCTTGTTAATAACCGTGGACGATGAGCAGCTTCATCGGGACCACTTTCACCGGCGGTCTCGGGAAGCACGTCCCAAAGATCGCTACCTGAAGTCGTTCGACAAGATTCGTCGAATCCAGGGATACATGGTCTCTTCGGCGCTGATGCGAGAGGTGCCGACGATCGGGCACTGTGACGACGTCGACGCAACGCTTTCCAGGATCATCGACCACGTGCTTACCAAAGCTCTCAAGACAGTGGAGCAAGGAACTCGGGCGGGATCACAGGAGCCGGTACATTCGGCAGCAGAAGCACTAAGCTTGGGAGGAAGGCAGGAAGACATTGCGCATGAACGCATCTCGTGAGTCACGCATCAGGGGCCTCCTGTCGCCTGGGGAACACGAGGCGACAGGAATGAACGTTTCCCATCTATTCATCTTTTGGGGGGAGCTCCGGTCCAGCAATACCGAAGCTTCTCCCTCGATGCAGGAGGCTTAAGTGGCCGATACGTTGGACCGCTCGATCTTGGAATCCAAGGCCGTCGTCGAGCTCAAGCAGATCGCCAAATCACTGGACTTGAAGGTCGGCGGGCTGAAGAAGGCGGAGATCGTCAACATGATCGCCACCACCAGCAACGGAAAGAGCTCGCCGCCCGAACCGGCGGTGCAAGAAACCCTCCCCGAGAGGGAGGCTCCCCCTGCGCAAAGCACACCTGCATCGCAGCAGCCCGCCCCGGCAGGTGAGCCTCGGCGCGAGATCGCTCCACCGCTCGAAGTTGCCGTCGCAGGTGAGGCGACTCAGCCGGGGACGGACCCGGCTGCCGCGAGCAACGGGAGTGGCGCCAACCCTTCACCCGGCAGAGTGGACAACAGTGCAACGGACGAAAACGACACCCGTGGCGATCGTCAGCAGAGACGGCGCCCTCAAGGAAGGGATACACGCTTGCGGCCTCGTGAGAAAGCCGACCAGCGCGACAGCAAGGGAAGGAGACGCCGCCGGGGCCGCGGAAGCAGCGGCGGCGGCGGGGGCGGTGCACTCCCGGCCTATGTGCGCGATGAACGATGGGAAGATCTCGAGGCTGAAGATGACGCTTCGGCAGAGATCAGGACGGGGATCCTCGACCTCCTTCCGGAGGGCTACGGATTCCTCAGGACGAGTGGATATCTGCCCGGGGACCGAGATGTCTACGTCTCGGTTTCACAGGTGCGGCGGTTCCACCTCCGCAAAGGCGATGAGATCACGGGATCGGTCAGGTCCCCGAAAGAGTCCGAGAAGTACCAGGCGTTGCTGAAGATCCGAAAGATCAACGGCGATGAGCCGGAAGCGGCGCAGCGACGGCCGCGGTTCGCGGATCTCACTCCGCTGTACCCCCAGGACCGGCTGACGCTCGAGCAACTCGAGCAGCCGCGCCTCATAACCCCGCGCATCATCGATCTCATTGCCCCCATCGGGAAGGGGCAGCGGGGCATGATCGTCAGCCCGCCCAAAGCAGGCAAGACGACCGTCATGAAAGAGATAGCGAACGCTGTCCGCACGAACAATCCGGAAACGCACCTGATCGTCCTTCTGGTGGACGAGCGGCCCGAAGAGGTCACCGACATGCAGCGTTCGGTGGATGGAGAGGTCATCTACTCGACCTTCGATCGCCCCTCCGACGACCACATCCAGGTGACCGAGCTGACGCTCGAACGAGCCAAGCGGTTGGTCGAGATGGGCCGGGACGTCATGATCCTGCTCGACGGAATAACGCGTCTCTCCCGGGCATACAACCTCGCAACCCCCGCCTCCGGGCGTATCTTGTCGGGCGGTGTCGATTCGACCGCCCTCTACCCACCGAAGCGATTCTTCGGTGCGGCGCGCAATATCGAGTTTGGTGGTTCGTTGACCATCCTCGCCACGGCGTTGGTCGAGACAGGATCGCGAATGGACGAGGTCATCTTCGAGGAATTCAAAGGCACGGGTAACTGGGAGTTGAAGCTGGACCGCAGGATGTCCGAGAAGCGTATATTCCCGGCGATCGACATCCAGGCTTCTGGGACGCGCAAAGAGGAGCTACTCCTGACGCCTGAGGAGCTCCAGCTGGTGTGGCGGCTGCGGCGTGTCCTGCACGCTCTTGCCGACGGAGGAGCCCTCGAGCTGCTGATCGACAAGATGAAGGCGACGCTCGGCAACGTGCAGTTCCTGCGTGAGATCGCCAAAGCGCCCGTCAAGGGGGATTAATTCTTGCTGGGTTTGGGTTGGCCTGAATGGTTGACCATCGCCGGGCTCGTGGGCGGCTTGATCGCCACCTTCAGGATAATGGCCAGGGCATCGGTCGCCTACGAAAGAGCACGCAGAGCCAGAGAGCAGCGAGAAGCTCGAAAGGAAGAACTATGAAACAGGGAATACATCCAGACTACGTTCAGACACGGGTGACCTGCTCGTGTGGCAACAATTTCGTGACTCGGTCGACGCAGCCCGAGATGCACGTCGAGCTGTGCAATCAGTGCCACCCCTTTTACACCGGCAAGCAGAAGCTCGTCGACACCGGGGGCCGGGTCGAGCGCTTTCAGAAGAAGTATGCGAAGAAAGGAACTCAGGCTCGCGCCGCTACGCCGGGCGCCGAGCAGAGTTAAGTGGGCCATCCGGCTCCTGCCAAGAAGCCGTCCATCGGCGGACAGGCTGTGATGGAGGGTGTGATGATGCGGGGCCCGTCCTCGTGGGCGGTTGCCTGTCGCAAGCCCGACAGCACCATTGCAGTCGAGTCACACCCCCTTCCCACCCTTGCCCAACGGCACCCGTGGCTCAAGTGGCCGCTTCTGCGGGGGTGCCTGGTGCTCGGCGAGTCGCTCGCGATCGGCCTCAAGGCACTGATGATCTCGGCAAGCTTTGCACTTGACGAAGAAGAAGAAGAAGACAAGCTCTCGGATCGGCAGCTCGGCTGGACCATGGGCATTTCCATGGTGGTGTTCTCGCTGATCTTCATCATGTTGCCGGTCTTCGGGACACGCCTGGTCGAGTCCTTCATCGGGAACCTGTCTGAGGAAGAGCCGCTCCTCTTCAACCTCATCGAAGGTGCGCTGCGGCTCGGTATATTCGTCGGGTATCTGCTGCTCATAAGCCGTTTCAAGGACGTTCGCCGAGTCTTCCAGTATCACGGGGCCGAGCACAAGACCATCTACGCTTATGAGAATGGTGATCCGTTGGTCCCGCGTGAGATCGACGACAACTACTCGACCCTGCATGTGCGTTGCGGAACCAACTTTCTGTTCATCGTGCTGTTCCTGACGATCGTTGCACACTTCTTCATCGATCTCGTGGTCACCGGGGGTTTTCTCTTGAGGATCGGGGCGCGCCTCCTCGCGATCCCGGTCCTGGCCGGGATCTCCTACGAAGCGATAAAGCTGGCCTCGCGAAATGAACGCTCACTGGTGTTTCGGATCTCGATGCTGCCCGGGCTGGCCCTTCAAAGGATCACCACCAAGCCACCGTCGCTCGACCAGATAGAGGTGGCTATCGCGGCGATGCAGGCTGTGGCCTTGCCCACGGGAACCCAAAAAGGCGCGACGGATACTCCGGTCGCCTGACCGAGAGCTCGAGGCCGCGCAGATCCGGCACGGTATCCTGCTATTCGACCGCCCTTGCCGTCTGCGGAGGCATCACAGTGGAGCTCCCAAAGGCTCGTCTCGACACGATGGAGGCCAGGTTCGAGCAGATCGAAAGACTGCTGTCCGACCCGGCAATCGCGGCGCGCCCGAATGATCTACGTTCCTTGGGCAAGGAACACTCGGACCTCAGGGGCACGATCGAGGCGTGGCGCCGTTACCGCATGATCGCCGACGACCTCCGAGAGGCAAAGGCAATGCTTCGCGGTTCACAGGGCGAAGAGCGTGCCTACGTCGAGCAGGAGATTGCTTCGAACGCCCGCATCTACAACCAGCTCCAGGAACAGATCGCAGCCGCCCTGGTGCCCAAGGATCCGAACGACGATCGAGACGTCATCGTCGAGGTCCGCGCCGGCGCCGGAGGCGAGGAGGCGGGGCTGTTTGCGACGGAACTGTTCCGCATGTATCAGCGTTATGCCGAGACCAAGGGATGGAAGAGCGAGGTCTTATCCTCGAGCACGAGTGGTGTCGGGGGATTCAAGGAGGTGACCTTTGCGATCAAAGGGCGAGGAGCGTATTCACGACTGAAGCACGAAGCCGGGGTCCATCGTGTCCAGCGCGTGCCCCAGACCGAATCGAGCGGACGGATCCACACGTCGGCGGCCGCTGTGGTGGTCCTGCCCGAGGCCGAGGAGGTGGAAGTCGAGATCGATCCGAACGACCTCAAGATCGATGTCTATCGCTCGACCGGCCCTGGGGGTCAATCGGTGAACACAACCGACTCAGCCGTCCGGATCAAACACCTTCCGTCCGGTGTCGAAGTTGCCGTACAGGACGAGAAATCGCAGCTGCAGAACAAGGCCAAGGCCCTCAGGATTCTGAGGGCGCGCCTGCTTCAGGCGAAGCAGGAGGCGCAGGATCAGGCGATGTCTCAGGAGCGGCGTTCGCAGGTTCGCACCGCGGATCGTTCGGAGCGCGTCCGAACCTACAACTTCAATGAGAATCGAGTGACCGATCACCGAATCGGCTACACGGTGCACCGGCTGGGGGAGATCCTCGAAGGCGACCTTGACGATCTCGTAGACGCGTTGGCGGCCAGCGAACGCACCGAGACGCTGGTCGGTCCAGCCTCCTGAGCACCGTTCAGGGACTGATCCGCCGGGTGAGGCAGGCACTTACGGACGCCGGGATCGAATCGGCCGAGCGAGAGGCCCAGTGGCTGATCGAGGCGGGGACCGGCCGGGTGTGGACCGACCTGATCGCCAGCGGGATGCCCATAGTACCGGCGCAAGAGCAGCGCACCCTGGACCTTTGTCGCAGGCGGACTCTCGGTGAGCCCCTCCAGTACGTCACCGGGGTGGCGGGATTCCGTCATCTCGATGTGGTGGTTGGGCCGGGAGTGTTCATCCCGCGCCCGGAAACCGAGCAGCTCGTGGACCGGGCGCTGGCGCGCCTCCCCCGGGATGGGCTCGCCGTCGACATCGGTACCGGGAGCGGCGCAATCGCGATAGCGATCGCGCAGGAGCGGCCCGACGCCGATGTCTGGGCCACCGAGATCAGTCCCGAGGCGTTGTCGTGGGCGAAGAGGAATGTGTCTGCACTCAGCAGCACGGCGCATCTTGTCCCGGGCGACCTGTTCGAAGGACTGCCTTCCTCCCTCGGCCGGCGGTTCGACCTCGTGGTGTCCAACCCTCCCTATGTGGCCTCCGCAGAAGCCGGCGACCTGCCCCAAGAGGTCAAAGATCACGAACCCCGGATCGCTCTCTTTGCGGACGACGACGGGCTCGATCTCGTCCGGCGGATCGCGTCCGGAGCGAGGGACTGGCTCAGGGAGGGAGGCTGGGTCGTGCTCGAGATAGGGGCGACCCAGAAAGACCGGGCGGCCGCGCTGATAGAGGGGTTCGGGTACGCCGAGGTTTCGGGGCACAGGGATCTCGGGGGCCGGCAACGGATTGTGGAGGCCCGCCGCTGACTTCTCTGGAACCCGCGTTGCAAGCGCTCAGGGAGGGGCGTCCGATCGTGCTTCCCACCGACACCGTCTATGGAATCGGGGTCATGCCCGCGGTTCCCGGTGCGGTGGAGGCGCTCTTCCGAGCCAAGAGCCGGCCCGCATCCAATCCACTGCCGGTCCTGGGTGACGGCGCCAAGGCGCTGGCCGGTGTGGCCTTTTTCGACGAGATGGCGGTGGAGCTCGGTCGGAGGTTCTGGCCCGGACCGCTCACCTTGGTGCTTCGGCGCGCCGAGGGCTGGTCCCACGACCTCGGAGGCGCCGACCGAGCCACCGTGGCGGTGCGGGTTCCGGCGTGCGGGATTGCGCGTGAGCTGCTCGCGCAGTCGGGGCCACTGGCGGTGTCGAGCGCCAACCGGTCCGGCGATGCGCCGGCGACGACCGTCGCCGAGGCACGAGAGGCGCTGGGTCCCTCTGTCGAGGTGTTCATCGACGGCGGGCTCAGGTGCGGCGCGCCCTCGACCGTGCTCTCACTGGTGGGCGAGCCGGTCGTGCTCCGGGAGGGAGCGATCCCTTCCTCCGACCTCCTGAGGTAAACCGAAGCGCAAAGTGTGGTCGAAAATGGCCGCTGAGCGTACGTTTTCGACCAAAGTTTCCGGGGAGGCTGGGTTGCAGTCGACAGGGTCAAGCACACAGAACGGTCGGGGCGCACTGAGGAAGCGCATGCTCGTCTCACTGCGCGGCTATTGGAACGAAAGCGCAGGCTACCAGCGCTTCGCTTACGGCGTGGGGGTTCTCTTCTTACTGAGCGGGATCTGCCACACTGCCGTGTTCTGGATGGATGGAGGATCATGGAGCGGACCTGTCTCATGGCGCAAACCCATTTCGTTCTCTTTCTCCTTCGCCCTTATCTCTTTCTCCCTCGCCTGGGTGCTGTCGTTCCTGCCGAGACGAGCGGTGTGGGGTTGGATCGTGATGGGTGTTTACGGTGGTGCGAGTGTCGTCGAGACAGCGTTGATTGCGATGCAGACATGGCGGGGCGTCGCGTCCCACTTCAACTCCGAAACCGGGTTCGACGAATTGGTGTTCGCGTCGATGGGCGTCATGATCGCTCTTGTGTTTGCAGGCATCGTGGCGATCACAGTCCGGACCTTCAGGTTTCTCGAGGCATCCTCCAGCTTCGCCTGGGCGATAAAGAGCGGTCTTCTACTGCTGATCGCAGGCCAACTACTGGGCGGGTTGCTAATCCGAGAGGGTTTCCGGCAGGTGGAGGCCGGAGCGGCTTCGTCGCCGCTCATCTTTGGGTCGGCGGGCGTCATGAACGTGCCTCATGCGGCGTCACTGCATGCGCTTCAGGTTCTGCCGCTTCTCGCCTGGCTTGCGATGTTCACCCTGTGGGACGAAAGTCGGCGCACCAGAACTGTTGTTGCCGGAACCGTCGGTTACGCGGGTCTGGTCTTCGTCGGCGCGGCTCAGGCCCTCGGGGGAAGAGCCCCTCTGTCGTTCACCCTGATCGTGGCGCTGACTTTCTGGGTGAGCGCCGGCTTGCTGCTCGTGGCGTTTGCCATGACCGCCGCCGAGCTCATGCGTGACCGGACGGGCGGGCGCGAGGCACCCGGTCTGCGAGGAGCCCACGGCTGAACTTTGGTCGAAAACGTGCGCCCAGTGAACGTTTTCGACCAAAGTTCGTCCTTCAGCCGGGCCGGGGGCGAGCCGGGACTCTGAGGCCGGCCATGCCGCCGTCGACCTCGAGGGCGGTGCCGGTGACGAAGCTCGAGGTCGGGGCGGCAAGGAACAAGATCCCGGCGGCAATCTCCTGCGCGCTTCCAAGGCGGCCCATGGGCTGGCGCGCCTCGAGCGCGGAGCGTTCGGCGACGGGATCGGGCGCGGCGTCGAGCAGGCGCCCCACCCACGGAGTATCTGCCGTTCCAGGGCAGATGCAGTTGACCCTGACGCCTTCGTCCACGAGGTCGGCGGCCATAGCGAGTGTGAGAGACAGGACTGCACCCTTGCTGGCGCTGTAGAGCGCCCGTTGCGGAAGCCCGGCGATGGCGGCGACGGAGCACACGTTGACCACCGCGGGGTGCCCGGCGCGCCGGAGATGGGGGAGCGCGGCGCGCGCCGTGCGCACCATCCCTAACACGTTGACGTCGAACACATGCCGCCACTCGTCATCTGAGTTGTCTTCGACGGTTCCGGCGGCGCCGATCCCGGCTACATTGACGAGGACGTCGAGCCGTCCGAACTCGCCCACCACCTGCTCTACCGCAGCATCGATCGACGGGCCATCGGTGACGTCGGCCACCAACGGGAGCACTCCATCCCGTCCCGAAGCGTTCTCGATGTCGAGTGCCCCGACACGCGCCCCGGCTTTCTCGAGAGCATCGACGGTAGCAGCACCGATGCCCGATGCGGCACCCGTCACCAGCGCGACAAAACCGTCGAAGGCGTTCACGGAGAGATCAGCAGCGTGCGTGTTTCGGTGAAGAACTCGCGCGCGGCAAGCCCTTGCTCGCGTGGCCCGATGCTCGACTCCTTCGAACCGCCGAAGGGAGCATGGAAATCCACTCCGGAGGTAGGAGCATTCACCCGTACGAGCCCGGCCTCGAGTTTGCCGGAGAATTCCATGGCGCGCCCGAGGTCGCTGGTGAAGACTGCGGCGACCAAGCCGAAGCGAACGTCGTTGGCGAGTGCAATGCCCTCGTCCGGAGAGCCGACCTGAAGCAGCGCAACGACTGGGGCAAAGACCTCCTCCTTGGCGAGCACGCTGGAGCGATCATCGACTTCGACAAGTGTCGGCGCGAGGTAGAACCCCTCCGAATCGAGCGGGGAGCCACCGGTCACCACATTGCCGCCGCTGTCCTGGATCGCTTCGAGGGCATTCTGGCGCGCCTCTTCTTCGATGAGGGGGCCCACCTTGCACGATTCGCTCGAGGGATCTTCGACGCCCATGTCCTCGACAGCCGCAACCAGCTTGTCCTTGAATGTGCCGTACACAGGTGACTCGATTATCACCCTGGACGTCGCTGTGCATTTCTGGCCCGCGTAGCCCATCGTCGCAAAGGCGATGGCTGTGGCCGCCTTGTCCAGATCTGCATCGGCCAGCACGACAGATGGATTCTGCCCTCCCATCTCACACTGCAGCTTGGCGCCGCGACCCGCCACCCGCTTGGCGATCTCGTGCCCGACCGGCACCGAGCCCGTGAACGACACCGCGGCCACACCGGGGTGGTCGACCAAAGGCTCGCCGGTCTCGGCGTCCCCGGTCACGAGCTCGAATACTCCCCCGGGCAGATGCTTGTTGGCGATCTCGTGAAGCAGTTGCGCCGTCGCGGTTGCCTGGGGGGCCGGTTTCAGCACTGCGGTGTTGCCACAGGCGAGCGCAGGCGCGAGCTTCCATGCCGGGATCGCGATGGGAAAGTTCCAGGGAGTGAGAAGGCCGCAGACGCCCACGGGGAATCGCCTTTCCATCAACCATGAAACGGCGTCTGAGGCGGGATATGTCATGCCGTTCGGAGCGAGAGCCATCTGCGCGTGATATCGAAAGATGGATACCGCCCTTCCGATCTCCTGCTGGGTCTCGGCGAGGGGCTTGCCGACTTCACGCACCATTAGCTCGGTGAATTCCTCTGCCCGCCCTTCGATGTCTTCTGCGATCTGCCTCAACGCAGTGCCACGGACGATGGCGGTTTGAGCGGACCACTCAGCGAACGCATCACCGGCTCGTGCAACGGACGACTTGACCCCGCCTGGGCCGGCGGCTTCGAATCGAGCCACCGTGTCAGACGGCTTGTGTGGATTGATGCTCTCGATGGTCATCGGCTTCTCCTTCTCATGAGAACTGTCGAGTCGGGCCGGTGGTGACGACGGGACAACTAATCGGCGTCACCGAAGAAGACCTCATCGCGCTTGCGGTAGCGGTAGGCGACCTCTTCGTCGAGTGTTATTCCCACACCCGGCGCGCCGTCGAGGACGACGTGACCTTCCTGTATGACGGGTCCCTCACGTCCCGAAGCAAGCTCTTCCCAGAACGGGACGTCGATGCCGTGGTGCTCGAGCACGAGGAAGTTGGGGATCGTCGCGGCGAGATGAGCGGCGGCCATAGTGCCGATGGGGCTCGAGATGTTGTGCGGGGCTAGCGGTACGGTGAAAAGCTCGGCAAGCTCGGCGATGCGACGGCCCTCGGCGAAGCCGGTTTTCTGCAAGTCCGGCGCCGCGATCTGCAGGCCCAGTTGCAGCAGCCGGTTGAATTGAACCGCCGAATAATGGTTCTCGCCACTCGCGACCGGCGTAGGGCTATCGCGCACCACCTGTGCCAACGCCTCGTCCGATTCCGGGGGCACCGGATCTTCGATCCACAGCAGCTTGAAGGGCTCGAGTGCACGGCCGAGCACCGCCCCACTGGCTGCGCTCAGGCTCCAGTGGCAATCAACGGCGAGACCGACGTCTTCGGAGATGTTGTCGCGCACGGCGCGCACAACTTCAACCAGCAGATCTATCTCCTGCGGCTCGAGCGTCCGGTTGTAATCGTCGCGTGAGTGCGGATTGGGGATGTCGAGGTCGAACTTCAGGATCGTGTAGCCCTGCTCGGCAGCTTCCCGGGCGCGCCGCGCATATAAGTCGAGGTTGAGCTCGAACGCTTCCGCGGCGCGTCCTCCATGGTATTTGGGATGCACTTCGTGGGGCGAGTCGTCGGCCTCTTCGCTCACCCACCATGGGGTGCGGGGCGCCAGGATCGAGCTCAAGGAGGCGAGCCCCTCGCCGCCGTGGCAATCGGCGTAGAGGCGGATGGCGTTGCGATATGTCCCGCCCCACAGTCGGTAGAGCGGCGCGCCGAGTGACTTTCCCAACAGGTCCCACAACGCGGTCTCGATCCCGGCAAGCGCGTGTTGGAGAGCGCCGCCGTGGGGACTGGTCAGCAAGCCCGCGGTCTTGAGACTGCGCAAGAGCTTGGTGATCTCCGCGGGATCCTGCTTGATCAACAGAGGACTGAGCTGCCGGATGACGTCCGGCAAGCCGAGGGCAAAGAAGCATTCGCCGTAACCGACGCCCTCATCGGCGATGACCTTGACCAGCGTCCAATCGTAGTTGGACTCGATAACCGCGGTCTGAACGTCCTTGATCATCGGTGGCAAACCCCGAGCAGCGGGCAAACGGGTGGGCTTGCGTCGTTCACGTCTGCCACCCACTCGGCAGGGTGCGGTCTCAAAAGAGCAGATACCCCCCGTCGACGACGATTGACTGGCCGGTAATGTAGTCGGCTTCCCCGGAGCACAAGAACGCGCCGATGCCGGCCATGTCGCCGGGTTCGGCCCAGCGCCCCACCGGAATCCGGGCGTCTATGGATTCGCTCAGCTCCGGGTGGTTCTGGACGGGCTCGGTGAGGTCGGTGCGTGTGAATCCGGGCGACAGCGCGTTCACACGGATGCCTCCCGGCCCCCACTCTTTTGCGAGGCCCCTGACCAACCCGTTCAGGCCGGCCTTGCTGGCCGAATAAGCGGTGATGGGGAGCACCGCACCCCCATGGAATCCGGCAATCGAGGATATAAACAACATGCGCCCCCAGGCGCCCTCGAGCATGTACGGAGCGGCCGCCCGCGCGCTCAGGTAGGCGCCTTCGAGGTTGACCCGATGGATGAGCCGCCACTGCTCGAGGCTCAGCTCGAGGATCGGCTTGCGAACGTTGGTGCCTGACGAGTACACGAGGACGTCGAGGGCCCCGAAGTGCTCCACGGTCGCGTCGACCACGGCGCGCGGGTCCTGTTCGGCAAGGTTCAGCGCCAGGGGGATTGCGTCGAGACCTTGCGAGCGCAGCTTCTCGGCCGCTTCGTCGGGTTTGCGAGACGCAATGCAAAGCCGAGCCCCCTGCACGCCGAGACGCTCGGCTATGGCGAACCCTATGCCGCGGCTGCCACCCGCTACGAGGGCGATCTTCCCCTGCATGCTCATGCAGGCGCCGGCTCCCGTCCAACGGTGTTGGTGAGCTCCAGCGATCCCACCGTGATGCGGACGATGTCATCCGGCTGGAGGCTGTAATCCTCGGGTGGGACGATGCTCGTCCCCGTCATCAGAAAGACACCGTGGGGGAAGCTCATCTCCTTACCGAGGTGGTGCACGAGCTCGCCGGGGGTTCTCTTCATCTGAGATGTGTCGGTGGCGTCGGAGAAAACCGTCGCGCCCTCACGGACAATCTCCAGCGCCACGCCAACTGCCGTCACGTCGCCGGCTGAAGCGGTCATGATGCCCGGTCCTAGGGCACAGGAGCCGTCGTAGACCTTGGCTTGCGGCAGGTACAGCGCATTGTCACCCTCGATGTCGCGCGACGAAACATCGTTTCCGGCGCAGTAACCCACTATCTCCATCCGGTTGTTCAACACCAGAACGAGCTCCGGTTCGGGAACCGTCCAAGCCGCATCTTTTCGTTTCCGGATGGCGGATTCGGGATCGACGACCCGCCAACCGGTGCTCTTGAAGAACAGCTCGGGTCGTTCGGCTTCGTAGACGCGAGCGTAGAGATCGCCGCCGCCACTGGCGTTTGATTCGGCCTGGCGCGCCTCGCGGCTCTTGAGATAGGTGACCCCGCCGGCCCAGACCTCGTGGTGAGCCTCGATGGGAGCGAGCAGGGGCCCGTCGGGCGTTTCCCCATCTGCGATCAAGGACGTGACGATCTCTGCACCTCTGGCCGCAGGTACCTGGAGCAGCAGGTCGAGCGTGAAGCTCGAAGGCAGCCCCCGTCCGTCGACCGCCCAGCGCGGTCCACTCGGGCCCGCGTGGCGGGTCAGGTACACGTCGGGCTAACCTCTAAGAGGCTAAGACCGGCCATCCGGCTCCAGCAGGACCTTGAGGTATTCGCTGCTGCCGGCTGCGAGCGCCTCGAAAGCAGACGGCCCCTCCTCCAACGGCACATGGGCGATGTAGTCGTCGGGAACCTCACCGCAAAGCGATACGGCTCGGGCGAAGTCCTGGTCCGAATAGCAGTAGCTTCCCCTGATCTGACGCTCTTGCAGTATCAGATCGTAGAACCCGAACGGAGTCTCGTCATCGTGCAGGCCTACGAACACCGCGGTTCCGCCGGGGGCCAGATGGGCCAGCGCGGCTATTCGGGTGACCTCGATCCCTACCGTGTCGAAGGTCACATCCACCTCACCCTGGGGTGTATCGGCGGACGCGATGCCTAGAGCCGCCGCCTGTTCGCGGCGGGTGTCGCTTATGTCGATTACCTGAACCTTTGCTCCGGCGCGCCGGGCGGCCCACGCGACGAAGAAGCCGATCGCTCCTCCTCCGAAGACGAGCACCTCACGCTCGAGCAGGGGCCCGGCGAGCTCGACTGCATGCACCGCAACGGCAAGGGGCTCGGCCAACGCGCCGCGCCACCGGGGGACGCCCTCCGGCAGAGCATGGAGACCACTAAGGGGAACGACCACCTGCTGAGCCAGCGCGCCGGGCCGGTTGAGCCCGATCAGCTCGCGATTGGGACACAGGTAGCGCCGCCCCGAGCGGCAGAAGCGACAGGAGCCGTCGGTGATGAGCGGATGAATCGCTACCGCGCGTCCCAGCCATTCGTCCGGGCCTTCGAGGACGGTTCCGCCAAACTCGTGTCCCAGGAGGAGCGGGGGGACGCGACGGTCTGCCATACCGGGAGTGCCGACGTAGCCCTCGAGATCCGAACCGCAGACACCACACGCGGCCACCTCGACGATGCCCTCGCCCGGTCCGGGTGAAGGGGCGTCGACCTCGCGCACCTCCATTCTTCGGCGCTCCTGGAACATCAGTGCCTGCACGCCCACCCCCCGGTCATGGAGCTCCCTCACCGTTCACCGGGGAGCAGCACCCCGCCGGTGCCTGTGACCTTACACTCGGCCTCACCTTCACATCGGACCAGCGGGGGACGATATGCCCATTCGCATCACCAATCTCACCGCCCACGACATCAGGTTTCCGACGTCGCGCTCATTGGATGGATCGGACGCCATGAACCCCGACCCTGACTACTCGGCCGCCTACGTGGTTCTGCAGACGGACCATCCCCCGCTCGAAGGGCATGGGATGACCTTCACGATCGGACGAGGCAATGAGATCTGCGTGACCGCCATAGAGGCGCTTGCTCCGTTCGTGGTGGAAAAGACCCTCGAGTCGTTCACCGAAGACATGCGATCCTTCTGGCGCACGATTACCGGCGACAGCCAACTGCGCTGGATCGGACCCGAGAAAGGCGCCATCCATCTCGCCGGCGCAGCGGTCGTGAACGCGGTCTGGGATCTTTACGCCAAGGCGGAGGACAAGCCGCTGTGGCGGCTGCTCTGCGACATGACACCGGAGGAGCTCGTCGGCTGCATCGATTTCCGCTACATCACGGATGCAATCACGCCGGAGGAAGCTCTACGGATTCTGCAGGCAAACGAACCGACACGAGCCGATCGCGTGCAGGAGATGGTCACGAGCGGCTTTCCCGCCTACACGACGTCGGCAGGCTGGCTCGGGTATCCCGACGACAAGCTGCGCGAACTCTGCCGAGCGGGCGTCGACAGGGGATGGACCTACTTCAAGATGAAGGTCGGCGCGGATCTCGACGAAGATGCACGGCGCGCCGAGCTGATCCGTGACGTCATCGGACCCGACCGAAAGCTGATGATGGATGCCAATCAGAGCTGGGATGTCGATGACGCAATTGCCGGCATGAAGGTTCTGGCGCAGTTCGATCCGTGGTGGATCGAGGAGCCGACCAGCCCCGATGACATTCTCGGCCACGCCAGGATCAGGAGCCAAGTTGCGCCTATCGGTGTCGCCACCGGCGAACATGCGCACAACAGGATCATGTTCAAGCAGCTCCTGCAGGCGAACGCGATCGATTTTTGTCAGGTCGACAGCTGCAGGCTGGGTGGCGTGAACGAGGTCTTGGCGGTGCTGCTCATGGCCGCCAAGTTCGAAGTTCCCGTCTGTCCGCACGCGGGCGGAGTCGGGCTGTGCGAGTACGTCCAGCACCTCTCGATCTTCGACTACGTCTGCGTGGGTGCATCCCTGAAGGGCCGGGTGCTCGAGTACGTCGACCATCTCCATGAGCACTTCGTGACCCCCGTGGTGGTCGAGGGTGGGCGTTATATGCCGCCAGAGGCGCCCGGATACAGCATCACCATGCACCCACAGACGCTGAAGGATCACGCGTACCCTTCCGGATCAGTTTGGACCGAACCTGCGTAGCACCTGCTGCATGGTGACCTGCACCAGCATCGGACGCCCATGCCGGCGGGCTTGCCGGCAGCGCGCCGAACACGAGTGATTCTTGTTGCGCTGGGGGCCGTCATGCTGGGGGCGGTTATTCAGGGTTCGATCGGTTTCGGCTTTGCGCTTGTGGCGGTTCCCGCCTTCACACTGCTGCTGCCCGAGGTGGTCCCATCCGGGCTCCTTCTTATTGCAGTGCCGATGACAATCACCATGGTTCTGCGTGAACACAGTTCCATCGACATGTCCGGTCTGTTCTATTCAACTGTCGGGCGGATCGTCGGTACAGTCGCCGGCCTGGCGCTGCTTGCCATGGTGCAGGCCGACTCGCTTGCGCTTCTGGTGGGTTCCATGATCGTCTTTGCCGTGGCCTTGAGCTTGTTCGCCGCTCCATCCGAGGTCGAGTGGGGAACCGGGCTTGTCGCAGGATTCGCATCGGGGGTGATGAGCACGGCGGCGGCGATAGGCGGGGCCCCCATGGCACTTGCCTACCAGGCCCGGCCCGGCAACGAGCTCAGATCGACGCTTTCGGCTTCTTTTGTGCTCGGCACCCTCATGTCACTGGCTGCACTCGCATTGGCGGGGAGGGTCGACGGCGGGCATGTCATCTTCGCTCTCCAGATGACTCCCGCGATGTTGGCGGGGCTGTTGTTGAGCAGGTACTTGAAGCCGTGGCTGGATGCCAGATGGCTCCGCCCCGCCGTCCTCTGCTTCGCCGGAATCGCCGGCGTCCTGGCGATAGCCCAGAGTGTGGGGTGAGGATGCCGGCGCCGGTCAGCCGTTAATGTGGATGGGTGGCAGTTATCTCGGGGGCCGAGCTGGCTCGGCGGGCGGGCACGACGCGCAACCAGGTGGACCGTCTCGTCGAGCTCGAGATCCTGGCCCATGACGGCCGGGACACGTTTGGCCTCCCCGACATTCAGCGCGTCAGGCTGGTCCGAGCCCTTGATGATGCCGGGATAACGCCAGAATTGCTTGCCCGGGCGATAGCCGAAGGCCATCTCTCCCTTGGCTTCGTCGATACCATGTGGCCGGAGCCACCTGCCCTGACGGACAAAACCTTCCGCTCGGTTGCATCCGAGCTCGGCTTCGAGCCCGATGCGCTCGTGCGCCTCTACTCGATGTGGGGCCTGCCCAGGCCGACCCCTGATGATTCCGTTCGAGAGGATGACGCGGCGATCTTCGCCGACTTCGGAGTCTCGATACCGGCCGACGCACTCAACGAGCCCACGATGATGCGCAGTGCGCGTACGCTGGGAGAGAGCCTGCGGAAGGTTGCCGACACCGCGCGGTCGTTCTTCGACACCTACTTCGAGGGGCCGGCGCTGGAGAACGGAATGTCGCGTCAGCAGATCATCGACTTGCTGGCACAGGTGAACTCCTTCATGGGACCTTCACTCGACCGCTGGGTGCTGTGGCTCCTTCACCGGCATTCGGAGCACAACCAGACGGAGTACATACTCGAGCATGTCGAGATGGCGGTCGACGAATCAAGCGCGGGGCAGCCGAGACCCCACAAGTCCTCGGCCATAGTGTTCTTCGACCTGACCGGTTATACGCAGCTAACCGAAGAACGGGGGGATGCAGCGGCGGCCGACTTTGCCCTGCGGCTGGCCGAGCTGGTACAGGAGGTCTCGGCAAGATACAATGGCCGTCCGGTCAAGCTGCTCGGCGACGGTGTGATGCTCCATTTCGCTTCGACCTCGGATGCGGTCATGTGCGCTTTCGAGCTGGTCGACCGAACCCTGGAAGCCGGCCTTCCGCCTGCGCACGTCGGAGTCAACGCCGGCCCTGTGATCGTCCGTGACGGCGACTACTTCGGAAGGACGGTAAACCTTGCCTCTCGGGTTGCGGATTACGCACGCCCTCATGAGATTTGCGTGACGCCGGAGGTAAAGGACGCAACGGAGTCCGAGCCGATCGCCTATGAGGAGATCGGCCCGGTCGCCCTTCAGGGCGTACGCGAGAAGGTGACATTGTTCCTTGCGTCGCCCGCCGACATCGAAACCGGTATGGGGGCCGGCGACCGTGCAGGCCATTACGGATAGGGGCTCGGTGCGCAGGGAACCTCGCCGGCAACCAGGACTTCAGGTAAGCGAAGTGTACTTCTCCCGGAGGTAGTCGAGCAGCGGCTCCGGGCCCACCTGATACCCCACGACCTTCTCTGCGAGCTCGACGGCCGGATAGAGATAAGCCTGGGAGTGGATCTTTTCGCGCAGCCACCCCAACAGGCGGGAGACGTCTCCGTTGTGGAAGTCGTCGTCCAAACTCCCCAACTCTTCGGCAGCCTTGTTGTAGAAGGCGGCCGAGTAGATGTTCCCGAGTGTGTAGGTCGCAAAGTAACCGTGCAGGCCCATCGACCAGTGGACATCCTGAAGGACGCCGTCACCGTCGGCTTGCGGACGAATCCCAAGATGCTTCTCCATTCCGGCATTCCAGGCGTCGGGGAGGTCGGCGACGTCGAGCTCGTCTCGAAACAGCGCCAGCTCGATCTCGAGCCGCATTGCGATATGGAGGTTGTAGGTCAGCTCGTCCGCGTAGATGCGAATAGTCGTTCGTTCCGGGTAGTTCACTCCGAGATTGAAGTCGTCGGGGCTGACGGTGCCCAGCTCGGCCGGAAAACGTTCTTTGACATGGGGTAACAGAAAATCGGTGAAGGAGCGCCTCCGTCCGACAAGGTTCTCCCACAGCCGTGATTGCGATTCGTGCAGGCCCAGAGAGGGTGCGGACCCGGCCGGCATGCCGGCGAGATGCTCGGGAATGCCTTGCTCGTAGAGCGCGTGACCGGTTTCATGGAGAGCCGCATAGATGGAAGGCAGCAGCGCCTTGGGCTGGGTCCTGATCGTCTGACGGACGTCTCCGGGCCCGATTGAAGTGGTGAACGGGTGCGGCGACGAGTCCAGCCGGCCGCCGTCGAAGCTGAAGCCGATGGCCGATACCAGCCACCGGCAGAGCCGGTCCTGCTGGACGGCTTCAAAAGGCTGCTCCAGCCATGCCGGTCGCTCCTCCGCGGGGGGGATGGCGTCTTCCACCAGAGGCTTGAGACCCTCCACAAGCCCGCCGAACACCGCCTCTATCCTGCGCGTCGTCATTCCAGGCTCATAGAGGTCGAGTAGCGCGTCGTACCGCTCCTCTTCGTACCCGAGGGCATCCGCTTCCTCGACCTTCAGGGCTACCAGCCGCTCCAGATGGGGCTGGAGAATGCGGAAGTCGGATGCTGGGCGCGCCTCGGTCCACGCTTCGTAGGCGACTCCTCGCGCTCGTGCAATCCCGGCCACGAGCTCCGGTGGCAGGCGAACCGCCTTATCGCGGTCACGCTTCAGCACCCGGACGTTTGCGGCCTGGCCCTCATCGATGGTCGTGTCCGAGGCGAGCTCTTCGATCAGGTCCCCGAGCTCCGGGTCGGTGAGGCGCTCGTGGGCGATGCTCTCGATCGTTGCGAGCGCGCCGGCTCTCGCCGCTCCCCCTTTGTGCGGCATGAGCACCGCTTGGTCCCAGTTGAGCAGCGCGCCCGCCGAGCGCAAGTGCGACAGCTCCTCGAGTTTCGGCATCAGCCGTTGCCACCGGTCGCTCATGGTCCAACCCTAACCGGGCGTGTGGTGGAGGCGTCGGGCCCAGCCCGAGCCTGTGAAAGTGCCCGGGGACCCGATGGCTAAGATGCATCATGCGAACAGCGATCGGGTCGGATCACGCCGGCTATCAGCTCAAGTCCTTGCTCATTCCCTATCTGCAGGCCAAGGGTCACGAGGTACTCGATGTGGGGACGGATTCGGCGGCAAAGGTCGACTACCCTTCGTTCTGCGCCGCGGTTGCCCGAGCCGTAGTAGGCGGCGATGCGGACAAGGGCATCGTGGTGGGGGGAAGCGGCCAGGGCGAGCAGATAGCAGCCAACAAGGTGCGCGGTGCGCGAGCCGCGCTGTGTCATGACGAATGGACCGCCCGGTTCGCAAGACGCCACAATGACGCCAACATCCTGGCTCTGGGGGGCAGACTATTGGGCGAGGTGCTGGCTCTGGCAATTGTCGACGTCTTCTTCGAAGAAGGCTTCGAAGGGGGCCGGCACGAACGGCGGTTGGCCCAGATCGCCGAGATCGAGGAACAGGAGAGCAACAGGTGAGCAACCCCGGATGGGCGGACTGGTCCGCGGTCGAGAAGATCGATCCGGAGCTGGCCGAGGCGGTTCTGGGTGAGGTGGGCCGGCAGAATTCGAAGCTCGAGATGATCGCGTCGGAGAATTTCTCGTCTCCGGCGGTTCTGGCGGCCCTCGGCACGCCGCTGACCAACAAGTACGCGGAGGGGTATCCGGGCAGGCGCTACTACGGAGGCTGTGAGTTCGTCGACGTGGCCGAGAACCTGGCGATCGACAGGGCCAAGGCTCTATTCGGGGCCGAGCACGTAAACGTCCAGCCCCACGCCGGGGCCCAGGCGAACGTGGCTGCCTACTTTGCCGTCCTCGAGCCCGGTGACACGATCATGGGGATGAGCCTCGCTCACGGCGGACACTTGACGCACGGTTCGCCCGTCAGCTTCTCGGGGCGCCTCTTCCGGGTGGCGGCCTACGGCGTCCGCCAAGACAACGAGCTCATCGACCTGGACGAGGTGCGCGAGATCGCGAAGAGGGAACGGCCGAAAATGATCGTCGCCGGCTACTCGGCCTATTCGCGGGTGTGGGATTTCGCTGCATTCCGGTCCATCGCCGACGAAGTCGGGGCTCTGCTGTTGGTGGATGCGGCCCACTTCATCGGCCTCGTTGCCGGAGGCATGCACCCGAACCCGGTCGAGTATGCGGACATCGTGACCACCACGACACACAAGACGTTGCGGGGCCCCCGCGGCGCAATGATCATGTCCAGGCAGGAGCACGCGAAGGCCATAGACAAAAGCGTTTTCCCCGGTTGGCAGGGGGGCCCGCTGATGCACTCCATTGCCGCCAAGGCCGTCGCACTCACCGAGGCCTCGACCGAGGAGTTTCGGCAGTACTCCCGACAGGTCGTGGCCAACGCCAGGACGCTCGCGGACATTCTGCAGGAGGAAGGGCTCAGGATCGTGTCGGGAGGGACCGACAATCACCTCATGCTGGTGGACCTGCGGCCTGCCGGTGTGACCGGAAAAGAGGCCGAAGCCCGGTTGGATGAGGTGGGCATCACGGTCAACAAGAACGCGATCCCCTACGACCCTGAGAAGCCCTTCGTGGCTTCAGGCGTGCGGCTGGGCACTCCCGCGCTGACCACCTGCGGAATGAGGCAGCCCGAGATCGAAGAGGTAGGCCGCATGATCGCCGGGGTCGTCAAGGACGGGTCACCCGAGTCAAAGGCAGCGACCGCCGGGCGCGTGGCCGAGCTGACAGCCCGGTTCAAGCCCTATCCCGACGCCGCCTGACCGGTGTTCGCGAGCGCAGATCCTCCTCGCACTCGAGCGCTCTTGCCGCGGTCGCGCCGGGACGGTCTCGCTGTGGGCGGTCCTCGTGCGCAGAAGCGAGGATCTCGTCGGTGACGCCGTTCCTGATCGTCGGCGCCATAGCTGCGGTGATCACCTATGTGACCACCCCGCTGGTGCGGTGGCTCGTCTTGAAGGCCGGGGCCATCGACTATCCCCACGATCGCAAGGTGCATGCACGGCCCACGCCGACCCTCGGAGGGGTGGCAATCCTTCTCGGCGTGATCGGCGGCGGAATCGCAGCCGCATTGTTGCCCGGGTTCGGCCCCGTGTTCAAGCTCACGTCGGAGCCTCTGGGGATAGGTGCGGCTGCGCTCGTCATCGTGGTGTTGGGAGCGGTTGACGACCTGAGGGATCTCCCGGTTCCGGTCAAGGTTGCCGGTCAGGTTTTCGCTGCGGGGCTGCTGTTTCTCTCCGGAGTAAAGGTGAGATTCGTCGTCACCCCCGATACCCCCATCTCTTTGAGCGACGACGTCTCGGTGATAGTGACGGTGGCGTGGGTCGTGGTGATGATCAATGCGGTCAACCTGGCCGACGGGCTCGACGGCCTCGCCGCCGGGGTGGTGGCGATCGCTGCGGCCTCGTTCTTCGTCTATGTCTACGAGCTCTTCCAGACCGGGGCGTTGGGCCCCGGCCCGTCGGCGCCTCTCGTCGCGATCATCGTGGTGGGGGCCTCGCTGGGTTTCCTTCGCCACAACTTCCATCCCGCTCGCATCTTCATGGGGGACTCAGGGGCAATGCTGCTGGGTCTTTTGCTCGGGGCGGCCACCGTGGGTGGAGTCGGAGGCGCTCCTTTCGTTACCTCGAGCAGCTTCCTTCTCTACGTGCCCTTGCTCATACCTCTCAGTGTGCTGGCTATTCCGTTCCTGGATGCGGTGCTTGCGATCGCCCGGCGTACGTGGAGGCGGCAGAGCATCTTCCTGGCCGACAAGGAGCACCTCCACCACCGGTTGATGGATCTCGGGCATGGCCACCGTCAGGCGGTCATCGTCATGTACGTGTGGTCTGCGCTGGCGGCGGGGGCGGGGCTGGGCTTCACCTTTCTCGAGCGCTCGGATCTGATCTTCGTTTTCCCGCTGGCGGTCGGAGCGATAGTGGTCTACACGCTGTTCCCCGTCTTGACCAAGGCGATCAACGAGCACTTCGCCCCCTGATAGGATCCTTGTGAAACTTTTCACAAGCATCATCCTGGGGTAGGATGCAACCGCTTCCGACCCCGGCTTCGTCGGCCGATGCCTCGGAGTCCAGGTTAGGAGCAACAAAGCCAGAGCCTATGTGCACACTCGGGAGGTATCCGGGTGGCGGTTGCAGGCGAAGACGCGGATGATGGAGAAGCCCTCGGGTGAGCAGACCGTCGAAAGGGTTCCACAACCAGGATCAGGGCGGGCGGGAGCCCGTCCGAGCCGAGGACGGCGCGACCGAGCCCGGAGCCACTCGATCCAAGCCTTTCGTGGACTTCAGCCACAGCACGACCCGCGGCGCGGCCAAAGGCATGTCACTGGCGTTCGAGTTCGCAGGGGCGGTCTTCTTGTTCTGGTTGATCGGGCGGTTCGCCGACTCCCGGTTCGGGACGGAGCCGTGGGGGCAGATCGTCGGGTCGCTCACCGGATGGCTTGGCGGTTTCATGCACATCTACTACGCAACCCAGAGAGGGCAGTTTTGATCGAAGTGCAAATGGTTGGCCGCATGGTCCGCCGGGGTCTGTGGTTGACGCCGATCCTCGGGGCGGCGTTGTGGCTGTGGGGCGGACCGCTTTATGCCTGGTCGGGTGTCGCCGGCCTGGGTATGGCGCTGCTCAACCTGTGGCTGTCGGCGCGCCTCATCGGTGGTGTCGCCGACAGGAATCCACAGATGCTCATGACCGTCGGACTGGCGACCTTCGTCCTGGGGCTGTTACTGGTCACATGCATCGCTCTGATCCTGAACGCAATGGATCTCGTCGTCTTTCCCGTGACAGGCGTCAGCCTGATAGGAAGTCACCTGGTCCTGGTCCTGTGGGAGGCTTCGAGCGGTCCCCGGAATCCCAGGCCGCGTACTTCCACGACAGCAACCTCGACCCGCCGTCCGACAGTCAGGAGCTAGACGCATGGAGTTGGATGTAAACGAGCTCTTCTTCTGGGACCCCATCCTCCTGGCCGGTACGCCGTTCGAGATCAACCGCGTGGTTCTGCTGATGTTCGTCGCTTCGATCCTGTGCATGGGGTTCTTCCTCATCGGGGCCAGGCGTATGGCCGCGGTCCCCAAGGGAATCGGGCTGATGGCCGAGGAGGCCTACATGTTCGTGAGGAACCAGATCGCTATCGACGTGATCGGGCCCGAGGGCATAAAGTACGCCCCCTTCCTCGCCTCTTTGTTCTTCTTCATCTTCTTCTGCAACCTTCTCGAGATCGTCCCGGGCATCAACTTCCCGGTGACCTCGCGCATGGCCATACCTGCCTTCCTGGCATTGCTCAGCTATGTGGTCTTCGTCGGTGTGGGCATCCGCAAGCAGGGTCTGAAGCACTTCGTCAACACACTCTTCCCCCCCGGCGTCCCACTGGCCATCAAGCCGCTGCTGGCGCTGATCGAGTTGTTCTCGACATTCTTCTTCAGGCCTTTGACCCTAGCGATCCGGCTTCTGGCAAACATGATGGCCGGCCACGTCCTGCTCACGATCTTCTTTTTGTTCACCGATACGTTCATTCTCGGAGGCGACCTGGTGGCGCTCCCGCTGGGGGCCGTTACCCTCGCAGTCGCCTGCGTGCTGATTGTCTTCGAGCTCCTGGTCATCTCGCTCCAGGCGTACATCTTCACCATGCTGACAGCCTTCTACATCTCCGAGTCGCTGCACGGGCACGAGGAGGAAGAAGCGCACAGCCCACCGCAGCGCGATAAGACGGAGCACGAAGCACAACAAGAAACCGAGGGAGTGAGGGAAGCAGCGTGATCATCAGACCTAGAGACATTGAACCTGCGAGGAGGAACGAAGAATGAATGAAGCGCTCATACTTGCCCAGGCGTCCGGAGTCACCGATACGGGGCTCGCGGCGATCGCCGGGGCACTCGTCTACGGTCTCGCCGCGATCGGACCAGGGGTTGGGGTCGGACTGGTGTTCTCGAGCGCCATCCAGGCAATCGCCCGCCAGCCGGAGATGGCCGGACAGACGCGTGCGACGATGTTCATCGGCTTCGCCTTGATCGAAGCCCTGGCTCTGATCGGTTTCGTCCTGTCGTTCATCCTTCAGGGAGCGGGAGGTTAGCCCGTGTCGTCAGCCATCAACGGCGCCATCTTGTTGGCGCAGGAGTCAGGGGAGCACTCGGGGACCGACCTGGTTCTCCCGGCTACCCCGGAGCTCATCTGGGGGGCCGTGTCATTCGCAATCGTTGCCTTCGTGCTCAGCAGGATCGCATTCCCCCGGTTGCGACAATCCGTTGAGAAGCGCGAGCAGTCGATACGCGACAAGCAGGAAGAGGCCGAGCAGGCACGGCAGGATGCGCAAAGCGAGAAGGAGCAGTACGAAAAGCAGCGCGCCGAAGCCCGTTCCGAGGCGAATCGCATCGTCGAGGAGGCTCGTGGCTCGGCCGAGCAGGTACGGAAGGACACCATCGCCAAAGCCGAGAAAGAGGCGGAGGCGATCGTCGAACGCTCCCGCGAGCAGATCGATGCAGAGAGGGCCCGGGCGATGCAGGAGCTGCAGGGCACCGTTGCCAACCTTTCGATCGAGCTGGCCGAGAAGGTCGTCGGCCGATCGCTCGACGGCTCGTCTCAACGAGAGCTCGTCGACGCCTACATCAAAGAAGTGGGCGGCATGCCCAGCAACGGAGGCAAGGGCGCCTGATGGCCGACGACCAGCTTGTAGAGGGGTATGCCGAAGCGCTGTTCCGGCTGGTCCAGGCGGAGGGTGAGCTCGAGAGGGTCGAGGATGAGCTCTACCGCTTCGGGAAGGTGCTCGAGTCGAACTACGAGCTCAAGCGGGCTCTTTCGGATCAGGCGGTCGACAGCTCCGTGCGCACCGGCATGCTCGAAGAGCTGGCAGGGGACAAGGTTTCGACCCAGACGCTCGGCCTTCTTTCCTTCGTGGTCGATCAGAATCGCGGGAGGCTGCTTCCAGAGATACTTGCGCGCCTCAGCGCGCTCGTCGCCGAATCGCGCCAGGCCGCAGTTGCCGAGGTACGCAGCGCAATCCCGCTCGACGATGAGCAGGAGGCGCAGCTCGCCGAGGGCCTGTCGAAGGCGACCGGCCTGAACATCGAGTTGAAGGTCATTGTCGACCCGTCGGTGATGGGCGGACTCGTGACAAAGATAGGAGACACGGTTATCGACGGCACCGTGAGGCGTCGTCTCGAGCAGCTCAGAGAGCAAGTGAGGTCTTAAGTGGCACAAAAAGAGTTCTCGATCAGCCCGGAGGACATCGCCGCCGTACTGCAGCGGCACCTTGCCGAATTCGAGCCGTCCCTGGAGCGCGAAGAGGTCGGACGTGTACGGGAGGTCGGCGACGGAATCGCGCGTGTCTCCGGCCTGCCGCGCGCCATGGCGAACGAAATGCTCGAGTTCGAGGGTGGCGTGATGGGGCTCGCAATGAACCTCGACGTCGACGAGATCGGCGCCGTGGTCCTGGGCGAGGCCTCCCACATCGAGGAAGGGCAGCCGGTCAAGCAAACCGGCCAGATCCTCTCCGTCGGAGTGGGGGATGAGCTTCTGGGCCGCGTGGTCGACGCGTTGGGTGCTCCGCTCGACGGGAAGGGCTCGATCGAGACCCAGCAGCGGCGTCCACTCGAGGTGCAGGCGCCGGGCGTGACCGCCCGTCAAGCCGTGAACCAGCCGATGCAGACGGGCATCAAGGCGATCGACGCGATGACGCCGATCGGACGGGGTCAACGCCAGCTGATCATCGGCGACCGTCAGACGGGTAAGACCGCGATCGCCATCGACACCATCATCAACCAGCGCGAGGCGTGGGGCACCGACGAGCAGGTCAAGTGCATCTACGTGGCGGTTGGTCAGAAGGCCTCGACGGTGGCGGAGGTAGTGGGGGCGCTCGAAGAGGCGGGGGCCATGGAGTTCACCGTGGTGGTCAACGCAGCCGCCTCGGACCCTGCGCCGTTCCAGTACCTCGCTCCCTATTCGGGCTGCGCCATGGGACAGCACTGGATGGAGAACGGCGAGGACGCGCTCATCGTCTACGACAACCTCTCGCAGCAAGCCGTCGCCTACCGGCAGCTGTCGCTGCTGCTGCGTAGGCCGCCGGGCCGCGAGGCGTATCCGGGTGACGTGTTCTACCTCCACTCCCGCCTCCTCGAGCGGGCTGCACGCCTGTCGGATGAGAACGGGGGCGGATCGATGACGGCGCTGCCGATCATCGAGACCAAAGGCGGCGACGTCTCCGCCTACATTCCGACCAACGTGATCTCGATTACCGACGGTCAGATCTTCTTGGAGACAGACCTCTTCTTCGCCGGTGTGAGGCCTGCGATCAACGTCGGGATCTCGGTCTCTCGCGTCGGGGGAAACGCCCAGACAAAGGCGATGAAGTCTGTTTCCGGGCGCCTGAGACTCGATCTCGCCCAGTTCAGAGAGCTCGAGTCGTTTGCTGAGTTCGGCTCCGACCTCGACAAGGCGTCACAGGCGCAGCTCGAGCGCGGCGCCCGGCTCGTCGAGGCCCTCAAGCAACCGCAGTACTCGCCATTTCCGGTGCAGGATCAGGTGATCTCGATCTGGGCCATCACCAACGGGTTCACCGACGATCTCCCGGTCGAAAGCGTTCAGCAGTTCGAGCGTGAGCTGCTGGACCACATGAGAACCCATCACGGCGACATCGGAGACACCATCAAAGAGTCCGGCAAGCTGGAAGACGACACCTCCGAGAGGCTGAAGAGCGCGGTCAGCGAGTTCAAGGAATCCTTCGCCGACCGGGTGGGCACGGTCGAGACCGTCGCCGCCGAGGAGGGTGTTCCCGAAACCTCCGAGCCCGGCTCCGGCGGCGAGGACACGAGCACTTCCGACAGCTCCGGGGACGAAGACGATGCGGGTTCGAAGGCGAGCTCGGACGGCGCCGATGACTCGACGCACGAGGAATCCAGAGCCCGGTAGATGGCCGAGCAGCTCCGTGTCGTCAAGCGCCGGATCGGGTCCGTCCAGTCGACCCAGAAGATCACCCGCGCCATGGAGCTCATCTCGTCGTCGCGGATCATCAAAGCGCAGCAGCGTGTCGATGCGGCTCGCCCCTACGCGGAGACGATGAGGCGCCTGTTGATCTCGGTGGCCCAGAATGCAGGCAACCTCGAGCATCCGCTCCTTGCCGAGCGAGAGGACGTCTCCACCGTCGGACACATCGTCGTGAGCTCGGACCGGGGGCTTGCAGGCGCGTACAACTCGAACGTTCTGCGCACCACCGAACGGGACATAGCCGAACACGGCAAGAAGGCAAGGCTGTTCCTGACCGGGAAAAAGGCCGTCTCCTACTTCCGGTTCCGCGGCTACGACACCTCGGACTCGTGGACCGGGATCTCGGATCGTCCGAGCATCGTCGATGCCCGCACCGTGGCGCAGGCTGCGGCCGGCGCCTTCTCTGAAGGTGAGGTCGACCAGGTGCGCCTGACCTATACCAGGTTCGAATCGGCCATGCGCCAGAATGTCGTGGTCAATCAGGTGCTCCCGCTGCCGCGTGAAGAGCTCGACCGGGATCAAGACGCCGATGAGGGCCGGCGCGCTGGTTACGAGTTCGAGCCGGCGCCCGAGGAGATCCTCAACTACCTGCTGCCGCGCTATCTCGAGGGGACCGTCTATCAAGCGCTGCTCGAGGCGTCCGCATCTGAGCATGCGGCGCGCCGACGCGCCATGAAGGCTGCGACCGACAATGCCGAAGAGCTCCTCGAGGATCTGACGCGCGAGTACAACCAGGCTCGGCAGGCGGAGATCACGACAGAGATCATGGAAGTCGTGGGAGGCGCCGAAGCCCTTTCGGGCGCCTCCTCCGGCGGAAACGAAACGAACTAGGAGGGCTGTGACATGGCAATAGCGTCGAATCGTCTCGAGCAGGACCAGGAATCAGGGGAGTCCCGGCCGGGCGACGCGCAAGGGCTTGCCCAGGGGCGCATCCTTACCGTGACCGGGCCCGTGATGGAGGTTGAGTTTCCACCGGACGCGCTGCCTGAGATCGGATTCGCTCTGACGGTTGAGCGCACCGTCGACGAGAAGACCGACACCATCACAGGCGAGGTCTCTCAGCACGTCGGCCACTCGACGGTAAAAGCGATTTGCATGCAGCAGACCGACGGGCTGGTTCGCGGGACGCCGGTGATCAACACAGGGGCACCCATCAGCGTCCCGGTCGGCCCCCAGGTTCTCGGGCACGTGTACAACGTCCTAGGCCTCCCTCTCGACGGGTCGGAGCTTCCCGACGACATCGAACGCTGGCCAATTCGGCGTCTGCCTCCCAAGTTCGAAGACCTCGAGCCGAAGACCGAGATGTTCGAGACCGGCATCAAGGTCATCGATCTTCTCGAGCCCTACGTGCAGGGCGGCAAGATCGGGATGTTCGGCGGCGCAGGGGTCGGCAAGACTGTCGTCATCCTCGAGATGATCCACCGGGTGGCGACCGAGCACGGTGGCGTCTCGGTTTTCGCGGGGGTCGGCGAGCGGACCCGCGAGGGTAACGACCTGTGGGTCGAGATGAAGGAATCAGGCGTTTTGGAGAAAGCCGCCCTCGTGTACGGGCAGATGGACGAGCCTCCCGGCGTCCGCCTGCGGGTGGCCCTGTCGGCGCTGACCATGGCCGAGTACTTCCGCGATGCGGAGGGACAGGACGTTCTTCTCTTCATCGACAACATCTTCCGTTTCGTGCAGGCCGGCTCTGAGGTGTCGACGTTGCTCGGGCGTATGCCAAGTGCGGTGGGTTATCAACCAACCTTATCGGAGGAGATGGGTGAGCTACAGGAGCGGATCACCTCGACCAAAGGCCGCTCGATCACCTCTCTGCAGGCGATCTATGTTCCGGCAGACGACATCACCGACCCTGCTCCACATACGACTTTCGCGCACCTCGATGCGACGACGGTGCTGTCGCGTCAAATCTCCGAGCTGGGCATCTATCCGGCGGTCGACCCGCTTGACTCGACCTCCAGGATCCTCGATCCACGCTATGTCGGAGAAGAGCACTACGAGGTGGCAACAACGGTCCAACGCATCCTTCAGCGTTACAAGGACCTCCAGGACATCATCGCCATTCTTGGCATAGACGAGCTTTCCGAAGAGGACCGGATCACGGTCCAACGCGCCCGGAAGATCCAGAGGTTTCTGTCACAGCCGTTCTTCGTGGCCGAGCAGTTCACGGGCATCGAGGGAAAGTACGTTGGGGTGGACGAAACCATCGCCTCTTTCAAGGCGATTGCCGAAGGGGAGCACGACGACCTTCCCGAGCAGGCCTTCTACATGGTTGGTGGAATCGAAGAAGCGGTCGCCAGGGGCAAAGATCTGTAGGCCGGTGACTTCGAGGAAAGAAGAGATATGGACGTAAGCATCGTGTCCCCCGAGGCCGGCGTTTGGGATGGGGAAGCGGATCTGGTGATAGCGCGCTCCCCGGAAGGCGAGTTCGGGATAATGCGGGGCCATATTCCGTTCTTGGCCGCGTTGGTGCCTGGGAAGGTGACGGTGGTTTCGGGCGATTCACGCGATGTTTTCTTCGTCCCTGGAGGTTTCCTGGAGTCGTCGGGCTCGGCCGACGACTACCACGTCATCGTGCTCGCGGACGGGGCCGAGCCTGCGGACGATATCGATGCGTCGAGGGCGCGGGAGCTGCTCGAGGAAGCTCGCCGGAGGCGTGACGAACGAGACGACGATGCCGCGGAAGCCGAGCTCCGCGTTGCGATGGCTCGGGTCGACCTGGCCGAGCAATAGCTCATGGAACGTCGTACCGGGGGGCTGCGTAATCGCGTCTTCTGCTCGACTTGCGGGGCTTCTGCCATCCGTCGTCACGGCGTCGCGCCGCTGGGGTGGGAGGAGATGCCCGACAAGGGCAATCGCGCTGCTGCCCTCTGCCCGTCATGTATGCGACGAAATCTCTGGCTGATCGAGGCTCGGCTCGAAATCGACTTCGAGGCAGACCCTTAGCCGAATCCGAATGCCTTGGCGGCCGCCTCACGATAATGGCGTTCAAGCTCAACGAGTTGACCCTGTGCGCGCTGCAACAACCACTGGAGGTCCACAGGCGGCGGTTGCGAGGGCGGGAACGCCTCCTGCAGGCTTCTCCACAGGCCGATCTTTCCGGTCACGCCGATCACCAACCCTTCGAGTTCGGTGAGGCGGCTCAGGTCGGAGTAGCCGGTGAGTTGGCCGTTGAGTTTCAAGCGGCCCAACTTTTCGGCTACCCAGGCAGCCCGGGACTTCAGAATGCTCCTGCTTGCGCCTACCGAGTCCATGATCTGGCCCAGTTGTGCCTTGTCGGCCGAAGCCTCGGCCACGAATTCGGCCAGGAAGTCACCCAAGGGGGTGCCCTTGTTGCTTTTCTGTGAGCGCTTCGCGACTTCCACCCCGATGACGGCGCCTGCGAGATGGTCGTTGAGATAGATGCGCAGTAGCTTGGAGGCCTTGTTCATTCAAGGTATTTCTCCTTTGAGGAGAAACCCAACCCTGAAAAGGCTTGCATTTGAACTTTGTTTGGTCTTTCGTTGTCAGGAAGTGCCTGGTTGAGGTTGCCGGGCTGTTATCGGGAGGGGAGGGAAGCGATGGCTCAAGAGACAGAGGACGGGGGAAGCGTTACCCGAGAGCCGGTCTTGTCGGCAGAGGAAGCGGAGAACGGGCTGACGGTGCAGCGTGAGATGGCCATTCCAGATGTGCGCACAGACGATCCCGACATCGAGACGGTCGTCCGTGAGGAGGTGACGATCTCACCCGCCCAGCCCCAGAAGTCCACCGGGCGCAGGAAGACCACCGGCCGCAAGAAGTCAACGGGCCGCAAGAAGTCAACGGGCCGCAAGAAGACAACCGCCCGGAAGAAGTCAACGGGCCGCAAGAAGACAACCGCCCGAAAGAAGTCAACGGGCCGCAAGAAGACAACCGCCCGAAAGAAGACCACCGGCCGCAAGAAGACGACCGCCCGGAAGAAGTCAACGGGGCGAAAGAAGACAACGAGCCGGAAGAAGACGACCGCCCGGAAGAAGTCAACGGGGCGAAAGAAGACAACGAGCCGCAAAAAATCAACGGGCCGCAAGAAGTCAACGGGGCGGAAGAAGTCAACCGCCCGAAAGAAGACAACCGCCCGCAAGAAATCAACGGCCCGCAAGAAATCAACGGCCCGCAAGAAATCAACGGGCCGCAGGAAGACCACCGGGCGCAAGAAGTCAACGGGCCGCAAGAAGACGACCTCCCGGAAGACGACCGGGCGCAAGAAGTCAACGGGCCGCAAGAAGACGACCTCCCGGAAGACGACCGGCCGCAAGAAGTCAACGGGCCGCAAGTCGACGGCCCGACGGAGGACGACTGCCCGCAAGTCGACGGGCCGGAGGAAGACCACCGCCCGAAAGAAGTCAACCGCCCGAAAGAAGTCAACCGCCCGAAAGAAGTCAACCGCCCGCAAGTCAACGGGTCGGAGAAAGACCCCCGCCCGCAAGTCTTCGGTGGGCCGGAGGAAGACCACCGCCCGCAAGTCTTCGGTGGGCCGGACGGCCACCGGGCACAGAAGGGCGATCGGCACGAGGAAGGGGACGGCTCGCAGGGCCGCCGGGTAGCCGAGCAGACGGCCGGTGGGTGGCCCGGGATCAGCATCCGGGCCACCCCTGAGCGGTCCGAGGCTCTCGTGCAGGCGTCAGCCTCTAGATGAAACCGATGTTGCGCTACTCGGTTCATGGGCCCTGCCCCCTCCGGGGTGAGGTCACCATCAGCGGCGCGAAGAACTCCGCCTTGAAGATCATGGCTGCGGCGTTGATGGTCCCAGGCGAGGTAGTGGTCGAGCGGGTTCCGCGCATCACCGACGTCGCCCTTATGAGTGAGGTGCTGAAGCGGCTCGGCGCCCGCGTCGAGTGGCACGACGACTCTCTCTGGATCGATTCGTCGGGCGACCTCCTCGACGAAACTCCGTACGAGCTCGTCACGATGATGCGGGCCTCCATTCAGGTTCTGGGGCCTCTTCTGGCGCGCCTCGGCCGAGCGCGGGTTGCGCTTCCCGGAGGAGACGCAATCGGATCGCGACCCATCGATCTCCATCTCAAGGGGTTCGAGCGGATGGGCGCCAAGTTCGTGTCTGAGCACGGCTATGTCGAAGGCATTGCCGAAGGGCTATCGGGGGCGGATGTTCTCCTCGAATTTCCGTCGGTGGGGGCGACGGAGAACCTGGTGATGGCGGCGGCCACGGCCGATGGCGAGACGACGATCGAAAACGCTGCGCGGGAACCGGAGATACAGGACCTGGCGGGCTTTCTGAACGCCGCCGGCGCACGTATCACGGGGGCCGGAACACCGTCCATAAAGATCCAGGGCGTCACCGACCTGCATCCCGTGCATCACGAGATCATGCCCGACCGTATCGAGGCAGGCACCTTCGCCATCGGCGCCGCCGCCACCGGCGGTGATGTTCGTCTGAGCGGACTCCGACCCGAGCACATCGAGCTCCCGCTGCAAAAGCTCGAAGAGGCCGGCGCCGAGGTTCGCCGGCACAGGGACGCGGTTGAGGTGAGCATGACGGGGCGACCGCGTCCCATCGACCTCGTTACTCTGCCCTTTCCCGGATTTCCCACCGATCTACAGCATCCGATGATGGTCCTGCTGGCCCAGGCCCACGGCTCGTCCATATTGACCGAGAACGTCTTCGAGGCCCG
>Ga0183260_10000052_pt1 | contig 76575 bp, 86 predicted proteins | sample AntDrymUQ4972206_2_FD_129768 | JGI IMG/M metagenome (GOLD analysis project Ga0183260, IMG submission 129768) | Polar desert sand microbial communities from Dry Valleys, Antarctica - metaG UQ497 (22.06) (version 2) (version 2) | ecosystem: Environmental > Terrestrial > Soil > Desert | place...
AAGCGCCGTCGCTCAACGGATAAAAGGTACCCCGGGGATAACAGGCTCATCTTCCCCAAGAGTCCATATCGACGGGAAGGTTTGGCACCTCGATGTCGGCTCGTCGCATCCTGGGGCTGAAGCAGGTCCCAAGGGTTGGGCTGTTCGCCCATTAAAGCGGTACGCGAGCTGGGTTTAGAACGTCGCGAGACAGTTCGGTCCCTATCCGTCGCAGCCGTAGGAGATCTGAGGAAGGCTGTCCCTAGTACGAGAGGACCGGGACGGACGCAGCTCTCGTGTGCCAGTTGTCCTGCCAAGGGCACGGCTGGTTTGCGACCTGCGGAAGGGATAAGCGCTGAAAGCATCTAAGCGCGAAGCTCTTTCCGAGATGAGATCTCCCACAGGATCAACCTGGTAAGGCCCGTGGTGAGACCACCACGTTGATAGGCCGGAGGTGTACGCACCGCAAGGTGTTCAGCCGACCGGTACTAATCGGCCGAGGGCTTGGGGTTACATTGTTTCTCGTGCTCGCTATAGAAGTCTCGAGGACGGCGCTTCGATGCCACCCTTTGACAACAGGTTTCCGGTGGTCACAGCGGCGGAGTCACACCCGTTCCCATCCCGAACACGGAAGTTAAGCCCGCCAGCGCCGATGGTACTTGGGGGGAGACCCCCTGGGAGAGTAGGTCGCCGCCGGATTTTTCCGAGAGAGGGCCCCTTCGGGGGCCTTCTCTCGTTCTTGGGGCGCCGTCCCGCCGGCTTGTACGCTGCGGGCGTGGCCCCCGACGGCAAGTCCCCCGGGCGCCCCCCGCGCCGACGCAGCGGCCAGGCCGGACGCGCCGCGGGGCGCTCCGCGGGCGGCGACCGGCCGACGTCGGGCGACGACCGCCGAGGCAAGGGCGTGGCCGGTCGACGACCGCCGGAGGCACGCGCCGGAGGGAGAGGGTCCCGAGCGGGCTCGCCCGGCGCGCGCGTCTCGGGCCGAGCCCCCTCGCGCGACGATCGGCGAGCCGACGACGGAAGCGGTCAACGGCGGGCGTCGGGTGGTGGTGGCCCGCCCGGTAGGGCCATGGCCCGGCGGTCGGGCAGAGCGAAGTCCGAGGAGGCACCGCCGTCGTGGGCCCGGCCCGAGCAGGTACCTCGCGGCGTCCGCCGCCAGGCCCCGGCCCCCAGCCGACGCCCCCCACGACCGACCAGCCTTCGCGGCGAAGGCGACTCCCGGTCCGGGCGGCCGCCCCGCCCCGCCGGTCGCTCGGGGGGCGCTGACGCCGGCCGCCCAGACTTGCGCGGCTCGGGCGAGCGGCGGCCGAGGCCGGGTGGTGAGGGCTCGGCCGCGACGGGCCGGGATCGAGGTTCGGAGGGGGGCGTCCGTCGGTCGCCGGACGCTGGTCCCCGGCAGGGTTGGCCCGGCTCCGAGCAGTCCCCGTTCCGTAACCGCTCACGCCCGGAGCCCCCGCGCGCGCGCCTGTCCCCGACGGCCGGCGACCGCTCGCACGGCGGCGGCCCCCGCCCGCCGGCCGGCGACCGGCGACCGGCCAGGGGCGGTCCGCCCTCGGGGAAGTTTGCGACCTCGCGCGACCGGGCCCGGCGTCCAGGGTCTGCCGACGGCAGACCGGCCGGCGGCCGGCGGGTCGACGCCGAGACCTGGCCCGACCCGGTGGGCAGGCGGCCGGGGTGGGGGAGCGTCGCCCGGCGGGGCGCTCGCCTGGTGGGGTCCGACGACCCGCCATCGCCGGAGGAACGACGCCGGACACGGGATCGCGCCGGCCGGCCCCGGCGCGACGAAGGCGACCGCTGGATCGAGGACCCCACTCCCCAGCCCTCCCGGCCACCGGGCGCCGGCCGGAGCCGACCGTCGGGGTCGCGGCGACCGATCGACCAGGCGCTGTCTCACGACATCGGCGCGGCGGTGGGGCCCAGGCAGGCCCGACGGGTCGAGGAGCGCGTGGCCGACGCGGCCACCGCTCTCGACGCCGACCGACCGCGCGATGCTCTGCGACTACTGCGCCCGATCCTGGCCCCCACGGCGAACGTGGCCTTGGTCCGCGAACTGGCCGGGCTCGCCTCCTACCGGCTCGGGAAGTGGGCGGAGGCGGTCGAGCACCTAGAGGCCTTCCGGCGACTCACCAGTTCGACCGAGCAACATCCGGTGCTGGCCGATGCCTATCGCGCCCTCGGACGCTACGCGGCGGTCGACGAACTGTGGGAGGAGCTCCGAAGCGTGTCCCCGGCGGCTCCCCTCGTCACCGAGGGCCGCATCGTGGCCGCCGGCGCCCTGGCCGACCAGGGGAAGCTGCGACAGGCGATCACCCTGCTCGAGCGGGGCGTTCCCAAACCGGGTCGTTCGGTCGGCGAGCACCATCTCCGCCTGATGTACGCCCTCGCCGACCTGCACGAACGGGTGGGCGACGCCCCCCGGGCCCGGGAGCTGTTCACCCGGGTGGCCAAGGCCGACCCGTCGCTTGCCGACACGGCTGAGCGCCTCCAGGCCCTCTCATGACCATTCGCTGGCGCCCGCGACGGTCGGCCCCCCGCTCGACTTGTCACACCCGGCATCTACGCTCCCTCCCGACGCTTCCCCCGTCTGAAGGACCGGCCGATCGGCGGCGATGCCGCCCGGCCGACGAGAGGAGCGAGCATGACGAACGTCGTGGCCCTGGTCGGAAGGTTGGCCCGACCGGCTGAACCCCGCCAACTGCCGTCGGGTGATCGGCTGGTGGCCTACGAGGTCACTGTCGAGCGCCCCGGGGAGCGGGCCGAGGGGGTACCAGTGGTCTGGGTCGATGCTCCGGCGAGCGCCGCCGACCACGATGTCGGCGACGCGGTGGTGGTCGTCGGCCGGGTACGCCGGCGCTTTTTCCGGGCGGGCGGGGTCACCCAGAGCCGCACTGAGGTGGTCGCCGACCTCGTCGTCGCCGCCCGCCAGGCCAAGCGGGCCCGAGCTGCACTCCAACGGGCGCGGGCCGGCCTCGACGACGCTCTGGCGGGCTGAGCCCACTGGACCGTCAGCGAGGGGAGGAGACCTCTCACCGGCGGGCGCCGACGAATGGGAACGCCGGCAGGGACGACTCGAGATGCGCCGGTGGGGTCCTCCGCCCGCTCAGTCGCCGAGGCGGCGGAACAGCAGTCCGGTACGCGGCTTGGGCCGGAAGAAGGTGGTTTTCTGCGGCATCCGGTCCCCGGCACGCGCCGTACGGGCTATCTGGTCGACGGTCGCCGCCCGCAGCACGAGGCCGGCCTGTGCGCTCCCGTCCCCGACGGCGGCGACCACATCCGCGGTGCGGTGCGGGTAGTCGGTGTGGTGCTCGGGCCAGGCGGCAACCGAACGCTCGAGGAGGGCAGCGTCGGGCTGGTCGGCCACCCCGGCTCCGTTCTCCCCCCGACCGTTCGAGCGGAGGCGCAACCACCAGGTGCGGCCGGGCACGACCAGGGCGAAAGCATCGGCCGACGCCATGAGTTCGGGAAGGTTGTCACCCGGTGCCTCGCCCTCGGTGACCTCGAAGTCTGACGCCAACGCCTCGGCCGGGTCGAAGTCGTCGGGCAGGCCTGACATGAGGCGGTGGATCGGCCCCACCGACAACTGCTCCTCGACCAGCTCCACCAGGTAGGCGAGCACGAGGTCGTGGCCGGCCGGGCCGTCGCCGATCTCGGCCCGGCGCTCTTCGCGGTAGGTCAGCGCCGTCTCGTAGCGGTGGTGCCCGTCGGCGATCACTACCGGTGCCGACGCCACCGTGCGGCGGATGGCGTCGAGGGTCGCTGGCTGGTCGATGCGCCAGAGCCGGTGGTGCACACCGTCGTCGTCGGTGCACCGGGCGACGGGAGGACCGACCGCGTCGCACAGCGCCGACAACCCCCCGGCCAGAGACAGGCCCCAGATCGGCGACACGTTGGCTCGACAGGCGCGCATCAGCCGAAGGCGGTCGTCCTTGGCCTTCCTCATGGTGCGCTCGTGGGGGAGCACGTCGGTGCGGCCGGCCCCGGCCAGCTCGAGCGCTCCGATCACGCCGCTCGTCTGGCGAGCCCGCCCGGTCTCGTCGCGAAAGCCCATCTTGTACGCGTAGAAGGCGGGCTCGGGGTCGACGACCAGCACGCCCGTGGTGAGCCATTCGTCGAACCGGCAGCGGGCCGCCTCGTACCTGTCGCGCCCCCCGTCGGGCTGCGACAGCTCGATGCCGACGGCGTTGTACGGGCTGCGCGCCGACAGTGCCTGCAGGTCGCTCTCTCCTATGACGTCGTACGGAGGCGCGACGACGTCGTCGAGCGAAACGCGGCGGGTGTCGTATCGGACGCCGGGGAACGGCTCGAATCGGGCCACGACCCCTTGGTAGCAGATGGGGCGCCGGTGCCTGCTACCCGCCAGGGAGTCACTCGACGGAGAGACGCTCCGGCTCGGGTCTCAGGCGGTCGCGGAGCAGCAGGGCGACCAACACCCCGAACACGAACCCGCCCACGTGGGCGACCCAGGCGACGCCCGAGGCCGGGTTGACAAAGAACTGGGACACGAACCACACGCCCAGCAGCCACTTGGCCGATATGTCCCGGAACAGGAACACAATGAGGGTGAGGATCCGCACGTTCGGAAACAGCACCAGGTAGGCACCCATCACCCCGGCGACCGCGCCCGAGGCGCCCACCACCGGAACGCTGCTGCCCGGTTGGACGGCGATGTGGGCGGCAGCCGCGGCCAGACCCGCCATCACATAGAAGGCCAGGCACGGGCCGGTTCCCATGCGGTCCTCGATGTTGTTGCCGAAGACCCACAGGAACAGCATGTTGCCGCCGATGTGCAGCCAGCTGCCGTGGAGGAACATGGAGTAGAGGACGGCAAGGTAGATCTGCTTGTTCGGGAACTCCTCCCTCGAACCGCTCCCGTCGTCGTCGCGGCACGCCTGGTCGTCGCCCTCGAAGGTGTCGACGACCTCCTGGCTGGTGAGCGGCTCGCCGGTGACGACCTCGCAGGGGATGGCGGCGAACTCGAAGGTGAAGGCGGCGTGGTTCAGGCCCCGGTCATACGGGCGCTGGATGAGGACGAAGACCACCACGTTGGCGGCGATCAGCAGAACCGTGACCCAGGGGAACCGGCGGGTGGGGTTGTCGTCCTTGAGAGGGATCACGAACGGCGGAGTCTAAGGAGTCGGCCCTCTCCCCGCCGCTGCCGCTCGGGCGACCGCTCGGGGCTAGCCTCGGTCATCGTCCCGGGCACCCCGGTCGACGAGGAGGACACCCATGGGCAAGAACGACCTGTTCAGGCGCACTCTCGAAGCCGGGACCTCGTTCCTCGACATGTCGAGGGAGCGGGCCGAGGCGGTGGTCAAGGAATGGGTCGACGCCGGCGATCTCGGCAAGGGTCGGGCCCAGAAGGCGATCGACGACGTCCTCGAGCGCAGCCGCAAGACCACCGACGACCTGCGCGACCTGGTGCGCCGGGAGATCGCCGCCCAGCTGTCGTCCATGGGCGTCGCGACCCGGGACGACATCGCCCGCCTCGAGGCCAAGGTCGACGCTGTCGCCGCCGCCGCCGCCGCGACGAGGCCGGTGCCGAAGCCGGCCGCCCCCAGGCCCGCTCCTCGCAAGGCGGCGGCCGTAAAGAAGGCCCCGGCGGCTCCCACGACGGGGGCGGCTCCCAAGACGGCCGCCGGCGCCAGAAAGGCCGCGGCGGCAGCCGCCAGAAGAGCAGCTGCCAAGCCAGCAGCCGAGAGTCCCCCTCCCGACGCCTCGGCGGCCGGCGGGGGCACGTCGCCGCCCGCCTCCGGGACCTGACCTCCCTGCGCCGCCGGCTCGACGTCGAGCTCGTACGGCGGGGGCTGCTTCCCAGCCGCGAGCAGGCCCAGGCGGAGATCGCCGCCGGGCGGGTGACAGTGGGAGGGGCGCCTGCGCTCACCGCGGCGCGCCTCGTCGGCCCGGGCGAGCCCGTCGTCGTGGCACCGACGCCGGCCCGCTTCGTGAGCAGGGGTGGGGAGAAGCTGGCCACCGCCCTCGACACCTTCGCCGTCCCGGCGGCAGGACGCGACGCCCTCGACGCCGGGGCGTCCACCGGCGGGTTCACCGACTGCCTGCTCCAGCGGGGAGCGACCCACGTCACGGCGGTCGACGTCGGACGCGGCCAGCTGCACGAACGCCTGCGTCAGGACCCTCGCGTGACCGTGGTCGAGCGGACCAACGTGCGTGCCATCGACCTCGGCGCCCTGGGAAGACCCGACGATCCCTTCGACCTTCTGGTCGCCGACCTCTCGTTCATCTCCCTCGGCCTGGTAGCCCCCGCCCTCGTGTCCCTGGCGTCGCCAGGCGCAGATCTGGTGGTGCTGATCAAGCCCCAGTTCGAGGCCGGGCGGCGGGAAGCCGACCGGGGGCGAGGCGTGATCACCGACCCCGAGATCTGGCGCCGGGCGGTGATCGGCGTCCGTGCCGCGTTCGTCGACGCAGGGGCGGCGATGATAGGGGTCATGGTGTCGCCTCTCCTCGGGGCGAGGGGCAACGTCGAGTTCCTCGCCCACCTGCTGGCCGGACGGCCGGCCGCCGGGCTGAAGGGTCGCGCTCCGGTGGCGGACGATCCTGTGCTGGGCGCCGCCGTCGATGCCGTGGTCGACGCCGCGCTGGCCCGGCGGCTCATCGGGCAGGCGGGCTGAACGTGGCGACCGTCGTGCTCGTTCTCAACCCCGGTCAACCTCGCGCCGTCGAGCTGGCGCGCGACGCGGCCGACTGGCTCGCTGCCTCGGGCCACTCCGTCCGGGTCCCCGACGAAGACGCCACCGCCGCCGGACTGGCCGAGTACGGGCGGCCGAACGACGACATCGCATCGGGAGCGGACCTGGCCGTCAGCCTGGGTGGCGACGGCACCATCCTGCGCACCGTTGGCCTGGTGGCCGACGACGAGGTACCTGTTCTCGGCGTGAACGTCGGCCGCCTGGGCTACCTCGCCCACGTCGAGCCCCACGAGCTGATCGGCGCCCTGGGCCGGGTCGTGGCCGGCGACTTCGCCGTCGAGGAGCGATTGCTGCTGTGCGTCCGCATCAACCCCGCCCCCGGCAGCGGCCCTGAGCCGATGAGCCTGCTGGCTCTCAACGAGGCGGTGGTCGAGAAGGCGTCGGCCGGACAGGTCGTCCATGTGGCCGTGAGCGTCACCGGCGAGGCCTTCACGACCTATGCGGCCGACGGGCTCATCGTCGCCACGTCCACCGGGTCGACGGCCTACGCCTTCTCGGCGCGGGGCCCCATCATCGACCCCACCCACCGAGCACTCCTGCTCACCCCCGTATCTCCCCACATGGCCTTCGACCGCAGCCTGGTGTTCGACCCGTCCCAGTCGCTGTGCCTCGAGGTGCTCGACCGGCCCGCCCAGCTCATCGTCGACGGCCGCGAGCTCGGTCCGCTCGCGCCGGGAAGCGCGGTCGACTGCCGCGCCGCGTCGCAGGTCGCCCGGTTCGTCGCCCTGGAGCCGAGCGACTTCTACGGCGTGCTCAAGGCCAAGTTCGGTCTGGCCGACCGCTGATGCTCGTCGAGTTGGCGGTCCACGAGCTCGGTGTGATCGCCGACCTGTCCCTCGTCCTCGGGCCGGGAATGACGGCGATGACGGGTGAGACCGGCGCGGGGAAGACCCTCGTCGTCGAGGCGATCGAGCTGCTGGCGGGCGGTCGCGCCGACCCAGTACTGGTGCGACCGGGCGCCCGGGAGGCACGGGTCGAGGGTCGCTTCGTCGTCGGTGACCAAGAGACGGTGCTGGCCCGGGTGGTGCCCAGGAACGGCCGGTCGCGCGCATACATCGACGGCCGGTTGGCGACAGTGGCGGAGCTGGCCGAGCGAGGACGGTTGCTGGTCGACCTGCACGGACAGCACGCGCACCAGTCGCTGCTCGATCCCCGGTCCCAGCGCGACGCTCTCGACCGGTTCGCCTCCGTCGATCTGGCGCCGCTGGCGGCGGCCAGGGCGCGAACCGCCGATGTCGACGCCGCCATCGCCGCCCTCGGAGGCGATGGGCGTGCCCTGGCGCGCGAGGTCGACCTGCTGCGCTTCCAGGTCTCCGAGCTCGACGCGGCGATGATCGGCGACCCCGACGAAGATGCCGCGCTCGAGGCCGAGGAGGATCTCCTGGCCGGTGCCGACGCCCACCGCGACGCAGGTGGTGCCGCCTACGATGCCCTGGTGGCCGATGGTGGCGCGGCCGATGGCGTGGGCGCGGCGATCGCCGCATGCGGCGGACGGCGTCCGTTCGCCGAGGTCGAGCGGCGCCTGCGGGCCGCTGCCGCCGACCTGGCCGACGTCGCCGCCGACCTGAGGGGAGTGGTCGAGAGCATCGCTGTCGACCCGAGCCGCCTGGACGGGGTCCGCAGCCGTCGTCACCTCCTGCATGAGCTGGGTCGAAAGTACGGCGAGGGGCTTGCCGAGGTAATCGCATACCGGGAAGAGGCCAGGGCCCGGCTGTTCGAGCTCGAGGGCCGCGACCAGAGGGTGGCCGCGCTCGAGGCCGAGCGCGCCGACGGCCGGGCCGAGGAGATTCGGGCGGCGGCGGTCGTCGGCGCGACGCGACGCTCGGCGGCCCCGGCGCTGTCGACCGCTGTCGGAACGCATCTGCGCACCCTGGCGATGCCCCGCGCCCGCCTCGAGGTGTCCGTCGGCAACCGCGACCCGGGCGACGACGTCTGCTTCCTGCTGGCCGCCAACGCCGGGGCGGAGCCGCTCCCCCTCGCCAAGGTGGCGTCGGGCGGGGAGTTGGCGCGCTGCATGCTCGCCGCCCGCCTCGTGCTGACCGAGGCGCCGCCCACCCTCGTGTTCGACGAAGTCGACGCCGGCGTGGGCGGCGAGGCGGCCTTGGCCGTGGGCCGTGCCCTGTCCGCTCTCGCCGCCCACCAGCCGCCTCCCGGCCGTCAGGTCCTGGTGGTGACCCACCTGCCCCAGGTGGCGGCGTTCGCCGATTACCAGGTGGCCGTCGACAAGGACGAACATGGCGGTCGCGCCGTCGCCCGGGCCCGCGCCGTGGAGGGCCAGGACCGGGTCGTCGAGCTCTCGCGCATGCTCTCGGGCCAACCCGCCAGTGCCAGCGCCCAGGGCCACGCCACCGAGCTGCTCGCCGTGGCGTCCCGGGAACGAGGCCATTGATGGCCCGCCGGCCCGCCGACGACGGCGACACCACGACCGGCGACACCGCGACCGGCGACACCGCGACCGGCGACACCGTGCCGCTGCGGGATACGGCCGCCCGTCGCAACGGCCGGTGGTCGACTGGTCGCCGGGCCGGGGCGCGCGTTGCTCCCAATAGCACCGGACCCCCCGTCGGAGGGCTGGCGAACGCCGCCGCCGAGGTAGTGGCGCCCGCCCGGGTGGACCAACGTACCAAGACGCTGCTGACCCGGGTGCTGCCGGGCGAGGTGGCGGTTGTCGACCACGAGGATCTCGACCGCATCGCCGCCGAGGGCCTCATCCGCGCCCAGGTGGGAGCAGTGGTCAACGCCGCCCGGTCGATCTCCGGGCGCTATCCGAACTACGGGCCGCTGCTGCTCGCCGCCGCCGGTATCCCCCTTCTCGACGAGGTCGGCCCCAAGGTCATGACCGCGGTGACCGAGGGCCAGATGGTGCGGGTCGACGGCACCCACGTCTGGGCGGGGACCGCCCTGGTGGGCACGGGCACCCGCCACAGCCTCGAGTCGCTCGAGACCCAGCTCGAGGTGGCCAAGCGCGCGGTGAGCGACGAGCTCGGGCGCTTCGCCGAGAACACGCTCTCCTACCTCAAGCGGGAGCACCACCTGCTCACCGACTCTCCCCTGCTCCCCGAGCTGACGACCGAGGTCGCCGGTCGTCACGTGCTCGTGGTCGTCCGCGGCCTCGACTACCGCGACGACCTGGCCGCCCTGCGCTCGTACATCAGCGAGGTACGCCCCGTCATGATCGGCGTCGACGGCGGCGCCGACGCCCTGCTCGACGCCGGACACCGGCCCGACCTGATCATCGGCGACTTCGACTCCGCCTCCGACGCCGCCCTCCGCAGCGGCGCCCAGTTGGTCGTGCACGCCTATCCCGGGGGGGAGGCACCCGGCGGCGGCCGCCTCGACGACCTCGGCCTCACGTACACCGTCTTCGAGGCCGCCGGCACCAGCGAGGACGTCGCCATGCTCCTCGCCTACGAGAAGCGCGCAGAGCTCATCGTGGCCGTGGGCACCCACGCGTCGATGGTCGAGTTCCTCGACAAAGGCCGGGAGGGTATGGCGTCGACGTTCCTCGTGCGCCTCAAGGTCGGGCCCATCCTCGTGGACGCCAAAGGGGTGAATCGCCTCTACCAGAGCCGGGTTCGGAGCCGGGACATGGTGTTCCTCGTGCTGGCCGCCCTGTTCGCCATGCTGGTGATGGTGGCCGTGGCCCAGCCGCTGCACGTGTTCATCAGGGCCATGTCGCTCAGCCTCAGGGAGACCTGGCGAGCTCTCTTCGGGTCCTGAGGTGATCAACCTCCGCTACCACGTGGTGTCGCTCGTGGCCGTGTTCCTCGCACTGGGTGTCGGCGTGGTCATGGGCTCGACGGTCATCGACCGGGTGACGGTCGACGCCCTCGAGGCCCAGGTCGGCCGGGTGGAGAACTCGGTGAAGGCCACCCAGGCCGAGAACCGCCGTCTCGACGGCGAGCTGCGCGCGGTCCGCGACTTCGCCGACCAGGCACGCGACCAGATCGCCGACGGTGACCTCGACGGGGTGCCGGTGATGGTCACCGCCGTCACCGGCATCGACCGCAAGGCCGTCGACGGGCTCCGCCAGGCGCTGGTCAGCGCGCAGGCCGACGTGGCGGGGACGATCTGGTTCACGGCCAAGATGCGACTCGGCAGCGACGGCGACGTGCGCGAGCTGGCCGCCGTCCTGGGCCTCCCGCCCTTGCCGCCCGACCAGCCCCTGCTGCCCGACCAGCCCGACCAGGTACGACGCCAGGCCCTGGCCCGGATGGCCGCCGTTCTCACTGGTGGTACCGCCCCGAACCCCCTGCCCGCGCTCGTGACCGGGGGCTTCCTCGTCTTCGAACCCCCTCCCCAGGAGATACCCACGACCACGCCATTGGCGGCCCTCCCCACCGGCGGGGTTCGGGTCGTTCTCATCTCGGGAGCAGGTGCCGACGTCGGCGACGACCAGCTGGCCACACCCCTTGCCCAGGCGCTTTCGTCGGGTCGCCTGGTGGCCGCCGAAGCGGGCCAGAACACGCCCGGCGGGAGGGGGGTCTTCGTGGGGCTGTTGCGCAACGACAGCGTGGTCGCCGCCCGGATCTCCACCGTCGACAACCTCGAGTCACCGATGGGCCAGGCGGCCGCCGTCCTCGCCCTGGAGGACCTGGCCGTGCCCCGCACCGGCCACTTCGGCGTGGGCCCCGGAGCCCAGCGCCTCCTGCCCGCCGCCGGGACATGAGCCGGCCGGACGCCGAGTCGGAGGAGGGTGGGGAAGGGGCCCCGCCCGGGGCGGCGAAGCCGCCAGCCAGCATGGCCCGAGACGCGGCGGAGATCACCGCCGCCAACGTGCTGTCGAGGGTCACCGGCCTGGTACGGGTGGTGGCCGTCGCCGGGGCCCTGGGCACCACGTTCCTGGGCAACACGTACCAGACGGCCAACCTCGTCTCCAACGTCCTGTTCGAGCTACTGGCGGCCGGCCTGCTCTCGTCGGTGCTCGTCCCCCCCTTCGTCGGCATGCTCGACCGAGGGCACCGGGACGACGCCGAGCGGGTAGCGGGCGCCGTTCTCGGCGTCGCCCTCGTCGTCCTCGGTACCGTCGCCGTCGTCGGCATGGTGGGTCGCACGTCGATCATGCGGGCCATGACGGTGGCTGTCGACGACCCCGCGGTGCGGGCCGAGGAGGTGCGGCTCGGCTCGTTCCTCCTCCTGCTGTTCCTGCCCCAGGTGCTCCTCTACGCGGTGGGAGCGGTAGCCACTGCCCTGCTCCACGGCGCCCGTCGTTTCCGCGCCGCCGCCCTGGCACCGGTGGCCAACAACGTCGTCGTCGTGGCCACCATGGCTGTCTTCTGGGTCGTACGGCCCGAGGACGGGATGTCGGGCACCACCGGCTTCGACCTCCCCGCCTCGGCCCGCTGGGTCCTGGGCGCCGGCACCACCGCCGGCGTGGCGGCGATGACCATCGTGGCCCTGGCCGGCCTCCGGCGCGCCGGGCTCCACCTGCGGCCCCGATGGGACCCCCGCCGCCCGGAGCTCGCCAACCTGGCCCGGAGCGGTGCATGGGCCGCCGCCTACCTCGCTCTCGGCCAGGGGTTGGTCGCCACGACCCTCGTACTGGCCAACCGGGTGGAGGGTGGGGTCGTCGCCTACCACCTCGCCTTCACCGTGTTCCTGCTGCCCCACGCGGTGCTCGCCCATCCCACCATGACGGCGGTCTACCCGCGGCTGGCGGCGGAGGCCGCCGGCCGTCACTGGCGCTCCTTCGCCGACGCCCTCGCGGGGTCGTCGGCGACGGTGGTGTTCCTCGTCGCGCCAGCGGCCGCCCTGCTGGTGGCCCTTGGCCGTCCCGCTCTGTCGTTGCTGCGCCTGGGGAGCCTCGACATGGCCGGCACCGGCCTGGCCGGGCGGGTCCTCGTCGCCTACGCCGTCGGGCTCGTGGGCTACGCCGGGTTCCAGCTCCTCACCCGCGCCTCCTACGCCGCCGGCGACACCCGATCACCGGCTCTCGTCAACTCGGGCGTGGCCCTCGGGGGTTCGGTCCTGATGCTCGTCCTCTTCGGCGCCGCCGGCGCGAACGACCGGGTGGTGGTGCTCGGGGTGGCCCACTCCGTGGCCATGATGGTCGGGGCCGCGGCCCTTTTGGTGATCGTCGACCGACGGGTGGGGGGGCGGTGCCTGCGGGCGGCGTCGCTCCTGCGGGGGCTGCCTGCCGGCGCGGCCGCAGGCGTGACCGCCCGGCTGGTCGCCGACCTGGTGCCCGGCGAGAGCCGACTCGCCGCTCTCGTCGCCGTCGGGATGGGCGGAACCGCCGGAATCGTCGTCTACCTCGCCGGGCAGTGGTGGATGCGGGCGCCCGAGCTGACGCTCCTACGCGCCCGCCGCCTGGCCGTTGCCAGTCCCGGGAACGGGCCGGACCCAGCCCGCGAGGGGGCGTCCTGAGCCCGGAACCCGGCGGTCGGGCGCCCCGGGTGGTGGCGGTCGTCCCCGCCTACCAGCGGGCCGATACGGTGGGTGACACGGTCGCCGCCCTCCGTTTCCCGGCAGGGGACGCTCCCGTCGTCGACGAGGTGGTCGTGGTGGACGACGGCTCGGTCGACGGCACTGCGGCGGCGGCAACGGCGGCCGGCGCCCGCGTGGTCCGCCTGGCCGAGAACGTGGGCAAGGGCGGCGCCGTTTCCGCCGGGATCGAGGCCACGCCCGAGGCCGACGTCTACCTCCTCGTCGACGCCGATCTCGGTCCCAGCGCAGCGGGGGCGACGCCGCTGCTCGCTCCGGTGCTCGACGGCACCGCCGACATGGTCATCGGCGTGCTGCCCTCGTCCGGCGGGAGAGGAGGTTTCGGCCTGGTGCGGTCGCTCGCCGGCGCCGGCATCGACCGGGCGACCGGCTGGCGGCCTCGGGCTCCGCTCTCCGGGCAACGAGCCGTGCGCGCCCCGTTGCTGCGCAGCCTCGAGCTCGCGCCCCGGTTCGGTCTCGAGATCGGCTTGTCGATCGACGCCATCCGCACCGGCGCACGCCTTCTCGAGGTCGAGGTCGACCTTCGTCACCGCCACACGGGCCGCAACCTCGCCGGGTTCGCCCACCGGGCCCGCCAGGGCTACGACGTGGCGCGGGCGCTCTGGCCACGGGTGGTCTCGGGCCGGTGATCCGGCTCCTCGTCTCCGCCGCCGTCGGCGCCGTCGCCGCCCGCCTGGTGTGGCTGGTCGTCCGGCCGGTGTTCGCTGACCCGTCGCTGATGCGCACAAACTGGCGCGGCCGGGCCCTACCCACCGCCGCCGGCGCGGTACTGCCCGTGGTGCTCCTGCTGGTCGAGGCCGGGCGGTCGCTCGGAGCAGCCGCCGGTGGCGACCTGCCGGGCGGCACCGTGGCCCGCTTCCTCGTCGTCACCGCCACCGTCGGCTTCGCCCTCCTCGGCGCGATCGACGACCTGCTCGGGTCGGGCGAGGTGCGCGGGTTCCGCGGCCACGTGGGTGCCCTGGTGTCGGGGCGCGTCACCACCGGGGTCGTGAAGCTCGTAGGGGGGGCCGCCCTGGCCCTCGTCGTCGTCGCACCGCTCAGCCGCTCGGTCGGTCGCCTCGTGCTCGACGCCGCCGTGGTCGCGCTGGCCGCCAACCTCGGGAACCTGCTCGACCGGGCACCCGGGCGTGTCATCAAGGCGTCGGTGGCTGCATTCGTGGCCGTGGCCGTGGCCGCCCGGGCTCGGGCATCCCTCGAAGGCGTGGCCGTGGTCGTCGGGGCCGCCATCGGGCTGGCGGTCGACGACCTCCGGGAACGCCTCATGCTCGGCGACACCGGCGCCAACGTCCTCGGCGCCGTGCTGGGCCTGGCGATCGTGCTGGGCACCGGCCCGGGGGCCCGTACCGTCGCCCTGCTCGCCGTGGCGACGTTGAACGTGGCGGGGGAGCTGGTCTCGTTCAGCCGGCTGATCGATGCCGTGCCGCCGCTGCGGGCCCTCGACCGCGCCGGCCGTCTGCCCTGACGGGCGCCCGCGGCCGGGCCCCGGGCCTACTTCCCGATCATGCGGGTGATGTTCGACCGGGGCCCTTCGCCGGAGCCGTTCACCGCCGACACCTGGTAGTAGTACAAAGTCGCTCGGGCGGCGGCCGTGTCGGCGTGGCCCGTCGACGGCCCCACGGTGGTGAGCAGGCTGAGAGCCGTTGGGCTCGCGCCGCGGTAGACGCGGTAGGACGTGACCGGGTCGCCGCCGGAGCTGGCCGGTGGCGACCACGACAGCACGATGCCGCTCCCGATCTGCGGCTGCTGGGAGAACAGGCCCTGTGGCGCCGAAGGCACACTGCCGGTCGGCGGGGCGGTGGGCGTCGTGGTCGTCGTTGTCATCGGCGGCGGCGGGGCGGTCGTCGTCGGAGATGCCGGGATCGCGGTGGTGGTGGTCGTGGACGTGCCCGCCCCGATCAGGAAGCGACTGTTGGCCGTGTTCCAGTAATACGAGAGGTAGCTGCGCGTCGCGGGTCTGGTGTGGAAGTAATCGTCGTTGTTGCAGTCGAAGAGCCGCTCCTGCGTCGAGGCGCAGGTGTAGCGGAGCGTCACCCCGGGGTCGTCCTTGTAACACATGCGGTCGGACTCGTCGGTGCAGTGGTTGTTGGCGGTGGCGTTGGGCGCCGATCTCTGCACGCCGCCCAGGGTGTGCATCAGCTCGTGGGCCTCCAGGGAGTTGGAATGACCCCAGCAGCCGGAGTCGACGCGCGCCAGCTCGCCGGGCACCGTCGAGATGCCGTTGCTGGCGTTGTCCTGCGTGGGCCGGTCGTCGAGGTACACCTGCGCGATCCCGCAGTAGCGGGTGGCGTCGACCCAGGCGAGGTACTTGCGATCACTGCGGCCGTAGCCCTGGTTCCGGAGCGCCTGAAGCGTGGCGCTGAAGTCGTCGTCGTCGGCGGCGCCGACGGTGACGCTGTCCACGACGACGTTGCACGACGAGTCGTGCACGAACCGCACATGGCGGCTGCCGCCGGTCTTGGCCGCGCTGTCGTTGAACACGGCGTCCATTTGTGCGGCCCATTGCGGGAAGCTGTCCGAGAGGGAGCTGTACCGGTCGGCGACGTCGCTGGCCCGCACGTACAGCAGCTGCACCCGGTAACCGCTCGTTCCGTCGCCGTCGCACACCGCCGACCCGGCGGCGGTGCCGCTGGCCGGCGTCGTACCGGCATCAGCCGTCGCCGGCGGGAACTCCCGGGGGTGCCGTACGTCGACGCCGTCGGGGGCGGGATCGGGCCCGTGGGTGCACAACGCCCGTCCCGCCCCGTCGCGCTGGCCGTCGAGCTCGAACACGCCACGGCACGCACCGGTGGGGGCGCTTCGGCGGATGCCGTCGTAGACGAGGCCCCGACGGGCGTCGGTGGCCGGGCGGTCGGGCTCGGCCGCTGCCGTCTCGGCTCCGAGCGGGCCTGGTGCGCCGAAGGCGGCGACGAGAAGGGCAACGAGGAGCAGACGGCGCATATATGTCCCACCTAGGCAGAGGCGCTGAGAACTGGTGGCGTGAGAGATTCTCCCACAACACTGCCCAACGGCCTGATCAGCCCGTCCCCTCGAACCCGGTCAGGGACCGGAAGGTCCCTACTCGCCCTCGTCGGATACCGATGCTGCGGCGCGGGCACTGTCGGGGTGTGGGGGAGCGAGGGGTGGTGCCGAGCGCAGGGCGTTGACGGCGTCGACGAGGGACCGGAGACGTCCGTAGTTAAGCCGGTCGAACTCCAGGACGATGCGGGGCAGGTCGACGTGGTCGTCATCGGTCACCTCGGGCGGCAGCGGCCCGGTCGTCTCGATGGTGCCTCGGACACAGATGTCGGCGAACGACCGGGCAAGGGTCTCCAGCTCGGGCGGCTCGGGGGCGCCTCTCAAGCGGACCACGAGTCGCGAGCCGACCCAGCGGATCGAGTGGTAGTTGCGGTAGAAGGCCAGGACCTCACTGGTGGCGATGGCGACGTCGTCGGTGACGCGGCACAGGCCGAGGTCGTGTGGCCCGGCCAGGCCCCGCCCCACCACCTCCTTGGCGATGAAGCCCTCGAATGCCTGCCAGTAGCCGCCTCCGGGAACGTCGAGGAGGACGATCGGGGCGGGTGCGGCCTTGCCTGTCTGCAGGAGCGTCAGGAGCTCGAAGGTTTCGTCGAGGGTGCCGAACCCGCCCGGGAGCACGACGAAACCGGCCGACTCCTTCATGAGCATGAGCTTGCGGGTGAAGAAGTACTTCATGACCACGAGCTTCGGGTCGGCGGCGATGAATCGGTTGGGGCCATCCTCGAAGGGCAGGCGGATGTTGACGCCGATCGACCGCTCCGGCCCCGCCCCCTCGGCTCCGGCGGCCATGATGCCCGGCCCCGCACCGGTGACCACCATCCAGCCCGTCGCCGCCAGATCGGAAGCCAGGTCACGGGTCTGGCTGTAGAGGGGGTCGTCGGGAAGAGTGCGGGCCGATCCGAAGATCGTGACCTTGGGCACGTGGCGGAACGGGGCGAACACCCGGAAGGCCCGCCTCATCTCCTTGAGGGCGGCGTTGGTGATCTTCAGGTCGAGACGGTCGGCGCCGTCACCGGCCAGGCGGACGGCCGACACCAGGATCTCGAAGAGCTGGTCGGTGTCCTCGGTGACGCCCAGGTCGTCGAGGAGCTCCCGTAGCCGCCGGTCGAGCTCGGCGTCGCCGGTGCGGTGTCGCGGCGAACGTTCGGACACCCGCCCGACACTAGGGCTGGTCCGCGCTCACGGGACGCCCCCCGCCGCAAACCGGTTCGGTCGCGGACCGGCCGAGCGCAGGACAGGAAGACTGAGAGGTGCCGGCGCCGCCACGGCCGCGGGCCGGGGAGCTGCGGTGCCCGCTCGGATCGCTCCCTGTCGCGCCGCCGCGGCGGTTCACCCGTTGCCGTCGGCAACGCCGGCCGCTCGGCCCCGTCACGCCGCGCCCGGTGGGTCGTGGGCGCGGTCGGGTGGCGGCCGCTCCGTCGCTTGGGCATGTCGCGGATGCCGGGGGTCGTCGGGGCCACGAACGCCCGCTTGCCCCGCCCTTCGACCAGGGCCCACCCGTCGAGGGTCTTGAGGTCGTGGTGATGCGCGCACAGCCGGTCCAGCAGGTCGAACACCGTCACGTGGCTGTCGGCCCAGTCGAGGCGATGGTCGATCTCCAGCCACGCCGTGGTGGTGCAGCCCTCGACAGCACAGGTCGGGTACAGCCACTCGAGGGCCGTCTGCTGGGTGGCCCGGGGACGCCGCCCCAGATGGGCCACCCCCACCACCGCCTCGCCGGCAGTAACCACCGCCGCCAGGAAGGCGTCGCCGGTGTCGATCAGGTCACAGATGGCCGACACCGCCACCGGCCCGAAACCGGCGATCTCACAGGTCTCGCCCTCGACCGGGTACCCCCGCAGCAGGGCGGGCAGATCGACCCGCGCGATGACCTTGGCTCGGCCCCGTGCAGGTGCAGCCGTGTCATCGTTGTTCCCCCACACCGCCTCGACCAGGGCGTCGGCGGCGTAGGCCTCCAGCGGCTCCCGGCGACCCTCGGTGCGCGCCTGGTTGAACAACCGGTCACGCACGGGGGCCAGCGCGGCCATGAACTGCGCCCCGACCTCGGGGTTGTGGCGCATCCGCAGGTTCCACGCCCCCTCATCGTCGGTCCAGTCCCGCAAATAGCGCTCGGCGCGGATCTTGCGACGGCGGGCCTCGAGGTCGGGACAGGCGGCGGACTTGGTGCGGGCACACTCCTGGCGAAGCTCGGCGAACGACGACTCGCGGGCCTTGGCCACCAGCCGGGCCTCAGCGGAGGGATCAGCGCTGGCGGCATCGGCGATAGCGGCGGTCCGCAGGGCCGACAGCTCACCGGCACGGGCGGCAGCGTCGAGCACCGCCAGGTCGTTCAGCCGCTTGCCGGTCTGAAGCGTCTCGGTCGCCTGCCCGACGGTGCTGCCCGTCGACCGGGCCAGATGGGCAGCGGCCGAGCGCTCGCCGCCGCCTTTCCATGCCCGGGTCTCGGCCACCCGGGCGGCCGCCTTGGCCTTGACATTGCCGATCATGGCCTCGATGGCGGTGGCGGGCTCGACCGCCCCGGCCGCCTGGTCAGCCGAGAGCAGGGCGGAGTCGAACGCGCCGGCGTAGCGACTCACACCCCGACGCAGCTCTAACAGCGTGTCGCACATGGCGGGCGCTCCCCGGGCATGGCTGACGTACACAGGGGAGGAACCGGCCTCCCGATACGAACTGGTGTTCGTATCGTAGCGAACCGAGGCACCCACTGCAAGCCCCCGACCAGATCCGTGACTGGTTCGAGCCCGCCACTGTGGGCAAGATGGGGACATGTCGCCATGGGAGGTGCTCCTCGTGCCCGCCTCTCTGGCTCTCATCTACACGCTGCTGTTCGTGGTGTCCTGGTTCGAGCAGCGGGTGCTCTCGCCTCGCTCGCTCATCCTGCACAGCGCCCGGTCGCGCGGGACCCGGCCCGACCAGGTTGAGGCACTGGTCGCCGCTCAGTCGCAGCGCCTGCTCGAGGGCCTGGCCCGCCCCGAGCGCGACGAGCCCGCGCCCGAACCCAAGACGCCCGAACCCAAGACGACCGAGGCCTGAGCCGCTCGCCGCCGGCGACCGACCACGACCCGACGGCGCGGCGTCAGACGGCGGAGGCCACCCGGCCGTAGAGGGTGGTCCGTTGCTCCAGCGGCCGGCCGAGTGGGCCGGCGATGGCGGCGAACGACGTCTCGTCCATGCGCTGGCCGTGGGCGGCACCGGCGGCGCGGGAGATGTTCTCGTCGATCAGCGTGCCGCCGAGGTCGTTCGCTCCCGCCCGCAACGCCTGGGCCGCGCCGGCTGCGCCCATCTTCACCCACGACACCTGGACGTTGGGCACCAGGGCGCCGTAGGCGATCCGGGCCACGGCGTGCATGAGGAGGGCCTCCCGGAACGTGGGGCCCCGCCGGGCCTTGCCCTGGAGGTAGATCGGCGCCGCCATGTGGACGAACGGCAGGGGCACGAACTCGGTGAACCCGCCCGTCTCCGCCTGAAGCGCCCGGGTCCGCAACAGATGCCGGGCCCAGTGGCGGGGATGCTCGATGGAGCCGAACATGATCGTGATGTTCGACCGCAGGCCGACGGCATGGGCGGTGCGGTGGGCGTCGAGCCACTGGTCGGTGTCGACCTTGTCGGGGCACAGCACGGCTCGGACCTCGTCGTCGAGGATCTCCGCCGCCGTTCCCGGCAACGACCGAAGCCCGGCGTCGACCAGGCGGCGGAGGTAGGAGGCGAGGGGCTCGTCGAGCCGCCGTGCCCCCTCGGTCACCTCGAGAGCAGTGAACCCGTGGACGTGGATGCCCGGCGCCGCTTGCTTCACCGCCCGGCAGACGTCGATGTAGTAGTTCCCGTCGAAGCTGGGGTGGATGCCGCCCTGGAGGCAGACCTCGGTGGCGCCCTCGTCCCAGGCCTCGGCCACCCGGCGCTGGATCTCGTCGACGCCGAGCAGGTAGGGCTGGCCCCGGAGGTTGAGCGACAGCGGCCCCTTGGAGAAGGCGCAGAACCGGCACTTGAAGGTGCACACGTTGGTGTAGTTGATGTTGCGGTTTGCCACCCACGTGACGGCGTTTCCCACGATGCGCTGCCGCAGCGAGTCGGCCACTCGGGCCACCGCGTGCACCTCGGGCCCGCGGGCCGAGAACAGGGTGACGATCTCGTTCTCGCCGACCGTCTCGCCCGCCTCCACCCCGGCCAGCACGTCGGCAACGGGCCCGCTCGGCCGCCCGGTCCCGGCACCGAGGAGCGAGGGAGGCGAGACCTCGCTTCCCGCCGACCAGTCGGGGGCGTCCCGTCCGAGGCCCTCTGCGTCGGATCGGTCGAGGACGACGGGTGCAACGCCGGGGTCGAGCCATCGTCCCGGGTCCAGAGCGAACTCCGGGTAGACGGTGAGACGGGGCGCCAGCGTTCGTCCCCGGGCCTCGGTGACCTCGCGCAGGCGCTCGACCGCCGGCCACGCCCGCTCGGGGTTCACATGGTCGGGGGTCACTGGAGAAACGCCACCCCAGTCGTCGATGCCGGCACCGAGCAGCGCCCCGAAGTTGTCCGACAGGTTGGGAGGGGCCTGGAGGTGGACGTCGTCAGGGAGCACGACCCGAGCGGCCGCGACCGTCCAGAGGTACTCGTCGGCCGGACAAGGAGGGGCGGAGTGCATAGCCGTCCCCGCTTTCGGGAGGAAGTTCTGGACGATCACCTCCTGCACATGGCCGTGGCGACGGTGACTTGCGGCGATGGCCCCGAGTGCGTCCAGGCGGTCGGTGCGGGTTTCGCCGATGCCCACGAGGATGCCGGTGGTGAACGGGATCGCCAGGTCACCGGCCGCGTCGAGGGTCGCGAGGCGGCGCTCGGGCGTCTTGTCGGGACATCCCCGGTGGCATGCCAGGTCGGCGCGAAGCGTCTCCAGCATCATTCCCTGCGACGCCGACACGAGCCGGAGGCGGGCCAGCTCCTCGGGTGATATGGCCCCGGCGTTGGCGTGGGGCAGGAGACCGGTCTCCTTCAGCACGAGGCCGCACGCCGTCACCAGGTAGTCGACGGTCGAGACGTAGCCGTTCTCGTCGAGCCACCGCCGGGCGGCAGGGTAGCGGTGCTCCGGACGCTCTCCCAGCGTGAACAGCGCCTCGTGGCAGCCGGCCGCCGCCCCGGCACGGGCGACGGCCAGCACCTCGTCGGGCGACAGGTAGGGCGCGCTCAGGCGAGCCGGTGCCGTGGCGAAGGTGCAGTAGCCGCATCGGTCGCGGCACAGGCGCGTGAGCGGGATGAAGACCTTGGGCGACCACGTGACGCGGCTACCGCGAGCCGCCTCCCGCCGCCTGCTCGCTGCGCCCAGCACCGCCTCCAGCGGGGAGTCGAGCACGTCGTCGGCCACCACCGCCACACCCTACGACCTGTCCCGACACAACCCCGGCGAACCGGCTCCGGCTACCCCCGAAACCGGAAGTAGGGTCGCAGCCTGCGCAAGCTCCTGCTGCTCGTGGTGATCGTCGGCCTCCTGCTGGTGGCCGACATCGCGGCCCGCCAGGCGGTGGAATCCCAGCTCGAGCGGCGTCTGAGCCGCGAGGCATCGGGCGCCGACCAGGCCACGGTGCACCTCGACTCATGGCCGTTCCTCGGACGCCTCGCCTTGTCGGGGCGGGTGACGAAAGTCCGGGCAACGGTCGCCGACGTCGTGGTCTCCCGGCTGCGCCTGGCCCGGATCTCGGTCGACCTTCACGACGTCCGCCTCGACCGTGACCGTCTCGTGGGCCACCGCCAGGTCGACCTGACCGAGGTCGGTTCCGGGATGGCCGTAGCCGAGATCACCCAGGCCGATCTCCGTCGGGCGCTGAACAACGTCCCCGTGGTCCTCGAGGCCGGGCGGATCGGCGTGTCGGTGGGAGGGGTCTCGGTCACGGTGCGGGTCACTGTCGCCGACGGCGTGCTGCGCCTTTCGGCCGGAGGCATCTCCATCCCCGCCATCCGGCTCCCCAAGCTGCCGCTGCTGCCCTGCGTGACCGACGCCGAGGCCGGCCCCGATGTACTTCGGCTGTCCTGCCGTCTCGACGCGGTCCCCGACGAGCTCCTACGAGAGGTGAACCGGATCTCTCGGTGACTACGATCCGACCCGGCGATGAACAAGTCGAGGCGTCGGCACCCGCGCGACGGTCAGCCTGCGACTGTGGAATCGACCAACCACAGGATGCGCTCGCCCCGGACGTGGGTGGCCGGCAACCTGGGGTCGCCGCGGCTCACGCCTTGGAAGGCCTCGCGTTTCTCCTCACCGGAGACGGTGAAGACGACCAGACGGCCGCGCGCGATCCCCGAGTAGGTGAGGGTCATCCGGGGGTAGGGGTTGGCGCCCGTGGGGTCCTCGTTCATCGCCACCAGCCGGCCCGGGTCCGCCTCGAGCGCAGGGGAGGAGGGGAACAGCGAAGCGGTGTGGCCGTCGGCTCCCAGGCCGAGATGCACGAGATCGAAGTGCCCAGCCTGGGCGACCCGCTGCTGGTACGGGTCGGGCCCGTCCTCGCACCGCATCGGGTACACCGCGTTGGCCGCGCCCACACGCTCGAGGAGGGCCTGACGCCCGAGGCGCTCGTTGGAGTCCGGGTGGTCGGGCGGGACACAACGCTCGTCGCCCCAGAAGAACTCGACCTGCCACCAGTCGATGCGGTTGGCGGCGTCGGCGGCCAGACGCTCGTAGCAGCGCCGGGCGGTCTCACCGCCCGACAGCACGAACGAAAAGCCGTCGTCCCGGTTGGCGCCGCAGGCGGCGATGACCCGGTCGGAGAAAGCAGCGGCCACGTCGTCGACCACGACGACCTCGCCGTTCACCCGGGCCGGCCTCTCCGCACGGTCGTCATGCCAGCTCCAAGGCACCGTCGAGGGCCTGGCGGTAGAGGTCGTCGCGGCCGGCCCGGGTGAGGGCGCTGGCCAACGACTGCGCCGGCCACTGCCGGGCCATACGCATCGTCTGGCACACGCTCGGGCCGTCGTCGATCTCGATCGACGACTCGATCACGCGCTCGTCGCCACGGCGCTCCACCCGGAACACGCCGGTGCGACCCTCGCTGGTGGCCGTGATGCAGATCGACGCGTGCTCACTCCGTTCGAGGACGATCGCTTCGGGGCGGAGCCCGAGGCTGCGCAGGAGCCATCCTCCGAGAAGGTGGCGGGGCCCGTGGTTCCCAGCCACCTCCACCCGCTGCACGCCGGCCAGGAACCGATAGTTGACGCCCCCCTCGAACAGGCCGGCCAACAGGCTGCGCCAGGGAGCCAGGCGGATCCACGAGAGGTCGGTGACCGCCAGGCGGCGTGCCAGCATCGAGATGCGGCGCAAGACGTCGCCCGCCTCGGGAATCGCACGGCTGTCGACCACGATGCTGTCGGCCGCCACGAGGAGCGGGTCGCCGGGGGCCGGGAGGTGGGCCGGCATCCATACCACGATCGGCAGGTCGGGCAGCGTGAAAGGCTCGACCACCGAGTCGAGGTGGTAGCGGGCCCGGCCCCGCACCCGGAGCACGACATCCTCGAAACAGATGGCCGTGCCCTGGCGCCCGACCACGTGCACCGACGCGGCGGCGTCGACGCTGCTGCGCGAGCTGCCGTCGTCGCCGACGATCAGGACGACGGTGCGCGACGGGTGGCGGGCACCGAGGTCGTAGACGACCTCGAGTGCGCCATCGGCCTCGGCCCGGTCGTCGACCACGACGACGAGGGTGAGCACGCTCGTGCGCACCGCGGCCCGCTGCTCGTGGCGCCGGAGCCCGGAGAGGGCGGCCTCCACCTGGCCGACGCTCACGTCGTCGGCCGCCCATGACCCGATGGTGGTAACGGTCTGGTCGCTCACGGTCTGGTCGCTCACGGTCTGGTCGCTCACGGTCTGGTCGCTCACGGTCTGGTCGCTCACGGCTATGGCTTTCGCCACCGACGGCCGTCCTGGACGAGAAGACAGTCGGCCTCGGGCGGCCCCCAGGTGCCGGCCTCGTAGCGGGCGAGAGGAACGTCGTCCTCCTCCCACGCCCGCAGCACGGGATCGCAGATCCGCCACGCCTGCTGCACCTCGTCGGTGCGGATGAACAGGGTGGGATCGCCCAGCAGGGCGTCCAGGAGCAGCCGCTCGTAAGCCTCGGGTGTCTCCTCGAGGAAGGCGGCACCGTAGAAGAAGTCCATCGAGACGGAGCGGACCTGGAAGGCCTGGCCCGGCACCTTGGCCCCGAACCGCAGGGTGACCCCCTCGTCGGGCTGAATACGCAGCACCAGGAGGTCGGGGTCGAGCCCCTCGGTCTGGCTCGCCGCGAACGGCAGGTGGGGGACCTCCTTGAACTGCATGGCCACCTCGGTGACCCGCTTGGGAAGGCGCTTCCCCGTACGTACGTAGACGGGTACCCCCGCCCATCTCCAGTTGTCGACGCGCAACCGCATGGCGACATAGGTCTCGGTGAGGCTGTGGGGGTCGACTCCCTTCTCATCCCGGTAACCCGGGACCTCCACCCCCTGGGACCATCCCTGTGCGTACTGGCCGCGGACGACTTCGGTGGCCACCTCTTCGGGAGTGAACGCGTCGACCGCCCGCAGGGCCTTGACCTTCTCGTCGCGGATGCCGTCGGCGTCGAAGATGGCGGGCGGCTCCATGAGGGTGAGGGCCAGCACCTGCATGACGTGGTTCTGCACGATGTCGCGCAGTGCGCCGGCGGTCTCGTAGAACCCGCCCCGGTGGCCCACGCCGAGCGACTCGGTGACCGTGATCTGCACGTGGTCCACGTACCGCCGGTTCCACACGGGTTCGAAGATGGCGTTGGCGAAGCGCAGGGCGAGGACGTTCTGGACCGTCTCCTTCCCCAGGTAGTGGTCGATGCGGTAGACCTGCTGCTCCTCGAAGGCGTTGTGGACGGTGGTATCCAGAGCGGCCGCCGACGCCGAGTCGCGCCCATATGGCTTCTCGATGACGATGCGCACGAACGAGTCGTCGGTCTCCGGGCGGTTCAGGCCGGACTCACCGAGCGCCTGCGCGATCACGGGGAACGTCGCCGGGGGCGTGGCCAGGTAGTAGAGGCGGTTGCCCGAGGTGCCGCGCTCGCGGTCGAGGTCGGTCAGCACCTCGCGCAGCCGGGCGTAGGTCTCCGGCGCGCCGTAGTCACCGGAGACATACCGGAACCCGCCGCCGGCCAGCGCCTCCCAGACGTGGGTGGCCTCCTCGCCTTCGCCGCCGCCCTCCCCCACGAGGACCCGCATGCGCTCGAGAAATTCGTCGTCGTCCATCGGCGTGCGCCCGACTCCCACGACCGCGAAGCCGCCGGACAACAGCCGGCGCAGACCGAGACGTTCCACCGCAGGCATGAGCTTGCGGCTCGTGAGGTCACCCGAAGCACCGAAGACGACCAGGGCGGCCGGCGGTGCCACGCGCTCCAGCGCCGGCTCGAGGAGGGGGTTGTCGCCCGTCATGGCTCCCTCCTCCCGGGGGCTCCTGGCACCGAGCTGCGGTGCGTCGTGGCATGGGCGTACGGCGGCGGCAAATCGTAGGGCACGCAGCAGAACGCCGCCGCGGCGTCGGGCCCCTCAGCCGCCGAGCTCGGCGGCCTTCCGCTCCAGCGAGGCCAGCAACTCGTCGTAGGACTTGGCGAACGCGGCGACGCCTTCCTGCTCGAGCGTCCGGCTGACGTCGGCCAGGTCGACGCCCGCCGCCTCGAGCTCGTTGATCACCCGCTGCGATTCGGCGACACCACGGTCGACCGTGCGGGCCACCGTCCCCGACCTCTCGAAGGCCTCGATAGTGGGCTCGGGCATGGTGTTGACGGTGTCGGGCCCGATGAGCTCGTCTACATAGAGGGTCTCGGGGTAGGCGGGGTTCTTGGTCGAGGTCGAGGCCCAGAGGGGACGCTGCAGGCGAGCCCCGCGTGCTGCGAGCGCCTCCCACCGCTCGCCCGTGAACCGTTCCCGGAACAGGGCGTATGCGAGCTTGGCCTGGGCCACAGCTGCCTTTCCCCGCAGGGCTAGCGCCGGCTCGGTTCCGAGCGCCTCGAGGCGGCGGTCGACCTCAGTGTCGACCCGGCTCACGAAAAACGACGCCACGCCGTGCACCCCCGAGAGATCGCCCTCGGCGGCTTCGAGGCCCGACAGCCACGCATCGATCACCTGCGCGTAGCGGTCGAGGGAGAAGATGAGGGTGACGTTCACGCTCCGCGCCGCGGCCACCACCGCCTGTACGGCGGCGACGCCCTCGGTGGTGCCGGGGATCTTCACCAGGAGGTTGGGTTCGTTGATGCGCTCGTGGAGGCGGAGGGCGTCGGCCACGCTGGCGCGGGTGTCGTGGGCCAGGGCCGGCGACAGCTCGAGGGACACGAACCCGTCGGCTCCGTCGCTCCCGTCGTAGACGGGCCGCAGGAGGGCGAGGGCCCGGGAGACGTCGTCGACCGTGAGCCCCCAGTAGGCGTCCTCGATCGTCTCGTGTCGCTCGACGAGGGTCTTGAACTGCTCGTCGTAGTCGTCGCCGGCACTGATCGCCTTCTGGAAGATCGTGGGGTTGGACGTGATCCCTCTGATCCCCCGCTCGATGAAGCGGACCAGTTCGCCGGTCGTGATCGAGCTTCGGCGGAGGTTGTCGAGCCAGGGGCTCTGGCCGCACTCGGCGGAGAGGCGGTGCAGCTTGGTCACGAGGAGCCTCCTTTGGCTGAGAGCAACACGACCGAGGCGGTGAACCCGTGCAGGAAGTTGCGCCCGCCGACGGGACCGATCTCACCCGCACAGAACATTCCGGCCAAGGGCGCACCGCCCAGGCTCTCCGACACCACGCCGGCGTCGTGGTCGGGCGTGCCGAACAGCCGGCGACCTCGGCCGTTGCAGGTGAACAGCAGCGCGGCGTCGGCCGAACGCCCGTCGATGAGGTGGCGGAGGTCCTCGTCGGCCGACCGGGCGTCGCGCACCTGGAACTGGGTCGTCGAACCCACGTCGACGACGTCGCCGACGGCGAGGGCACCAATGTCGGGGTCGGCGCCGACCACCGTGCGGATGAGGAAGTCGCCGCGCTCGAAGTCGACCTTGCCCTCGTCGATGACCCGCCCGAGTTGCACCAACTCCGACATCAGCCGACGGTCGTCGTCGGGCAGCGATCCGGCTACCTCCTGAAGCCGCTCGAGCGCCGGCCGCCCGGCCAGCTCGAACACCACGTTGGCCTCGGCCTTGGTCACGACGAAGGGAGCACCGACCGGCCGGCACCCCTGGGAGACGACCGTCGACACCGTCACGTCGGGGCCGAGGAAGGCGGCGACAGCACCCTCCGCGAGCACGTCGTCGCCCAGGACCAGGCGATTCCCGCCAGGACGGGTGGCGGCCGACGCCAGCCCACCCACCACCGGCAGGCCCGGCTGGTCGACGGCCAGTCGGTCGAGAAGCGAATCGGCCGGGAAGGAAAAGGGATCGGCGAGCAGGAGCAAGGCACTGGCGTCCTCGGGCACGACATCCGGCCAGCCCGTGATCGTCTGCCCGTCGGGTGAGGTGGCGAGCGTCAGGTGGAACGGCGAGAGGGGGCCGACCTGGCCCGCCCACAGCGAGACCGCCGGCGCCCCTTCGACCTCCCGGTTCCCGCCGACCACCGAGACGGCGGCGCAGCCGACCAGGGCCGCCGGGCCCAGCGTGGCCCCAACGGTGCGCGCCATCTCGCCGAGGGCGACGACGTGGTGCGGCGTGACGAACAGCAGGGCCAGGTCGGGCGGGTGTCTGCCGGAAGGACCGAGCGTCTCGAGCACCTGGCCCAGGACCTCTCCGATGGCGGCGGCGGCGTCGGGGTGCTGCGACAGTGCGGCGGCGAACCTCGGCGGAGCGGATCCGTTCCCCGGTGGTTGGCCGGTCCCGCTCATTCGGGAGGAAGCAGTGTCAGCGGTACGGCCACGACGTGGCCGCCGTCGAGGCGGCAGCGGGCCTCGATCGTGCCGAACTCGGTGTAGGTGAGGTCGCCCTTCACGAGGAGACGCCCGAACTTCCCGGGCACCACGTTGGCCGGCTGCACGTTGCGGGCGACCTGGGTGCCGTCGGGCCCGACGAACTCGACCTCGAGAGTGCCGCTCCCGCTCTCGTCCTCACCGCAGCGCACCAGCACGACCAGGTGGGGCGAGATGGTGAGGGGAAGGGGCGACGGGGCGGCGAAGGAGAACATGACACCGGTCAGGTCGATGCGCGTCGACGGACCGGGCGCCTGCCGCTGGTTGATGCCTTCGACGAACACCGCGGCGAGGATCTCCATGGTCCCGACGCTAGTCCCTGCCCCTCGCCCGGGGTGGGCCCGGAGGGGGTCAGGACAACGGCGCTGGTCGCAGCCCGGACGCGGCCGTAGGATAGGCACAGCGCGGGGTGGGCCCCACCACCCATCGGTCCTTGCGAGGAGAGCGACGCCCCATGACGAACGGCACCAAAGACCACGAGCGGTGGCAGGAGATCGGCCAGCAGCTGCGGGTGGAGGCCGTGCGCATCTCCGGGAACGCCAACTCGGGCCACCCGACGTCGTCGATGTCGGCGGCCGACCTCATGGCGGTGCTGGTCGACAAGTACCTGCACTACGACTTCTCCGCCCCCGACGACCCCCGCAACGATCACCTGATCTTCTCCAAGGGTCACGCCTCGCCCCTGCTCTACGCCATCTACCACGCGGTGGGGGCGGCGACCAACGAGGAGCTCGAGGGCTACCGCACGCTGGGCAGCCCCTTCGAGGGCCATCCCACCCCCACCCTTCCGTGGGTCGACGTGGCCACCGGCTCGCTCGGCCAGGGCCTGCCCATCGGGGTGGGCGTGGCGCTGGCGGCCAAGCGCTTCGACCGCCTGGAGTCACGGGTGTGGGTGCTCTGCGGTGACTCGGAGATGGCCGAGGGTTCGATGTGGGAGGCCTTCGAGGCCGCCTCCCACTGGGGCCTCGACAACCTGTGCGCCATCGTCGACGTCAACCGCCTGGGCCAGTCCGGCGCCACCCGCGTGGGTTGGGACCTGGGCACCTACACGGCGCGCATCGAGGCCTTCGGCTGGCACGTGATCGAGGTCGACGGCCACGACCCGGCGGCGATCGACGCCGCCTACGCCGAGGCCGAGGGAACCACCGGCCGCCCGACCGCCATCGTCGCCCGCACCACGAAGGGCAAGGGCGTCAAGGCCGTCGAGGACCAGGAAGGCGCCCACGGCAAGGCCGTGCCCGACTGGGAGGAGGCGATGGCCGAGCTGGGAGGCGATCGCAACATCACCGTCACCCCGCCCCCGCCACGGGGCGAGGGCAGCGTCCACCAGTTCGACGTCTCCGAGCTCGACATGCCCTCCTGGGAGCTGGGCGAGGAGGTCGCCACCCGCAAGGCCTACGGCGAGGCCCTCGCCGCCGTGGGTGCGGCCAACGGCAAGGTCGTGGCCCTCGACGGCGAGGTGTCCAACTCGACCTACTCGGAGATCTTCCGCGAGGCCCACCCCGACCGCTACGTGGAGTGCTACATCGCCGAGTGCCAGCTGGTGGCCACGGCCGTGGGCCTGCAGGTCCGGGGCTGGGTCCCGTTCGCCTCGACGTTCGCCGCCTTCCTGTCCCGGGCCTACGACTTCGTGCGCATGGCTGCGGTGAGCCAGGCCGACATCTGCCTGGCGGGCTCCCACGCGGGAGTGTCCATCGGCGAGGACGGGCCGTCACAGATGGCGCTGGAGGACCTGGCGTCGCTGCGGGCCGTGTACTCCTCGGTGGTCCTCTACCCCTCCTGTGCCAACCAGACGGCGGCGCTGGTGGCGGCCATGGCCGACGGTGAGGGCATCCGCTACATGCGCACGACTCGGGCCGCGACCGCTGTGCTCTACGGCCCCGACGAGGAGTTCCACGTCGGGGGGGCCAAGGTGCTGCGCTCCTCCGACGACGACGCCGTCTGCCTGGTGGGGGCGGGCATCACCCTCCATAACGCCCTGGCTGCGGCGGAGACGTTGGCGGCGGAGGGCATCGCCGCCCGGGTCGTCGACGCCTACTCGGTCAAGCCCATCGACGCCACGACGCTCCGCGAGGCCGCTGCCGCCTCGCAGAACAAGATCGTTGTGGTCGAGGACCACTGGCCCGAAGGGGGTCTGGGCGAGGCCGTGGCCGCGGTCTTCGCCGACTCCGGCGTCCACACCCGGGTGGTGGGCCTGGCCCCGCCCGGCATGCCCGGCTCGGGCAAGCCCGACGACCTGCTCGCCGCCGCCGGAATCGACGCCGACCACATCGCCGCGGCAGCTCGCAAGCTCGCCACGGGCTGATCGTTTCGGGCCGCGCCCGAGACAGAGGTAGCGTGGCGACATGAGCTGGTATGAACAAGGCGGAAGTTCCCAGCCGCCACAGAGCCCTTCGCCGGGCACCCCGTCACAATCACCCACGCCCCCGCCGGCTGCGGCTCCACCGGCGCCTCCACCGGTCGCCCCCGGCTACGACGCGCCGCCGCCGAAGACGGGCACCGAAGGCACGGCGATCGCGTCCCTCGTCCTCGGGATCCTCTCGCTGATCGTCTTCGGCGTCATCCTCGGCACCATCGCCATCGTGCTGGGAGCCAAGGCCAAGAAGAAGATCGCGGCATCGAGTGGCCAACTCGGCGGGTCCGGGCTGGCGACGGCCGGTCAGATCCTCGGGGTCCTCGGCATCATCGGATCGATCATCGTCGTCGCCGTCTTCCTCACCTAGAGAGGCCGGCCCGATCCTTCAGGCGGACCACGGCGAGGACCTCCTCGAAGCCCTCCGGGGCACCGAGAAGCACGACGTGGGAACCCTCGGCGATGCCCAGCTTGCGGGGCAGCGGCGTGCCTGAGTAGCCGGCCGTCGTCCTGCCACCGGTTCGGCTGTTCCCGATCCGTGCGCCACGACGCTGCACCTCCCATCCCGGCGGCCACACCTATCCTGGCCGCGATGTACCCCCGCGTGCTCCTGGCCCTCGCCCTGCTGGCGGGGGTCCCGGCACCGGCGGCCCGCGCCGCCGAGGACGCGTCGCCCGTGCCGTCGACGCCGGTGTTCAGCCTCCGGCGCGTGCCGGGGCTGGTGGCCGGTGCCGTCGCCGACCGTCGCCTGGCCGCCGGGCTGGGCCAGATCATGGACGACCCTGCACTCGGCACCGCCAGGGAGCGGTCGTGCCTGTCGGTACGCAACCCTGCCGGGCGAGTGGCCTACGCCCGCAACCCGGACGCCCCGCTGATCCCCGCCTCGACCATCAAGGTCCTCACCGCATCGGCCGCTCTGGCCCGGCTCGGGCCCGAATTCCGCTACGTCACCGAGGCCCGGGCCGGTGCCCCGCCTTCGGGCGGCACCGTCGCCGGCGACCTCTGGGTGGTCGGATCGGGTGACCCGCTCCTGGCCACCGCCGACTTCGCCGCCGTTGCCGGCTTCCAGCGCCGACCACGTCTGGCCACGTCGCTCGAGGCCCTCGCCGACCGCGTCGTTGCCGCCGGGGTCCGCCGGATCGCCGGGCGGGTGGTCGGCGACGAGACCCGCTACGACACCCAACGCTACGTGCCCTCCTGGAACCCCAGCTACATCACCGAGAACGAGGTCGGTCCCCAGAGCGCCCTCACCGTGAACGGTGGCTTTTTGGCGTGGGACCCCAGGCCGGTGGCGTCGCCGGCCCCGGCGACCAACGCCGCCGCCACTCTGACCTCGCTGCTCCGCGCCCGGGGCGTGACCGTCGACGCCGACGCCGGGCAGGGCCAGGCGCCGACCTCGGCGACCGCGGTGGCGAAAATGGAGTCCGCCCCCCTTCCCGAGGTGCTGGCCGTGCTGCTGCGGGAGAGCGACAACATGACGGCCGAGCTGCTGGTGAAGGAGCTCGGCGTCCGCTTCGGCGGTGCCGGGACGACGTCGGCCGGTCTGGGCGTCCTCCGCTCGACGCTCGTTTCGCTCGGGCTCGCCTCCGACGGCCTGGTCTCGACCGACGGCTCCGGGCTCGACCGCTCCGACCGCCTCAGCTGCAACGCCCTCCAGGTCGCGCTGGCCAACGGCGGCGAACAGGGAGTCCTCGGACAGAGCATGCCCTTGGCCGGTCGGGACGGCACCCTTGCCCGCCGCTTCGCCGGCACACCGGCGGCGGGGAAGGTCCGGGCCAAGACCGGCTCCCTGAGGGGCGTCTCGGGCCTCAGCGGCTGGACAACGGCCGTCGACGGACGTTCCCTGCAGTTTGCGCTGATCGCCAACGAGCTGCCCGGCGACGGCGCCGGGCTCGGGCTCCAGGACCGGGTCGTCGCCACCCTGGGCGGCTACCCCCAGGCACCGCCGCCGTCGGAGCTGGGGCCCCGCCCGGTCGTGGCCGCACCTGCGCCCGGGTGAGTGCGCCGGTTCTGCCGATGTTCCCCCTCGGCACGGTGCTCTTCCCCCACGGCCTGCTGCCGTTGCACGTCTTCGAGCCGCGCTATCAAGCTCTGACCCGGTACTGCCTCGACTCCGATCGCCAGCTCGGGATCGTCCTGATCGAGCGGGGCAGCGAGGTGGGAGGAGGCGACGTCCGGGTCCCCCTCGGGACCCGTGCGCACATCGTCGAGGCGATGGCACTGGGAGACGGCCGCTGGTACCTCGTCCTGGTGGGTGGCGATCGCATCCGGGTGGCGCGCTGGCTGCCGGAGGATCCGTTCCCGCGCGCCGAGATCGAGGTCGTCGAAGAGCTCCACGGTGGTGACACCGCCCGGCGCGGGGTCGTCGAAGGCCTCTTGCGGCGGGCACTCGCCTTCAAAGCCGAGCTCGGCGAAGCCGCGGCTCCGGCCACCGCCGACCTCGACCCCGACCTCGACGTGGCCACGTGGCAGGCGGCGACGATGGCCCCCGTCGGCCCCGCCGACGCCCAGCGCCTGCTGGAGGCGCCGAGCACCGATGAGCGCCAGCGATTGCTGGAAGCCATGCTCCACGACGAGGTGGCGGTGCTTGCGCATCGGGTCGGCGGGGGATAGGAAGGCCGGGCTACGTTCCTCGCACCGAGGAGCGGGGCGGCAAGGGTCTGACGCTTAGGAGACTGCGTGGCGAACGGGAAGCGGGAATCCGACGACATCGGGTCGCTCGTGCGCGACATCGGCACGCTCGTCGTCGGTTACGTCAAACAGGAGACCGTCGATCCCATCCGGGGCCTCGGCCGGTTCCTCGCCTTCGGAGCCGCGGGGGTCGTCGTCGGCGGGCTCGGGATCGTCCTCCTGGTGCTCGGCGGCATCCGCCTCCTGCAGGAGGAGACCGGTGACGCCTTCTCCGGCCACCTGTCGTTCCTCCCCTACGTGATCGCCCTCGTCGTCTGCGGCGCGGCGGCAGGGCTGGCTCTCAAGGCCGGCACCGGCCCCGACAAGAAGAGGAACCGCCGATGAGCCCCGACGACCGCATCGAGCGGAGCGACATCGAGGCCAAGCTGCGCCAGCTGCAGGGCGAGGTCGACACGGCCGGAGAGGCGGCCAAGGGCCCGGCGATGATCGTGGCGGGCGTGGTCGCCGTGGTCGTGCTGGGCCTCGTCTTCTTCCTGGGCAAGCGACGGGGTCGCCGCCAGACCACCACCGTCGAGATCCGGAGAGTCTGATGCCTCGCCCGCTCACCCGTATGGGAATGGCGAAGGGCGTGCTCGGTGGGTCACGGTTCTGGCTCGGCGTGTGGGTGGTGGCCGTGGGCGGACGGGCCCTGCGCAAGCTCGTGCACAAGGAGCCGGAAATCGTGTACCGCGAAGAGCTCCCCGCCGGCCAGTCGCTCGTCATCACGCACCTGCCGCATCACGTTCGCTGAGGTTCTGACGTCTTTCAGAACCGGCGCGACCGGCGGCGCACCGTCTGACGCGAAGATGACCGCATGAGCAGGCCGTTCGTCGCCGGGGACCGCGTTCTCGTAGTCGACACCAAGGACCGGCGGTACCTGGTGACGCTGCGCGAGGGTGGGGAGTTCCACACCCATGCCGGAGTGACGCCGCACGCCCACATCATCGGCCGGGAGGAGGGTTTCACCGTGCGCTCCGGCACGGGTGCCCGCTACGTCGTGGTGCGGCCCACGCTCGCCGAGTTCGTGTTGGCCATGCCCCGGGGCGCCCAGGTGATCTATCCGAAGGACCTCGGGCCGATCCTGATCCTCGCCGACGTGTTCCCCGGCGCCCGCGTACTGGAGGCCGGGGTGGGCTCGGGTGCGCTCTCCATGGCCCTCCTGCGCTGCGGCGCCGACGTCGTGGGGTACGAGGTCAGGGCCGACTTCGCGGCCAAGGCCACGGCCAACGTGTCGTCGTTCCTGGGCGCGGGAATGCCCTTCCGCGTGGAGGAGCGCGACGTCTACGACGGCATCGACGAGGTCGACCTCGACCGGATCGTGCTCGACCTTCCCGAGCCCTGGCGCGTGGTGAAGCACGCCGAGGTGGCCCTGCACCCGGGCGGCATCCTCCTCGCCTACCTCCCGAGCATCGGCCAGGTGGCGCAACTGCGTGAGGCGCTCGACGCCGGCGCCTTCGGCATGACCCGCACGGTCGAGGTGCTGGAGCGCTCCTGGCACGTCGAGGGGCCGTCGGTCCGCCCCGATCACCGTATGGTCGCCCACACCGGTTTCCTCACCGCCGCCCGGCTGCTCGCCCCCCGCCCGTGAACCTCCTCGACGTCATGGTCGTGGCGGTGCTGATCTCGTCGGTGGCCGGTGGGTACCGGATCGGCCTCGTGGAGGGCTTCACCGCATGGATCCTCCTGGCCCAGGGACTCGTGCTGGCCACCCTGGCCCTTCCCGCCATCGACCGGGCGTTCGGCCCCGAGAGCCCCGGCACCGCGCTGGCGGCGGAGGCCGCGGTGTTCGTTTCGGCCGGTTTCGCGGCCTGCTACGCCGGCCGTTGGATGGGGCGGAGGCTGCGGACCTACCTGCTCACCCCCGAGTACGACCAGAGCGACCGCGTCGCCGGAGCGGTGGCCGGGCCGGTGGCCGTGCTCCTGCTCTTCTGGCTGCTGGCCCTGCCGGCGATGTCGCAGGCGCCCGGGTTCTTCGCCCGCCAGGCCCACCGGTCGCTGCTCGCCCGGGGGGTCGACGGCGCGCTGCCGACCCCTCCGGACACCACCCGCGCCTTCAGCCGCCTCACCGGCCCGGCCGGGATGCCGCAGGTCTTTGCCAGCCTCGACCCCGTCCTGGCCGACGTCGACCCGCCCGCGGCCTCGGGGCTCCCCCCCGCCACAGTGGCCAAGGTCTCGGCCAGCACAGTGAAGATCGAGGGGGTGGCGTGCCGGCTCCCGCGCGCCGGGAGCGGCTTCACCGTCGCACCCGATGTGGTGGTGACCAACGCCCACGTTGTCGCCGGCCAGCGGGAGACCACGGTCGTCCGCCCTGACGGCAACCGCCTCCCGGCTGTGGTCACAGCCTACGACTCCGACCGCGACCTGGCCCTGCTGCGGGTGGGGAACCTCGGTCAGGCGGGCCTGCCGCTGGCCGACGCCGAGGTGCGCAGCACCGCCGCCGTGTTCGGCCACCCCGACGGAGAGGACGACCTCTTCGTGTCGCCGGCGCTGATCCGCCGCCAGCTGCTGGCCAACGGCTTCGACCTGTACGCCGATCACAACACCCGGCGCGACGTCCTCGTGCTCGCCGCCAGCCTGCGCCCAGGGAACTCCGGCTCGGCCGTGGTCGACCGCGACGGATCGGTGGTGGGTGTGGCCTTCGCCATCTCTCTGATCACCGACGACCAGGCCTTCGCCCTCACGACTGACGAGCTCGAGGCGGTCTTGGAGACCAACGGCACCACCCCGGTCGGCACAGGAAAGTGCGTGTATTGAACAAGCCCCGTGACGGAGCTAGTCGACCTCGATGAAGATGCACTCGCCGGGGCATTCCTCGGCGGACTCGATGGTTCCGTCCTCCTGGCCCGCAGGCACGACGGCGAGGCCCTCGGCCATGCCGGGAAGGGTCTTGCCGCTCTCCCGGACGTAGGCCAGGCCGTCGTCGAGGAGCGTGAAGACGTCGGGGGCGATCTCCTCGCACAGACCGTCACCCGTGCAGAGATCCTGATCGATCCAGACCTTCATGGCCATGGCGCTCGCCTGCCTCTTCTCGTCGGTTCCGACTCTGGGACGGAGGTCGCAAGGGTGGCCCGCTGGTGGCGGGGGACCCGTCGCCTCCTGTTGACGATTAATTTACCCGGAAATCGCCGGGAAAACCAGTCGAGCGAGGCTACCCTTGGTTGACCGGAGGGCCAGTGTATGTTGACCAGCAGGCTGCGAAGCGGCCGAGGAGGTGGTTCCCGCGTCCAGCTCCGAGTACGAACGACGACTAGCCGCCTACGAGCAGGAGGTCGGCGGCCTTCTCGAGCAGGTCAAGTCTCTCGAGGAAGAGGTCGTCCAGCTCCGGCGCAAGCTCCAGGACGCCCCCAAGCGGGTGCGGACCCTGGAGGAGCGCCTTCTGGAGACCAAGGGCCAGCTGGCCCAGGCCGTCTCCCAGAACGAGAAGCTCACCTACACGCTTCGCGAGGCGCGTGAGCACATCGCCGAGCTCCGCCAGGAGGTCGAGAAGCTCACCCAGCCTCCGTCGGCCTACGGCACCTACCTCGAGACGAACGACGACGGCACCGTCGACGTCTTCTCCGCCGGACGCAAGATGCGGGTCGCGCTGCACCCCGGAGTCGACGTCGACGAGCTGCGGCGCGGCCAGGAGGTCGTGCTCAACGAGTCGCTCAACGTGATCCTGGCCCGGGGCAGCGAGGTGTCCGGCGAGGTCGTGACCCTGAAGGAGCTCCTCGACGACGGCAAGCGGGCCATGATCGTGGGGCGGGCCGACGAGGAACGGGTCGTCGAGCTGGCCGATCAGCTGAGGGGCGAGAAGCTGCGGGCGGGCGACACCGTCCTGCTCGACCCCCGTGCCGCGATCATCCTGGAGCGGCTGCCCCGCCCCGAGGTCGAAGAGCTGGTGCTCGAGGAGGTGCCCGACATCTCCTACGATGACGTCGGCGGCCTCGACGACCAGATCGAGCAGATCACCGACGCCGTCGAGCTGCCCTTCCTGCACCGGGAGCTGTTCATCGAACACAAGCTGCCGGCACCCAAGGGCATCCTGCTCTATGGCCCCCCGGGCTGCGGCAAGACCTTGATCGCCAAGGCGGTGGCCAACTCGCTGGCCAAGAAGGTGAGCGAGGTCACCGGCGATCTGGCGTCGCGAAGCTACTTCCTCAACATCAAGGGCCCCGAGCTGCTCAACAAGTACGTAGGCGAGACCGAGCGGCAGATCCGCCTCGTCTTCCAGCGGGCCCGGGAAAAGGCGGAGGAGGGCGTACCGGTCATCGTCTTCTTCGACGAGATGGACTCGCTGTTCCGTACCCGGGGCACGGGCATCTCGTCCGACATGGAGGCGACGATCGTCCCCCAGCTCCTCGCCGAGATCGACGGCGTCGAGACCCTCAAGAACGTCATCGTCATCGGGGCGTCGAACCGCGAGGACCTGATCGACCCCGCCATCCTGCGTCCCGGACGGCTCGACGTGAAGATAAAGATCGAGCGTCCCGGGGTCGAGGCGGCGCGGGCGATCTTCAGCCGCTACCTCACACCCGATCTCCCGATCGACGAGGACGAGGTGCGCACCCTCGGCAACGGCGACCGCCGAGCTGCCGTCACGGCCATGATCGACCGCACCGTCTCCGAGATGTACGGCGACACCGACGACAACCGTTTCCTCGAGGTCACCTACCAGAACGGCGACAAGGAGGTCCTCTACTACAAGGACTTCTCCTCAGGCGCCATGATCGAGAACATCGTCCGGCGGGCCAAGAAGTTGGCCATCAAGCGGACGATCGCCGGCGAGGGACGCGGAATTCGCACCGAGGACCTCTCGGCCTCGATCAAGCAGGAGTACAAGGAGCACGAGGACCTACCCAACACCACCAACCCCGACGACTGGGCAAAGATCTCGGGGAAGAAGGGCGAGCGGATCGTCTACGTGCGAACTCTCATGGCGGAGGGCAAGGACGCCACGGGAGGTCGGGCGATCGAACGGGTCGGCACCGGGCAGTACCTCTAGGCCGGCGGCGCCGGGCCCGGCGTCCCGACTGCGACTTCGTGCCTGGGGTGTGAACGGATCGCCCCAATGGCGCACGGTCCTGCCTGGGGAGGGGTAGGTTTCGCGCATGGCTATCCGCAAAGTCTGCGGGATCGAGACCGAGTACGGGATCCTTCTCCGTGGCGCGGGTGAGCCCAATCCCATCACCGCCTCGTCGCTGCTCATCAACGCGTACGTCTCGCGGCTGGCCCGCAAGGTGGGCTGGGACTTCGAGGACGAGTCGCCCGGCCGCGACGCTCGGGGCTTCGCCCGGGAGGGCGCGATGGCCCCCGAGGTGGAGACCCACCTGGTGAACGCCGTGCTCACCAACGGGGCCCGCTACTACGTCGACCATGCCCACCCTGAGTACTCCACACCCGAGTGCTCCGACCCCCTGGAGCTGGTCCGCTACGACAAGGCGGGGGAGCGCACCCTGGCCCGCTCGGTGGAAGCCGCCGGCGAGCTGCTACCACCGGGCCAGAGCATCGCCATCTACAAGAACAACTCAGACGGCAAGGGCAACTCCTACGGTTGCCACGAGAACTACCTGCTCGACCGCAGCGTTCCCTTTGCCCGCATCGCCCACGACGTCATGGCCCACTTCGTCACCCGCCAGATCTTCTGCGGCGCCGGCAAGGTGGGATCGGAGGCCTCGTCGACGGGCGTGGTCGACGTCGGATTCCAGCTCAGCCAGCGGGCCGACTTCTTCGAGGAGGAGATCGGCCTCGAAACCACGCTCAAGCGGCCCATCGTCAACACCCGCGACGAGCCGCACGCCGACGCCCAGAAGTACCGGCGGCTGCACGTGATCATCGGCGACGCCAACCTCTGCGAGGTGGCCACCTACCTCAAGGTGGGCACGACCGCCATCGTTCTGGCCATGATCGAGGACGACTGGAGCGGCTCGCGCGACCTGTCGCTGCGAAACCCCGTCGCCGCCCTGCGACGCGTGTCCTACGATCTCGCCCTCGACGCCCCCCTGGCCATGGCCGACGGCACGACCATGACCGCCCTCGAGGTCCAGTGGGAACTACTCGACCTGGCCCGCAAGTACGCCAACGAGCACGGTCTCGAGTGTGTGGGCGAGGTGGGTACCGACGTGCTCCGGCGCTGGGAGTCCGTGCTCGCCGGTCTCGAGGATGATCCCGCCGGGCTCGCCGACCAGCTCGACTGGGTGGCCAAGTACCACCTGATCGACGCGTACCGCGAGCGCCACGGCCTGAGCTGGTCCGACCCCAAGCTCGCGGCCCTCGATCTCCAGTACCACGACGTTCGCCCCGGGCGGTCGCTGTTCGCCCGCCTTCCCACCGAGCATCTGGTCACCGAGGAGTCAGTGCTGACCGCCATCACCGAGCCCCCGGCAACCACCCGGGCCTATTTCCGTGGCCGATGCCTCCAGCGCTGGGCGTCCTCGATCGCCGCAGCCAACTGGGACTCACTGGTCTTCGACCTGGGCGTCGACCCCCTCCGGAGGATTCCGATGATGGAACCCCTACGAGGAACCGCAGCCCATGTCGATGAGCTTTTGGACAGATGTTCCACTCCGAGCCAGCTGCTCGAGGCGCTGGGATCATCGTAGGAGGCAACGACGAATGCCAGAACGAGAGCAGAAGCGGAAGCAGTCGCCCGCCCGTGCCGACGAGGTGGTCGAGGAGCTGCCCGCCTCGACCAAGCAGGGCGACAAATTGAAGGCCGATCTCGACGAACTATTGGATGAAATCGACGACGTCCTCGAGGAGAACGCAGAGGAGTTCGTCAGGTCATATATCCAGAAGGGCGGAGAATAGGAGCCCTCATTTAGCTACTAGTAGCACCCTATCTATATTCAGATACTGGCCGCCGCAATTTGGGCGCCCGCTCGGAATGCTTACCCGCCGGGACCGCCTTTCCTTACGCACTCACACTTCGAATCGGTCGCCTGTCGCCCACGCAGCCATACGCCCTTGCCCTGACTGTGGGGGAGGCGCCAGCGTCTCGAATCCGACAGTAGCCTGGTCACGTGACAATCGGAACCGCTTCCATTCCGTCGGCAGTTGGCTTGGCAAATGGGAAAATGTGAGCCCACAAATAGCTTGCTTACCGAACGTCGCGGTCGTGAACTGCCCCTTGTCGACTTCTATAGAGCCAGCGAAATGCGGGATGGCCATCGTAACGACTGCGAGTCTTGCAACCTCGCCGCACAGAAAGCCCGCTACGAGGCCGACCCGGCGGCGGCCGTCGCTCGAAGCCACACGATGGCGAGGCCAACCGTGAGCGTTTCAACGCATACCAACGAGCGCGGCGTCGCGACCCGGTCGTGAAGGCCGCTGACCGTGCCGGTCACCTACTACGGAAGTACGGCATCACGCTTGCGCAGTACGACGACCTCCTGAAGCGACAGGCCGGATGCTGTGCGATCTGCCATCGGCGTCCCCGCCCCGATATCTCGCTTCATGTCGATCACGACCATGAGAGCGGACGAGTCCGCGGTCTCCTGTGCTTCCGGTGCAACAACGCTCTCGGCGACCTGGGCGATACCGCCCGGATGGTGGGACGGGCCGTCGACTACCTGGCCAAGACCGAGGCGCCCGACGAACTTGCAGCCGCCCGCGGCCGAGCGCTGGCCCTCAAGACCGTGCGGCCGGCTCGGGAAGGGGGTGAGGCGTCAGCCCGCTGGCGTCCCGGGCATTGAACACCGCCCCCTTCCCTCCCAGCGACGTCCCCGCCCACCGTTCCGAAATCTGTCTCATCTGTCACTACCGATGAGGACGGGCTCCGGAGCCACCCGTTGCCGGGTGCCGGTGACGGTCTTGTCCGGCCCGATCGGGCTGGTGCCGTCTTGACGGTTCAGCGAGGAGCACCTGGGCGAGCCCATGAACCTCTCCTCTCCCCGTCCGTTCGCCGGGGTGTCGCCCCGGCCGGTTCCCGGGCCACTCCCGGTACCTCGGTTGTCGGCGACGGCGTCGACGAGGCGGGCCAGGTTGCGCGCCGCGTTGACGTCCCGATCTGCGACCAGGCCGCACTCGCAGCGGTAGGTGCGCTCGGCCAGGGGAAGGCTTGGCTTTCGCCGCCCGCACGCCGAGCACATCTTGGAGGACGGGTACCACCGGTCGGCCACCACCAGGCGAGCGCCGTACCAGGCCGTCTTGTAGGCGAGCTGGCGGCGCAGCTCGGCCGGGGCGGCGCCGAGGACGGCCCGGTTCAGCCCGGCCTTGCCCCGCCGGTTCCCGGAGCCCTTGGTCGAGGCCGTCATGCCGGCGACGTTGAGGTCCTCGACCACCACCGTCCCGTAGGTGGTGGCCAGGCGGGTGGTGAGCTTGTGCAGCCCGTCGGCGCGGGCGGCAGCCACCTTGGCGTGGGTGGCGGCCAGGGCGGCTTTGGAGCGCCGCCAGCGCCTCGACGGCGCCCGGCCCCTGCCCGGACCCTGGCGCCGGGAACACTGGCGCTGCAACCGGGCCATGCGCCGGGCGTAGCGAGACAGGTGCTTGGGGTTGGCCACCACCTCGCCGGTGGAAACGACGGCCAGCGAGCGCACGCCGACATCGACGCCTACCACCGCGGACGGCCGGGCGGGCTGGACGTCGGGGCGTTCCACCCGACACCCGAAGCTCACGTACCAACGCCCGGCGGAGGACGACACCGTGGCCGAAAGGATGCGGGCGCTCCCGTCCCCCAGGCGCTCGGCGAGCTTGGCGGTCGCCTCCTTGGTCCGCACCGCACCGATGCGGGGCAGGCGCACGTGGTGGGCGTCGATCACGCCGAAGGCGCCGGTGGTGACCCGGTAGGACCGGCGCGAAGTGCGCTTGTGGAACCGCGGGAAGCCGACCCGTCGCCCCCGGCGCTCGCCCGAGCGGGAGTCGAAGAAGCCTTTCAGGGCCCGGGCCAGGGCGTCGAGGCCCGACGAGAACGCCTCCTTGGAGTTCTCGGCCCACCACGGGGCCACCTCGGCCTTGGCGGCGTTCCAGCGCCGGCGCAGCGCCGGAAGGCTCCAGGGGACCGGCCCGGCCAGCTGGTCGGCCCACACCTGGGCCTCGTCGTAGCTGGCCCCTTGGCGCAAGGCCAGGGCGGTGAACGCCCGTCGGGCGGCCAGGGCCTCCATCACCGTGGCCAGGCCCCAGTTGTAAGCGAACCGAGCTGCCCCGGCGTGGGAGGACAGCGCCGAGCGGGCCTGGTTGTTCGGGTCCAACTCGAAGCGGAACGCCTGGTGGACCAGCACCTACGCCACCGCCTGGGCCTGAGTGACCGCCAGGGCGGCTTCTGCCCGGCGCCGGGCCGACCGCCGTCCGTAGAGGCGGGCGCAAAAGCTGGTGAGCACCTCCACCATGTCCCGCACCAGGTCGTCGGCCACCTCCGCCTTTTCGACCACGACGACCCGCCGGCCCTGGGCGGCCATGGCGGCTTCGAGGTACTCGACGCCGAAGCGGGCCAGGCGGTCCCGGTGCTCCACGACGATGGTGCCCACGCCCGGGTCCCGCAGCAGCGAGAGGAGCTTGGTCCGATGGCCGTTGAGCCCCGAGCCGACCTCGGCCACGACCTTGGTCGGGGGCAATCCCCGCTCCGTGGCCACGGCGGTGAGCCTCGCCACCTGGCGGTCCAGGTCGCCACGCTGGGTCGGCCGACGACACCCTGGCGTAGATGGCCACTCCTGGCGATGCCCCGTTCGGCTCGTCGACCAGGATCGTCCCCGTCGCCAGCTGACGGGCGGGCACGGGCAGCACACCGGCGTGGAACCAGCGGGTCGCGCTCTGGCGCCTCACCCCGTTCGCCCTCGCCCACTCCGACAGCTTCACGGGCTCAATCATGACTAAGGGGTGTGACAGCCATGGTCGAACGAGACACTGTCACGCGTTCCAGGCAACAGTTGGCAACCCTCCGCCGACCGCGGCGGCGGGGTAGACGTTCCGCACCGCTGAGTGGTCCGCCCCGGCCTGGGAGCGGGTCTGACTCGAATCAGGACTTCCGGCTGCCGCAAGTGCAGTTGTCGGTGGCCATGTTGCAGCCCGAGCAGGTGATACGCCCCTCCTCGTTCTTGCGCACACCTGCACCGCATCTCTCGCAGACCGCTCCGGCTGTGGATGCCGTACTCATGATCGTCCTCCTCTACCGACGGATCAGTTCGCTCCTACCCCGATCGCCATGCCCGCTAGCCTCCCGGGGCAATGAACATCCCCCTCTTCCGGCCCGGCGACGATCCCGGGCCCAGCTTCGCCGACATGCTGCGGCGCGCCCGGGGAGAAGCCCTGCCGGTGCCCCCGAGCACGGCGCCCGTGACCACCGCCCACGGCACCACCATCGTCGCTATCCGCTACGCCGACGGCGTCGTCATGGCCGGCGACCGCAGGGCCACCGAGGGGTACAGCATCGCTCACCGGGCCATCGAGAAGGTCTTCCCCGCCGACCGCCACTCGGGCGTGTCCATCGCCGGTGCCGCCGGTCCCGCGGTGGAGATGGTGCGCCTCTTCCAGACCGAGCTCGAGCACTACGAGAAGGTGGAGGGCGTGGCGCTGAGCCTGGAGGGCAAGGCCAACAAGCTGAGCCAGATGGTCCGGGCCAACCTGCCGATGGCCATGGAAGGACTGGCCGTGGTGCCGATCTACGCCGGCTACGACCTCCGCCGCAGCGAAGGCCGGATCTTCAAGTACGACCTCACCGGCGGGCGCTACGAAGAGGACGACTTCCACGCCACCGGCTCCGGTGGCCGCGACGCCCGCACCACCATCAAGCTCGGCTACCGAGACGGCCTCGACCGCGAGGCCTCCATCGAGCTCTCGATCGACGGGTTGTACGAGGCAGCCGACGAGGACTCCGCCACCGGGGGGCCCGACGTGGTCCGCGGCATCTACCCGACGGTGGCCACCATCACCGCCGACGGGTTCGAGCGGGTGGGCGAGGAAGAGGTCGCCGAGCGCTTCCGGGCCCTCATTGAGCGCAAGACCGCGGGGGGTGGACGGCCATGACGATGCCCTATTACGTCGCTCCCGAGCAGGTGATGAAGGACCGGGCCGACTACGCCCGCAAGGGGATCGCCCAGGGGCGCAGCCTGGTGGCCATCACCTACGACGATGGCATCCTGCTCTGTGCCGAGAACCCTTCGAACACCCTCCACAAGGTCAGCGAGATCTACGACCGCATCGCCTTCGCCGGTGTCGGCCGCTACAGCGAGTTCGAGTCGCTGCGCATCCTCGGGGTGCGCCAGGCCGACGTGAAGGGCTTCACGTACTCCCGGGAAGACGTCGACGCCCGGTCGCTGGCCAACGCCTACGCCCAGACCCTTCACCAGATATTCACCCACGAGATGAAGCCCATGGAGGTGGAGATCCTCGTGGCCGAGGTCGGCGTCCGCCCCGACACCGACCAGCTCTTCCGGATCCGCTACGACGGCTTCGTGATCGACGAGCACGGCTCGTCGGTGCTGGGCGGCGACCCCGACACGATCGCCGACCGGCTGGAGCCGAACCTCGCGGAGACGCCCGACCTGGGGTCGGCTGTGCGGGCCGCCGTCGACGCCCTTGCCGGGCCCGACCGCACCCTGGCGGCGGGCGACCTGGAGGCGGCGATGCTGGTTCGAACCGATGAGCGTCGCGCCTTTCGGCGCCTTCCCGAGGAGAGGCTCACCGAGCTCCTCGGTTGAGAGGGCCAGCGGCGGGGTAGGGGTCCCCGCCGCTTGGAGGAGGGCGGGGTTGGGGCCCCGCCCGGGGCGGCGAAGCCGCCAGCGAGCACGGTCAGAACGTGTGGGCGAACAGCACGGCGGCCAGGGCCAGGATCGTTCCCAGGACCAGCCAGAGCCCGGGCGCCGGCCCGACGAGCGCAGCCGCCGCCTCGTCGTCGAACGCCGACTCGATCTCGTCGGCCAAGAGGAGCTCCTGGGCGGTCGTGAGGCTGTCCTCCTCCACGAAGACGTGGACGTCGCCCATCGGGTAGGGGCCGTCGAGGTTCCCCTGGAGCTGGGTGACGATGCCCTCGGCACCGACCCGTGCGGCGATGACCCGGGCATGAAAGGAGGTGCTCACGGTGGCCAGGCGCACCATGCGGTTCCCTCCCATTCGCACGACGGTAGCGTGAAGGTGGGCAACCCGCCCGCCGAAAGAAGGTCATGGAGCGACGCATCTTCGGGCTCGAGAACGAGTACGGGGTCACCTGCACCCTGCGGGGCCAGCGTCGCCTGAGCCCCGACGAGGTGGCGCGCTACCTCTTCCGGCGCGTGGTCTCCTGGGGACGCAGCAGCAACGTGTTCCTCGAGAACGGCGCCAGGCTCTACCTCGACGTGGGGAGCCACCCCGAGTACGCCACCCCCGAGTGCGACTCGATCGAGGACCTGGTGGCCCACGACAAGGCGGGCGAGCGCATCCTCGAGAGCCTCCTCTCCAGCGCCGAGCAGCGCCTGCGCGAGGAGGGCATACGCGGCATCGTCTACCTGTTCAAGAACAACACCGACTCGGCCGGAAACTCCTACGGCTGCCACGAGAACTACCTCACCAGCCGACGTGACGACTTCGGTCACTACGCCGAGATCCTCATCCCCTTCTTCGTGAGCCGCCAGGTCTACGCCGGCGCCGGGAAGGTACTGAACACCGCCCGGGGGGCGACGTACTGCATCAGCCAACGGGCCGAGCACATCTGGGAGGGCGTCTCGTCGGCGACCACCCGCAGCCGACCCATCATCAACACGCGCGACGAACCTCACGCCGACGCCGAGCGCTTCCGGCGCCTGCACGTGATCGTGGGCGACTCGAACATGAGCGAGTACGCCACCTTCCTCAAGGTCGGTGCAACCAGCATCCTGCTGCGGATGCTCGAGGATCCTGCGATCGTCATGCGCAACATGACGCTCGACAACCCCATACGGGCCATCCGTGAGATCAGCCACGACGTCACCTGCACGCGCAAGGTGCGGCTCGATAACGGCCGCGAGCTCAGCGCCGTCGAGATCCAGAGCGAGTACCTCAGCCGGGCGCTGCGCTACTCGGAGACGCGCGGCCTCAGCCCGCTCGAGGAGCAGGCTCTCAAGATGTGGGAGCACTGCCTCACCAAGCTCGAGGTCGACCCGTTCAGCCTCGACCGCGAGTGCGACTGGGTTATCAAGCACCGCCTGGTCGAGAACTACCGCGAGCGTCACGACCTCCCGCTCACCCACCCCCGCGTCGCCCTGCTCGACCTGCAGTACCACGACGTCAACCGCCAACGAGGCCTCTACTACCTCCTGCAGCAGCGGGGGATGGTCGAGCGGATCGTCACCGACGAGGCGATCGACGAGGCGGTGATCTCCCCACCGCAGACCACCCGGGCTCGGCTGCGGGGCGAGTTCATCCGTCGGGCCAAGGAGCGCAAGCGCGACTACACCGTCGACTGGGTGCACCTGAAGCTTAACGACCAGGCCCAGCGCACCGTACTGTGCAAGGACCCGTTCAAATCCCGCGACGAGCGGGTCGAGAAGCTCATCGCCAGCCTGTAGGGGTTGGGGCCCCGCCCGGGAAAGGAACGCATGCCCAGGTTCTCGACCGGCGTCGTCACGCGCATCCTCTCCGAACGCCCGGGGATGCAACGGGTGGAGGTCGACGGCCAGCCCGCCTACGTGCTCACCGAGCTGGTCGGCCCGGTGGCTCCGGACGACCGGGTCGTGGTCAACACGACCGCCGTCGACCTCGGTCTGGGAACGGGCGGGCGCCACGTAGTGCACTGGAACCTCTCCCGGGACGAGTGGTCGAGCGAGGGGCGGGGCACAGTGATGAAGCTGCGCTACACGAGCCTGCAGGCCGACGTGGGGGCGGCCGAGGAGGAGCCCGACCGCCCGCCGCTCCCCGGGGATCTCGGCGGCACTCCCGTCGTCGCCTGCGCCCTGCACAGTCAGGTCGCACCGGTCGCCGCCGCGTTTGCCGATACTGCTCCCGGTCGGCGGCTCGGGTACGTCATGACCGACGCCGCCGCCCTCCCTCTCGCGTTCTCCGACCTCGTCCACGACCTGCGGTCCGCCGACCTGTTGCACTTCACCGTGTCCTGCGGCCAGGCGTTCGGCGGCGACCACGAGGCGGTCAACCTTCACTCGGGCCTCCAGGTGGCGGTGGCGGGGGGCGCCGATGCCGTCGTCGTGGCCGCCGGGCCCGGCGGAGTCGGCACCAGGACGACGCTCGGGTTCAGCGGTCTCGAGGTGGCGACGATGATCGATGCCGCGTCTCTGCTGGGAGGACGGCCGGTCGCCGCCGTGCGCTTCTCCGACGCCGACCCCCGGCAACGTCACCACGGCGTCAGCCACCACACGGCCGTCGCGCTCTGGGCTGCGGGCCGCACCGCGCTGGTGGCCGTGCCTCGCGGCGAGGCGCCCGCCGTGGTGCCGCTCGGAGGGGCTGGACGCCATCAGCTCGCCGAGGTCGACGTGCCCGATGTCGCCGCTCTGCTCGCCCACCGCGGCCTGGCGGTACGGACGATGGGCCGGGGGGCCGACGATGACCCGGGGTTCTTCCGCTGGGCGGCCGCCGCCGGCGTGGCCGCCGCTCAGCTGGTCGCCGGCGGCTGAGGTTTCGCGACGCGGCCCAGGGTCGCCGCCCGCAGAGCAGCTGTCTGAGCCTGGATCGACCAGAAGGCCGCCTCCCGGACCAGGCGCTGGGCCGGATCTGCGAGCGCCATGGCACCGCCACCTGTCGCCGCCACCAACGCCTGAGCCGAACGCGCAGCCACGTCGAGCCCCCACGCCCGGGCTGAGACGAGGCGGGCCAGATGGTCGTCGTCAGCACGACCCTCGTCGGCCAGGCGGTATGACCGAAGGCGGCAGTCGTCCAGCTCGGCGGCCAGGCTCCGCGCCGCTCCGGACACTGCCGGCTGCCCGGTCTGGTCGGCCCTCAGCCGGAGGAGCCGGATGGCGGTGGCGGCCACGCCGAGAGCGGCGGGATGGGGTTGGGCGGTGGCCACCCGGTCACGCTCGTGCCAGAGGGCGATGTCGACGGTCGAGATGACGTCGTCGTCGGTCACGAAGCAACCGTCGAACCGCAGGCGCACGGTGGAGGAGGCGGCCATGGCCGCCAGTGCCAGCGGGGCCGAGGCCCCGACCGTCGCCGACGCGCCGTCGGGGACCAAGGCGAAGAAGAGCACGGGACCGTCGCCGGAGATACGGGCGGCGACGGCGAACAACCCGGCCAAGCCCCACGACGTCACCCACGGGGCCTCGCCGTCGACGATCCAGCCGCCCGCGACCCGTCGGGCGACGACGGCGGGCGGCCCCGGGCGGCGCAGGTAGGCGAAGGCCACGCCCCCCAGGACGTCGCCGCTGCTCAATCGGGACAACCAGCGGTCGCGCAGTCCGCCGTTGGCCGACGCCGCCAACATCCGGACGGGAGCGTGATGCTGGACCCAGACGAAGAAGGTGACGCCGCAGGCCCCGGCGAGGGCCTGGTAGACGTCTCTGGCGACGGTCGGTGGCGCGTCGGCGCCGCCTACCTCGGCCGGCGCCGCCAGACCGTCGAGTCCGGCTCGGGCCAGGACGTCGAGGTGGTCGGAAGGAACGACCGCAGCTCGATCGGTGTCCTCGGCGGCAGGAGCGAGCACCTCGGCCGCCACCCGCCGGGCGGCGTCGAGGAGCGATGCGTGCTCCGGGGCCTCGCCCGTCGTGACCCCCGCCGGCGGGGCGAGCACGTCGTGGACGCTCGGCTCGGACGAGGCGTCAGCCCCCGTCGCGAGGCCGGATGCGGTAGGAGCAGACGGCGTCGCCGGCCATGGTGTGGGCCACCCGGACGACCTCGACGTCGGGGCCGAGCACCCGCCGGAGCAGAGCCAGCTCCTGCGCGCACACCGCCGGGTAGCGTTCGGCCACGCGGTGCACGGCGCAGTTGTTCTCGGTGAGGACCAGCGATCCGTCACCGCTGTCGTCCCACTCAGCCAGGTAGCCCGCCTCGTCCCGGATGCCGGCAAGGGCGGCCACCCGCTCGTCGAGGGAGGCGATGCCGTCGAGGGCTTGTTCGTACACCGCGACCTGCTTGTCGGTGCGACGAGCGAAAAGATCGTCGACCGCTTCGGGCCCGGCGTTCTCGGAGAAGTCCTCGAGCAGGTCGAGGGCGACGGCGTCGTAGCGACGGGGGAAGAGCTCGAGACCCGCAGCCGACAGGCGCCAGCCCGAAGCGGGCCGGCCGGGTCCCTTGCGGACGCACGCGGTGGGTGCGACGAGCCCTTCGGCAGCCAGGGCGTCGAGGTGGCGGCGGACTCCCATCCCCGTGAGCTCGAGCCGAGAGGCCAATTCGGACACCGTGATTCCCGGCTGCTTGCGCAGCACGAGAAGAACCTTGCGTCTGGTGGACACCGGGATTCGAGGTTACCGGAACTCGTCGTTCGACCCCGCCGAACCGACCACCGCCACCGCTACGGTGGGCGGCGAGAGGCTCAGGACGAAAAGGAGGCACCCTGCACAGGCTGGAAAGGCTCATCAACCTCGTCGCCGCCCTGCTCGAGGCGCCCCGACCGCTGACGGCCGAGGAACTGCGTGAGCGGGTGCCGGGGTACGCGTCGGAGAAGGCGTCGTTCCGACGCGGGTTCGAGCGCGACAAGGAGACTCTTCGGGAGATGGGCGTACCCGTGGTCGTGGAGCCCGTCGATGACGCCGATCCCGGCACGGTGGGCTACCGCATCCCGAAGGACGCGTACTACCTGGCCGATCCCGGGCTGGCGGCCGACGAACTGGCCGCGCTCCACCTGGCCGCCTCGGCCGTACGCCTCGAGGGGGCCGACGGAGTCGAGGCGCTGTGGAAGCTGGGCGGGGAGGTCGCCGAGGAGGGTCCCGCACCGGCGGTGGCCGCCCTGCCGGGCCAGGCCCATCAGGGAACGCTCTTCGCCTCAATCTCCGAGCGACGGCGCGTCGGGTTCACCTACCGGGGCAAGGTCCGCCGGGTGGAACCCCATCGCCTGTCGTTCCACAACGGCCACTGGTACCTCGCCGGCTCGGACCTCGGCGCAGGTGAGGAGCGCTCGTTCCGGCTCGACCGCATCGAATCGGAGGTCGCGGTCGAGGACGAGACGGCCAGCTTCGAGCGCCCGCCGGCCTCGGCCTCTCCCGCTCCACCCTGGGAGACGGGAGGCGCCGAGCCGGTCGAAGCGCAGCTGCTCGTCGACGCCGACCAGGCGGGGTGGGCGACCGGCCACCTCGGCGCAGCATCGGTCCTCGCGCGACGGCCCGATGGTTCGACGGTCCTGCGGGTCCGGGTGACGAACCGCGACGCTTTCCGGTCGTTCGTCCTGGGGTTCCTCGATCATGCCGAGGTCCTGGAACCACCCGACCTGCGAGCGGAGATGGTCGCGTGGCTGGAGGCGCTCTGTCCCGCCTGAGCGCCGACGAACGACTGCAGCGGATCCTCTCCCTCGTCCCGTGGGTCGCAGCCCACGACGGACCTCGTCTCGACGAGGTCTGCACCCGCTTCGGGTGCACCGAAGCCGAGCTCCTCGCCGATCTGGAGCTGCTGTTCCTCTGCGGCCTGCACCCGTACACCCCGGACATGCTCATCGACGTCGACGTCGCCGAAGGGAGGGTGTGGATCCGCTACGCCGACTTCTTCGCCCGACCGCTCCGCCTGACACCATCGGAGGGCCTGGCCCTCCTGGCCGCCGGCACCACCCTGCTGGCCACGCCGGGGGCAGACGGGAGTGGGCCGCTGGCGCGGGGCCTGGGCAAGCTCGCCGCCGCTCTCGGTGTCGACCCTGCCGAGTCGGTCGACGTGTCGCTCGGCGCCGCGCCCCCTGAGACCCTGCGGGCGCTGTCGGAAGCGGCCGCCGGACGCCGCCAGGTAGAGATCGAGTACTACGCCTTCGGTCGCGACGAGTGGACCCACCGAGTGGTCGACCCCTATGCCGTGTTCTCGGCCGGCGGCCAGTGGTACCTCTCGGCGTGGTGCCGCTCCGTCGACGACGAGCGGCTCTTCCGGGTCGACCGGGTACGAAACGCCACCGTGCTCGACTCGACCTTCACGCCACCTGAGCGCCGACCCGAGCTCACCGTCTACGAGCCCCGGCCCGACGATCCACGGGTCACGCTCGAGCTCGGGCCCACCTCCCGGTGGGTGGTCGAGCAGTACCCGACCGAGGCGGTGGAGGAGCTCGACGGGGGGAGGACTCGGGTCACGCTGGCGGTGAGCGAGCGGGCGTGGCTCGAGCGTCTCCTTCTCCGGCTCGGGCCCGACGCCCGCGTGGTCGAGGGTGACACGACCCTTGCGCGCGGCGCCGCGTGCCGCCTGTTGGCCCGGTACGGGCGCCCCGGCGACGTCCGACCCCTGCGGTAGCCTCGACCCGATGACCAACACGCTCAACGAGGTTCCGGAGGCTCCGCCCGACGAGGAGCAGGAGCCTTCGGCGTTCCGTGGGCTGGTGGAATGGGCTGTCATCCTGGTGGGTGCGCTCCTGGTCGCCTTCGTCGTCAAGACGTTCCTCCTCCAGGCGTTCTACATCCCGTCGGGCTCCATGGAGACGACCCTGATGATCAACGACCGGGTCCTCGTCAACAAGCTCAGCTACGACCTGCACGATGTCCACCGCGGTGACATCGTCGTGTTCCGCAGCCCGCCGGGGGAAGACCAGCCCGAGGTCAAGGACCTGATCAAACGGGTGATCGGACTCCCCGGGGAGACCGTCGAGTCACGCGACGGAAGGATTCTCATCAACGGGCGGACCCTCGAGGAGCCCTACATCCGCGAGGGGATCATCACCGGCCCCATGGAGCCCAGCACCGTCCCAACCGGACGGATCTGGGTCATGGGCGACAACCGCCCCAACTCCAAGGACAGCCGCTTCTTCGGAGCCATCGACCAGGACCTGATCGTCGGTCGGGCCTTCGTGCGCGTCTGGCCCATCTCCTCGATAAGCCTTCTGTAGCGACGCCTTCTCAGGCGTAGCCGGCGGCGGCGAACGCCTCGGTCAGGCGGTCGACGTGGTCGCTGTAGACGGCGTCGGCTCCCATGGCCAGGAGCTCGCGCACCACCCGCTCGTGTTGAGCGTCCCAGCCGAACGCCAGCCGCCCGAAGCGGTGGAACAGCGTCGTCAGGCCGCCGGACCAGTCGGTGCAGGGCAGGTTCACGGCCTCGATGCCCGCACCTGCCAGCTGTGCCGCCCGCCGCTCCGGTCCCTGGCGCATGTGGCGCACCCGGGTGCTGTTGACCAGGCGGACGTCCGGCCAGCGGGTCCGCCACTCCCCCAGGAGCTCCCAATCCGGGTGGCACAGCCACAGGCGCCCGGGGGCTCCGTCTCCGGCGGCCCGGGCGGCGGAGACCACCGCCTCGGCGGCATCGCCGTCTTTCACGTCGATCGACAGCTCATAGGAGGTCCCACACTCGGCGTAGAGATCGGGGAGGCTCGGCACCGAGTCGGGCAGCACCGACCGGGTCAGTTCCGAGATCCTGCGGCGGCGCCAGAAACCACCCACCTGGCCGTCGTGGATCAGCACGGGCACACCGTCGGAGGTCCGCCAAACGTCGGTCTCCAGCCCCGAGGCCCCGAGGCGAAGGCCCAGGCGAAAGGCCTCGAGGGTGTTCTCGGGGGCGTGGGCACGGCCGCCGCGATGGGCGAAGGCGATGGGCGGTACGCGGAGGGGCCGCACAGAGACCGGACTCTAGGGCGCGGCCCGCGCTCCCAGGAGGGCGTGGCCCGGTAGGATCGAGGCGTGACGTGGCTATGGATCGTGCTGGCGGTGGCGGCCCTCACCGGGGCTGCCCTCGTGCTCCGGACGCTGGCCAAGGCCCTCGCTGCCGCCCGCCAGCTCCAGCGCACCGTGAACATGCTGAGCGAGCATGTCACCGCCGAGGTGCAGCGGCTGGGTGACGACGTGGCGGAGCTGAGCGACTCCCACGACGACGTCCGCGAGAAGTAGCCGTGCCCGGGTCACTCGGAGCGCCCGAGATCATCGCCATCCTGGTCGTCGCCCTGATCGTGCTCGGGCCCAAGCGCCTTCCCGAGGCGGGCCGACAGGTGGGCAAGGCCGTCGCCGAGATGCGGCGCTGGTCGCAAGGGTTCCAGAGCGAGGTGCGCAGCGTGCTCGACACCGATCCCGTCCCCGACACCAAGCCCTCGCCCTCCGCGCCCTCGACGTCCAGCGCCCCCGCCCCGTCCACGCCACCGGCGACGTCCACCTCGGTGGAGTCCTCCACGCCACCGGCGACGTCCACCCCGCCGGCGGACCCCCCCACCAGCTAGGCACCACCCATCGCCATCGTCTCCGACGAACCGGGGGTCGAAGACCCCGAACGCGGGCGCATGTCGCTCGTCGAGCACCTCACCGAGCTCCGTCGGCGCCTCGTCATCGCCGCCCTCGCCGTGCTGGCCGGCGGCATCGTCGCCTTCCTACTGTACAACCGGATCCTCGATTTTTTGATCTCCCCCTACAAGGAGGTCACCGGCAAGACCACGCTGGTGATCACCGACCCGCTGGAAGGCTTCGCCACCCGCATCAAGATCGCCGCGTACGGGGGGTTCTTCTTGTCCTCTCCCGTGGTGCTGTGGCAGCTCTGGCGGTTCATCACCCCGGGGCTGCACAAGAAGGAGAAGCGCTACGCCATCCCCTTCATCTGCGCCTCGATCGTGCTGTTCATGTTCGGGGTGGGAGTGGCGTTCCTCACCTTCGAGCCCGCCCTCCGGTTCCTCGTCGGTGTGGGCGGCGACAACCTCGAGACCTTCTTCACCCCGTCGAAGTACCTGAGCCTGATCACGCTCATGATCCTCGCCTTCGGGGTCGCCTTCGAGTTCCCGATCCTGCTCGTCTTCCTGCAGCTCGCCGGCGTCGTGCCGAGCCAGAGGCTCCGCAAGTGGCGGCGGCCCGCGGTGGTGACCATCGTCGGTGTGGCCGCCCTGATCACCCCCAGCCAGGATCCGTACTCGCTCTTCGCCATGGCCGGCCCGATGTACCTCTTCTACGAGGGGGCGATCCTGGTGGGACGGCTGCTCAAGAAGTAGGCGGACCATTGAAGCGAGACGACTTCGCCGCAACCTACGGCTTCCCGCTCGACGAGTTCCAAGGCCGCGCCCTCGACGCCCTCGACGCCGGGCATTCGGTGATGGTCGCCGCTCCCACCGGCTCCGGGAAGACGGTGGTGGCGGAGTATGCAGTGGCCAAGGCCCTCGACGAGGGGGGCAAGGCCTTCTACACGACACCGCTGAAAGCGCTCTCCAACCAGAAGTACGGCGACCTCGGCCATCGCCACGGGGTCGGTCAGGTCGGGCTGCTCACGGGCGACAACGCCATCGGTGGCGACGCCCCGGTCGTGGTCATGACCACCGAGGTCCTCCGCAACATGATCTACGCGGCGTCGCCGACCCTCGACGGGGTGCGGTACGTGGTGCTCGACGAGGTCCACTTCCTCCAGGACGCCTACAGGGGGCCGGTCTGGGAGGAGGTCATCATCCATCTGCCCCCCGAGGTCACCCTCGTGTGCCTCTCGGCGACCGTGTCGAACGCCGAGGAGCTGGCGGACTGGGTGCAGACGGTGCGGGGAGCCACCGACGCCGTGATCGAGGAGCACCGACCGGTAGAGCTTCGGAACCTCTACCTGGTGGGCGACCGTGAGTCCGACCGCCTCCTCCTGCTTCCCACCTTCATCGACGGCCGCCCGAACCCCGAGGCGATACGGCTCGACACGCACGCCGAGCGGAGCCGCGACTTCCGCGACCGGGGGAGGGGTCGCCCGGGCGGCCGGCTGTACACCCCCCGCCGGCCGGAGATCGTCGAGCGGCTCGCCGACGAGGCGATGCTGCCCTGCATCTACTTCATCTTCAGCAGAGCCGCGTGCGACGACGCCAGCCGCCAGTGCCTCGACCACGGCGTGCGGTTGACGACGCCCGAGGAACGGGAAGCCATCCGGGCCATCGCCGAGGCCCGCACCGAGGTTCTCTCCGACGCCGACCTCACCGCCCTCGAGTACGGGCGGTGGCTGACCTGCCTGGAGTCGGGCCTCGCGGCCCACCACGCCGGGCTGGTCCCGCCGTTCAAGGAGGCGGTGGAGGCGTGCTTCGCCGCCGGGTTGGTGAAGGCCGTCTTCGCCACCGAGACCCTGGCCCTGGGGATCAACATGCCGGCGCGAACGGTGGTTATCGAGAAGCTCTCGAAGTTCACCGGCGAGCGTCACGAGTTCCTTACGCCGGGCGAGTACACCCAGATCACCGGACGCGCCGGGCGCCGGGGGATCGACGAGGTCGGCAACGCCGTGGTGCCCTGGTCACCCTTCGTCCCCTTCGAGCAAGTGGCGGGATTGGCCTCGACCCGCACATACGCGCTCTCGTCGTCGTTCCGGCCCACCTACAACATGGCCGCCAACCTTGTTCGCCGGTACCCGCCCGACGCCGCCCACCACCTGCTGAACCTCTCGTTCGCCCAGTACCGGGCCGACCGCGACGTGGTGCGCCTCGAGGCCCAGCTCGAGCGCAGCTCGGCGCTGGCGGCCAAGGCCCGGCGCGAGGCGGCGTGCGACCTCGGCGACGTCGACGACTACCGCCGGCTGCTCCGCCGGGTGGACGACCTCGGTCCGGCACCCGGGCAGGTCAGGGCGGACGTGGCCGGAGCACTTGGCCGCCTCCGCCCGGGCGACGTGATCGTGCTCACGGGTGGCAAGTCGGCCGGGCCGGTGGTGGTCCTGTCGACCAGCCAGCGCCGGGCCGGCGACGTCCGGGTGTCGGCGCTCGCCGGCGACCGTCGCCATCTCAGCCTCTCGGTCCGCGACTTCCGCGCGCCACCACGAGCGGCGGGCCGGGTGCGACTGCCCACGCCGTACCTGCCCCACAACCGAAACTTCCAGCGCGACGTCGCCCAGGCCCTGGGTCGGGTCACCTTGCAGCCCACCCCCGGCGGCGACGGACGTCGCTCCCGCGGCGGCAGAGCGGGCACGCTCGCCACCTCTGTCGCCGAGCTCGAAGCCCATCCCGTGGCGACCTGCCCGGACGCCCGGGCCCACCTGCGGGCGCTCGACCGGGCCGACCGGCTGGAGAAGGACCTGCGCCGGCTGGAGCGTCGTATCCACGGACGGACCGAGTCATTGGCCCGCCAGTTCGACCGGGTGCTGCGCATCCTCGAGACCTGGGGGTGCGTTGAGGACTGGACGCTCACGCCCGCCGGCGAGGACCTCGTGCGCATCTACCACGAGTGCGACCTGCTGGTGTCGGAGGCCCTCCGCCAGGGGGTGTTCGACGACCTCGAGCCCACGTCGGTGGCGGCGCTCGCCTCGGCGTTCACCTACCAGAACCGGTCGCGTGAGGCGGCCCCCGAGCCGTGGTTCCCCTCCGCCCGGGTCCGCCAGCGTTGGGCCGACCTGTCCCGTCTCGCCACCGAGCTCAACACCGCCGAGGAGGAGGCCGGCCTGCCCCTGACCCGCAGCCTCGACCCCGGGTTCTTCGCCGCCGCCTACGCGTGGGCCTCGGGGGAGGACCTCAGCGAGGTCATCGGCGAGGAGGAGCTTTCGGGCGGCGACTTCGTGCGCAACGTGAAGCAGCTGATCGACCTCGTCCGCCAGATCGGCACGGTCGCCGTCGAGCCGGCGACGGCGAAGGCGGCCCGGGAGGCAGCCGACCGCCTGTTCCGCGGCGTCGTCGCCGCGTCGTCGCTCGCCGGGGGCTGAGCCCGTGCCCATCGCCAAAGGGGGGCCCTACGGCGCTCCCGGGCCCCTTCCCGACGACGCCGTCATCGTGCGGTCCGATGCCGAGGCGCGCCAGGCCATCCAGGGCGCCCGGCGCGAGCGACGGCCGCTCCCGGTGCTCGGCCTCCTCGGAGGAGACCTGTGCCGGACGCTCGGCGGAGGACGCGGCGACGCCGGCTCGGAGCGGGGGCGGGAGCACCGCCTACGCGCACAGGGCGGGGTCTGCTTTGCCGTCGACCTCGGCGAGGCGCTCCTCGACGGGCGCATGCACCTCTTCGTGGCCCACCTGGTGGCGCGTTCACGGCTTTGGACCCGAGCCTTCGTCGCCATGAACGCCCAGTGGCTGGGGGAGTGGAATCTCGGACCGCGGGCCCACCCGAACGACGGCCTGGTCGACACCTACGACTGCCGCCTGAAGCCGGGCCAGCTGCTCCCAGTGCGCTCCCGGCTCCGCCACGGCGCCCACCTGCCCCATCCCGGGCTGACGGAACGCCGGGCCCCGGCGGTGAGCGTCGAGCTCGAGCGGCCCCTCGTCGTGCGCCTCGACGGCGTCGGGGTCGGCCACGCAGCCACGATCGCCGTGCGGGTGGAGCCAGATGCCCTCCAGGTCGTGGTCGGGGTCTGAGCGACCGTTTCGGGTCGAAGGCAGTGGGTAGCGTCTGTCTGCCCGACAACCTAAGGAGGCCACCATGGGTGGCGAGATGGACGAGACCAAGGGTCGCGTGAAGGAAGCGGCCGGCGACCTGACCGACAACGACGAGCTGAAGCGCGAGGGAAAGGTCGACCGGGGCACGGGGTCGGTCAAGGACGCCGTCGACAAGGTGGCCGACAAGATCAAGGGGAAGTAGGGATCGTCCGGCGGCGGGGCACGACCCCGCCGCCGGGGCTCCACCGGAGCCGTAACCTCCGGGGTGTGACCGCCGCGGTGATCGACCTCGAGACCGCGAAGCGCCGTGTGGTCGAGGAGGTCGAACGGCGGGCGGACCTGCTCCTCGAGGTGTCCCACCGCATCCACGGCCGTCCCGAGCTGCTTTTCGAGGAGCGTCACGCCGCCGAGCTGGTGGCGGCCGCTCTCGCCGACGCCGGGCTCGACGTCGAGCGCCCCGCCTACGGGCTGGAGACCGCGGTCGCCGCCCGGGCGGGCTCCTCCGGCGGTCCCACCGTGGCCGTGCTCTGCGAGTACGACGCCCTTCCCCGGATCGGCCACGCCTGCGGGCACAACGTCATCGCCGCCGCCGGGTTGGGGGCGGGCCTGGCTGCCGCCGCGCTGGCCACCGAGGCCGGCGGTCGCCTTCTCGTACTGGGGACCCCGGCCGAGGAGGGCGGCGGCGGAAAGGTGACCATGGGGGAGCGGGGCGCGTTCGACGGGGTCGATGCGGCGATGATGATCCATCCCGCGGGGATCGATCTCACTGAGCCGCACGCCATCGCCGTTGCCAGCCTGAGGGTGGAGTACCACGGGCGGGGAGCCCATGCCGCCGCCCGTCCCGAGCACGGACGCAACGCTCTCGACGCCGCCGTGCTCGGCTACATGGGCGTCGCCGCCCTCCGCCAGCACATCGAGGCCACCGAACGGGTGCACGGCATCTTCGCCGAGGCGGGCGAGAAGCCAAACATCGTGCCCGACCACACGGTCGCCGAGTGGTACGTGCGCTCCGGAACCCTGGCCAGTCTCCAACCGCTCAAGGAGCGGGTTCTCGCCTGCCTGGAGGCAGGATCCCTCGCCGCCGGGTGCACCATGAGCTGGGAGCTCACCTCGCCGGAGTACTCCGACCTGCGCACGAACCGGCCCCTCGTCGAGCTGTACCGCATCAACAGCGGACGACTGGGGCGCACCGTCGACGAGCCGACGGCCTCCCGCCGGGTGACGGCCAGCACCGACATGGGCAACGTGAGTTACCTCGTGCCGTCGATCCACCCGATGGTGGCGGCGTCGCCACCGGACGTCTCTTTGCACTCCGAGGAGTTCGCCGCCTGGGCGGTGTCCCCCGAAGGCGACCGCGCCGCCCTCGACGGGGCCAAGGCCATGGCCATGACGGTCGTGGATCTGTGGCTGCGACCGGACGCCCTGGCGAAGGTCCGCGCCGAGTTCGACCCCTGCCCCTAGTCTCCCCCCGTGCACCATCCCTACGTCGGCGAGGAGTGGACGGCCGAGGAGGCCGACGTCCTCAGCCGCTACGTCACGAACCTCGAGGGCCCGGTCTTCGCCCTCGTCAATCTGCCCGAGGTGGTCAAGGGGGCCCTGTTCGCCCGGTACTCCCGCTCGCCGAAGAGCCTCCGGCGGCTCTTCCTCGACGAGTTCGTGGGCGAGCTCGACACGATCGGCGACATCGGCGTCGACGCCACCGTCGGCCTGCGCCGGGCCGAGGAGCTCTACGACCGGGTCTTCTACGAATACGGCGACGACTCGGTCGCTCAGCTCGGTGGGGTCCACCTGGCGTGCGAACAGGCGTCCAACCTGCTGACCAAGATCCTCGAGTGGGGCCGGCTCATGTCCTACCTCGAGCAGTCGACCCGGTACGTCGCCTACGACACGCGCCTCGGCGGCCGGTACCGCTACCACCGAGACCCGGCGGTGCTGGCCTCGCCCCTCGGAACGCGCTACGTAGCCGACCTCGACCGGATGTTCGAGACCTACGCCGAGCTGGTCCCGGTGTGCCAGGAGCACTTCCGGCGGCTGCACCCCAAGGACCCGTCCGACTCCGACTTCGTTTACCGCCAGTCGATCCGCGCCAAGGCCTTCGACAGCCTGAGGGGCCTGCTGCCGGCGGCGTCGCTCTCCAACGTGGGCATCTTCGGCACCGGCCAGGGCTACGAGGCACTACTGCTGCGCATGCAGGCCCACCCTCTGCCCGAGGCCCGGGCCTACGGCGAGCTCATGCTCGGCGAGCTACGGAAGGTCATCCCGTCGTTCCTCAGCCGGGTCGACCGGCCCGAGCGGGGCGGGGCCTGGTCTGCCTACCTGGGCGCCACCTCTCAGGCCACGGCCGAGGTCGCCGCCTCCCTCTTTGCCGGGGTGGAGCCCGAGCCCCGGCCGGCCGTCACCCTCGTCGACTTCGACCCCGAGGCCGAGGACAAGCTCCTGGCCGCCATGCTCTACCCCCACGTCGACCTTCCCGAGGACCAGGTGCTCGCCCGCGTACCCAGCCTCTCGGTGGCCGAGCGCGAGGCGGTGTTCTCGGCCTACGTGGGAACCCGTAGCAACCGCCGTCACAAGCCGGGGCGGGGGCTCGAGCGGGCCAGCTACCGCTTCGACGTGCTCTCCGACTACGGCGCTTTCCGCGATCTCCAGCGCCACCGCATGCTCACCATCCAGTGGCAGGCGCTCGGCACCCGCCACGGCTACCAGCTGCCTGCTGACGTGGTCGACGCCGGTGGGGGACCGCGCTTCGAGGAGGCCATGGAACGATCGGCCGCTCTCTACGAGGCCCTGAGCCCACGCTTCGGAGCCCAGGCGCCCTACGCGGTCGCCCTGGCCTACCGGATGCGTTATTCGATCGACATGAACGCCCGTGAGGCGCTCCATATGCTGGAGCTGCGCACGGGCCCGGCAGGACATCCGTCGTACCGTCACGTGGGCCAGGAGATGCACCGGCTCATCGCCGAGGAGGCGGGCCACCACTTGGTCGCACGGATGATGCGCTTCGTCGACCACGGCGCCACCGGCCTCGAGCGTCTCGAGGGTGAGCGCCGCTCCGAGGTCCGGCGACACGCACGCCCCCCGGCCCCTCCGCCGGTGGCCGAGGAGGCGGATCCGCCCACCTCCGGGGTCGAACCCTCAACGAAAGGTCAAGGCGGAAATCTGCGGGTCCCTGACCTGGGGTGACGCGCGAAGTGGCTGGTCACGGGCAGTATCGCGAGTCACTTCGCCGCTTGACACTTCGATGTGGACTGAGCACTATCAGGCGTCCCCGACACCCAGACCCATTGGTCGTGGGCCCCGGCGTCACCCCCTGGCGGAGGTGGCGGCGGGGGGGGCGGTCGACGGGCACCACCGGGATTCGAGGGACCAAGTAGAGAACGTTTCGATAACCCACTTCGCCGGCCGACTTCTGGTCGGCGGGGGCGGGCCAAGAAGCGGTACCAACGGTCCCTCGAATCCTGGCGCATCCAGTGGCGCACGAATCGCGGCGCGGTCCGGGTCGTCTATGCTCCCGCCCCCGGATGCCCGGAGAAGGACACAGCAGCGATGGCTGACGACGAGGACCCGAGCTTCGAGGAGCTCGAAGAACCCGACGAGCTCGACGAGGACGACGTCGAGGACCTCGTCGACGACGATGACGACGACGACGAGGAGCTCGAGGTCGACCCCGTGCTCGACACGCTCGACGACCCCGCTCTGGAAACGCTCGTGGTCGACGACCCGGTTGTCGACGATCCTGTTGTCGACGACCCGGTTGTCGACGACCCGGTTGTCGACGACCCGGTTGTCGACGATCCTGTTGTCGTCGAGGCCGACGAGACGGTGGCCGCTCCCGAGGTCGCCGATGACGATGACGATGAGGAGGACGACGACGAGGACCCCGACGACATCGAGGCTGGCCTCGATGTCATCCTCAAAGACCGCCTCGTCGTGCCCGAGGATGACGTCGAGCAAGACGAGGAGGTTCCCGACGCCGAGGAGCGGGTGGACGGCGCGGCCAAGGCCTTCGCCAAGCGCCCCGGGGAGTTCACGTGCCAGTCCTGCTTCCTGGTGAAGCACCCCAGCCAGCTGGCTGACGCGACTCGCATGTTCTGTCGTGACTGCGTCTGAGCACCTGAGCACCGACCCTGCGCCGGCAACCGCGCCGACGCCGCTCGACCGGGTCCTCGACCTGGCGGTTTACGTGCCGGTCGGCTTGGCACTGGCGGCTCGCGACGTCCTTCCTCGACTGGCCGAGGTGGGGCGACGCCAACTCGCGGCGCAGTTCACTGCGGCCCGGGTCGTCGGGCGGCTGGCCGTCGATCAGGGCACCCGCCACGCGGGCAAGGCAGTGCGCCGGCTCGTCGAGGAGGGCGGGGCGGCACTGGGTGGCGCAGACCGCACCCCTAACGCCGACCCCGGCCGGGACGGCCCCTTCCCGGCGCCGGCTCCACCGCCGACAGCGCACGACGACCCGTCTCCGGTCGCAGGGGGTTCCGCCGACCGCGAGGCGCGCCTGGCAGCCGTCCCCGACGCCCCCGACGGCAGTACTGGCGCCGGGGCGGCGTCCGACCTCGCAACCGACCTCGCGACCGACCTCGCGACCGACCTCGACCCGGCCGAGCTGGCGATTCCCGGCTACGACACGCTGTCTGCGTCTCAGGTCGTCCAGCGGCTTCCCGGTTTGTCGCCCGACGAGCTCGAGACCGTGCGGTCCTACGAGGTGGCGAGGCGGGGTCGCAAGACCATCGTCCTGAAGATCGCCCAGCTCGAAACCACCACATGAAGGGGCGCCGCCCCTTGATGGAGGCGGCTTCAGTGATAGAGGCGGTTTGCTGATGGAGGCGGCCCGACTGGCGACACCCGCTGACCTGGCGCGACTGGCCGAACTGGCGCGGGCCGTGATCTCCGAGCTCGCTCCCACGAGAGGCGGCGCCGTGTGGCGTGCCCGCGAAGCGAGGCCGGAGCCGGTCGACGAGTCCCTCGGCGCCCTGCTCGACGACCCCGACGGCCGTGTGCTCGCCGGCACCATCGACGGTGTGATCATCGGCTACGCCGCCGCCCACATCGAACGGCTCACCGACGGGTCGCGGCTCGGGATCGTCGACGACATCTTCGTCGAGGAGGAGGGGCGAGGTGTCGGCCTCGGCGAGGCGATGCTCGACGACCTGGTTGCGTGGTGCACCGAGCGCGGCTGCTTCGGGATGGACGCCATGGCCCTCCCCGGCCACCGCGTCACCAAGAACTTCTTCGAAGAGGCTGGCTTCACCGCCCGCAAGCTGATCGTGCACCACTCGCTGCAGGAAGACCTCGACGCCTTCGCCGGGAGAGAAGGCCCATGAGGCCCGAGGTCTGCGTCGGCGCCATCGCCGTGTCCGAGGACCGGCTGCTCCTGGTCCGCCGCGGCCACGGCCCGGCCGCGGGGACCTGGTCGGTTCCGGGCGGGCGGTTAGAGGCGGGGGAGACCCTCGCCGAAGCGGTGCTGCGGGAGCTGGTCGAAGAGACCGGGCTCGAGGGGGTGTGCGACCAGCTCGTGGGTTGGGTCGAGCGCATGAGCGCCGAGCACCACTTCGTGATCCTGGACTTCGCGGTGACGGTGCTCGAGCCCCGGGAGCCGCAGGCGGGCGACGATGCCGTGGAGGCGGAGTGGGTGGCCCTGGACGAGGTGGCCCACCGCCGGCTGGCCGACGGCCTAGCTGAGTTCCTCCACGAGCACGGCATCGTCCCCGTCATCGCCTGACCGTTCCGTGCCAGTGTCTTCGCCGTCGGCCGGCAGGCCCCGGTTCTCGACCGCCGCCGACCCGGTGGGCGGCTGCTCGGTGGGCGGCTGCTCGCTGGGCGGCTGCTCGCTGGGCGGCTGCCCGGTAGGCGGCGCTTCGGCGGCCGGCGCTTCGGCGGGTGGCTGCGGCGAGGCGGCCGCCACAGATTCAGGGGTTGATTCCGGCGCCGGGGCGTTGGCAGGAGGTGCTGGCATCTCGGGCGTGGGACCCTTAGCCGGGGCCGCGGACGGGAGGGCGGAGGCGGCAGCACCGGCGCGTGGGGCCGGACGCCGGCGCGGGGGGGGCCGGGGTGGGCGGTCGCCTCGCGCCGGGCGGGGCCGGCCGTCGGAGCCAGGAGGCTGGGGGCGTCGGGGCGCCGGGGGCCGGAGCGGCCCGCCCAGAAGGGCCTGGAGTGCCGGCACGCGGGGTGCAGCCAGACGCAGGGAGCGTTCGAGGTCCTCGGCCCGTTCCGAGGGCAGCCCCTGGGGGGCAACCGTGCGCCGCACCGGCGAGGCGACGACGGCATCGAGCAGCGCGACCCAGCGGTCGGCCGTCGTCTCGGGGGTCATGGCCGCGCCCGCGGTGCGGCTCAGCTCCTCGGCCAGCTCGGCGGGGAAGCGGACTCCGGGCTCCGGGGGCCGGCCGCTGACGCGGAGCGCACGGACGACCCGTCCGCCGGCAAGCGACTGGCGGATCTCGGTCAGCCAGGCCTCCTGTTCGAGGCCGATGCGGCGCTCGAGCGCCTCCCGAAGGGTGGTGAGGAGGGCTCGGCACGCGTCGTCGCGACTCGCAGCGTCGGAGCCGGCGACCACTGCGCGCAGGTCCCGCAGTCCGATCTCGTCGACATCGCCGGCGGCGGCTTCGGCGCGGTCGCGCCACTCCGCCGCTCGCAACCGGGGGAGCAGGCCCTCGGCGAGCGTCACGAGCGCACCGGCCCGTACTTGGGGCTCGCCCGCCTCACGGGCCCGGGCGTTCTGCTCGTCGACCGCCTGGCGAACCGCAGGCACGCCACCCCGAAGGACCAGCTCGGCCACCGGTCGTTCCTCGGGCGGAAGCTCGGCGAGGACCGCCTCGCGATGCAACCGGGCCGGCTGCAGGCGCCTGGGGCGAGGTCGGGAAGGTGAAGGTGTGGCCGGCGGTCGTGCCCGGCCCGCCTGGCCACCACGGTCCCTCGACGCCCCACCACGCCCAGGTGCCCCTCCCACCGGTTCAGGCCGCTGGCGATCGGGACGGGTTCGATCGCGGTCCGCCGGGCGCCGCGCTTGGCGCTCGCCCTCCGGGCGCGCCCCTCGCTCGCCGGACGGGCGCGCCCCTCGCTCGCCGGACAGACGACCTCCGGGGCGGCGGTCCCCACCGGGGCGGGCGCCGTCGGACGGCGGACGGGCTCGGTCCGGCCGCTCGCCGCGCTCGGCTCGATCAGGACGGCCCCCGCCTGCTCGATCGGGACGGCCTCCGCCTGCTCGACGGTCGCCTCCGCGACCCGACCGCTCCTGGTCGCTCGGCGCCCGGCCGTCCTGGGTGACGAGCGGCTCTTCCCGACCGGAGCCGGTGATCGCCAGCCGCTCCGGGTCGGCGCGCTTCTGGCGCGTCGGGAGAACAGCCGTGACCCGGGTGCCGTCGAGGTCGACGTCACATTCGGCCCGCACGACGTCGCCGACCTTGACCCCGGGGTACAGCAACGACGGTTCGAGCGTGCCCTTCGGATGGCGGGCTCCCGACGCACGCCAAGTCCAGGTGCCGTCGGGGCGCGAGCTCGTGAGCTCGATCTCGATGCGGGGCACGGCCTTCAACCTAATTGGTCGGCGGGTAACGGTCGACGGGCCGCCGGCCCTAGCGCACGAACACCGCTCCCTGCATGCCCTCGATCTGGTGGTACCGGCAACTGAACAGGGCCGTTCCCGACGCCGGGGCCTCGATGGTGAGGCTCCTCGTGGCGCCCGGCTCCAGGTCCTGGTCGACCTTCAGGACGGGGCTGGTGAAGCTATGACGGGCACCGCCCTCGTTCTTCAGCTCGATCGAGAACTTCTGGCCTGCCGTCGCCCGGATGAAGGTGGGGCTGAAGTAGATGTCGTCGGCCTCGACCTCGAGACCGTCGGTTGCCGTCTTGGTTCCGTGCTCGTTGGTCTTGCCCTCGAGGGTGACGGGCGGATCGTCGGAGCCGCCGCAGGCGGTACCGGCCAGGGTGACTGTCAACACCACCGCCACTGTCGCCAAGACACGTCGCATGTCGGCCCCGTGGGAACGCTCGGGGAGGACCAGTGTCCACCCTGCCGGCCGACCGTAGCACCGGGGTCCGCCCCGCCGACCCTGTCCCCCACGGCCCATCCAGGTCATGAACCGGGAGAGGGCGTCGCGGCCAGCGAGTGGGGGGGCCTAGGCGACACCGTTCTGGCCAGCGGAACGGCGGATGTAGGGTCCGGCCCGTGGCGCCGCCGGCAAGCCATCGTGAACCGCCATCTCTCCCAGGGAGGCCGGCCCCGGTGGGTGTCATCCGGGCCACATTTCTCGTCGACGAAGAGGGCGAGGTAACGGGGACCTGGTACAACGTCCGAGCCGACGCCGGGCGCCTACCGGAAGGAACAGGCGTCGACCTGAGGGCCACCGACACCGGCGAGTCGTGGGTCGTGCCGCCCGGAACAGCCGACCCCACCGTCGTCTCCGGATCACGCCGACGGCTCTTGGCCTGGTCTGTAGGCCGGGAGGTCCGGACGGGCACGCCGCCCCTCCGGCCCTGGGGTAGGTGACCGGGTGAGCGCCCACCGCATGCGCTGGATGGTGCCGGCCCGGGTGCTGCTCCTGATCGCCATCACCGTCGGGTGCCGGTCGGCCTCCGACAACGACACTGCCCCCACGACCACCACGCCGCCTACGGCACTGCCGAGCACCGAGCTGTCGACCTCGTCGACTTCATCACCCTCGGCGACCCCGTCACCCTCGACGACGGTGAGCGACCCCGAGCGTTGTCGCTCCTCGCAGCTCCGGGCGACCCTGCTTCCCCGGCAAGGAGCAGCTGGGACATCGTTCCTGCCCATCGAGCTCCGCAACGTGTCCGGGGCGGCGTGCACGCTCGAAGGCTTCGCCGGGGTATCCCTTCAGAACCGTGGGGGGCAGCCGGTCGTCGCCGACCCGGCAAGGGACCCCGGTCTACCTCCGGCGGCGACAGGGGCCCGGGTGCGGGTGCAGCCCGGGAAGTCCGCCCAGTTCGTCGTGGCGTTCAACAACATCGAGCCGCCCGACGGCGCTGCCTGCCCGACCGTGTCCAAGATCGCGATCATCCCGCCGGCCGACACCGAACGCCTCGTGGTCGCCGTCACCGAGCTGCTTGCTCCCTGCGGCGAGCCGCGGATGGGGCCTGTCACCCCCCCTCAGCCGTCGTAGGGCCGTACCCGGTCAGACGACCTCTATCGATCCCAGGTCCCGGGGGTCGGGGTAGCGAAGGTCCATCGCCCGCAGCGTGTCGAGCAGGACCCGGCTGACTGCCCAGTTGCGGTACCACTTGTGGTCGGCCGGGATCACGTACCACGGCGCGGTGGTCGTCGAGGTGCGGACGATGGCGTCCTGGTACGCGGCCATGTAGTCGTCCCAGCGGGCCCGCGCCGTGAGGTCCGAGGCCTGGAACTTCCAGCGCTTGTCCGGGCGGTCCAGTCGCCTCTGCAGCCGACGTCGCTGCTCGTCCTTGGATATGTGCAGGAACAACTTGACGACGGTCGTGCCACCGTGGCCGAGGAGGTCCTCGAAGGACCTGATGAGGCCATACCGCTGCTCGCACGCCTCGTCGGGCACCAGCCGGTTGACGCGCACCACCACCACGTCCTCGTAGTGGGAACGGTTGAACACGCCGATCTCACCGGCGGCGGGGGCCGCCTTGTGCACACGCCACAAGAAGTCGTGGGCGTGCTCGGCCGGGGTCGGCGCCTTGAACGAGACGATGCGGGTGCCCTGGGGGTTCACTGAGCCGAGGACGTGGCGGATCGTCCCGTCCTTACCGCCCGTGTCCATGGCCTGAAGGACCACGAGCACGGAGCGCCGGGCCTCGGCCCACAGCTTGTCCTGGAGGGCGGCAAGCTCCTCGTGCATCGCCGGCAGAGCCTCTTCGCCCACGGCGCGCTTTCCCGGCGCTCCCGCACAGGACGCAGGGTCGATCTGTTCCAGGTCGACGGCTTCATTCGGTCGTATTCGCCATTGCTCGGACACAGGCGGTATCTGATCACGAACGGCGTCCTGCCGCCTCACCGGACGCCGAGCGGTCCTTGCGGGCCGCAGGCGACTCACCTAGGGTCCGCCCGGACGAGGCGCGGGGCCGAGGCGAGGAGCCAAATGCGCAGGATCGGTGGGTTCGTGAAGGTCGCGGCGTCGACGCTCGGCTTGCTGGTCGCAGTCGGCCTGGCAGGTGTGCAGCCTGCGGGAGCCCTCGACACGCTCTCCTGTGGAGCGGTCGTCACGACCAGCATCGTGCTGGCGAACGACATCGGGCCCTGCAACGACGATGGCATCAAGGTGGGTGCCGACAACGTGACGATCGACCTCAACGGTCATCAGGTGTTCGGTACGGGCGGTGCCAACGTGCCCCACCAGGCTGCCGGCGTCTATTCCGACAACCACACGGGTGTGGTCGTGAAGAACGGGACGATCCACGACTTCTACCACGGCGTCCGTATCCGCCGGGGGAGCGGCAACCGGGTCACCGGCCTCACGGTCCGCGACAACATCGGTGGCAACGGGATCGTGCTAGAGACGAGCAGCGACAACCTCGTCGACAGGAACGTGGTCGTCCACAACGGCCGCTTCTCGGGAATCGCGACCTTCAACACCGTGTTCCTGCCGCCGGCCGCAGCGCGCAACACGATCAGCGACAACATCCTGTACCTGAACAACGGCTCGCTGTTCGGGTCCCCGCGGGCGCACGGGATCGCAATCGAGAACGGCCCGGGTCACGTCGTCCTCCGGAACCAGATCGACAGCAGCGGGCGCGACGGCATCACCCTCTTCGGCGGTGTCACCAACACGCTCGTGGAGGGGAACTACGTCACCCGAAGCGGGAACAACGGCATCAACATCCGCAGCGGTGCGACCAACAACGTCGTCCGGTCGAACCAGACGGCTCGGAACCTCCATCGGGGGATCGTCGTGGCCGGCCAGAGCAACGAGATCCGCCTCAACCTGTCGGCGAGGAACAGCCAGTTCGACCTCCAGGACACGAACCCGGCATGCGACAACAACGTGTGGTCGGGCAATACGGGGGGCACCGCGACCCCTGCGTGCACCAGGGCCTGAGGGCCGGAGCGGGCAGCAACCCACACCGTTGGTCATGTTGATGGGTCTGTCATTGGTTGGTGTGACCCAGATCGCCGGGAAGCTTCCGGGCATCGGTATCGGCCCAGTGCTCGGGTCCGTGTCACCAGGGGCAAAGTAGGGCTGACGGGAACGTGGTCTCCGTACCGGCCACCGGACGCTGAAGCTCGGGACCGCCCCTCCGGCGTCTCCGACGGCTCGACCGGCACCGAGCCTGATGATCGGCACGGCACAGAGGCTGTCGCCGGCATCGATGGGTCCGCCGTCCGTCGCCGCCGTGGCCTCGTGGGGGTGTGGCTCTCACCTGTCGGTGTCGAGTCCGGCCAGACGACGAACGACGGCGCGCCCCGCCGCAGTACCGGTCCAGTGGTGATCGATGGCCTCGGAACCGGCGATGCGCACCACGCGGCGCAGTGCAACCGCGGCGACGATGGCGTCATCGGCGTAGCCGAGGACGGGCACGAAGTCAGGAACGAGATCGATCGGCGACGCCAGGTAGGCCAGCAACAGCCACAGGGTCACTCTTGTTGCTCGTGGCAGGGTGGGGTCGCCCGCCAGCCGCCGCACCAGCCGGAGGACGTCGGGCAGGAGATGGACAGCGTCAGCGACGGTGGCGCCGTCGGGTCGTGCGATCGCCAGTGCGGCGACGAGGGCTACCCAGGTCAGGGTCAGGGTGACGACCGCGGCGACCAGGATCCTCACGCCTTCGCCGGCGGTGACGGCGAAGGTCAAATCCCCCACCAGCGCGATGGGCGCTCGCCCCGACGTCGCACGATCGCCACCGCGGCGATGCGCTGGGCGATGCCGAGGACGACCATGACCGCCACGAACACGCCCAGGGTGGCCCCGAGACCACATAGGCCAGCACCGTGGTGGCCGCGCCCCACGCCGCCCACCACCAACAGCGTGCGCAGCGTCGGGCGGGGACTGGGACGGGGCAGGCCCGGACCGGTCACAGCGCGGCCAGGGCCAAACCGGCGGCGGCGGCGGCCGCGCACGTCAGCAGCGTCCCGATGGCGTTGCGGAAGGCGTCGGCGAGCGCTCCCTCCTCCAGCAGGCGCACCGTCTCGAAGGTGAAGGTCGAGAACGTGGTGTACGCCCCGCAGAAGCCGGTGCCGAGTACCACCTCCGGTGTCTTGGGGAAGGCGTGGTAGAGGGTCAGGCCGCTGAGCACGCCGAGGAGCAGCGAGCCGGTGACGTTGATGAGGAAGGTGCCCCACGGGAACGCCCCTTCGGTGCGGTCGGCCACCAAGCCGTCGGCCAGATAGCGCACGAGGGCGCCCACAGCGCCGGCGGCGACGAAGGCGACCCAGGCCAGCGTGCTCATTTCCTGCCCGTCGACTTCCTGCCCGCCGACCGCCCCACGTACTTGAGGACCTCGACGTCGTCGATGATGACCAGGCCTTCGAGCCTCATGGCCGTCCTCCTCTGCCCGGCACGGGCAGGGCCCGGGCGGCCCAGATGCCGGCCCATGCCACCGCGAATCCTCCCACCAGGCTGGCCGCTGCGTAGGCGACGGCCAGGAGGCGATGGCCGTCCTTGATGAGCAGGACGGTCTCGACCGCGAACGTCGAGTAGGTGGTGTAGGCCCCCAGGAAGCCGGTGGCCACGAACGGGCGCAGGTAGCGGCTCGGGGGGAAGCGCTCGAGCAGCAGGGCCAGGATCAGCCCGAGGCAGAAGCTGCCGGAGATGTTGGTCCAGAAGGTGGCCCACGGGAAGCTGCCGGGTGCGACATGGACGAGCTCGGCCACCCCGTAGCGGGCGGGGGCGCCGAGAGCGCCGCCCAGGGCGATGGCGCCCAGCACGGCCGGCTCGGCCCGTCTCCGGGCCCGCACCGCGCCGCGGCCGGCGCCGTGGCGGACCGCTGCCGGCTCGGCCCGGTCGAGGTCGGGGTCCACGGGCGGCGCGTTGCCGCCGGGCCGCTCTCGTCGGCTCATGGCCCGCTGCCGGCCCGCTCGCCCACGAGCACCACGGTGGCCGCCGCCGACGGGGCGGCGGCGTAGACGAAGCCCCATACCGGGCTGGCCAGGGTGAACAGCACCCCGACGATGACGCTGGAGGCGAGGTCGCCCACACCGTCTACCAGCCCGACCAGGCCGAACCCCCGGCCGCGGATGGCGGGTTCCAGCAGTTCGGCAGCATGCGCGCCCTCGCCTGTCTCGACCAACGCCGTCGAGGCGCCGACGGCGACGAACAGCGCCGCCAGCACGGCCAGGTTGGCCGAGCCGAAGGCGAACACGGCGCAGGCCATCCCGAAGAGGGCCACCCCGGCCACCAGCACAGGACGACGGCCGATCCGGTCGGCAGCGGCGCCGGCGGGGTAGGCGAAGGCGGCGTTGGCCGCGTTGTGGCCGGCATAGAGCAGCACCGCCACCGCTGCGGCCCGGGTGTTGGTGCGGCCGTGGTCGGCGGGTCCCGGCGAACGCGGAGGCGGAGTTTCGGTCATGGCGCGGATCAGGGTACGGGGCACAGCACGGCGGCTTCGTCGGACACTTCGTCGAGGTCCGCGGGGGAGGCGGCGAGCAACGACGTCAGCGGGTCCGTAGGCGATCTCCTGGCCGATGTCGTCGCGAAGGCTGCGGTCCCGATCCCGGCGCCACCGGGGGGGAGCCAGCCGACGGCGGTGTCGGCTTTGACGGTGACGGTCACGGCCGGAAGTCCCAGGCCACCACCCGTCCGTCGCCGAGCACCTCGAAGAGCCTTCCCGGGATGGGGTGCTGAAGGAAGTCCTCGATGGCGTGCTCCCACAGCTCGAGTCGGGTGATGGGGATGGCCCGGGGGACCCGGGAGATCATGACGGTGGCCACGATGTCGGGCGCCAGGTCTGCGAACTCGGTGTCCTGGGTGAGGAACAACAGGTCGGCCTCGGTGGCCAGCCGTTGGCGGATGGCGTCGTCGGACAGGCCCCGCAGACCAAGGGCGATGATGTGCTCGGCCTCGTAGCCGGCTTCGCCGAGGCGCCGGTAGAGCTGGAGGGGGAAGTTCTCGTCGAGGAGGATCCTCATGTCGTCGCCGGAATCAGGAAACCTCTCGGACCGCAGGGGGAAGGTGGGCGGCGACGTGGGCCGCGTAGCGCACCGCGGCCAGGACCTGGTCCCGGCTCAGGCTGTAGGCCTCCTCGACCGCCTCGAGGCTGTCGCCGGCGCCGACGGCACCGACCACGGTGGCGACGTCGATGCGGGTCCCGGCGATGCAGGGCTTCCCGAACCGGACACGGGGGTCCATCGTGATCCCTGGGTAGATCTGCGTGGCGATCGCCTCCTCGGCTCGATCGGTGGGACCCGGTCGATCGACCGCGTCAATTCCGACGGGATCTGGAAGTGCCGGATATGTTCGTGGCTTTGGCAATACCCCGGTTCTGGGACCAGCAGGCGCGAGACGTACTGGCCTTCGAGAATGGGGATGGCCAGCTCGTCGACCTTGGCCACCAGGGTGCGCAGGATGGCCCGCCCCGAGTAGTCCCCGACGTAGCAGGTGCGCCGCCAGCGGTGGGCGCCGAAGAACCGCTGGTCGAGCCGCCCGTCGTCGGTGCGGGCGAACGGGCCGCCCCACGCGGCCAGCTCCTCGACCGCGCCCGGCGCTTCCCGGACCGTCGTCTCGACCACCCGCGGATCGCTCAGGAAGTACCCCTCCCGGACGGTGTCGCCGAAGTGCTGCTGCCAGGAGTCCTCCGGGTCCCTCGTGCCCAGGGCGGCGTTGATACCGCCCGACGCCAGGACGGTGTGGGCGTCGAGCCGGGCCCGCTTGCCCATTACCAGCACCTCGGTTCCGGCCCGGTGGGCGGCGATGGCCGCCCGCAGGCCCGCGGCGCCCGAGCCGATCACCAGCACGTTGCACAGACGCATGCGCGTCACGGGACCATCCTCCGTCGTCGTAACCGTCCTGGCCTATTCAGTCGCAGCCGGGCGACGACGGCAAGGGGCAGGCACGACCACCCCCGGTCGTGCCTCCACCCTTGTTCCCGGGCTGGGCATCCGGCTCAATAGGGGCCGTGGCCGTCGTTCGGTACCGTTTGCGGGCGGTGGCCCGCCAGCGATGGCTGGCCTGGCTGGCCCTTGCCCTGTTGGTGGGCCTCGGCGGCGGGATCGTGCTGGGGGCGCTGGCCGCCGCCCGCCGGACCGACAGCGCCTACGGCCGCTTCCTGAAAGACGCCAACGCCTTCGACGTGGGTGTGTCGACCACCGCCGTCTCCATCGATTTCGAGCCCCTCCGCCGCCTTCCCCAGGTGGCCGACGTCGCTGGTGTCACCTACGTCGTGATGGAAAAGGACGGTGGCGACCAGGGCGCCGGTCTGTCCCCCCTGCTCCCTGCCGGCGACGGGCTGTACGACAGGATCAGCCGGCCGAAGGTGCTCGAGGGCCGGCGGGCCGACCCGTCCCGGGCCGACGAGGTCACCATCTCCCGCCTCGCCGCCGAGGGCTACGGCCTCTCCGTCGGAGGCACGCTGGCGATGCGGTCGTTCGCCCCCGAACAGCTGGAGACGGTACTCAGCGGCGACTTCTCGAACCCGGACCAATGACCGATCAGAGCAACGTCACGGTCACCCTGATGGCCGACGTGAACCAGGTCGACGAGACGGGCTTCGCCTGGGCGCTCCTCGAGGATGCCGCCGAACCCGAACGCGTGCGGCCTGGGGCGCTCGTCGTGGCCGGGGACGCCGTGGAACCCCTCCTTGCCCGCGTCGACATCACCTCCGGCCCGAACGGCACGGCGATCGTCCACCTGGATGCCGTCGGCCTTCCCGACCAGGCCATCGACGAGCTCCGGCACGCGCGCCTTCTCCCGCACAGGTAGGGCGGCGCGACGGAGGACCACCACCACTACGGGCGCGCCTCCACCCTTGCCCCTGGGGCTCGGGCATCCGTCTCGATTGGGGGTGGTGGTGGGGGTGACGATCGTGCGGTACCGATTGCGAGCGGTGGGGCCGCCAAACCTGGTGGGCGTGGCTGGCCATGCCCTGCCGAAACCGGTCGGCGTCGGGATTGACGCCGCCCCCGCTGAGCTCCTCCCGACCTCGGCCAATCCACTGACGATCACATCCCACGCCGGCGTTCGAGCAGGCTTCCAGGGCCGGGAGGTGGCCGCCGTCCCCGGCCTGGTTCTCGAGCTGCGACGTCGGCGAGGCGGATGTCAGCGGGTCAAGAGTCGACGTCGAGCAGGCCGAGGACGCCAGCGGGCTCCCGCCGCGACCAACCGCGCCCCTTCCGCGCTGCGAGCGAATATGCTGGCGCGGTGTCACCCGCGTGGGCGCTGTGCCGAGAAGCCCGTCGCCGGGCGGGGCTTTCGCAGCGTGCGCTCGCCCTGCACGCGGGCGTGTCGTCCTCGACTGTTGCCCGCATCGAGCGGGGGCGGATGGAGCCGAGCCTCGACCTGTTGCTGCGCCTGGTCCGGGCCTGCGGGCTGGAGCTGAGGATGCGCCTCGAGCCCGACAACGGGACCGCCTTGCCCCGAAGCGAGCTCGATTTCGAGACCCGCCTGGTCGAGATCCGCAACCTCTCGGCCTTCGCGCTCGACGCCCGGCGGGCCTGACGGGTCGACGTGGCGGAAAGGTGGACGACCGATATTCACCCGCTGGACGTCGCGGAGATCCTGCGGGTGTTCGACGCCCACGGCGTCGATCACGTCCTGGTCGGCGGGATCGCCGGGATCTTCCACGGCTACTCGGGCGCCACGTTCGACGCCGACACCGTCCCCGACCTCAACCTGGACAATCTGGCCCGATTGGCCGGGGCGCTGCGAGGCCTCGAGGCGCTCGTCTATGCCGACCCGAGACGTCGGGATCTAGACAGCAGTGGTGCGCCCCCGGAGGCAGCCGCTCTCGACCTCGATCGCCCGAGCACCATCAGGGACCACCTGTCCTTGGCCTTCAGCACGAGGGCCGGGCGCCTCGACGTCCTGACCGTGATCGACGGGCCAGGGGGGTACGCGTCGCTCGCTCCGCGCGCCGTGGTGACCAGGGTGGCCGGGGCCGCGGTCCGCATCATCACCCTCGCCGACCTGGTCGAATCGAAGGAGGCGTCCGGTCGGCCCAAGGATATCGCCGCACTCGACGAGCTCCGTCGGCTGCTCGCCGAGCAGGCAGACGGGCCGGGGAGGTAGCGAAGTGGTGCGTGCGACCCAACGCCCCCGTAGCCCATGCAGGACCCACTCCCATGCGGGTTGAGGGCGAACCCCTCTGGCCCGCCGTCGTACCGGCCGGGACGATGGCCGCATGGAACCGTCCCTACCTTCGCCGGCAGCCTTCCCCTCGCCGGCGTGCTCCCTGCTCTTCGCGATGTTCCTGGGAATCTTGGCCGCCTTCGCCGCCTTGGTTCAACCCAAGGTGGGGCGTGGCCTCGACAAGGGGACGATGCCCCCACGACGAGGGATGCGACTGGGACTCGGCGTGTGCGCTTCGGGGCTGGTGCTCGCCGTCGTTGTGCCCCCGGTTGCCGGACTCGCCGTGGCCGCAGTCCTCGTCGGGTGCGGCGTAGGCATCGTCACGCCGCTCGGGTTCACCGAACTGGTCAGGATCGCTCCCGAAGGAGGGGCCGGGGCCACGATGGGCGCCGCCGAGGTCGGGCGGGAGCTGGGCGACGCCGGTGGTCCCCTGCTCGTTGGCGCCGTGGCGTTCGCCTCCCTGACGGGCGGCTTCCTCGGGCTGGGATTGGTGCTCGGCTTAGCTGCTTGCATGGCCGGCCGGCCCAGCGCGGAGCGACCGGGCGGGACGCGACTGACGTCGATGACGCGGGGAGTGGACCCGGTTCGCCGGCCGCCCGGATCATGCCGCTCGAGAGCCCGGCGTCGGGGTCTTGCCCCGGAACCGCAGCTGCCGGGCGAAGACCACCTTGACCTTGTCCGGCCGGCCCAGGTCGAGGTGGTCATGAATGGCGGCTTCGAACCAGGCCCGACCGCCGAACACCGCGGTGTCGGCGATCTCGAGCTGGCGGACCGAGAACGCCCAGGCGAACCCCGCCTGGCGGTCGTCGACGGTCAGGGGGGGCTGGGCAGGTCGGGCAGCCATCGGTCGACGTGAAGAAGTGGTCATGCCGTAAGGTATACTTTCGGTATGACGCAGATCGCAGTCAAGCTGCCCGACGCACTCGTACGCGAACTCGACCAGCTGGTGGCTCAGGGCCTTTTCCCCAGCCGGTCGTCTGCCGTTCGGCGGGCCATAGAGGCCATCGTCGCGGGGCAGCGGAGAGATGCCCACGAGCGGGCGTACGCCGACGGCTATAGACGGGTGCCGGAATCCGAGAGCGAGCTCGCGGAGGCGAAGCGCCTCGCCAAACAGGCGATCGACGACGAGCCTTGGGACAAGTGGTGGTAGCGAGAGGCGAGGTCTGGTGGGGTGAGACCCCGGACGAAAAGGGACGGCCTTTTCTCGTCGTGAGCCGGGACGCCGCCAACCGAGTGATGCAGCGCGTCCTCGTGGCGCCAGTCACGCGCCGTATCCGCGGCGTTCCGAGTGAACTCCCTCTCGGCGAAGGCGAAGGCCTTCCGCTGCCCTCGGTCGCCTCCTTCGACAACCTCCAGCCGTTTCCAAAGGCGATGCTCGTTCACCGCATCGGCGCGCTGGCTCCCGAGCGCTGGCGTGACATCTGCCGGACTGCAGGCGCAACCATTGAGTGCTGACACGGGGCTTCGGCGACGGTCGAGCTGCGATCCGGTGAAGTCCTGGCCGGCGGGCGGCACGATGGGGTTTCGTCCTCGAGCGGCGCCGCGGCCATGATCGTTCACGGCTTGATGGTTGAGGCACAAGGGCTCGCGGGATCGTGAGAAGAGCCGCCTCTCACCGCCCACTGGATTCGCCGTCTGGACGACGGACCTTCGAAGGCGACTTGATGAGCTGCTTGACGACTACCGGGCGTCGCTTGCACGACTCCCTAGACGGACTGACCGAAGATGAGGCGCGGCCGCGCCTAGTGGTACGCGCGCCTGAGAGTAACTTGGCCGGTCGAGTACTCCTCGTCGCAACAACGACCGCTGGATGGACCGCCTCGCTGCCATGGGACGAGGAACAGCTACGGGCCCGGCCGTGCTGACATGGGGTTGGGCGATGATCCGTGCGAAAAGTGCAACAGGGACATCACGGTTGGGAGGGACCGAGCTCCCTCGTGCCGCCACCGCCGCACCGGTCCCACGCTTGCGTTCGCCGGCCGCCGGCCCCTCGACGAGGTTCTGCGTCGTGAGGGACGCACAGCTGCCCCACGGCATCCGAGGGGGCGCGCTCTTCCGCGACGACGGGACCTGCCAGGGCCACTCCGTTCGATGCTCATGCGGCTGGGAGAGCGAGCTCTCTGCAACCCTCGTCCAT